>WNGE01009492.1_pt1 | contig 10235 bp, 8 predicted proteins | sample 5400651 | NCBI WGS metagenome assembly WNGE01 (sample SAMN13153370, study PRJNA577476) | soil metagenome | isolation source: 60 cm soil or saprolite under grassland replicate 2 | place: USA:California | collected 2016-06-15
CCGACGACCGGCCCCTGGCGCGACCGCGGCCGTTCGCGTAGCGGCCGATCGGGAACCGCGTTGTGGATCACGCGAATCGACTGCGGCCGAAGTTCGAACAGTGCCTCGATCGAGCGTGCCGTACGCTCACCGACTGCCACGTGAGCCGCGAGCCTTCGCGCCGTCAACTGTTTCAGGAGCTTTTGCCCGCGAGTGGGTGTCGTGAGGGTTGCGAGCTGTTCGACGACGACCACGCGAACGCCCGGCGTGAGCAACGCCGCCAGCACCGTGTAGCGCGCCGCGACCGAGGTATGCAGGTTTGCTTGGAAGACGTCGGGGCGTAGGTGCCGAAGCTTGCGCGCCTGGGCCGCAAAGCCGCGCAGATCGAGCTTGCCCGACACCGGCCGGACGAGCTCGACGGCAGCGCCCGGCCTCGCCGCCGCGACACGTTCCACCACGGTCTTCTCGACCCCGACGACTGTGACCCGGATCACCGGGTCGAGCGCCTCGAGCAGGAGCGACAGGCTGATGTCGGAGCCGCCGAGGGTCGGCGCCTCGGTATAGACGACTAGGTGCACACCGCTCACCTCCGCGAGACGTGCGTCCCGCCGGCGCCGACCCACGCTTGCGCGTCGCGCCGACGCTCGCGGCGACCGGCGACCGTGGGGAGGAGCGCCGCCGCGGCGGCATTGACGCGAACGCGGTAGGGAAAGCGGCGATCGCGCGCGACGGCGATCGCGCGTGCGCGGGCATCCCGCTGATCTTCGCGAAGCGCCGCCCGGAGCTCGAGCAGAGCAAGCTCGTGTCGGTGGTGTGACAACGAGTGCTGCACGATTGCGCGCTCTGCCGGTAGGAGGTCGTGGCGCGCGGCCGTCTTCTCCAGCGTCTGCACTCGCCCGGCCACGAGCTGGGGACGGTGAGCAGAGAGGCTGCCTTCGTGCACGCGGTAAATCGCGAGAGGCTCGGCCACGCAGCCGACTCGCGCTCCGTCGAGAATCATCCGGATCCAGAGGTCCCAATCCGTAGTCCACCGGATCGTCTCGTCGAAGCCTCCCGTTGCGAGGAACCGCTCCCGCCGAACCGCGACGTGTCCGAAAATGAAGTTCCGTTCAAGGATCCCCATGCGCTGGTCGTCGACCTCGAAGGTCCAGCCTTCCGAGTAGCAGCGCCGGACTCTCTCGCCGTTGACCTCGAGAAACGCATCTGAAGTGAGGATGTCGAGATCGGGCCTCGCCCGTGCGAGAGCTGCGAGTGCCTCGAGCCGCCCGGGGAGGTAGGCGTCGTCCGCATCGAGAATCGCGAGGAAGTCCCCCGACGCCGCGCCTGCCGCCGCGTTCTTGGCGGCGGCTTCGCCGCCGTTCTCCTGCCTGATCAGCACGATGCGCTCGCGATACTGCCCCAGCGCGGCGTCGAGGTCATCCGTCGATCCGTCGTCGCAGACGACGATCTCCAGCGGGGCAAGGGTCTGGGCGAGCAAGGACTCGATTGCATGCCCGATCACGTGCGCTGACTGGAACGCGGCCACGATTACCGAGAACGACTCTTGCCGGTCGGAGTTGCCTCCGGGACCGTGGGGCACGAGGAATCGCTTCTCAGCCGGCTCAGACATGGCTGTCTCCCTCTCCTGGCACGGGGATCGCTGCCGGCGCCGGCCCGAAGACATGCCGGACCAGTTTGCGTAGGCGTGTACCGACGACGCTGTCCAGCCAGGCGGCATCCGGCGGCGGAAGAATTCGAAGGACACGCGCTAGCACTCCGAACGCGAGCCCCCACGCGACGACGCCGCACATGATGCCGGCTAGGCCGTTCACTTCGTGAACGATCGCCAGTGCCGCCAGGCCTGAGGCGGCTGCCGCCACGACGCTGCGAGCGAGAGCCGCGGCTTCCCAGCGGATGCCTCCAGCGAGGTAGACCGCGAACGCGATCATGGGTGCACTCGCGACGATCTGTCCGATTGCGTTCGCGGCCGCTGCGCCAACGGCGTCGTAGCGCGGAATCAGGAACGCGTCGAGAGCGAGATTCGCCACCGCCGCGAGCACGCCCACGGCGAGCGGTAACCATTGGCGGCCGAGGGCGACGATGAGCGACATGCTCACCTGGAGCAGAGGGACGACCGGGAGCATGGCCAGCAAGATCAGAAGGGGAAACTTGGTTCCGGCGTATGCGCTTCCGTAGGCGACCCTAAGCGTTTCGGGCCCGAGCGCCATCGCGGCCGCTGCGACCGGCAGGGTGACGATCGACAAGAGCCGCATGGCGCGACCGAATCCCTGGCGGATGCGCTCGGTTTCCCCCGCGCCATACAGGGTTGCGAACGCCGGCGCGATCGCGTTGCCGAGGCTCTGCGGCACGATGACGAGCGCGGTATAGGCGGAGAAGGAGATCGAGTAAAGCGCGATCTCCTTGTTGCTCGCGTAGTGGGCGAGGAAGAAGAACTCGGATCGAAACCACACGATCAGCGTGATCGGTACGCCCAGAGACGCGATTGCCGCCCAGCGCCACACCTCACGGTGGAGTTGCGGATCACGCCGCGGCACCTGAGCCAACGAGGCAAGCCGGCTGCGCATGCGCACCGTCGTCCAGACCAGGATCACGAGCGTTGACGCCGTGCCCACGCCGATCATCGCCGTGACTCTTCCTCCGGCAGCGAGCGCGCCGATCGTTGCGACCGTCGCGACAGCCCCCATCACCATGCTGACGGCCGATGCCTCTCCCCAGCGCTGCAGCCCGACGAGCACCGACGTGGGCACCTTCTGCAGGACTCCGAAGGCGCACGTGAGTCCAGCCAGGATCCATGCCGCCCTGGGCTCTGCTCCGTGCAGGCCGATTCCGATCAGCACGATTGCGCCGAGAACAGCTGCCACGGCCTCGATCTTCCAAACCACCCGAATGAGGTCCGGAAGCGTCTCCGATTCGCCGGCACCAACACGCTGGCCGACGTACCGCATGAGAGCGGCCGGCATGCCGAGCGCGGTCGCCGTCGTCCCGAAGATTGCGGCGAAGGCGATCAGGCTCTGACGCCCCATTCCGTCAGGCCCGAGAAAGCGGGCGGCCACAACGGACATGAGGAGTGAATAGAACTGCGGCAGGAGCCGGCTGCCCGTCGCCCAGAGTCCCGCGCCGACGACGCGCCTCCCCCGCGTCTCGGCGGCGGCGGATGCCTGGGTCGGTGGTCCACCTTGCAGCCCCGGTTCGCCCGCGGCGAGCTCGCCGTCGACGATCACGACCGCTTCGTCGGATTGGCGCCTATCCATCGCCCGTCGGCCTCGCGAGCAGGTTGGTCGCCGCCTCCTCCTGCGACCTTTTCGCGAGCCGTCGGGCGGCGAGTTCCGGAGCGACAACCGCCGCGAGCGCATTCAGGCGTGCGGTTATCGGCGAGCCGGCCGTGAGGGCGACCTCCAGTGAGCGACGCCGCGAAGCGGGATCCCGGCTCAGCAGCGCAGTCTGCGCACGCGCACGCCGCAGGCGCGCGCGGTGGAAGGAGATCGAGCGTTTCAGTGTGACGCTTTCGGCGTCCGTCAGCGAGGCACCGCTGCGCGCAACCTTGAGCAGCACGGTCAGCCGCTCGTCGAGGGCGGCAAGGCGATTCGCGGAGAGGCTTCCTTCGCGAAGCCGATAACGCGTCAGCGGGCGATCGACGAGCCCTACCGCGGATCCGCTGAGAACGAGGCGAGTCCAGCAGTCCCAGTCATAGGCAATCCGCAGACCTTCGTCGAAGCCGCCGATCGCGAGCAGCCGGGTCCGACGCACCGCGGGTGCGAAGAGATAACACGAACGAAGAAGCGCCTCCCGCTGTGCGACGACCGGAAACGGATTCGCGCGATTGAACCGTCCCGTCGTGCGTCCATCCACTTCGAAGTACGCGTCGGTGGAGAGCACGTCCAGATCCGGACGCGATGCACCGAGCTGTGAGAGTTTCTCTAGCCGCTGAGGCAGGTAGGCGTCGTCGGAATCGAGGACGACTACGAAGTCGCCGGTCGCGACGTTCGCAGCCGCGTTGAGCGCCGAGGCGCCTCCGCCGTTCGGCTTGTGCAGGAGAACGATCTCGTCACGGTAGTCCGCGAGTGCCTGCTCCAACCCGTCCGTCGAACCGTCGTCGCACACGATGACCTCGTGCGGAGGTGCGGTCTGCGCAGTTGCAGAACCGACTGCCTCGCCGATGGTTCCTGCAGCCTGGTACGCAGGTATGACCACCGAGAACGTCGGCGCCGAGGCTGGTGAGACCGGCCCTTCGGGCTCGGGTACGAGGAATTCCGTCATCGCTTTAGACTCGGCATGGCCGTGGTCTCCCCTTAGGATGCCAGCCATGGCCGAGCGGTTCGGCGACTCCGTCCCGCCGACTGCGGCCCCGAAAGACCGATGCCGTCGCTCCCCGTGAGCAGGGTTTTCGGCGCGACGGCAGCCGCCGTCAGATTGCTGCGGCTGCATATCTGGGGCATCGTCGTCCTCGCGGCCGTGGCGGTCTTCGTCGCGCTTGCGGCACATGTGGTCGACCTCCCGGGCGTCTACTACGACGAGTTGTTCGAGGTCGTACCGTCGCTCGCGTTCGTGAAGGGTGGTCTCGCGAGCACCGTTGCGGAGATCCCGAAGACGCAGGTCTGGATTCTCGGCCATCCACTTCCGCTGATGGCCCAGCCGTACAACGGCGGCTTGAAGACGATCTTGTTCATACCTGTCGCCGCACTGTTCGGGATCACCGCTGCGAGCGTGCGGTATTTCACGATCGCTGTCGCGGGCGCGTCACTCTTCGTCTACTACCTGTTCGCCCGCCGGCTCTTCGTCCATCCGGCGGTCGGGGGAATCGCCGTCGTCCTGCTCGCGTTCGATCCGTCCTTCGTGTTCTTCTCGCGCGTCGACTACGGCCCCTCTGTGGTGATGTTCCTGTGCAAGGCGATCGCTCTGTGGCAGCTGGCGGCATGGTGGCAAACGGAACGCATGCGCCATCTCCTGATTGGCTCATTCGCGTTCGGGCTCGGTGTCTACGACAAGACGAACTTCCTCTGGATCGTCGCCGCGACGTTGTTCGCCGCGGCGATCGTGAGGCCGCGGGAGCTCCTGGCACGACTCGATCGGACGCGCGTCGCCGCGGCACTTGGCGCGTTTCTGCTCGGTTCGCTGCCGTTGGTGATCTACAACATCTCGTGGCCTCCGAGGACACTTGCCCCTATTCGGGCCGGCACGACGCATCTGAAGTACGGCAATTACCACGGGAACTTCTTCGCGCAGCTGTTCGAGCGTGGGCGCGAGCTAGCGCGACTGCTCGACGGTGAATCGGCGTCACACTTCTTCGGCTACGACGTTTTCCCGCGAGTACCGCTGCTTCCGGTCTACCTGGCTTTGGCCGCACTGGCGGTCATGGTCCTTTACCTGCGTCGCGTCTCCCGGCCGCGCACCCGCCCGGCGATGTTCGTGCTGCTCAGCTGCGTCGGAATACTCGTCGCAGCTGCTCTTACGCCAGGCGGTGACAAACCGCATCACCTGCTGCTCGCGTATCCGTTTCCGCAGCTTCTCGTCGCGGCGGCGGCCGTGGAGGGCCTGTTCCTTATGAAGCTGAGAGCTCGAAGTCAGCGCATTCGCGTTCTGCTCGTGACCTTGCTCGCGTGCGCGATCGGGATTCCGCCGGCTGTGGGCGGACTCCAGGTGCGGCATATCCAGAAGCGATTCGAAGCGACCGGTGGCGGACGAGGAAACCTGTCGGACGCGATCTACCGGCTGGACGACTATCTGCTGAAGCACGACTCGCAGCGTCACATCGTCATCCTCGACTGGGGCATCTACTTCAACCTTGTCGGGCTCTCGCAGGGGAAGCTCGACTGCGCGCAGGTCTGGCTCGAGCTGAAGAAGGGCGGCCCCGCGGCGAAGCCGATTCTCGGCGAGCTTGCCCGGCCGAGCTACCGGTACATCCTGCATTCGCCTGCGGCGACGAACTTCATTGAGCCGAGGGACACATTCTTCGCCGTCGTGCGCCGGCATCATCTCCGGGCACGACTCGAACGACGGATCCGGTCGCGGGAGGGACTCCCGGTGTTCGAGCTCTATCGCCTGGAGCGGCGCGCCGCCTAGGCCTCGCGACAGGCGGCAGACTCGCCCTCAGGTAGCAGAAAGCTGCGCAGGCGCGCACCGGTCGCCTGCGTGGAGAATTCGGCGACAGCACGTTCGCGCGCGGCGCGGCCCAGTGCTGCCGCTTCCTGCGGCGCTCCCAGCAGGCGCGCGAGTAACCGTGCGAGTGCGGCCGGGTCCCCGATCGGGACGATCAGGTCGCTCCGATCGGTCCCGAGTGCCTCGCGCACGCCCGATGCATCTGCGGCTACGACGGGAAGGCCGCACGCCATCGCTTCGAGAACGGCCACGGCGAAGCCCTCGCGTCGCGATGGAAACGCGTACACGTCCGCGGCCGCGAGCAGCCGCCGGAGCTCGCCCCGATCGTTCACCGTCCGATTGACCCAATGCACACCGTCTTCGACCTCTGCGATCCTGTGCCGCAAGCTCTCATCGTCGTGGCCCGATCCAATGAGCAACAGCAGGGTCTGCGCGGTCTCAGGCTGCCGACGGAGTTTCCCGAACGCGTCGACGAGCACGTCGAGCCCCTTCTTGTGCATCGAGACGCGGCCGTGCCAGCCGACCACGCGTGCGTCGGCCGGAATGCCGAGCTTCGCGCGTGCCGCGAGCCGATCCTCGGGACGCCACTCGTTTGTGTCCACAGGGTTGGGGACCGTTGCAATCCGCGCGTCTTCGATGCCGTACCGAGCTCGAATGCGGGCGGCTTCGACAGTGGTCGGCACGATGAATCCGCGTGCAGCGCGCATTGACGGCGGACGCGTCAGGCGCTCGAGCCGGCTGCGTTGGTAGTTGCCACCCTGGAACACGCCGTAGATCGGAACCCGAGCGATCCGGCCAACGGCAATCGTCACATCGAACCGCGGATACTCGTACTCCTGACAGAGGATGGCGGCGAAGCCGTAACGGCTGATCGCGCGGCGGAGCAGTAGGGGCGACGTGGGCAGATAGAGCACCGTCTCGCGTACAGGGAATAGGGCGGCTTGCAGGAGCGGCGGGACGCGACCGAAGACCTGGGCGACCGTGCGCCCGTACGGATTGCTCAGATGCGGCGCGAGGAGCCGGTAAGGCAGCGCCGCAGGAAGGATGATGATCCTGGCGCCCGTTGCACCGTGCAGCCGCTCGACCGTGCGACGAACTGCAACGGACCAGCACACGATGGTCGTATCGACCCCGGCATGCCGCAACGCCTCGACATAGCCGAACATCCAGCTTCCGACGAAATCACCGCAGAAATCCTACAGGGTGATTCGCGCCGTCTCGAGGAAGTCTTCGATGACGTTGCCCCACGGCAGGAGCGCGACCACGGGCGCCCTGCCGGCAGCCTCCTTTCGCCGCCTCATTCCTCGCTGCCCCGGATCGGTTGAGCGTCGGCCACTGGAGGGCCCGCCCGCCGGCGTCCGACGATGTAGAACGCCCGCGCCGTGCCCGCGGTCAATCGCCCGAGCTCGAGTCGGACGGCGAGGGTGAACAGCGGGTACACGAACGCCCGCACCTTAAACGTTCTGTTCTTGAGCCGGTGACGAATCTCCTCGGCGAGCTGAAGAGGTGCGTGGACCGTCGGGCGCACGTCCAGGTCGTGGACTCCGGCAGCCTCGAGCGCGGCTCGGAGCTCGAGTTCGTCGTAGCCATGCCGAAGCTCGCCTTTCCAAAAAGTCGGGCCGTGGCGTAAGACCGGCCGCCAGTGACGCTCCGGAACGTGGAGCACCAGCAGGCCGTCGTCCTTGAGCGCTGCGACCAGCTCTGTCAGCGCGGCCTCGTCGTCGGCAATTTGCGGCAGCGATTCGATCGCCGCGACCACGTCGTAGGTGCGGCTCGCGAACGGCCGGGTGATGTCGACATGAAGGTATTCGACATTCGCGACCCCTTCCGCTGAAGCTGCGCGTCGGGAAACTTCGAGCGCAGCATCGTTGACGTCGACTCCGACCACGCTCCACGTGGGGTTTCGCCGTGCGAGCGTCAGTGTGAGGAGCCCTTCTTCGCACCCGGCGTCGAGGACTCGGATCGGCCGGCCGGCAGCGAAGTCCTCGATCGTGCGGCGCGCGAGCTCGAGCCGGAATTTTCGAGCGGGTGCAAGTCCTCGAACGCGGCGCTCGAGCTGTGCCCGCGCCGTCTTCCCCAGCCGGCTGAACGAGCTCACGTGAGCTGCCAGGCCACGCGTTCGCAGCCAAGTCTCGACTGCAGCAGGGCCCGCCGGTACTGACTGCCGCGGCCCAGCCAAGGGAGCTGCGATGAGTAGGCGGCGGAGGCCCGCCACTTCGTCAGCCGCGAGCGTACGGTGACGCGAGGAGCCACCCACGTGCCGAGGACCTCCGGCGTCGACGCCGGCGCCTGCCGTCGTTTGTCTGCGATTGCCCAGCGATCGTAGGGAAGTTCGGCGTAGACGCCGAGCGGCAAGTGGCGGCGCAGCCCCCGCTCCGAGACAAGCCGAGCCAGCCAGAGATGGTCGGGTTGGATCAGCGGTCGGCCCGGGACGAGCGCGGCGTCGAAGTGGGCGAGCTCGCGCACGAGCCCCTCCCAGACGTGGTCCGCGTTCCGCTCGCGACCGTAGTCCCCGTCGGCGAACGGACGCCAGACGGGCTCGGCGCCGACTGAAGCGCACGCAACACGATCCTCGTCCCGCCGGCTTCGTGCGGCATCTCCGGCTGTCCGGAAGCCCGTGCGTCGGTCCCAGCGGCCTGCCGGTTCCGCCGATTCGGGATCTCCAGCGAAGACGGTCACGATCGCGATGTCACTGCCGGCGCGGACTGCATCGGCGATCGAGGCGCCGAGCGAGAGGATCCCGTCGTCCAGGTGCGGTGAGACGACCGCGACGCGCTGCCGTCCCTTGCTCCGCAGCCCGAAGGACATCGCTCAAGCGTATGGCCTCCTGATCCGAAAAGTCCTGTGAAAGGGAGTCCGGGCTGAGCCGAGAAAACGTGGGGGACGTCAAAAGGAGTTTGCGAGGTCTCGTGATGCATGCGGTTAGTCCAGAGCTCGTGCTCGTCGATCCCGAGCTTGCGCGGATCGAGCGCGCACGCCTGGTCGAACGTGCGGAGATCGGGGCGAGAATCGACGCCCAGGCGCTCCGGCGCGCAGTGGAACGCGCATCTCTGCCCATCGAGGAAACCAGGTCGGTTTCCATGGCTGACAGATGGCAGGTCGTGCGTGAGCGGCGGCTTGTCCAGCACGGCCTCGTCTTGCTCTCCCTTGCAGCAAACGGTGTCGTGCTCGCGCTCCTGGTTGCCGGCCGAAGCCAGGAGTCCGCTGCGCCCCCGGCTCCCGTTGCGGCCCCCCTGTCGGTCGCAGGGATTGAGACCGGTGCAACGACCTCTCCACGGGTGGCGGCCGCCTCGACTGCGGTTCAACTCCCTCATAAGTCGGTGGTCGAACGCCGGGTGCTGCTCGGGCTCGTGCAGACCCCGCGACGAGAGCTGCCATCCTCCTTCGTCGATTCGATCACTGGCTTGGTCAGGAGCAATCTTCGAGTGGTTTGCCGGCACCGCCTCGGGCCTCGCTACATATGTCTCGTGCGTGTCCCCGGCGGGGCCCATCCCGTTTGGCTCGATGTTCGTGACCGCGGCGCGAGCGTGCCCGTCGTGAGCCGGAGAAAGCGCCCGGGCCGAGCCGAATGAGCCCACGAAACTGCCAAAGAAAAGGAGGCTCGCCGCAGAACGTTAAGGACGTGTGAGCGCGGTGACACAGTCTCCGGCGGCTGGGCTACGATGAGCTACCGGCTAGGGAAAGGACGCATTTGTTCGAACGCTTCACCGAACGGGCCCGGCAAGTCGTCGTCCTCGCTCAGGACGAGGCGAGGGCGCTCAAGCACAACTACATCGGCACCGAACACATCCTGCTCGGCCTCCTGCGCGAGGAAGAGGGCCTCGCCGCACGCGTACTCGAGTCGCTCGACATCACGGTTGAGGAGGTGCGCGCCCAGGTTGCTCGCATCGTCGGCCAGGGGGACGAGGTCACGACCGGCCAGATCCCGTTCACGCCGCGCGCGAAGAAGGTCCTCGAGCTCGCGCTGCGCGAAGCGCTGAGCCTCGGACACAACTACATCGGCACCGAGCACATCCTGCTCGGTCTCGTGCGGGAGAACGAGGGAGTTGCCGCACGCATCCTGCTCGACTTCGATGCGGATGCGGACACGATTCGCAACGAGATCATCCGGATGCTGTCCGGCCCGGGCCGTCGCCAGCAGGGCGGCGCCGCCGCACCCG
>WNGE01009493.1_pt1 | contig 10234 bp, 8 predicted proteins | sample 5400651 | NCBI WGS metagenome assembly WNGE01 (sample SAMN13153370, study PRJNA577476) | soil metagenome | isolation source: 60 cm soil or saprolite under grassland replicate 2 | place: USA:California | collected 2016-06-15
ACGGACAAGCCTGAGTGGCGGGCGACGTTCGTGCTGCGCGGGATGTCATCGCTGCCGGTGGCGATCTCATGACCCAGGTCGCACCACGGCAGCAGGCGTCGAGTACCGCCGGCACTGTTGATTCCCCGGGCGGGCCGAGCGAAGCGATGGCTAGTGTCCCCAGCAAGGCCACGTTCTTCCCGGCGTTGGGTGGCGACCTGCCGACCATCGTGCGCGCCGAAGGCATCTACCTGTTCGATGAGCGCGGGCGGCGGATCATCGACGCCGCCGGCGGCGTGGGCGCGGTCACCTCGATTGGCCACGCCGTACCCGAGGTCGTGGAGGCCATCGCGCAGCAGCTCCGGACGGTCGCGTTCGTGCCGTGGACGCAGTTCCAGACCGCGCCCGCCCGGGACCTGGCCGAGAAGGTGGCTGAGCTGACGCCCGAGGGATTGCGCCACGTGGCGCTGTTCAACGGTGGCTCCGAAGTCACCGAAGGCGCCGTCAAGCTCGCTCGACAGTACTGGCTGGCGCGGGGTCGAGCGGACAAGTTGCTGGTGATCAGCCGCTGGCAGGGGTTTCACGGCATGACCCTGGGCGCGTCGGGCTTCGGTGGGCACACCGGTCGGCGTCGACCGTATCAGCCGATGATCCACGACATGCCGAAGATCCCGCCCGCGTACGCCTATCGGTGCGACGACTGCGCAAGCGGCAGCTTGCGCTGCGCTGACGAGCTGGAAAAGACGATCCGCTGGTACGGCGCCGAGAACGTGAGCTGTTTCATCGCCGAGCCGATCGTCGGCGCGACGATGGGCGCCGTTCCCGCTCCGCCGCGTTATTTTCAGAGAATCCGTGAGATCTGCGACCGCAACGACATCTTGCTGATCGCCGATGAGGTGATGAGCGGCTTCGGCCGCACCGGCCGCTGGTTCGCGCTGGAGCACTGGGGCGTGGTGCCCGACGTCCTGGTCGCGGCCAAGGGGGTAGCGGGTGGCTACGCGCCGCTGGCCGTGCTCGCGGCGTCGGAGGGCGTCGTGTCGGCGCTGCGCGAGGCCGGGACGCCGTGGGTGATGGGCCACACGTTCGCCCAGAACCCGGTGACCGCGGCCGCCGGGCTTGCCGTGTTGTCGTATATCGAGCAGCACGACCTGGTCCGAGCGGCCGAGGAGCGCGGCGCGGAGCTGCGCCAGGCGCTGCAGGCAGTGGCCGATCGCCACACGATCCTGGGCGACGTCCGCGGCGTGGGCCTACTGCTCGGAGTCGAGCTGGTCCAGGACAAGCGCACCAAGCAACCCTTCCCCATTGAAGCCGGCATCGCCCACAAGCTCGGCAAAGCGTGCATCGAAGAAGGCGCCGCGATCTACCCCGGCCAGGGCGGCGCCGACGGCCAGCTGGGCGACCACGCGCTGGTCACGCCGCCAATGACCATCACCTCAGAACAAATCAAAGACCTGGCGTCCGCCATCGATCGAGGGCTGACGCGCGTGGAGTCGTCGATCTAGCGCAGGCCGTCCGCCGGCGCGGAGCGGCGATATGGCACGCGCCGAACGACTGGCGCTTCGCGAGTGTCTCGCGCGGGACTCGCGAGGCGCCTTTCGATTGTCGTCAGCGCATCGAGGAGTCCGACCGCCTCGAATGCACGATTGCGGCGGCCCAGGGTTATTTGTTTGAGCACGCCAGCGCGGACCAGGTGGTGAATTGCCAAGTCGACTGCCTGGAAAGTGCGGCCGGTGAACTTTTCAGCGGTGCGCACCGTAATTACCGGGGCCGACGCCAACATGCCGAGGAGCAGGTCGGCGGCGGAGTTCTTGCGCACAGGGGCAGCCTGTAGCCGCCACTGCTGCTCCAGCGCATCGATGTCCAGTTCTAATTGGCGAGCGTCCGCGGTGGCACGCGTGGCGGCGGACGCAAAGGTAGCGATCCAATTTGCGATGCGCTCGCTCGCAAGGGGGGTCCCTGGCGGTCCGATATACCGGTACGCCGTCAGGCCGGCTATGTATGTGCGCGACTCGGTTGCGAACACGAGGCTGATGGGCGGCACGTATCGAGGGGCGAGTCCTCGCCGACGCAGGACGAGGTGGATCAGGGTGCGTCCGACTCGGCCGTTGCCATCTGCGAAGGGGTGAATGGTTTCGAATTGCGCGTGTGCTAGGGCCGCCTGGACCAGTGGCGGATGGTCCGCCTCATTGAGGAACTCCACCAGGTCCGCGAGCAGGTCAGGCACGAGTTCAGGTGGCGGCGGGACGAAGTCTGCACCGCAGGGGTTGAGATCGTTCCCGCCGATCCAGTTCTGCGAAGTGCGCACCTGACCGCCCACTGCCGGGGTGGTGGTGCGCTCCATGAGCGCCGCATGGATGGCCAGTACGTCCTCGACCGCCAGAGGCGTCTTTGATGCGAGCTGACTGACGGTGAGCTCCATCGCACGGATGTTCCCGAGCACCGCCTCGGCGGTTACGTCATTAATTGACTGATTCTCGCCGGCTGCCGCCTCGGCCCGTGCGAGCCGGCCAACACCGACTTCCAGGCCCTCGATATGCGATGAGGCGACTGCCTCGGCACGCAGGAGCAGCCGAGCGAGCGCGTCGAGGCTTGCGAGTCTCGGGCCGCTGGCGTTCAGGTCGTGGATCGCGCGTTCGGCGTCACTGACGTCGGCGGCGACATCACTCGGCAGATGCAGCCGCACATCCGCAAGCGGGTCTGGGATGTATGCGTCGTAGCGGCATGGACGACGTTCTCGCCGGCTCAGTCCTGCATCGAGCCAATCGGCCCACACGCGCGTGTCAACACGGGCCACGTATTCAAGGTTAGCACAGAACCTTGAATAAGATTGGGGTTTATTCAAGCTTGACACGTAACCTTGAACATGCCGCGAGCACGTTCAAGGTTTGTGCTCACACCAGGAGGAGCAGCGGCTTTTCCAGCAGGTCTTTGAGGACTTGCAGGTAGCGGGCGCCGGTGGCGCCGTCCAGGGCGCGGTGGTCGACCGAGAGGGTCAGCCGCATGCGGTCGCGCAGGGCGATCTCGCCCTGGTGCTCGGCGGGCTCCTTGAGGATCGCGCCGACGGCGAGGATCGCCGCCTCGGGTAGGTTGATGACGGCGTTGAACTGCTCGATACCGAACATGCCCAGGTTGCTGACGGTGAACGTGCCGCCGGTGTAGTCGTTGGGCTGGAGCTTGCCGGTCTGGGCCTTTTCGGCCAGGTCGCGGGCTTCCTGGGCGATCTGCGACAGCGGCTTCTTGTCGACATCTCTGATGACTGGGACGATGAGGCCCCGATCGGTGGCCACGGCGATGCCGATGTGTACCTGCGCGTGTTTGATGAGGCTGTCTTCGGCGAAGCTCACGTTCACGTCGGGCATCTTTCTCAGGGCGGTTGCGGCCGCCTTGACCACGAGGTCGTTGAAGCTGACTTTGATGCCCTGCTCGGTGATCTGCTTGCGGAGCTTGACCAGTTCGGTCGCATCGACCGTGACCGTGAGGAAGAAGTGGGGAACGGTGCGGGTGCTCTCGGCCATGCGGCGGGCGATGGTCCGGCGCATCTGCGACAACTGGACCTTCTGGTCGCCTTCGGTGGGCTGCTTCTGCTGCTCTGTTGGTTGTGGAGCTTGCGCTTCTGCCTGAGGAGCAGTCCCGGCGTTCGACAGCGCGGCCTCGACGTCCGAGCGGATGACGCGGCCTTGGGGGCCGGTGCCCTGGATCTGGGACAGGTCGAGGCCGTGCTCGGCGGCGATGTGGCGCGCGACGGGGGATGCGCGGACCTTGCCGTCGGACTCGGGCGATCGCTGCGGCTCCGCCCTGGCAGTGTCAGCCGGGGGTGTGCCATCGGCGCCGCGGGGCGGGGGCTCGGCCGTGCGGGACTCGGGCGATCGCTGCGGCTCCGCCCTGGCATTAGCTGCACTGTCGGTGGCGGGAGCGTCGGCGGCGGTCGGCGCTCGCTGCTCCGTGGGTTCGGCGGCCGGTGGCGCGGCGGACTCGGAAGGGGCAGCGGGGGCAACCTTTGAGCCAGAGCCAGAGCCAGAGCCAGAGCTAGAGCTAGAGCTAGCGCCAGCGCCCGAGCCGATGCGGGCTACCGGCTTGCCGATCTGGACCGTGCTGCCTTCGGGCGCCAGGATCTCCTGCAGCGTGCCCGCCTCGAACGCCGTGAGGTCCATCGTGGCCTTGTCGGTCTCGATCTGCGCGATGACCTCACCTTTGGAAACCGCGTCGCCGGGCTTCTTGAGCCACGACGCGATCGTGCCCTCCTCCATCGTGTCGCTGAGCCGCGGCATCGTGACTTCGGCCATCAGCCGTAGCTCCGCGCGCGGTATCCGCTGGCGTCCAGCGTCGACTTGATGGCCTCGACCACGTTCTGCGCCTTGGGCAACGCGGCTTGCTCCATCACCTTCGCGTACGGCAGCGGCACCTCGGCTTGCGCGACGCGCTTGATCGGCGCGTCCAGGTAGTCGAAGGCGCCCTCGTGCATCGTTGCCACCAGTTCGGCACCCACACCGTACGAGTACCAGTCCTCCTCGATCACCACGGCCCGTGAGGTCTTCTGCACCGAGGAGATCAACGTCGGACGATCCAGCGGCCGCAGCGACCGCACATCGATCACCTCGCACGAGATGCCCTGCTCCTGGTCCAGTCGCCGCGCCACCTCGAGCGCGACGACGGACATGCGTGAGTAGGCCACCAGCGTGATGTCCGAGCCCTCCTTCATCACCGCTGCGCTGCCGATCGGCACCAGGTGCTCATCGTGGGAGTGGCCATTGGCGTGCGACCCCTCGCCGCCCATGCCCGGCACCTCACCCTTGGTGTTGTAGAGCGCCAGGTTTTCCAGAAAGATCACCGGGTCGTCGTCGCGGATGGAGCTCTTCAACAGACCGCGCGCATCGGCCGGCGTGGCCGGCGCCACCACCTTGAGACCAGGCACATACGCGTACCAGGACGAGAAGTTCTGCGAGTGGGTCGCCGCCAATTGCTGGCCACCACCCTCGGGCGTGCGCAGCACCATCGGCACCTTGGCCTGGCCGCCAAACATGTAATGGATCTTGGCCGCGTGATTGACCACCTGATCCAGGGCCAGCAGGCTGAAGTTGACGGTCATGATCTCGACCACCGGGCGTAGCCCGAGCATCGCCGCGCCGATCGCGGCGCCGACGAAGCCCTCCTCGGCGATCGGCGTATCCATGACGCGCTGTGGACCGAACTCTTTCAGCAGCCCGGCGGTGATCTTGTACGAGCCCTCGAACAGGCCAATCTCCTCGCCCATCAGCACGACCGACTGGTCGCGCCGCATCTCCTCGGCGAGGGTATCGTGAAGCGCCTGGCGGTACGTGACTACGACCATGGGTCCTGCCCTGGCAGCGCGCTTGGCTGATTGGGAACCTCGGTGGCGTAGCTGAACTCGAACAGCTTGTGGGGATCGGGCTCGGGGCTCTCGTCGGCGAACTCGACCGCCGCTGCGACCTCGCGATCGATCTCCTCCTCGAGCTGCGCCATGCCGTCTTCGTCGAGGATGCCTCGCTGGGTGATGCTCTGGGCCATGCGCGCGAGCGGGTCCTGCGACCTGATCTGCTGCAGGTAGTCGCTGGTGCGATAGCGGTCGGGGTCGACCACCGAGTGGCCCTTCAGGCGGAAGCTCTTGATGTCGAGAAGGCTCGGCGTATGGTCGGTGCGAGCCCGTTCGACAGCTTCGCGGGTGGCGTCGCGAACGGTCACGACGTCGTTGCCATCGACCTCGACACCCGGCATGCCGTAGGCGCACGCCTTCTTCCACAGCTCGGGCACCGAAGAGCCGGCCGAGACCGACGTGCCCATGCCGAAGCCGTTGTTGATGATCACGTACACGACCGGCAGCTTCCACAGCGCCGCGATGTTCAGCGACTCGTGGAAGGCACCGATGTTGGTGGTGGCGTCGCCCATCTGGCACACCACCACATCTGGCTGCTCTTGCCGCACGATCGCCAGCGCCGCGCCGGTCGCGAGCGGCAATTGCCCGCCGACGATGGCGTAGCCGCCGAGCAAGCGCTTCTCCCAGTCGAACAAGTGCATCGAGCCACCGCGACCGCGCGAAACGCCACCTTCGCGACCGAACAGCTCGGCCATGACCTTCGCGGGGTCGATGCCGCGGGCGATGGCGTAGCCGTGCTCGCGGTAGTTGGTGAAGAGGTAGTCATTCGGCTGCATGCCCGCGCAGAGGCCGACGCACGTGGCCTCCTCGCCGAGGTTGAGATGGCAGTAGCCGCCAATCCGCGCGCGCTGGTACATCTCGGCGGTCTTCTCTTCGAAACGCCGCAACAGGAGCATCATGCGGAAGAAGTGCAGCTGCTCCTGGGTGTTCGCGTCCGCTCGCTTCGTGGCCTTCTTGGGGCTGTGAGTGCGGCCATTCCGCGTACTGGGGGCGCTGGTGCGCGCTGCGCGTGGACTCACCTTCGCAGGAACCTCGGTAAATGCTAACCGAAGCATCTTGAGGCCAGAGCCCTAGCGGCGTCAGGCGATGCGGCGGTCGGCGGTGGGGTCGAGTGCGTCCCGCAAGCCGTCGCCGGCCAGGTTGAAGCCCAGGACCGTGAGGAAGATGGCCAGGCCTGGGAACGTGGCCAGGTTGGGGTTGGAGAAGATGTACTGCCGACCCTCGCCGAGCATGCTGCCCCACTCGGGGGTGGGGCCTTGCACACCCAGTCCCAGGAAGCCCAAGCCCGCGGCGGTCAACAGCGTGCTGCCCAGCCCGAGCGTGGCCTGGATCACGACGGGGCCGAGCACGTTGGGCACCACGTGCCGCCAGATAATCAGCAATCCGGGTTGGCCGAACGCGCGGGCAGCTTCCACGTAGCTTCGGTAACTGATCGACAGGGTGGAGGCGCGGACCAGCCGCACGAACGCGGGCAGCACGCCCAGGCCGACCGCGATGATCACCTTGTCCAGGCCCACGCCCAGCAGCGCGATGAGCGCGAGCGCGAGCAGGAAGCCCGGAAACGACAGCAGCACGTCGATCACGCGCTGAATCAGCAGGTCGACCCAGCCACCGTAGAAGCCAGACACCGCACCGAGGGGTAGGCCGACGGCCAGCCCGAGTCCGACCGCGGCGAAGCCGATCACCAGCGAGAACCGCGCCCCGTACGCGAGCCGCGCCAGAATGTCGCGGCCCAGGTGATCGGTGCCCAGCCAGTGCGCGGGTGTGGGATCGTTCAGCGCTTCTTCGAGGTGGTTTTCCTCGGGGTTGTAGGTCGTGGCGAGGGGCGCCACCAGCGCGACGGCGAAGAACAGCACGAGCACCGCGAGGCCGACCACGGCGCCCCGATTGCGTCGAAAGCGCAGCCACATCGCGCGGCCGCGCGACTGGTCACGCGTACTGGATGCGTGGATCGATATAGCCGTAGAGGACATCAACGGCGAGATTGACAAGGATGAACAACGTGGAGAACGTCAAGACGATGCCCTGCACGACGGGGTAGTCACGCGCAAAGAGCGCATCCACCAGCAGTTGGCCCATGCCTGGCCAGCCAAAGACGGTCTCGGTCAGGACGGCGCCGCCCAACAGAGTACCGAACTGGTGGCCCACGACCGTGACCACCGGCAGCAGCGCGTTGCGTAGTGCGTGACCGTACACGACCGCGCGGTCGACGAGACCCTTGGCGTGGGCGGTGCGCACGTAGTCAGCGCGCAGCACCTCGAGCATCGTCGAGCGGGTCATGCGGGCGATCAACGCGACCGAGAAGGCAGCCAGCGTGATGGTGGGCAGGACCCAGGCGCCTGGATCCTGTGACCCTGCCGCTGGCAGCCAGTGCAGCTTGATCGCGAAGACCACGATCAGCATCAGCCCGAACCAGTACACGGGCATAGAGATGCCGAACAACATCAGCGTGGAGATCGCGACGTCCAGCCGCTGGTTGTGGTGCAGCGCGGCCAGCAGTCCTGCAGTGATGCCGAGGAGGGCGGCGATGGCGATGCTCGTCGCGGCCAGCTCGGCGGTCCAGGGCAGCCTCGAGGCGACCTCGTTGAGCACTGGCTGGCCGGAGCGGGCGGAGGTGCCGAGATCGAAATGGACCAGCCGTCCGAGGAACTCTGCGTACTGCACAGGGCCTGGCTGGTCCAGGCCCAGCTGGTGGCGGATGCGCTCGACGTCGGCTTCGCTGGCCAGGAGACCGGCCACGATGCGGGCGGGGTCGCCCGGCAGCAGGCGGACCATCATGAACACCACGAGGGAGACGCCCAGGAGGGTCGGCAGGGCGGCCAGCAGCCGCCGGAGGATGTAGTGCAGCACGGATGGCGCTCGGGGTCAGTCTACCCCCGAGCCCGCGCTGCTTATTCGACCATGACGGAGACGCGGTAGGGCGGCAGCGACGTTGGGATTTTGGCGGACACCGAGCCGAGTCGGAAGTTCGTCGGCAAGAAGATCAGGTTCGAGGCGTTGTAGGTCATCTCGACGTACAAGGTCTTGCCGCTGGCCCGGCTGGTATTGAGACACGGACCCGCCGGCGTCGGGGTCGTCGTTTGCGGGTTGCACACGGTGAACCGCACGTCCATTGTGCCGATGTGGTAGTAGGCGTCCGTGGTGGTGCTGGTCGCGTCCATCGTTGGGGTCCCGCCAGCCAGACCGGGCAGCATCGTGCTGTTCACGTGCTGCGCCACGGCTGTGTCCAGCGACGCGCCGTTGACCGCCAGCCAGCGCGAGGTCTCGCCTGCCATCCGCCGTGCCAGTTGCCCTACGGGCCGTTCAATGTATCGAGACAGTCCAGTAACGGGTCGTGTATTTGTGGTGCGGATCCGTTACGCAGGTTCGGCGTACGCGGCCTGGAACTTCTCAGTCGGCAGGCTGCCCACGCCCGTGATGCGCGCGGAGTGCACGATCGTGAAGCTGGGTACCCACAGGAAGATCCACGGGGCATCGTCCCACACGATGCGTTGGGCCTCGGCGTAGGCGTCCTGGCGGCGCTGGTCGTCGCGCTCCCAGGACCCCTGGTCGACGAGCTGCTCGACGCGCGGATTCGAGTAGTGGCTGGTTGCCATGCCCGAGGGCGGCCACTGTCCGCGGACGAATTGCGCCATCTGCTGCGAAGCATCCAGGTATGTGGGCGCCCAGTTGAACAGGTGGAGATGCGCGGTGCCGCGATCGTCCGGAACGCTGATCGCGGCCAGGAACGAGGGCCAGTCGGAGCCAATCAGATCGGCGTCGACGCCGACGTCGTGCAGATTGCCCGCGACCGCCTGCGCCACCTGGCCGGCTTGGGCTTCCCACATCGAGCGGCCAGTCGGATACAGGAAGCGCAGCTGCAGCCGCGGCGTGCCGCCTTCGAGCAGCAGCTGGCGGGCTCGATTGGGGTCGAATGGATACGGGCCAACCTTGCTGTAGCCCGCCAACGCAGGCGCCATGGGTGCATCCATCGGCGTCGCGGCGCCGAACAGGACGGTGCGAATGATGCTGTCACGATCGATCGCGTAGTTGAGCGCCTGGCGCACCTTCTTGATCGCCAGCGGCGTGCCGCCGGGCAGAGTCATGTCCATCGCCGCGAACGTCGTGCGGCTGGTGGGCGCGAGCAGCACCTTGAGATTGGGGTTCTTCTGCAGCGTTGGCAGGTCGGACGGCGGCGGCTGGATGATGACTTCCACCTGATTGGCCAGCAGCAGGCTCTCGCGCGTGGCCACCTCGGGGACGATCCGAAACTGCACGAGCGGATAGTGCGGTCGCTTGCCCCAGTACGCATCGAAGCGCTCGAGCACCACGCTCTCGCCTTTGCGGCGCTCCTTGAATCGATAGGGCCCGGTGCCGACTGGCTCCTCGTTGAAGGTGTCCGGGAAGCTGCGCGCGTGCGTCGGCGAAACAATGGCCAGGTCGGTCGAAGCGAGCTTCTGCAGGAACAGCCGCGAGCTGTCGCGCAGGTAGATCTTCAGCGTGAGCGGGTCGGTGGGCATGATGCCCGCGACCAGGTGGCTGTCGAACGGTGCGCGGACCGCGACGCGCAGCGTGGGGTTGAGGAAGCGCTCCAGTGACAGCTTGACGGCTTCGGCGGTGAGTGAGCTGCCGTCGTGGAAGCGCACGTCCGGGCGCAGCTCGAACGTGTAGACCCGACCATCCTGGGTCACGTCCCACTTCTTGGCCAGACCCGCCACGATCTTGCCGTCCGGCTGCAAGCGCACCAGCGTCTCGACCATGCAGTCGACAATGCTCTGCACCGAAGGGTTGGTCTGGCCGGCGGGATCGAGGGTGTCGGGGTCGACGTCGATGCCGATACGGATGCCCGACCCCCGACGCCCGACTCCCGACCCCCGACGCCCG
>WNGE01009495.1_pt2 | contig 10233 bp, 4 predicted proteins | sample 5400651 | NCBI WGS metagenome assembly WNGE01 (sample SAMN13153370, study PRJNA577476) | soil metagenome | isolation source: 60 cm soil or saprolite under grassland replicate 2 | place: USA:California | collected 2016-06-15
CTCTTAGGTCATCTTGTATAAAGGGCTATATTTAAGATCATAGGCTTGTTCTAGCTAGATCTAGTAGTCGTACTTATAGTAAGAGAGGAGGACGTTTAAAGCTACCTTTAAGAACACATTATAGAAGTCCTAGTAAGCTATAGGCACTTTGACTATCACCTTCTTAGTAGAAGGCTTAGGCTCGTTATAACTTTCTAGGATTCTATTAATCTTGTATAAGCTTATTATATAGAGCTCTATATCTAGGTAACATAAGTTAAGTATGAATACATCTCTTAAGATTAGTACAAGATCTATAGTATAGGAGGTAGTAGATCTATAAGAGGTCTTATAATGCCTAATACGTAAGTAGGGCCTTAGGAAAGGCTTATTAGCTTAAGCTAGTAAGGACCTAACTAGCTCCTACTCTATTTTCTTGAGGTTATCCTTTATGTCAAGAGTAAAGGTGTTTCCTATATATATAGAGACGTAGTACATGGCCTTTATAGGTAGTAGTTGTCTATTCTTGATTTCCTAGACTAGGCCTAGGAAATTACTTGTACTCGTATTAATTATAAGGATAATAAGTAGTAGGTTTTTAGGTAGATTCTAGTCTATAAAGAGAATAAGAGCAGTTTACAAGTCTATAAGTAGTGGTTTTTAGAGAATGTAAATAGACTAGATGTCTATAGAGTGTCTAGCTTTATCTATAGCTATTATATAGTCTCTTCTTTCTATATCTCTCTAGTATTATCATTAAATACAGTGATTAGTAAGTACTATTAATCTACTCTAAGAGATAATTGATTTATAGAGAGGAGATAGGGTTAGTAGGTGTTTAATAAGCTAATCTAGCTTCTTATTAGTTATATTAAGCTTAATCTAGAAGAACACTATCTATAACTAACTAAGAATACACTCCTCTATACCTAGGTCTATAACTAGAAAGAGTACGTTCTAGATACGTCGTCTATTAATCGTAAGGTAGAGGTATAGTATATGTGTAATCTATATGCTTATTCTACTATTATAACCCTAGATGTCTATAGGTTATAGGAGACATATAATCTATAAGTGTAGATACTTTATTATATTATATACTAGATAGATATTTAAGAAAGTGAATCTATTTGCTCTAATATCTATAAGAACCTTTAAGGTAATACTAAATCTATTCTTTGATAATATATAAGGAATAGTCAATTAGAGGCCACTAATAAGACAACTTAGATCTAGGTCTTATAGGTCTACTAACTGGCCTAAAAAGGAGACTTCTTTTAAGTAGACTTATTTCTTACCTATAGCTAATCAAACTCTAGGGCGTTCTTGTCTATACTATCTATTATAAACTCTTCTACTTCTTTGATCTTCTAGATATTACCTTATCTTTGACGTTCTAGGCATTAGGAGGCTATGTGACCTAGTTTGCTATAGTTATAGTAAGTAAGCTTCTTAACTATAAGAGTAGCTTGTTATAGGAGGTTTGTAGGTAGTGTAAAGGTAATATCTCTAAGAGTAGTAGGTATAGGTAACACTTATAGAGGAGATAGTTTTATAGTCTAGAAGTGACTACTATAGTCCTTATTTAGGTCTATAAAGGGTTATTATCAAGGGCTCTTAGGTATACGCTCCTTGTTGATTCTTTTAAGCTTAGTATTAACTTGTCTAGTAACGTCTATAAAGCTCTATAGTGTACTTAGGATGTGTAGTTGAGGGGCTAGAGAGAGCCTTAGCTAGGATATCAGCTGATTATATAGATCTATTTAGAGGCTCTCCTTAAGGACTTACACTACACTTATAAGGTGTAGGAACTTAGTCTTGAACTTAAAGAAGGTCTTAGTAAGGACTATAAATAGACGATCATACTTCTACTTGACTTCTTTAGTCTTATTAGGGTCTACGAGGGCTCCTTTAAGGTAGTCTAGTATCTTGTCTATACTTACAAACAGGTTAGTAGCTCTATAGTAGTAACATAGGTAGAGGTACTTTCATATGTCGCCCTCTGTCTAGCTATACACGTAGTACATATATATGGCCTCTATAGGGTAATGGTCCTAGTTAATCTATAGCTTGCTGTCTACCTAGGTCTCCTATTACTAAAAGCTAGGGTCTGTCCTATCTATTAGCTTCTTAGGGTCTAGTAAATTAACAGAGAGCTGTAAGCAGTCTATAAGCATCTCTATAAACTATTAGGGAAATTACGCTAATAGAGGGGGTCTGAGTACATTAGTCTTAAATGGTCTTGACAGGTCTGTAGTGTTAGCGAGTCTCTGTCTTAAACACGTTACTTCGTCTAGTATAGCCTGTAATTGACGCTGTGTACGTGTAGGTCATTAGCGATTAGACCTCTAGGAGCTCTTACTTGAAGGGGGCTCTGTCTAGACCATAGGGAGAACAGGTAGTAATCGTGGAATCGACAGTTCTACCTGAATAGCAAACGTCAAGGAGGAGGGTAACTAGGGAACTTCTAGATCTATAGGATCTAGTAAGGTCCTAGGGCTTCGTCGTATAAGCTCTTTGCCTTTACAGGTGTTTGAAGGGGGGTTGTTTCTAGGTACTATTCTAGACACATAGAGAGTCGAGATCGTATAAAGGACGAAGGTCGAAGGTCGGAGGTCGGCCCTATAGAGAGGGTATAGTATAGTAGGATATTATATAGGCCTTCCTAGGTAGAGTTGATTGACTTGTGTATAATGTAACAAGTTAGTAAGAACAGGACTAGATTTGTCTAGCTAACAACTACCTATCTCTTAGAATACACAAGTAAAGAAGGAAAAAGGACAGGTTATAGATAGGAACGATAACTTTATAGATAGGCCAAGGGGTAAGTCATATACTACGTTAGGGTCTAGTAAGGATCTAGGAAGGATCTGTAACTAGTCTGTGACAATAGGTTATACGTAGAAATAGGGGTGAGCTCAGACTATGCACTAGGCTAGAGCTCATCTCACGAGCTAGAGTAAGTATACCTAAGGCTTACTTAGTATTAGCTAAAGGTTCTATGACAAGATATAAGAATTAGTTCTTACCTAAATGGCCTATTATTAGACAAAGTATAGAAGAGCTTTAAAACATTACTTTTAATCATAGTTAATAAAATGAATATAAATATCAAGTAGAAGGTAGTTATTTAGAGACGTCTAAAGATTAAGTAAAAAATAAATATCTAAGATAACTAATTAAAGTTTCTTTTATATAATGTCTTAGACTAATTAATAAGACTAATAGACCCTTATAATAAGTATAATATATAATATAAGAATTAATTTAAGGCTCTTAGAATTAAGTATCTTGACTAGTATATAAAACTTAGGCTATTTAATGATACTAAAAGACAGGTTTTGTATAATAACTAGTATAACTAGAGCTTTAGTAACTACTTTAAGATTTAGATACTCTTAAAAGACTTAAGCCTTGAATTCGTTTATAGTTCTAGTTACTTATACTTTTAAGTACAAGTGTTTTAACTATTCGATTACTCTTAGCTCTATTTGACTTGTTATAAATAGAAGCTTAATCTTGTGAACCTTAATTAAGTGATTTCGTATATTTATACTAATATTTGTAATTATTAGGTCTTGTCTTTCTTTAACTTCACACTATAAGTAATACTAAAGATTTAGATCTTCTTTATTACTTTATTGTCCTATATAACAGTATTTCTATACTAGATTATTATCTTTCTTGGTTTATACTAAAGATCTTATTATATAAGCTAAATCTATAGTAGTTATAGAAGTAACTAAAAGGGAAGTTGAAAATGACGATTTTATATCAAAATCTATGATTTTATAAGTCGTATAAAAAAAATTAATAAAGAAGAAGAGAAATAGACGAAAAGAGGGGTAATTTATTAGGTTTTGATAAGAATTGGTCGATAATCGATAAGTAATCGATTAATCGCCTATCGATTAATTCTTAGTAATTTATTAGTAATAATCGATATATAGATAATTTTTGACAAGCCTAGTTACATCCTAGTTTGTAAGCTCAGTAATAGTCAAAAACCTAAAGTCAATGTCTATAGATCGACTAAGATTGTTATTAGATACATCCGCCTAACTAGAGGGGCGTTATAAGGGACTTGAGGGCAGAGGAGGACTTATATAGAGGAGAGTCGGGTTGTGTGAATAACGATTCTATAACTAGTAATAGGGCAACGAAGTTAATAATAGACTAAATCGATAGGGAATTACAGTGGCTTTCGAATACACGTCTCTGTAAATCAAGGCAAAGTCGTTGAAGGTATGAAGTACAGCGTTGTAATTGAGGTAGGTCTCCTATACAAATTTGATGCTCATACCACTAAAACTACACTAGAATCTCTCAGACCCTTCGGTAGCCAAATCCAACCCTGCCCTCTTATTGGTCAACCTACTTCAACCTACCTACATATTACACGCTAATGCATTAGTGCCGATTTACCGACATTTTTACCTACCGAAGGGTCTGAATTTGAGATAAAACCCGTCTATTGACGAATGTTTCGGTCACGTGGTGAGGCGTGGATTTGAACTGCCACTTCACACTGTAGAGCGCTTCTACAGCAGGAAAGTTTTGCGTATTTACGAGTTCTATCAAGCCGACAGTTAGCCTCAACATGAGAATGTTGACAATTACATATAAAAGCGATCTACCTCTCACGGATTTTCAGATAATCTAGTTTTCTTTAGCGCGCTAAGACACAGCTCACTGTTTTGTTCTATAGCCTTGATTTTTTGCTACGTGACTTAGTAATTCTTTCTCTGTCTCTGATTCTTCTACGTGACTTTAGTTTACTTCTTATACGGAGTCCTATGCTTGGCGACAATAAAAGGCTATATTATTTTCTTAGAATTCTATCACTATAGATCACTTAGTGCAGTAGACGGCTGTCTGCTTGATTACGTGCAGGAAGTAGGGACACTACGTAGTCTTATCTTTCCTGACCCTATATGGAAAGTATTTCACATTCAGGACTATGTACTTATATGGCAACACACTGACTTGACTAGTAAAATTCTAGTCTAGATAATAACTGAGCAGGGTAAACCAGCTATAGCAGCCTTCAGCCCTATCGTACTAGCGTCAGGGTAGTTGTTAGTATAGTATAGTGTAAAACTGGCAGTTTGGAAGGTTAATAGTATTACTACCGTATGAGCTCATTAATACCATACTACTGGCAGTATAGGGATTTAGAAACTGTACTGTACGCCTATACTGGCAGTAAACTGCCAGTTTGCCCTAATTATGTACTCATTTCAGTACCCTTATCTTCTACTATATCCTTATCATCCTTTGCTTGTAGAACTATTCGAATCAACGCTTCTATATCACTATCCTTGATATTTAACCACGATCGTAAGCACTCTAGGGCCTTAACTGTATTACTCCTAATTCTCGATCATAAGTCAGATATCGTTAGCTTTGTATTTAAGAATAGCCTCTCTAGTTCTACTAATATGCCCGATATCGATAAGAAGTCTAGTGCCATCTTACTTAGGTTTAGGTAGTCCTTTTGCTATTGTTCCTGTATCTACCATCTAATCACGTCCCTTGCATTAACTCTCGGAGTATCGTAATAGTGAGTATATTCGTCCGTAACGTCAGGGCCAAAGTCAGCTATACTTTGTCTCCTAGTCCTCATCTATCATATGATCATATATCCATGACATACGAATCTTTTGTTAGGCAGGTCAGAAGGCACGCTTTCATCGGAGTTGGCTAGCATTCAGTAGTACGGACAATGGGCGTGGAATTTCTTTAATCTCTACTGCTAGGTCTACTACTAGGGGCGTGAGAGCAGTAGGATTTGTAGAAGGAGTGGCAAGAGGATCAGCTTGAGTTATAAGTCGTCTCTAGGTGATTCGTAGGTTCTGTTGTTAAGGCATGTTAGTAGTAGAGTTGTTGTTATTAGTAGTGTTCTAGAAGTATCCTTAAAATCCTTTGCTTTCGTGTATAGTCACCTAACGAGATCACACCCTAACTTTCAAAGTTTACTATATAACAACGACGTCATTAAAAATTATGAATATTACATCAAATTAAAGCTATAATACAAGGCTTTTAAATGCATTAATCATTACCTTTTTATGTTGTGTTATTAATATTTAATAATTGTTTCTACCTAGATAAGAATCTCCTTTAAAAGTTAGTCAAGAAATATCCGTATATCATATTACTACTAGTTTAGACCTTACGATACTATATGATATAGGCACTGTCTCTTATAATATAGTATAGTATTAATACTCCTAGTTTGAGGATTCTATATACTATACGGCAATATGTCACGTATACTAGACGTATAACAATACTATCAACTACCCTAACCGGCGTTCAAGTCTAGCCTTAATACATTGGATCACAGGAGCCTATATAGAGACCTACATTTATGTAGAACCTCTTCTAAAGTAGTGACATTAGATAACAATGGCTACTACAACTACTAAAATTCTGTCGATAATAACAACACTAAAGAAAACCTATCTGAAAATAATCATAAGAACCAAGTCTGAACTTTCAAAAGGTATAGTTATAATCAAGGCTTCTAGGTCTAAACTAATTATTATAGAAATAAAAATAGAGTAAAAGTATAACTAAGGCTAGTGTGCCCACATCCTAGGTACAAAAGTACTTTCTTATGACAATACGAACTAAAACGACATAGAAGTAGGGTATACCTTGTAAGTTTTTTCTACTCTGTGTATAGTTGTACTTAGAATGAGTACGGGTTTGTAAGGCCATATAATTTGGTTTAGTATTTAAGGACGTATGTAGATACTTCAAGCTTCTACTATATAGTCACTATGTATAGGAAGGGTCCTCTAAGCCACAGCTAATTAGAAGAGTACCTCGTTACTTAGTATCTATCCTCCTTTAATTTCTAAGAGTATCTTGACGACCTACTCATGACTTCGAATCTAAATAAAAGAGTCTCTAAGGACAGATCTTATAGTTTGATAGAAGCTAGTAGTACGTTGTTAGGTGAGATTGGTCACCCGTTATAGACTAAAGGGAAAGCCAACCCGAAATGTACTAGAGGCCCCTTCAATTCCTCTATCTATAGTATCAAAGGCCTGAAAAGCGACTATAGATCACACGCCTATGATTTACTTAGAGTGTCTATGTGTGTGAGCGGCATTATAGAGAGTAACCTATCTGTACTGTTAGGTATAGTAGAGCAAAACATAGAAGAAAGAGCCTATACTGAATTAGGAGTACAAAAGCCACTAGTATGGCTAGTATAGAGAACGAGCCTAATGAATAGGCTGTTTGAGAGTCATAGTTAGACATAACCGAGTACGAACACAGTGAATACAATAAGATTAAGAGTAGTGATAGTAAATACTGATTATACTAACATCTCTATAATATGTCTAAAAGTATAATAGTCAGGAAATCAAAATCTTATAGAACCTTTAAAGTAGGCGTTAGTAGAGAGAGTTATAAAAAACTTCTAGGTACTTTTTAACTAGAGAGGGGCTATAACTTTCACGTAATATAGAGGTAGTGTACCTGTTTTAGTCGAAGAATCTAATAGTAGAAGCACTAACGAAAGATCACTATTATCAAGACTAAGTAGATAAAAGAGGTGAAGGGATAAAGGTAAGTAACTACTAGATAAAAATAATAATAAAAAGCATTAATTAGTGCACTACATTTCACTAGGAGATTTCGAATGTAGACCTAGGTTCACCTATCTGTTTCAGAAGCATAATGCACGTAAGTATAGTATTTCTACGTATTGTGTTTGTGCCTTGTCACCCTAGGAAACTATTGCCTAAATGAAGTAAATTTTGACATATTGCTCAACTGAACCTCTTACTAACCTAAGTAGAGAATACTTGTTCAGATGTCATCAAGCCGCCCCTTACTACTAGAGATATTAGCAAACCTTCAAAACTAAAGAGTAGCTCGATTCTTATATGACCGTCCTAGTAGTAGATATGTATAAGGTCAAACTAAAACTAGAACTACCTCTTGAAGGTATTACGTAGGAGACCGAAAAGCTTTTACGACGTAGGAAAAAGGCTTATCGTGACTAGAGAGGAGAGGATAAGTAGAGAGATATTTATAGGATATTGTTTCCTAATAAAGAGGTTTCTTTACCCTGTAAGTTGATTGATTTATACAAATGTCTACTTACTATATAGCAATTCAAGGAATTAAGGCAACTAGTACTCACTTTAGGATAGACTTTAAGCTAATTCAAGAAGAGGTGCTACTGTTACTAGACTCATAGGACCTAATAGTTTATGAAGATTATATTCGCTCTAAACTACCCTATAAAGTCAGGAAAAGCATTGAAGAAGTCATTAGTTAGTAAATAGAGCCTATAGAAGAGTATCTTCTTGGGAATTTAGTTGAGATTATCTAGGACTGTTAGGATAAAGTATTCTGTGTATATTAAGAGTAAGAGAATAAGAGAGACAGAGTTAACACAGACTTAGGAACAAGTAGCTGTTAGATGACCATCATGTGATTCTCCTAGTGTTGCTAGATGTAGACTAGCTCTATTAGAAGTCTATATATACCTTCAAAGGTTTAGAGACTTTTTATTCTTTAGATAGTTTTAATTGAATGATTTTACACCTGAATAAGGTCTTACTTCTGATCTATCTGACAGTTATAAGCCTAGGAATCGCTCTGTAACTCAGTATATTCTATTTATAGCTTCTACTGTTACTAGAAAGAAGTCAGAACCTTTATCCTCCAAAGTATTCTCTTATTTCCTTTATTATTAGTATCTTGTCTCTGTGTGATATATACCTTGAACTTATACAATCACTTCAAAAACAGATCTATATTCAACTACCTAGGGTAGTTAGATCAGTTATATCAAACCGGTTTAAGCATTGTACGTCAATTCAATATAAATTCAATATCAAAGCACGACCTACGATGGCTACTATCACTTAGACACTAGTTATACTGGCTTTAGAGAAGGACTAGGAGTCCTAGATCGAGCTTATCAAGACAGTCTCCCTTGAGTACGACTTATAGGAACACATCGACCCGTCTACACTATGGGCACAGGTACTACGACTAGTTCAACCTATACGCCCTACACCAGCTACTGTTAAACCCTAGGCAACAGTAGCTACAGAGTCATCTACACTACTCACTGAGACTAAGTTCTCAGACCTTGACGCTGACGAGAAGGAGCAACTCCGTCGCTTCGATGACGAATACCAATATGACCAGAAGGTCTACAAACAAAAGACAGAGGCACTTGCCAAGCTACGGTCCAAAGTCCAAGCCACTGTCTCAAAGGACAACTTGCCCTATACCTACTAATGTGACCATATCTAGCATATACTGTCGAATCTCAAGAACCGATTTGCTCTTACAGACTGGGCCTGAGAGCACAAGGTAGTTAATGACTGGATCAAAGCAGTTAGACGACTAACTCGTAGAGTCGAAGTCGAGAAGTGGCTTTAGGACCTTAAGACAGTATACGACAAAGCGGTCGAATTGGCTATCCTAGATGTCTACAGGACCTAGCCACACTTTGCTTTTACTAACGCTGTCCTAGAACTGTCTAGTACGTTTACCGAATCATAGGACATCAAGCTCCTACGAATTACTAACGATGACGCGTCTACTATTCTATTCAAGGACATGGTCCGCGAATTCAGAGACCTCTGTTAAATTAACAAGGCATAGACAAAGCCAGTACATGGACGCCATAGTGCTTTCCTAACCTTACTATAAGGTACAGAAGCCGATGGCACACCAAAGGTCTACAAGTGTATATGTGGCGAAGAACACCGATACGCCTAGTGCCGATACCTAGTTCCTTCTACACGTGCGGCTAGATAGAAGCCTAGTCTAACTATCCAAAAGAGAGTAGATGACGCCATGGCCAAGATCCTAGCATAGCAAAAGGTACAAATCAAGAAGGCACAAGACCACGTAGAAAAGACTTAGTTAACGGGCACGGGCTCCTCTATACCTGAGTCACCTGCTTTGCTACTACTACCGCCACCTACAGTCCTCATGGCACACACTCAGCCTGGACTATACCGAGTGTCCGATACTTTGGACTACCCGTAATATGACCTACACTAGAGCGTCATCCTAGACTCAGGTGCTTTATACTACGTCAGCAATACCTGGTCTAAGTTCAATTCGTTCACACTAGCTACGAATGGCAAAGTCCTATATACTAGAGACAATGTAATACTAATTGAGGGCCATGGCACCTATAGGGTGATTATACAGCTCAATAGGTACAGCCGCTCAATTGAGCTGGCTAATACAGCCTACGTA
>WNGE01009979.1_pt1 | contig 10232 bp, 6 predicted proteins | sample 5400651 | NCBI WGS metagenome assembly WNGE01 (sample SAMN13153370, study PRJNA577476) | soil metagenome | isolation source: 60 cm soil or saprolite under grassland replicate 2 | place: USA:California | collected 2016-06-15
TGACGGGCGATTTCGGGTTTGGATGCGGGTCGCGAGGCACTGGGTCGCCCCTGCCGCGGTCGCGCCGTCGGCGTGACTGCGGCGTGGGCACACGCCTTTGCGATCCGCAAACGTTGGGCCTCAGCCAGCAGATCCCGGTGCCGCTGGCGGGCGATCTCGAGATGAATGGCTGGATGCAAGACCACGTCGATCCTCCCTAGTCGGTCGTGCGGATACGTCTAGGTTCCGACCATGCCGACGCTGATTCGCGATCGCACCGGCGATTTGGCCGGACTTGGAGCGCCGATGTATCTCTGGGCCTCGGGGGACGAAGCCGGCCGGCGCGCGCCCATGCGGTAGGCGCGAGCAGCTCGGCGCCCAACGAACCCTCGGCTTTGAAGGGAGGCCGCCGTCTTCGCCGGCGAGTGGGTTCTGGCGACGACTCTTAGCTCTTGGCGACCAGCAGCGGCACGAGGCGCCTGCCGATCGCCCCGGATGGGCCGGCGATGCACACCTTCATCGCTCCTCCTTCGCGGCCACGATCAGCGCGAGCGGGTCGTTCGCGCTGTCGCGCTCGGCACCGGCTCGCGCACGAAGCCCGCGATCAGCTCGGCGAGGCGGCCCGGCTCGTCCTCAGGCGAGAGGCTGCGGGCGTTCTCGATCCATTCGAGCCGCGCGTTCGGCAGGTCGTGTGCGAGGCGCTCCGCGTGCGCCGGCATGAAGAAGCGGTCCTCGCGCGACCAGGCGATCAGCGCCGGCTTTTCGAACTCCCCCAGCCGGTCGGCGGCCTCGTTCGTGTAGCGCGGGTGCAGCCCCTTGATGACGCGGTTGAGGTCTCTCTCGACACCGGGAATGGTCATGCCCGCGAGCAGGTACGAGTCCTCGGCCTGGCGGTCGATCGGCCGCTTGACCAGCCAGCCGAAGGCGAACGGGAGCCGGCGCGGCACGCAGACGCATCGGCGCCATCAGCAGCTTCATCGCCCCGGGACTGGCGACCGCCAGTTTGAAATAGCGGAACATCCGCGGCGGGAAGTTGTCGCGGTAGTCGCAGGAGGTCAGCACGAGCCGCCCGATGCGCTCGGGCTGTCGCGTCGCCACCATCTGACACAAGGCGCCGCCGGTGTCGTTGCCGACCAGGGTCACCTCCTCGAGCGTGAGCGCCTCGATCGCATCCGCGATCAGGTCGGCGAGGCCGTGGGGCGTTAGGTCGGGGCCCTTCGGCATCGCGAGCGTGTGCGAACCGAGCGGCAGGTCAAGCACGATGCAGCGGAACTCGGGCGAAAGCTCCGCCACGACCTTGCGCCACAGGTTGGCGTTCACCAGCAGCCCGTGCAGAAGGACGATCGGGGAACCGCTGCCGGCCTCGAAATAGCGGAGCCTGCCCTGGGGCAGGTCGAGCTCGCGGGCGACGCCCAGCGCCGGGTCGCGCCACACGGCCTTCTCCTTCATTGCTCTCACCTCTCCTTTCGTTTCGTGCTGGTCGGGTTCGCGCCAGTCCTGTAGACAGGCGGCGGGAGTTCGTCCGACGGTAAGAGCGGGGCGTCTAGGCTCGCACCGGCGGAATCGCCGGGCTCGTCGCGTCAGGGACTCTTTCGCCCGCCGAGTCGAGGTCAAGGCGGGCGAGCTGGGTGCGGGAGCTGATGCCGAGCTTTCGGAAGACGTTGCGGAGGTGGAAGGCGATCGTGCGCGGGCTGAGGAAGAGCTGCGCGGCGACCTCGCGGTTGCTGAGACCCTGCGCGACGAAACGCGCGATCTGGAGCTCCTGCGCGGTCAGGTCGCCTCGGGTGCTGGGCTCGCGTTTGCGGGCCGTCTGGCCGCTCGCGCGCAGCTCGACCCGCGCCCGCTCGGCCCAGAGCGTCGCGCCGAGCCTCTCGAAGGCGTCGAGTGCCGCCCGCAGGTGCTCGCGCGCCTCGACTCGCCGTCGCGACCGGCGGAGGAACTCGCCGAACGCGAGCTCGCTGCGGGCCCGCTCGAAGGGGCGGGTGGCCTGCTCGTGCGCTTCGAGTGCCGCCAGGAAGAGGCGCTCGGCCTCGCTCGCCTCCTCGCACAGCAGCGCTCGACAATGCAGAACCACTGCCCGCCCCCAAGCGGCCCCGTTGCTCTCAACCCACCGCTCGAACGAGGCGAGCCAGGGACGCGCGTTGTCCTGCTCCCCTGCCCGGACCGCGGCCTCGACGCGATCGAGCACCGACCAGTAGATGGCCAGCGTGTGAGAGATCTCGCGCTCACGCCGGACCGCTTCGTCTGCCCGGCCGAGTCCAAGCTCGAGCAGCGCGAGCGCCCACTGCGCTATCTCGGCGACCACCCCGAGCCCGCGAGCGGAGGCCAGCTCACCGCCCTCCGCCGCGAGTATCCGGCACTGCTCCTCGTCGCCGCGAAGGGCGGCGATGAGGGCGAGCAGAACGAGCGCCTGCGCGACCAGGTGGTCCTGTCCGAGCTCGCGTCCGAGCCGGAGGCCTTCCCTCGCGGTGGCCGAGCCGGAATCCCAGTGGCCCGCCCACACCTCGGCGATCGTCAGGATCGGGAGGATCTGCGTTAGGGCGCCGAGCGCGCCTGCTTCTCGCGCCCTCACCGCCGCCTCGTTGTGAGCCCGGTACGCCGCCCGATCGTCGCCCAGGTAAAGAGCAGCCCTTCCGGTAAACAGGAGTGCCAGCGGAGCGCGGTGGGCGGTGTCGACGCCTGTACCGACCAGCTCGTCCGCGAGCTCGAGCGCGAGCCGGAGCTTCGGGACGGCGGTCTCGAAGTCGCCCTCGGCGAGCGACCCGATCCCGACGAGAAGCGCCGCGAGCATGCGCGTGTACGGGGTTTCCTCGACGGCGAGGCTGCGAGCCAGCTCGGCGACGACAACGTGCGCCTTGTCATCGGCGCTTGCGTACGCGGCGCCGGCGCTCGCAAGGTTGAGCAGGTCGAGCGCACGCTCGCCGTCGATCGGCGCGACCTCGGTCGCTGCCCGCATGAGAATCTCGTACCCGGCAGCCGGCAGGCCACGGTTGAGCTCGATCAGACCTCGCCAGCGGTCGATCTCGGCTCGCTCGCTCAGCGTGGTGGAAATCGGACGTGCTCGGTCGAGAATCACCACCGCCCGTTCCAGCCGCCCCGCCAGCCACGCGTTCTCGGCCGCCGCGGTGAGCTGTCGCACCTGCTCGTGCTCGTCCGCGGTCAGGGCGGCGGCCCGTTCGAAGGCGAGCGAGGCGGCGGCGAAGCCGCTGCGCGCGCGCGCGCGCTCGGCCGCCTGCTCGAGCTCCTTCACGACGGCGAGATCGGGCTCGACGCACCCCGCGGCACGGTGCCAGGCGCGCCGGTCGGCCTCGCCTTCGCCCTCGAGCACGCTCGCGAGCGCCCGGTGGACCGCTTGGCGCCTGGAGAGCGGCGCCCCCTGGTAGACGGCCGAGCGGACAAGCGGATGGCGAAGCTCGAGCTGGGCTCCCCGCACCTGCGCCAGCCCCGCCTGCTCGGCGGCGTCGAGCGCCTCCGCCCCGGCGCCAAGATGCGCCGCCGCGCGCAGCACCGTGGCGAGCTCACCCGTGTCGTCCGCCGCAGCGACAAGCAAGAGCGTCTGCGTCTCCTCCGGCAGCCGCCGCACACGCGCGAGGAAAGCGCGCTCGACGCGGGCGCTCACCGGGATCGGGGCGAGTACCGGCGCGGCCCCCGAAAGCTGCGCCTCGCTCAGCGCCGAGGAGAGCTCAAGGAGGGCGAGCGGGTTGCCCCCAGTCTCCGCGACTAGCCGCTCGCGAACCTCGGGCGAAAGCGCAACGGCTGCCTCGCGATCGACCAGCGCCCCAGCCGCCACCGGGTCGAGCCCGGCTACGCGGAGCTCCGGGAGGCCGGGTGCCTCGAAGCGTCGACTCTCGCTCTCACGGGCGGCGAACAGCATGACGATGCCCTCGGCCTCGAGCCGGCGGGCGACGAAGACGAGCGCGTCCGCCGACGCATCGTCGAGCCAGTGCGCATCGTCGACGAGGCAGAGCAGCGGCTGCCGGTCGGCGGCCTCGGCGAGCAGGCTCAAGGCCGCAAGCGAGATAAGGAAGCGGTCATCGCCTCCCGCCTCCGCCAGACCGAGCGCTCCGCGCAGTGCCGCCGCCTGGGGTTGCGGAAGGTTGTCTACGAGAGAAAGGACGGGGCGGACGATCTGGTGCATGGCGGCGAAGGGGAGGTGCGCCTCTGATTCGACTCCGCTGCCGCTGAGCACCCGCATGCCGCCGGCTTGCTGGCGCGCGTCTTCGAGCAGGGACGACTTGCCGACGCCGGGCTCGCCCGAGATAACCAGCACGGCGCTGCGCGAAGCACGAGCGCCATCGAGTAGCTCACCGATACGGGAGCGCTCCAGATCTCTCCCGTAGATCATGTCCCGTTGATCGTACGTCTTCGCTCGACTCCGGCGAGATCGCCGGTGCGAGGGGGCGGCCGCACCCTCGATACGGCCCCTCGCCGGCGAACGCGGAGCTGCACGCCTGGTGCCTCCGGTGGCTATGGTCGAAGCTCGCGCTCGCCGTCCGTGAGCGAGGCATCAGTTCGGCGCAGGCTGCTGCATTCGACCAGACGATGCGAAAGCTGCTCCGCCTGTCCGAGCGTAAGGCGCGGGGCTCCCTTCCCCACCGCCAACTAGGCGCGGTCGCGGCCGAGACGCGAGCTGCCTGATCGCGCTCCGCCGCGAACTCCGGCCAAATCGCCGGCGCGACCACGAGCGTCCCCAGCGATGTTGACGACCGATCGCAATGACGAACCCACACGTCGCTCAACGCGTCCTCGACCCGCAAAGCGGTCTCAAGCCGGCGCTGCGCGACCTCATGGCCGAGGCGTGCGCACATGCCGACGCGATCGTCGGCACCGAGCGAGCCGGCAGGGTGGTCATGCCCGCGCTCACCGTTCTTCTGCGCCCGCGAGCACGGTTGCCCCGGCCTACCGACTGGTCGGTCCTCGACCCCGAAAGGAGTGCATCCTGATGACGGTCGATCCCGTCCAGTACGCGCGCCGTTGGAAGACGCTCGGCGTGCTCTCGCTGAGCCTGGTGATCATCGGGCTCGACAACACGATCCTCAATGTCGCCCTGCCGACGCTGCAGGACACGTTCCACGCGTCCGCCTCGAAGCTGCAGTGGATGGTCGACTCCTACCTGCTCGTGTTCGCGGGCCTGCTGCTCGTATCCGGCACGCTCGGCGACCGCTTCGGGCGCAAGCGCGCGCTGCAAGCGGGCTTGTCCGTCTTCGGGCTCGCCAGCCTCGCCGCCCCGTTCGCCGGCTCGGCCGGCCAGGTGATCGCCGTGCGCGCGGCCATGGGGGTGGGCGCCGCGCTGATCATGCCCGCCACCCTCTCGATCATCGCCAACCTCTTCACCGGCGAGGAGCGCCGCAGGGCGATCGCCATCTGGGCGGCGCTCGCGGCCGTCGGAATCGGCCTCGGCCCCTTGGCCGGCGGCCTGCTGCTCGAGTGGTTCGACTGGTGGTCCGTCTTCATGGTCAACGTCCCGTTCGCCGCCGCCGCCCTCCTCCTCGGCATCCGCTACGTGCCCGAGAGCCGCGATCCCCGGCCCGGCTCGTTCGACCTGCTCGGTGCCGTGCTCTCGACCGCCGGCTTCAGCGTCCTCGTGTACGCGATCATCGAGGCGCCTGAGAAGGGCTGGACGTCCGGGCTGGTGCTCGGATCGCTCGCGGCAAGCATGGCGCTGCTGAGCGCCTTCTTCCGGCGGGAGCGACGCGTCGCCGAGCCGATGCTCGACCTCAGCTTCTTCCGCAGTGCCCGCTTCAGCGTCGGCATCGCCGCGGTCAGCGGGACCTTCTTCGGTCTGCTCGGCGGGATCTTCGCCCTGACCCAGTACCTGCAGTTCGCCCACGGCTACAGCGCGATCGAGGCGGGCGCGGTCATGAGCCCGATGGCGCTCGGGCTGATGATCGGCGCCGGCTCGTCAAGCAAGGCCGTCGCCCGACTCGGCACCTCCCGCGTCGTCGCAGCCGGCCTGGTCGGGCTCGCGATCATCATGGCGCTGACCACCCTGTGGCAGGCGGACACCGGCGCGTTCGTCCTGGTTGCCTGGTTCTTCGGGCTGACCCTCTCGATGGGGTGGGTGATGGCCCCCGCCACCGACGCGGTCATGGGCGCGGTGCCGGCCGCCAAGTCGGGGGTCGCCTCGGCCACCAACACCGTCGCCCGCATGGTCGCAGGAGCGCTCGGCGTCGCCGTGATCGGCTCGCTCGTCAACTCGCTCTACTCAAACAGGGTCGCCGGCTCGCTCGGCGGCCTGCCCCCGCAGGCACAAGCGCGAGCGGAGGACTCGATCGGCGCCGCCAGCGCGATCGCTGCCCACCTTCCGCCGCACGCGGCCTCCGGCTTGCTCGTCGCAACCGGCAACGCCTTCACCGACGCGCTGGGCATCGGCCTGTCGATTGGCGCCGCACTCGCCGCCGTCACCGCCGTGGTCGTGCTCCGCTTCCTGCCTGCCCGCGAGGCGGTTGTGGAGGCGGAGCTGGCGGAATTGGCGGAGCTCGAACCCGTGCGGAGAGCAGCCTGATGGCCGAGGTCGGGAACTCAACCCTCAACGGCATCCGGAGACCGCGTGGAGGCGGCGGCCGATGATCGACGCCGGATCCGGTGCGCGCTGGGGCGGTCAGGGCCTGGGGTTGCCGAGTGGGATTCGCGCCTGCTTGTTCGATCTCGACGGTGTTCTTACGCGGACGGCGAGCGTGCATGCGGCGGCGTGGAAGACGATGTTCGACGGGTTCCTGCGCGCGCGCGCCGCGCGGGCGGGCGAGCGGGTGGTTCCGTTCGATCCCAGTGCGGACTACGCCGAATACGTCGACGGCAGGCCGCGCCAGGACGGCGTTCGTTGTTTCCTCGCCGCGCGCGGGATCGCGCTGCCGGACGGCCGGTTCGACGACCCTCCGGATGAGGAGACGATCGGCGGCCTCGCCAACTGGAAGAACGAGCTCGTTCTCGCGCTGATCCGCGAGCAGGGCATCGAGGCCTATGAGGGTTCGATCCGCTACGTCAACGCCGTCCGCGCGGCCGGTCTCCGCACTGCTGTCGTCTCGGCGAGCGCCAATGCGCGCGAGGTGCTGGAAGCGGCAGGGATCGCGCACCTGTTCGACGAGCGGCTGGACGGGATCGACGCCGAGCGGATGCACCTGCAGGGGAAGCCGGCACCGGACACGTTCCTCGCCGCGGCACGTGCACTTTGGGTCTTTCCGGCCGAGGCGGCGGTGTTCGAGGATTCGCTGGCCGGCGTCGCGGCCGCGCGCGCGGGTTCCTTCGGTTGTGTCGTCGGCGTCGATCGCACCGGCCAGGGGCAGGCGCTTCGCGAGCAGGGCGCCGATATCCTCGTCTCCGACCTCGCCGAGCTTCTCGAGGCCGGATGATCGCGCATCCCGCCTTCCCGGCCGAGCCGTGGTCGGTCCGCGAGACGGCGCTCGAGCTCGACCTGCTGGGGCAGACGGAATCGGTGTTCGCGCTCGCGAACGGGCACATCGGCCTGCGCGCGAACCTCGACGAGGGGGCGCCGTTCGCCCTCCCGGGCACGTATCTGAACTCGTTCTACGAACAGCCGCTCCCCCACGCGGAACCCGGCTACGGCTACCCCGAATCGGGCCAGACGATCGTGAACGTCACCAACGGCAAGATCATCCGCCTGCTCGTCGACGACGAACCCTTCGACGTTCGCTACGGCCAGCTGATCGCGCACCAGCGTGAGCTCGACTTCCGCGCCGGCCTCCTGCGCCGCAGCGTCGACTGGCTCTCGCCGGCGGGCACCGCGATCCGCGTGCACTCCATCCGGCTCGTCTCCTTCACGCAGCGCTCGGTGGCGGCGATTCTCTATCAGCTGGAGCCGTGTGATCGGCCGGTGCGGGTGGTCGTCCAATCGGAGCTGGTCGCCAACGAGCCAGGACTCCCTGCGGAGGCCGATCCCCGAGCGGCGGCCGCGCTCGAGACGCCGCTGCGGTCGGAGGGCTTCTCCGATCGCGCTGCACGCGTGCTGCTCATCCACTCGACGAAGCGGAGCAAGCTGCTGATGGCCGCGGGCATGGATCATCTCGTCGACGCCCCGGACGGGACTGAGATCTCCGCCGAGAGCGAGCCCGACGTTGGCCGGGTGACGGTCGTCGCCGCCCTGAGACCCGGGCAGCGACTCCGCCTGGTCAAGTTCCTCGCCTATGGCTGGTCGAGCCTTCGCTCGCTTCCGGACCTGCGCGACCAGGTGGCGGCCGCCCTCGCCGCCGCGCGCCATTCCGGCTGGGAGGGGCTGCGCGCCGAGCAGCGGCGATACCTCGACGAGTTTTGGGCGAGCGCGGACGTGGAGATCGACGGCGACATCGAGCTCCAGCAGGCGCTGCGGTTCGCGCTCTTTCACACCCTCCAAGCCGGCGCGCGAGCAGAGCAGCGCGCGATCGGCGCCAAGGGCCTGACCGGGCCCGGCTACGACGGCCATACCTTCTGGGATACCGAGCGCTTCGTGCTGCCGCTGCTGACCTACACCGCCCCCAAGGCCGCCGCAGACGCTCCGCTGGCGCGCCCAGACGCTCGACCTCGCACGGGAACGGGCCCACCAGCTTGGGCTCGAGGGGCCGCCTTCCCCTGGCGGACGATCCGCGGCCAGGAATGCTCCGGCTACTGGCCCGCCGGGACGGCCGCCTTCCACATCGGCGCCAACATCGCCGACGCGGTCGTGCGCTACCAAGCGGCAGCCGACGACGACGAGTTCGAGCGCGAGGTCGGGCTCGAGTTGCTCGTCGAGACAGCACGACTTTGGCGAGCGCTCGGCCACCACGACCGGCAAGGCCGCTTCCGCATCGACGGCGTCACCGGACCCGACGAGTACAGCGCACTCGCCGACAACAACGTCTACACCAACCTGCTCGCGCAGCGGAACCTCGATGCGGCAGCCGACGCCGTCGCCCGCCACCCGCATCGCGCCTCCGAGCTCGGCGTCGACGCTGAAGAAGCCGCCTCCTGGCGGGCCGCCGCCCGCGACATGTTTCTCCCGTGGGACGAGACGCTCGGCGTGCACCCCCAATCGGAGGGCTTCACCCAGCACGAGCGCTGGGACTTCGCCGCCACCCCCGCCGACCGCTACCCGCTGCTCCTGCACTTCCCCTACTTCGAGCTCTACCGCAAACAGGTCGTCAAGCAGGCCGACCTCGTCCTCGCCCTGCACTGGCGCGGCGACGCCTTCACAGCCGAAGAGAAAGCGAGGAACTTCGCCTACTACGAAGCCCTCACCGTCCGCGATTCCTCCCTCTCCGCCTCCACGCAGGCGGTGATCGCCGCCGAAGTCGGTCACCTCGAGCTCGCCTACGACTACTTCGCCGAAGCCGCGCTGATCGACCTTCACGACCTCCAGCACAACAGCCGCGACGGCGTCCACATCGCCTCGCTCGCAGGCGCCTGGCTCGCCGCCGTCGCCGGCTTCGGCGGCATGCGCGACCACGACGGCCAGCTCACCTTCGCACCCCGACTGCCAGCGGCGCTTCCACGTCTCGCCTTCAGACTCCGCTTCGGCGGACGACGGCTCAAAGTCGAGATCACGAAGGCAAAGGCAACCTACACCCTCCTCGCCGGAGCACCGCTCGAGATCGCCCACCACGAAAAGACGATCCGGCTCACGACCAACGAGCCCGTGACCCAGCCAATCGCGCCGCTGCTTCCACGCGCAGCGCCGAGCCAACCGCACGGTCGCGCGCCCAACCGCCGCAGACCGGACACCGACCGCATCGCGGCCTGAAAACATGCGCCGAGACGTCGCCGCCGTGGCAAAACCCGCTCCAGCCAGCGGCGTCCCCTCCGCCGCGTCACTCGCGGGTGACCGTGCAACACCACGCTTGCGGTCCGACTCGGGGTCCACGCCGGGCTCGCCGACGACTTTCGCTACGACGAGGAGTCGCGGCCGGATCGCGTCTCGAAATCGGTCGCAGTGTCGCTTCCTTGAGCAGTCAATGAGATAGAGGAGGCGCCCGCGATCTGGGTGCGAGAGCTGATGCCGACCTTCCTGAAGATGTTACGGAGGTGGAAGGCGATCGTGCGCGGGCTGAGAAAAAGCTGGGCTGCGACCTCGCGGTTGCTCAGCCCCTGCGCGACGAAGTGCGCGATCTGCAGCTCTTGGGTGGTGAGCTGACCCCTCGTACTCGGGTCGCGTTTCCGCGCCGTCTGGCCGCTCGCCCGCAATTCGATGCGCGCTCGCTCAGCCCACGCGCTTGCTCCCAGCGTCTCGAAAGCATCAAGCGCGCTCTGCAGGTGCGCACGCGCGTCGATGCGGCGCCGGCCGCGGC
>WNGE01015621.1_pt1 | contig 10232 bp, 9 predicted proteins | sample 5400651 | NCBI WGS metagenome assembly WNGE01 (sample SAMN13153370, study PRJNA577476) | soil metagenome | isolation source: 60 cm soil or saprolite under grassland replicate 2 | place: USA:California | collected 2016-06-15
GGCGGCCGGGACCAGTTCCCCCAAGGCTGGACGCGTCGAGGAGAGCAACCATGGCATTGGCCGGACATCAGATCCTTCAGGACAAGTCCTATACCCTGCTCACCGAGGCGATCCTCGCGCGTGACCAGGCGCGCACCGCAGATCTCTTCTATCGGATGGTCAAGCGTGACGGCCGCTCCGTGGGAGACGCGCTCGGGGTGGTGACGGCGGCCGAGGCGCCTTTCGTGCAGGTGCCCAGTCACATCAACTTCCGCGACGGGCACATCACCCTCGTCAACAACGACCACACCATCCTGGGGCTCCGCACCTCCGTCAACCTCGCCCCCTTCGTGCCCGAGGAGTACCGGCTCCTTCCCCTCCTCCAGAGCGTGTGGTACATCCCGGCCGGCCTCGACATCTGGAACCAGCTCCTGGGAAGGTATCCCGGCCGCTACGCGACCATGAAGGGCATGCAGGTGCCGCCCCCCGCCTACGGCCCCGCGGTGTGGAATCCGGAGCAGGAGCCCATCACGCCGGAGGGGACGGGCGAGGAGAAGCTGCACGAGCATCTGGTGGCCACGGTGAGCGGCGATGCGCGGCGGTCCTATGGGCTCTTCCTCGGCCTCGCCGCCGACCCGAGCGTGCGCCCGCTCCTCCGCGACCAGCTGCTCTTCCTCGGCCTCATCGACCTGCAGGACACCGTCATCGGCCGCAAGGCGCGCAACACCGGCCACAAGGCGCTGCGCGCCCGCGCGGTGGCGGATCTCGCCGACGTCATCGGCTGGGAGCACGCCACCGGCGTCTACTACATGGGCGTGCCCGACATGGCCATCGGCCCGCTCTATTACTCGCTGTACGACGCAGCCTGCGTCACCATGACGAACGAGTTCCCCGAGGCGGGGAAGGAGCTCAAGGACACGAACGTCACAGCCCTCACCCCGGCCGAGGTGGAAGAGATGGTGCGCCTCCTCTTCGAAGCGAGTGGGGAGACGGTGTGGAATCAAATCACCGCGCACCTGAAGAACGGGAAGTCGATCCGGAGCCTCGGCGACGCCATCCAGATCGGGGCCGCGGAGCTCATCCTCCGCACCACGGTGGCGAGACAGTTCACCGACGGCCAGCATCCCTTCGACTACTGCAACACGGCCAACTATTGGTTGCGGCGAACCGCGAGCCCCTACCAGCCGCGCCTGCTCTATCTCATGGCCAATTTCGTCAACGACTCGGCGCGCTCCAACAAACTCTTCTCGTCCGTGATCGAGGAGGAGGGGGGCGGCTTCGACGGCGCGGGCCGGTCCCCCCAGTCATTGCTCACGGAGCTCGACGAGGCCATCATGGCCCTCGACGCTCCGCGCACCACCGCCCTCGCCCGCGCCTATCTCGACTCGGGCGCCGACCGTCGCGCCTACATGAGCACGGTGGCGCTCGCCGCGTGCAAGTTCCAGGACGATCCCCACAATCAGAAAATCTCGCATTCCGCCTTCGAGGAGTACGCGCACAACTCCACGCACCGGCGGGACCGGCTGCTCCTCGCGGCGGCGCGGCTCCTCGCGGGCTGGACGAAGATGCCGGGCGAGCGTGAGTGCTATGCGCGCTTCATGCGGGAGTGGATGAACTAGATTCGCGGGCGGCCGCTTAGAAGACGAGCGCGACTTCGCGTCCTTCGCGAAGCGAGCGCTCCGCCGCCAGGCAGACCGCGACACGCTTTCTTGCCTCCTCGCCGGACACGAGTGCCTTCCGCCTCGCGAAAGCCGTGACGACCTGGCGGGCCTGCTCCTCCAGCTCCACCACTTCGCCCGAGGCGGGAACGGGAACGGTCTCGGCCTCTCGCCGACCGCGCCCGGCCACGCGCAGCTCGAAGCTCGGGTGGAGGGTGCGGTCGAGCGCGCCCGACCACCACGACCGGATCGCCCCCTCCCTGCCCACCACGTGGAGGAGCTGGTGGTACTCGAAGCCCGCCAGGGTCTCGGTAATCACCGCGTGGGCCTGCCGAGGGAAGCGCAGGATGACGGTGAGGTCACTCGACATGCCGGCCTCGCCCGCTCGCGGGGCGCCGAAGGCCTGGACGGAGAGAGGATCGCCGAGCGACTCGAAATACCACATGGTGAAGTCGAAGAAATGCACGGGCTCTTCGAGGATCCACGAGCCGACGCGCGCGGCGTCGTAGCGCCAGCCTCCCGATCCGGGCCGGAACGGGAACCGAAAGAGAGAGAAGGCGAGATAGCTCGGCATGCCGATCTCGCCGGCGTCGATCAACGCCTTGACCTTACCGTACTGGGCGGAGAGACGGAGCTCGTGGCCCACGGTCAGGATCCGGCCGCCGGCGCGGGCCGCGCCGAGGAGCCTGTCGCAATCCTCGAGGGTCGTGGCCATGGGCTTCTCGAGGAGGACGTCTTTGCCCGCGGCGAGCGCGGCCACCCCGACCTCCGCGTGCAGGTGATTGGGAACCGACACCACGACGGCGTCGATGTCGACGCGCCCCACGAGGCGAGGGTATCCGATGTCCACCGAAACCCTCGGGAAGTCACGGCGAGCGGCCGCGGCCGTGGCCTCGCTCGCACAGGCAATCGCCGCGAGCTCGGCGCCGGGGGCCTTGGCGATGGCCACGGCATGGTGCCGCCCCCACAGACCGTACCCGATCAGGCCGAAGCGCATGGTCGTTTCCCCATTCTCCTAGCCCTTGAGGGCGCCGCTCACGAGTCCGCGCACGACGAACTTCTGGAGGGTGAGGACGAGGACGAGGGTAGGCAGGAGGCCGAGCAGGCAGATGGCCATCATCAACGTGAAGAAGACGAAGTAGTCGGAGACGAGCCCGGCCAAGACCACGGGCACCGTCATGAGCTCGGGACGCGAGACGAGAATCAGGGGGACGAGAAGCTCGTGCCAGGAAAGGATGAAGAGAATGACGCCGCACGCCGCCAACCCTGGCGCGGAGAGCGGCAGCACCACGCGCAGGAAGGCCTGCCAGCGCGTGCACCCGTCGATGCGCGCCGCGTCTTCCAGATCTGGGGGAAGGGCGGCGAAATACGGCACGAGGATCAGCACGGCGTACGGCAGGAGCAGCCCCACCTCCGCCACGATGACGCCGGCGAGTGGCCGCGGCCAGGGCGCCGAAGGTGACCGCCGAGCCCACGAGGAGGCTGTTCAAAAACGCCGAGGGAAATCGCTCCACGGACTTCGGCAGATAGGATACCTGTTCGAAGATGGGTCCCTTGCTCCGCCCTCCCGAGAGAATGAGCCGGAAGTTGGCGAGCGTGTACTCGGCGGGCAGAAGAGCGCGGGTGTCCTGCTGAATGCTCTTCTCCGACTGGAGGCTCCCCAGCACCACGGGCACGAAGGGCAGGAGCAGGAACGCGATGGCGCAGAGGTTGCCCGCCCACAGCGCGACACGCCGGCGCCATGGCAGCCGCATCACGGACATGATCCGAGCGCCTCACGCATATTCCACCCGCCGGTAGACCACCCGCACATAGACGAGGGCGGCCAGCCCCACCATCACGGCGAGAACCCATGCCGACGCGGCGCCGAGCCCGATGTCGAACGGGGGCTGAAAGGCCCGGCGGTAGGTGTACCAGGCGGCGACCCATGTGTCGTTGCCGGGGCCGCCCTGGGTGATGGCGAGGATCTCGTCGAACACCATGAAGCTGAACGTGGTGCGGAGAATCAGGGTGACGGCCACCACGGGGCGGAGGAGGGGCAGCGTGATGAGGCGCAGGCTCTGCCAGGGAGACGCGCCGTCCACCGCCGCGGCCTCGTAGACCTGGGCGGGGATACCCTGGAGCGCCGCGTGGTAGAGGAGGATATTGAACGGCGTCGTCCGCCACACGTACGCGGCGACGACGGCGGCCATGGCCAGCCATGGGCGACCGAGCCAGTTGACATAGTCGGAGATCAGCCCGAGCTTGTACAGCGCGCGATTCAGATAGCCGAACTGCGCGTTGACGATGAATGACCAGAGCAGCCCGTTGACCACGGGCGGCACCGCCCACGGAATCAGGATGAGGATCCGGGTGAGGCGCGAGAGCCACACGCGCTCCTCGCTGATGACGAGGGCGATGGCGAGGCCGATGATGATCTCCAGGACGACCGACGCGGCCACAAACACCAGGGTGTGGCGCAGGGCCAGCCAGAACACCGGGTCCTCGGAGAGGCGGGCGAAGTTCGCGAGACCGGCGAAGGGCAACTCGCCGGAGCGGAGCTGCCGGAGGCTGACGGTGTGCAGCGAGAGATAGCCCGCGAAGGCGATCGGGTAGGCGAGGATGAGGACGAGACCCGCCAGCGCGGGGGCGTTCAGGAGCAGCGCGAGGCGGGCCTTGCTGAGCTCGCCCGCTCGCATCAGGCGCGCTTGGCAGTGGCCAGCGCGGCGATCATGTTGTCACAGGCCTGGTCCGCGGTGATCTTGCCCGAAAGACACGCGGTCAGCTCGACGTTGATGGCGTCGCTCCAGCGTGGATACCACGGCTGGTAGACGGCGGGCACCACGTCGGCGAAGTTGGTCGCCTTGCGGAACACGTCGAGGACCGTGGGCACGTCGGCCCATTTGGCCCACGCCCTCCGCAGGAGCTCGCTCTCCATCACGGTCTGATAACCACTCGCGAGCATGGCGTCCTGGGCCAGCCGCTGGGCCTGCGTATACTCGCCGTTCTTCGTGCGTCCGCCCAGATACTGCAGGAGCTTCCACGCCCACTCGCGATTCTTGGTGGCGCTGGTGAGGAAATAGAGCATGGTGTAGCCGATAGTCTTGCCGTCGCCGGGGAGACCGAGCACGCGCCCCTTGCCCGCGATGGGCGACTGCGCCTGGTCGTTAATCAGGCTGATGTAGTAGTGATGGAGCGTGCCCAGATAGACGTGCTGGCCCGCGTTGAACGCCTTGCAGGCCGGGATGAAGCGGAGGTTGAGCGAGTTGGGATCGGCCAGCTCCTCCTTGAACGTGCTCTGCCACCATTTGAGCGTCTCCCGCGCGACCGATCCCGCCCCGAGCTGAAGATTGAGCTGCTTGTCGAAGATGACCCCGCCGCGGTTCCACGTGAGGTTGAACCACGTGCCGGGCAGCTGCTCGAAGCCCGCTCCCGCGATCCAGAGGATGGGATACTTGGCCACACCGTCCTTCTTCGCCTTGCGCGCCTGCTCCACGAGCTCGGGGTAGCTCTTGAAAGGCTTGCCCTTGAAGCCGGCCTTGGCGAGGAGCTCGTCGTTGTAGATGAAGATCCACGCGGTGGAGAAGTACGGGAGGCCCCACGTCTTCCCGTCGCGCTGGGCGGTGGCCCGAGCGAATGGCGTGAAGTCCTTGACGTACTGGTCGAGCCCGGGCAGCCCGTCGATGGGCTGGACGATCCCCTGCTGGATGTAGCTCGCGAGGTACTGGACGGGCGAGAGCGAGACGTCCACCTCGTCGCCCGCCGCGAACATCGTGGTGAGCTTCGCGACCTGCGGCTCGACGTTGGGCTCGATGATCTGGTTGAGCTTGACTCCCCAATCGTCCTCGAATTGCCTCGCGATCTGCTCGTAGATCTTGCCGTATTGCCAGACCACGAAGGTGAGCCGCGGCGGATTGCCGGATGGACGCTGGGCCCACGGAGCGGGCTGGGCGAGGAGGGTCCGGGGCGAGAGCAGGCCGGCCGCGGCCGCCCCCTGCACGAACCGGCGCCGCGACAGCGAAGGACGGACGGATGACGGTGGGCGCATGACTTGTCCCTCCACGACGCGTTCGGCGACCCGAGCACGCGCACGGAACGGGATCTCGCTGGGCCCGGCCGGCGCTGGCCCGAGAATAGACGAGGGCCAGAAGTGTGGCAAGACGACTCTACATGGGCCCGCCGTTGCACCCGTAGATCTTCACCAGCACCAACGAGGCGGGGGCGGCCGCCCCCACCCTCTGGCGAGACTGCTCGGCCGCCGACTCTCGCACGCAGGTCGTGAAGACCGCGGCCTCCAGCTCGTGGCCGGTAACGATGAGCCGGCCGTCCATCTCGATCCGCTCCAGCGAAATCGTGGAGAAGCGGTCGCACGCCCGCCAGCGCTCCCACGCCAGCTCCTGGGCGGGCGAATTTCCCATGGTGGCACAGCCCGTCAACCCCGCCATCACGAGGAAGAGGCCCCGCGCGAACGTTGGCACGATGTCCTCGCTTCTCTCACGCCCTCGTGAGAAAGATGGGCAGCCCCAGCTTGCGGTCGTAGGTCGGGCGGTAACGCTCGGTGTTGTACATCGTGTCCACATCGACCCGGCGGGGCCCCAGGGCCGGGTCGGGAATGGGCTTCAGCACGAAGCGGCCGTGGCTGACCGCCGTCATCAACCCCTGCCTGCCCTCCTGGATGGCGTCCATGGCCATCCCCGCGAAGGTGATGGCGACCATGCGGTCCACGAAGTCCGGGGTGCCGGAGCGCAGCTCGTAGGTGAGATCGCTGACCACCGTCTCCTCGCCGGTGGCCGCCTTGATCTCGCTGCTCAGGTCCTCCGCCACGCTCATCTTCTTGCGGTGTCCGTAGGCGTCCGGCTCCCCGTACTCCTTGACCTTGTAGCCCTCCCACTCCGCGCCCTCGGAGAGAATCACGAGCGCGTAGTTGCTCGGGTTATTGCGCTTGTCGGCCATGAGGAGATCGATGAGCTTCTGCAGGTTGACATGATATTCGGGGATGCAGCAGCGCAGCGACGTCACATACGCGGTATAGAGGGCGGTGTGACCGGCATCGCGGCCGAATACGCGGAAGATGCCGATGCGCTCGTGGGAGCCCACGGTGGTCCGCTGCCGCTCGATGGCGTCGATGGCGCGCGTGACGGCGGTGGAGAAGCCGATGCAGTATTCCGTCTCGCGCACGTCGTTGTCCATGGTCTTGGGCACGGCCATCACCGGCGTGCCCCGCCGGGCGAGCTCGGCGGCGTAGCTGAGCGTGTCGTCGCCGCCGATGGCGATCAGGTGATCCAGCCCCAGCGCCTCGATGTTCTTCTGGACGGCGCGGGTGACATCGTAGGTGACGGTGCCGCTCGCCGAGAAGGCCGTGGGAAACTCCCGGCCGGCGAGGGCGGGAGGCAGGGTGCTCATCCGGGACGGGCTCGTGCGGGAGGTGTGGAGGTAGGTGCCGCCGGTGCGATCGATGGTGCGCGTGTTCTCCCGGTTCAGGGGGAGCACGTACCGCGCGCGGCTCGCGGGATCCCCGAGATCGACGTGGGTCAACCCTTCCCAACCGCGACGCAGCCCGACCACGGTGTACCCCAACTCACTGCTCCGGTACACCACCGACTTGATCACGGAGTTCAGGCCGGGCACGTCGCCGCCACCCGTGAGGATGCCGATCCGCTTCGCCGCCATGCTCACTCCTTAGGCGCACCGATGATGACGCTCCTACATGATAGCAACTCAACGCAACCGGTCGACCGAAGAGGAGTAATCTTGGCCTCGAGGTCGCACCACCATGGACGTGCTCGTCACCGGCGCCACCGGCTTCGTGGGAGCCAACGTGGCGCGGCTGCTCGTCGCCGACGGCTACCGCGTCCGCGTCCTCGCCCGCCCCACGAGCAGCCTGCAGGCGCTCAGCGGCTGCCGCGTCGAGATCTTCCGCGGTGACATCCTCGATCCCCACGCCCTCGCCCCCGCCGTCAGGGGCTGCGCCATCGTCTTCCATGTGGCGGCCGACTACCGCCTCTGGGCGAAGGATCCCCGTGAGATCTACCGCAACAACGTGGACGGCACGCGCACCGTGCTCGAGACGTGCGAGCGCGCCGATGTCGGCCGCGTGGTCTATACCTCGAGCGTCGGCACCCTCGGCCTCCCCAGGGACGGGAGGCCGGGCACCGAAATCTCCCCGGTCGCTCTCGAGGATATGATCGGCGACTACAAGCGCTCCAAGTTTCTCGCTGAGCGCGTGGCCGAGGAGTTCGCCGCGCGCGGGCTGCCCGTGGTCATCGTCAACCCGAGCAACCCTATCGGCCCGTGGGAGGTGAAGCCCACCCCCACCGGGCGGATGGTTCTGGACTACCTGCAGGGACGCATGTTCGCCACGCTCGATACCGGCCTCAACCTGATCCACGTGGCCGACGTGGCCCGCGGGCATCTGCTCGCGGCCTGTCTGGGGCGCATCGGCGAGAAGTACATCCTCGGGGCCGAGAACCTGTCCCTCACCGAGATCTTCCGGGCGCTCGAGGGCATCACCGGCATCCGCGCCCCGCGAATCCGGATGCCGTATGGTCTGGTCTATCTGGCGGCGCTGGCCAGCGAGGGGCTCGCGCGCGCCACCGGCCACCCGCCCCGCGTGCCTCTCACCGGCGTGCGCATGGCACGCAAGCACATGTACTTCAGCGCGGACAAGGCCGTGCGCGAGCTCGGGCTCTTCCAGAGGCCAGTGGAGCAGGCGCTGCGCGACGCTGTGGAGTGGTTCGTCGACTACGGCTACGCGCCCCCGCCGCCCGCTTATGCGCGGCGGGCCGCCTGAAGCACGCGCGTGCCTGCCGCCGTTCGCGGTGGCGCGCCCCCCGGCCCCCCCGGATATCCGCTCGTGGGGGTCTTGCCCATGGCGCGGCGCGATCCGCTCGGCTTCTTCACGGACTGCGTGCGCCGCCACGGCGACCTCGTCGCCATGCGACTCGGCCCTCATCACGTCTATCTGCTCCGCCATCCCGATCATGTCAAGCACGTGCTCCAGGACAACGCTCGTGCCTATGCCAAGGGCCCGACCGTCTCGCGCGTGCGGTCGCTCTTCGGCGAGAGCCTCACCATGGTGGACGGCGACCGCTGGCGCGGGCGTCGCCGGCAAGTCCAGCCCGCCTTCCAACCCGGACTGCGCGCGCGCTTCGCCTCGGAGGTGTCGCGCGCCGTGGCCGAGCTGCTCGAGCGCTGGAGAACCCTGGCCGAGCGCGGCGAACCCACGGAGCTGGCAGGCGAGATGCAGCGGCTCACCCAGACGATCATCATCCGGGCCTGCTTCGGGGAAGTGTGCGCAGAGGAGCTTCAGACTCTCTGCCACGCCCTCGACGCGGCCGTGACTCACGTCGACCGCAGGCTCTGGAGCCCGCTCGGCTGGCTCGACGTGCCCTCGCCCGCGAGCGCGCGCTATCGACGCGCGCTGGGCGAGGTGGAGGCGTTCATTTCTCGCCTGACTGCCGAGCCACGCCGCTCCGAGCCGCCACCCGGCACGATGCTGGCCGCCCTCCTCGACGCCACCGAGTCTCTCACCCCCCTCGAGGTCCACGACGAGCTCAAGGCATTTCTCTTCGCTGGACACACGACCACCGCGAGCGCGCTTGCCTGGGTCTGGCACGTGCTCTCGGAGCATCCGGAGGCGCGGGAGCTGATCGAGGAGGAATGTCTCGCTGTGCTGGGCGGCCGCCACCCCAGCATGGAGGATCTGCCCGGCCTCCGCGACACGCGCCGAGTGATCGAGGAGGTGCTGCGCCTCTACCCGCCCACCTGGCTCACCGCTCGCTCGCCCGTTGAGGACGATTCACTCGGCGGATACGTCATCCCGGCGGGGGCGCTCGTCCTGCTGGGCCCGTACCTCACTCACCGCCATCCGGCGGTATGGGACGATCCCGAACGCTTCGATCCGGATCGCTTCATCCTGGCCCGCGCCGCCACACGCCCAGCGTTCGCCTACTTTCCCTTCGGCGGCGGCCCGCGCCGCTGCATCGGAAGCGCCTTCGCCACCACTGAGATGCAGATGATCGTCGCCACCGTGGCTCAGCGTTACCGCCTCGAGTTGCTCCCCGGCCCCCGCGTCGTCCCTGCCGCCGGGCTCACGCTGCGGCCAAGCTCCGCTCTGCCCGCTCGGATCCTGGGCCGCTGAGTCCTCCGGCGGGCCGGAGCACTGACCCCGTCCGCAGGGAGATCGGCATCCGGGCGAGTGGTGAATTGACACCGCGGGGAGGGCGGCGGTACCGTTGGGCACCGAATCGCATCGCCTCCTATCGCGAGGGACATCCATGAAGATCAGCGCGTTCCACCTGATGCCTCACCGGGAGCTTCCCGCCGATTTCGAGAAGCGCTATCCGTCCGTGTGGGTGACGCCGCCCTGGTGGGAGCTCGCCGATCCCGCCCGCGTGGGGCAGTACTACAACTGGACGCTCGACGAGCTACTCTTTGCCGCGCGCGCCGGCTTCGACGGCGTGTGCACCAACGAGCACCACCAGAACGCCTATGGCTTCATGCCCAGCCCCAACATCATGGGCGCGGTGCTCGCCAAGGCCACCAACGACCTCCCCGTGGCCATCGTGCAGATGGGCGCCACCCTTCCCACGCAGAACCCGCCCATCCGCGTGGCCG
>WNGE01016508.1_pt1 | contig 10232 bp, 7 predicted proteins | sample 5400651 | NCBI WGS metagenome assembly WNGE01 (sample SAMN13153370, study PRJNA577476) | soil metagenome | isolation source: 60 cm soil or saprolite under grassland replicate 2 | place: USA:California | collected 2016-06-15
CGGTGTCGCTGCCCGTGGTGGGCAACGTGGCCGCCGGCTCGCCGATCCTGGCCGAGCAGAACATCGAGGACCACATCCTGATCTCCGACCAGCTGGCCCAGGAGGGCTGGTTCCTGCTCAAGGTGCGCGGCGACTCCATGATCAACGCCGGCATCCTCAACGGCGACCTGGTGCTGGTCAGGCCCCAACCGAGCGCCGACAACGGCCAGATCATCATCGCCATGGTCGACGGCGAAGCCACCGTCAAGCGGCTCGACCGCCGCAGCGGCCAGGTCCGGCTGCTGCCCGAGAACGACGACTACGAGCCGATCGTGGCTCCCGACGCCCAGGTCGTGGGCCTGGTCAAAGGCGTCATGAGGTTCCTCAACTAGCCCGACACGCCGAAGTCGCGCAGCGCGTCGTTCAGGGAGACCCGCGCTTCCTGACGCGCGCTGCGCCAGCCGATGATCAGCCCGGTGGCGACCCCGAACTCTCCCGCCGGGAACTTCTTGACCCGGGTCCCTGGGACCACCACGGCATTGGCCGGCACCCAGCCTCGATGCTCGACCGGCTCCGGTCCGGTGACGTCGACCACCGGGGTCGAGCTGGTCAGCACCACGTTGGCGCCGAGGATGGCGCCCGCGCCCACGATCACGCCCTCGGTGACGATCGCGCGCGAGCCGATGAAGGCGTCATCCTCCACGATCACCGGCCGCGCGTTGACGGGCTCGAGCACACCGCCGATGCCGACGCCGCCCGCGAGGTGGACGCGGGCGCCGATCTGGGCGCAGGAGCCGACCGTGGCCCACGTGTCGACCATGGTGCCCGGTCCCACCCAGGCCCCGATGTTCACGTAGGACGGCATCTGGATCACGCCCTCCGAGAGGAACGACCCGTAGCGGGCGACCGCCGGCGGCACCACCCGCACCTTGGCCGCCTCCAGGTTGTGCTTGAGCGGGATCTTGTCGCGATACTCGAACGGCCCCAGCTCGATGGTCTCCATGTCGCGCAGGCGGAAGTAGAGGAGGATCGCCTTCTTCACCCAGTCGTTGACCACCCAGCCCCCGGGACCCGGCTCGGCGCTCCGGACCTCGCCCCTATCGAGCATCGCGATCGCCTGCTCGACCGCCTCCCGCGCGGCCGGCACCTCCAGTCCCGAGGCGTCGTCGTAGGCGCGCCCGATCGTCGCCACGAGCTCGGTCAGAGAACCGATTCCAGCAGCTCCATGGCCCGCCGGCAGTCCTCGACGGTGGGCACCAGCGCCAGCCGGAAGTAACCCTCCCCGGGGTCGCCGAAGAAGGAGCCGGGTGCGACCACCACGCCCGCCTCCAGGAGGCGGGTGGCGAAGCCCTCCGAGCTCTCGCCCTCCGGCACCTGGCTCCAGAGGTAGAAGGTGGCCTCGGAACCTGCGATCCGGATGCGCTTGCGGCGGAAGAAGTCCATGAACAGGGCCCGCTTCTCGGCGTAGACGCCGCGCATCGCCGCCACGTGGTCCTCCCTCCCCCACGCCGCCATCGAGGCGCGCTGGATGAACTCGGGCACCGCGGTCCCGTTGAGCGGCCGGTAGAGCTTGAGCGCCGCGATCAGCTCCGGGGCGGCGGCCACGAAGCCGGCTCGGTACCCGGTCATCGAAGACCGCTTGCTCTGGGTGTTGAAGACCGCCACCTGCGAGCGATCGGAGACCTGGAGCGCCGAGGGCGTGGGCGCCCCGAAATAGATCTCGCCGTAGGCCTCGTCGGACGCCAGCACGAAGCCGTGCCGGGCGGCGCGGGCGGCCAGCTCTTCAAGGAACGGCAGCGGGGCCACGGCCGCGGTCGGGTTGTTGGGGTAGTTGATCCAGAAGATCGCGATCCGGTCCCACTCCTCGTCCGGGACCTCGGCCAGGTCGGGCAGGAATCCATTGGCCTCGCGCAGTGGCAGCCGGAGGATGCGCGCCCCGACCATCTCGGCGCCCCGCTCGGGGATCGGATAGCCGGGCTCCGTCACGACCACCAGGTTGCGATCCGAAGCGGGGTCGATGACGACCTGGGCGAGGCTGAAGATGGCCTCCTTGCTGCCCAGGGTCGGCACCACCTCGCGGTGAAGATCGACCTTGACCGCGTAGCGCGATTGGATCCAGGTCGCGATCGCTTCCCGGTGCTCGGGCAGGCCCTCTGACATCGGGTACCGCGAGCGCTCCTCGACGCTTTCGATCAGCGCCTCGCGGATGGCGGGGTCGGTGCGCTCGTGGGGATCGCCGACGCTGAAGTCGATCAGCTTCAGCCCCCGCGCCACCGCCGCCTTCTTGGCTTCGTTGAGCTTGAGGAAGGGGTACGGGCGCATGCGCCTGAGCGCCGGGTTGATCGAGATCGTCATGCGCTGATGAAGCGCCGGAGCACCGCCAGCGATTCCGACAGCGCGGAAACCGCCACCCGCTCGTCGCGCCGATGCGCCAGCGCCGGGTCGCCGGGCCCGTAGTTGACCGCGTCATGGCCGGCCTGCGCGAACTCGGCGACCGGGGTCCAGGCCTGCTTGGGCTCCAGGGCCATGCCGCCGATCTCGCGCAGGCGGCCGAGCAGCGGGTTGGCCACGGCCACCGGAGCGGGCGGGGCGTTGCTCACGATCGTGAGCCTACCATCGGCCCCGGCCAGCTCCCGGAGCCGCGCCTTCGCCTCCGCCGGCGTGCGGTCGGGTGCGTAGCGGAAGTTGACACCGGCGATCACGTGGTCGGGCACCACGTTGTCGGCGACGCCGCCCTGGATGGTGGTGACGCTCACCACCTCACGGAAGGTGAGGCCGCCGACCTGGGCATCGCGGATCTCCGCCCCGGCCAGCGCCTGCAGGCCGCGGACCGCCTCGTGGATGGCGTTCTTGCCCAGCCAGGGCCGAGCCGAGTGCGCGGCCACCCCGTCGAACTCGAGGCGGGCGATGATGTTGCCCAGGCAGCCGGCCTGGATGGTGTTGGCGGTGGGCTCCATCATCAGCACCAAGTCCACCTCGGACAGGAACGGGCAGGCGGCGAAGATCTTCGGGAGCAGGCTGGCCTCGAGGGCCATCTCCTCCTGCCCGAAGAGCAGGAACCACGGCTCGACGCTCGCCTCGGACATGGAACCCAATGCGCGCGCCAGTTCCAGCATCACCGCCAGGCCCGCCTTCATGTCGCTGGCGCCCAGGCCGCGCACCCACTCGCCTTCGAGGTGCCCGGGCAGGTTGCCCTGGGCCGGCACGGTGTCCGAGTGGCCGGCTAGGAGCACCACGGGTTTGCCCGAGGGCTCCGGCTTGAACAGCGCCCAGTCCCTTGCCCGTTTGGCGGGATGCAGGCCCACGGCTCGCATCTCGCGGACGAAGAAATCGGTCAGCGTTCCCTCGTTGCCACTGACCGACTCGATGTTGACGAGGTGGAGAAGGGTGTTGGCGAGCGCCTCGGCGGGACTCACGCTTCGAGCAGGAACGGCTGAAACCGATGCAGCGCCGCCCGCGGCGCCCGGCCCCAGGCCACGGTGCCGCGCGCGGTGAACTCCGAGCGTTCGAGGCCACCCAGCTGGCGGAGCTCGTGCAGCACCTGCTCGCGCCCGTAGGGAACCAGCATCTTGAGCCGGACCATGTTCTCGTCGGCGACCCCCTCCACGACCTGGAGCAGCTCCTCGAGGCCGGTGCTGGTGGTGGCCGAAATCGCCACCACTCGCGGGTACCGCTTGCTGATCTCCGCCACCACCCGGCGTCGCGACGCCGGTCCCAGGAGGTCGACCTTGTTGACCGCCACCACCCGCGGCTTGTCACCCGCGCCCAGCTCGCACAGCACCTCGTCCACCGTCTCCGCGTGCTCGACGGCGGCCGGCGCGCTGCCGTCCAGCACGTGCAGCACGATGTCGGCGTGCGTGACCTCCTCGAGCGTGGCCCGGAAGGAGGCGACGAGGTCGGTCGGCAGCTTCTGGATGAAGCCCACGGTGTCGGTCAGGAGCATCTCGCGGCCGCTCTCCAGGCGCAGCCGGCGGGTGGTGGGATCGAGGGTCGCGAAGAGCTTGTTCTCGGCGCGCACGCCGGCCCGGGTGAGGGTGTTGAGCAGCGTCGACTTGCCTGCGTTGGTGTAGCCGACGATGGCGACTGTCTCCAGCTCCGAGCCGCGGCGCGCGGCCCTTTGCTGCTCGCGCTGACGGCGGACGTCCTCCAGCTCCCGCTCCAGGTCCTTGAGGCGCTTGCGGATGCGCCGGCGCTCGACCTCGATCTGCTGCTCGCCGGGTCCTCCCCGGGTGCCGATGCCGCCGCCCTGGCGATGGTAGTCGTAGGCGCCGATCAGGCGCGGCAGGAGGTGGTGGAGCTGGGCCGATTCCACCTGCAGCCGGCCCTCCCGGGTGCGGGCGTGCTGGGCGAAGATGTCGAGGATCAGCTCGGTCCGGTCGACGACCTTGATCTTGAGCTCGCGCTCCAGGTTGCGCTGCTGGCGGGGGCTCAGGTCCTCGTTGCAGACCACCAGGTCGTAGCGCAGCTCCTCCCGGCGCTCCCGGATCTCCTCGACCTTGCCCTTGCCCACGAACAGCGCGGACTCGACCTCGTCGCGGCGCTGGACCTCGGACGCCACCACCTCGGCACCCGCCGTCAGTGCCAGCTCTTCGAGCTCCCGCATCTGCTCCTCAACGCCGGCGGCAGGAGTCCCGGGCAGGAGGACGCCGAGCAGGAAAGCCCGTTCCCTGACGGGCTGGGTGTTGATCACTCGGCGGCTTCCAGTGACCTCAGGATAATCGGGACCGGATCGGGCTCCGCCTGCAGCCAGGTGGTCGCCAGGTGGCGCTTGAACCAGGCCAGCTGGCGCTTGGCGTAGCGGCGGTTGGTGCGCAGCATGCTCGCGGGCAGCGCCTGCTCACTGATCTCGCCTTCCAGACAGGCCAGGGCCTCGGCATAGCCGATGCCGGTCAGCACCGGGTGATCGCGCGGGACGCCGGCCTCGAGCGCGGCCCGGGTCTCGGCCAGCAGGCCGCGTTCGACCTGCTCACGGCAGCGGGCGCGCAGCCGGCGCTCGATGACCTCGATCGGCGCCTCCAGCCCCACCCGCCGGACTGGCCAGGGCGGCGGCCGCCGCTGCCGGTGGGCGTCGAGCGGCGGCCCTGCGACCTCGAGGACCTCGAGCGCCCGCACCAGGCGGGCCGGATTCCGGAAGTCGAGCCGGGCGTCCGGGTCCAGTCGCCGGACCCGGCCCGCCAGCTCCTCGGTGGGCAGCGCCCGCAAGCCGCGCCGGCGGTCGGCGTCGGGCGCCACCCCGGCCAGGTTGAAACCCTCGGTCAGCGCATCCACCCAGAGCATGCTGCCGCCTTCCACGACGACCGGCACCCCGTGTTCCAGGGCGCCGGCGATGGCGGCCCCGGCGACGCGCAGGAAGTCGTGCACGCTGGCCACCTCGGACACCGGGTCGGCGAACTCGATCCCGTGGTACCGGACCTCGCTCCGGTACTGATCGGGGGGGTGGTTGGTCGCGATGTGGAGCCGCTTATAAGCCTGTCGCGAATCCGCGACCACCACCTCCCCGCCCAGCGCCTTCGCCAACTCGAAGGCGGCGCGGGTCTTGCCGATGCCGGTCGGCCCGACCACCACGATGACCGGTGTCAGTAATTCCTCCGAAAGTGGCGGCGCAGCTCCTGTGACGACAGGTCGAGCCGGGTCGGCCGCCCGTGGGGGCAGGTGACCGAGTCCTCGGCCCGTTCCAGCTCCTCCAGCAGCCGGCGCTGCTCAGCAAGGCCCATGGGGTCGCCGAAGCGGACCGCGGAATGGCAGGCGATGGAGGCGGCGGCCTGCTCCAGGTGATCCTCACTGCGGACGCCACCGAGCGCCGAGAGAAGATCGATCAGCGCCCCTTCGATGCGCTCGGGCGCGGTCTCGACCGGCGCCGCCAGCACCCGCAGGGTGCGCGGGCCGAAGTCCTCGACCTCGAAGCCAATCGCCCGCAGCCGGTCGCGGTGGTCGGCGGCGGCCGCGACCTGGCCGGCGTCGAGGTCGACCGCCTGCGGCAGCAGCAGCGGCTGGCTGGGCGCGGGCGCCCCCCGCAGGCGGGCGAGGAAGCGGTTGTAGAGGACGCGCTCGTGGGCCGCGTGCTGATCGACCAGCACCAGGCCGTCCGGACCCTCCGCCACCAGGTAGCCGTCGAGCACCTGCCCCAGCGGCCGCAGCGGCAAGGCGACCGGCGCGGGCGCGGGCGCCTCCTCAGCCAGAGCCGCCGCCGGCTCATGCAGGGTCATCTGGCGCACCGGCTCCCCCGCCGCCGCGGCCACCGTCGGGAGCGACATCGCATAGGGGCGGGCGCCGCCGAGAGCCGCCAGCACCGCGCGCTGGACGCGACCGTAGAGGGCGCCCTCGTCGCGGAAACGGACTTCCCGCTTGGCGGGATGCACGTTGACGTCGACCTCATGGGCCGGGACCGCCAGGTCGAGCACGGCGATCGGATAGCGGCCGCGCTCCAGCCGGCCCAGGTAGGCCTCTTCGAGCGCGTGCTGGAGCCGGTGCGAGCTGACCGGCCGCGCATTGACCGCGAGCACCGTCGCCTCGCGGGTGCCGCGGCTGAGGCGGGGCTCCGAGACCATGCCGGCCACCCCCTCCGCCTGCAGCGCCAGCATCGCCTCGGCGACCTGCCCACCGAGCACCGCGGCCACGGCGGCGGGGCGGTCGCCGTCCCCCGAGGTGGCCAGCACCCGCCTTCCGTCCACCGCCAGCTCGAAGCGCACGTCCGGGCGCAGGAGGGCGTAGCCGCGCACCACCTGGGTGGCCGCCGCGTTCTCGGTGGCTTCCGACTTGAGGAACTTGAGCCGCGCCGGCGTGTTGGCGAAGAGGTCGCGGACCTCGAGCACGGTGCCCGGCGTGGGGGCTGCGCTCCCGGTGTCCACCACTTCGCCCGCGCGCAGCCGGATCGACGCGCCCCGGGAGCGGCACTCGACTTCGGCCACCGCCGCCATACTCGCCAGCGCCTCACCGCGGAAGCCAAGAGTGCCGATCGCGCCCAGGTCCTCCAGGCGCCGGACCTTGCTGGTGGCGTGGCGCAGGAACGCCAGCGGCAGCTCTTCGGGAGCGATCCCGGCGCCGTCGTCGCCGACCCGGACCAGGGTGCGCCCGGCTCCCCTGACTTCGACCGTGATTCGGCGGGCGCCAGCGTCGAGGGCGTTCTCCACCAGCTCCTTGACCACCGATGCCGGGCGTTCCACCACCTCGCCCGCCGCGATGGCGTCGGCGACCTCGGGCGGCAGGCGCCGGATCACTGACCGGGTCCTTGGCAGCCTCCAGCGGCAGCCCCAGCTGCTGGGCCGGCGGCTCCAGGGGGCGGTTCCGCTCGAGCTCGCCGAGCACCTGGCGGGCGCGGGCGATGAGCGCCGGCGGCAGCCCCGCCAGCGCCGCCACGTGGATGCCGTACGAGCGATCGGCGCCGCCGGGCACCACCCGGTGCTGGAAGGTCACCCGGTCACCCTGCTCGATCACCTCGACCCGCTGGTTGCAGACCCGCGGCAGGCGGTCGGCAAGCGCGGTCAGCTCGTGGTAGTGGGTGGCGAACAGCGTCCGGCAGCCGACCCGGTCGTGGATGTGCTCGACCACCGCCTGCGCGATCGAGACCCCGTCGTAGGTCGAGGTCCCCCTCCCCACCTCGTCGAAGACGACCAGCGAGGCGCGCGTGGCGTGGTTGAGGATGTTGGCCGTCTCGGTCATCTCGACCATGAAGGTCGACATCCCCGAGCTGAGGTCGTCATGGGCGCCGACCCGCGTGAACACGCGGTCGGCGAGCCCGATCGCGGCTCGCTCGGCGGGCACGAACGACCCGCATTGCGCCAGCAGCACGATCAGCGCCACCTGGCGCAGGTAGGTCGACTTGCCGGCCATGTTGGGGCCGGTCAGCACGATCACCTGCTGAGCGTCGGGATCGAGGTCGACGTCGTTGGCGACGAAGGTGTTGGCGGGCAGCGACGCCTCGACCACCGGGTGGCGGCCGCCCACGATGTTCAGGCGCAGGCCGGCGCTCAGCTCCGGCCGGCTCCAGGCCAGCGCCGAGGCGGTCTCGGCCAGCGCCGCCAGCGCATCCAGGTCGCCCAGCGCCTCGGCCGTCGCCAGCAGCTGCGGCGCCGCCGCGGCGACCTGCTCGCAGAGCTCGCGGAGCACCTCCTGCTCGCGCGCCAGCGCATCATGCTGGGCGTTGAGGACCACCGCCTCACGCTCCTTCATACCGGGGGTGACGTAGCGCTCGGCGCCGGTCAGGGTCTGCTTGCGGACATAGTCGCCGGGCACCGCGCCGGCATGGGCGTGGTTGATCTCGATGTAGTAGCCGAAGACCCGGTTGTAGCCGACGCGCAGGCTCTTGATGCCGGTGCGCTCGCGTTCGCTCGCCTCGAGGGCGGCGATCCACTCCCGAGCCGCGCGCGACGCCTCCCGGATGCCGTCCAGCGCGGCGTCATATGACGCGCGTACAGCGCCCGGTTCGCGCAGGGTGGTGGGCGGGTTGTCGACGAGCGCGCTTGCCAGCTCGGCCGCCAGCGCGGGCGCCCCTTCCAGGCGGCCGGCCAGCCCTCGCAGGGCCAGCGCGGAGGCGGCCGAGGCTGCCTCGGCGACGGCGGGTAGCGCCTCCAGCGACCGCCGCAGCGCGACCAGCTCGCGGGGCGTCGAGATGCCCTGGCCGGCGCGCGTCACCAGGCGCTCGAGGTCGCCTACCTCGCGCAGCGCGGCCCGCAGCCGCCCGCGCGGCGCCGAGGCGCCGGCGAGCTCGCCGACGCCGCCCAGCCGGAGCTCGATCGCCTCCACGTCGCGGAGCGGCGCCGACAGCCAGGCGCGCAGCCGCCGGGCCCCGATCGCGGTCGCGGTGCGGTCGATCAGCTTCAGCAGCACCGCCAGCTCGAGGTTGCGTACGGTGGCGGGGTCGAGCTGCATGGTCGCCTCGGGCGAGTACGTGCGCACCCGGAAGAGCCCGGGCTCGACCCGGACCTGGCCCTGCCGCAGGTGGTCGAGGACGACGCCGGCGGCGGCCAGCGCGAGCGGCGCATCCTCGGCGCCCACCGCCGCCGGGTGGGCGATCCCGAGCAGCTCCTGGAGCCGGCGGCGGCCGCGGTCGGCATCGAAGCGGTAGGCGTCCACGGCGGGCGGGGTCAGCAGCTCGGCGGGCGCCAGGCGGTCCAGCTCGGCGGGCAGCCGCTCGGCGGGCAGCTGGCAGAGGAGGAGCTCGCCGGCCGAGACCTCGCAGGCGGCGAGCCCGGCCCAGGCGCCGACTGTGAAGGCGGCCACCAGGTAGTTGGACCGGCCGGGCTCGAGGTAGGCCTCCTCGACCACGGTGCCGGGCGTCAGCACCCGGGTCACCTCGCGGCGCACCACCGCCTTGCCGGTCGGCGCCTCGACCTGGTCTACGATCACGACCGAGCGCCCGGCCCGGAGCAGCTTGCCGGCGTAGCCCTGCCAGGAGTGGTGGGGCACGCCGCACATCGGCGAGCGCCCGGCCTTGCCCATCGGCCGCGAGGTCAGCGTCACGCCCATGATCGGGGCCGCCGCCTGGGCGTCCTCGAAGAAGATCTCGTAGAAGTCGCCCATCCGGAAGAGCAGGATCGAGTCGGGGTGTGCCGCCTTGGCCTCGCGGTACTGGCGCAGGGCAGGCGTGTCGGTCACGCCAGCACCCCGGTCAGCTGGCCGGCATTCGCCTCCTTGACCACCACCTCGACCAGCTCGCCTGGCTCCACCCGGCTGCGCATCACGACCACCCGCTTGCCCTGCCGGTTGCGGCCGTAGGGCCGGCCCAACTCGTCGGCGCCCTCGACCAGCACCTCCGCCTGGCGCCCGACCCAGCGCGCGGTGCGCCGGCCGGCGATCCCGCGCTGGAGCTGGAGGAGCTCGTTGATCCGGCTCCGTTTCTCTTCGGCGGGCACGTCATCGGCCATCTTGTCAGCGGCGAAGGTGCCCGGCCGCGGCGAGTACATGGCGAGGTGGACGACGTCGAACTCGATCTCCTCCATGACGCGGCGGGTGCCTTCGAACATCTCTCGGGTCTCGCCGGGGAAGCCCACGATGACGTCGGTGTAGAGGCCGAGGTCGGGCATCAGGTCGCGCGCGCGCTCCACGATGGCGCGGTAGTGACGCACCTGGTAGCCGCGCGCCATCCGCTTCAGGACGCGGTCGTCGCCAGACTGGATCGGGAGCTGCAGCTCGTGTGCGATGACCCGGCTCCGGGCCATCACCTCCAGCAGCGCGGGCTCCAGGTCCTGGGGGTGCGAGGTCATGAAGCGGAGCCGCTTCAGGCCGTCCAGGCGTTCCACCGCCTCTACCAGCGC
>WNGE01044501.1_pt1 | contig 10232 bp, 8 predicted proteins | sample 5400651 | NCBI WGS metagenome assembly WNGE01 (sample SAMN13153370, study PRJNA577476) | soil metagenome | isolation source: 60 cm soil or saprolite under grassland replicate 2 | place: USA:California | collected 2016-06-15
TCTTCAACCCCTTCGTGACGTACTCGGAAAAGAGGCAGGCCTCCAGAGTGTCACGGCCCATGTCCCTCGTGTTCGCGTCGGCGAACGCGAGCCCGCCACCCAGGAGCACGAAGGGGATGCGAAATCCTCCGCCGCCTCCAATCCAGGTCGTGGCGCCCGAGACCCTGTCCGTGAAGTGGGACCGCTGCTTCCTCGCGAAACTGTCGAAAGACTCGTCGGCGAGGAAGAGCGTCCCGAGCGACGCGCCCGCGCCGGCCGCGCGCCGCCAGTCGGCCCCGTCCCACGTCGCCGGCGCCCGGACGAACGCCACAGCGTCGGACGCGTATCGCTTTGCCTCTTCGACGAGGGCGTCAAGGATGCGCTTGGGCAGAGGTCGCCGCGCCTCCGGCGCTTCCGGCTCGGGGGTCTCGGACACGTGGGCTTTGAAGGCCGGCGTTTGTTCGAGCTGGAGCGCGGCCCCCGCACAACCCACCGCGAGAGACAACGTGAGAGCGAGGAGAGGGAAGACGGCTTCTCCGGCACCCCAGGAGGAACGGGACGAGGCGCCCGCGTCGCGACGTCCCGTTCGGCAATCAGAGCGAGGCAATGGTGTTCACAAGAAAGCGCTGCCCGTCGGGAGAGACCACAAACGAGCTCCAAGGTTCGTGAGTCCCCGCTGATAGTTCAAACGACCGAGTGGGAGCCACTCTATGACTTGAGAAACAGGGCGAGAATCGCCTGAGCAACCAGCGAAGCGCTAAGCCTCATTTCCTGATGCCTCCCAACGCCGTGAAGCTCAGCGGCGCGGGCAGCGGAGCGGAGCGAGTCCGCTGAAGTGATGAGATGGACTCCTCCCACCGCGTGAACGGCATCTGGGTGCCAACGTGGTGTGGAATCACAGAGTAACTCTCGAAAGGAGGAGTCCCTGGAGAAGCATACGACTATCGCGGTGGATCTGGCCAAGACGGTTTTCGAGATTACCGTCTCGGACCGGCCCGGACGTGTCTGCGAACGCAAGCGCTTGAGACACGGCCAGATGGACCTTCTTTGCGCGGCGACCGCCCGCCACCTTCTGCTGGAGGCCTGCGGCTCGGCCCATCACTGCAGCCCGGCAGGCCCAGCGCCTAGAGGCCACCGCGTCCTGCTGCTGCCCCGCACCAGACGCGCCGCTACGTCCTGCGCGACAAGACCGACGGGGCCGATGCCGGCGCCCTTCTGGAAGCGCACCGCAACGAGCAGATCGTCCCCGGGTGACGATTGGGTGAGACGTCAGTGGCCGCTCGTATCCTCTCCTAGCCGCTTCCGGCCTCCGAGACGAGGAAGCCCCCGAGGACTACGAAGGTCTCTTCTCCAGACGGTCCTCCCCCGAAACCAGAATCGACTCGAACTCGTAGCACCGGGAGAGGAGGTCGGCCATGCGCCTTTCCAGGGGCTCTTCGACGACATCGGGAGGGGGATGTCCGGCGCCAGGCGGTAGCGCGGCAAAGCGCCGCAGCGCTACGGGGGGTGCAAGCGCATGAGGGCGGCGACTAGGGCCTGCCGCCTGTCCGCGTAGACGGAGAGGTTCGACACCGAGCACTCAAGAAAGCGGTCGGCCGCATCCGCCACGGCCCACAGGCTGGCTCTCGGGATTTGGGGCCTCTTTGTCGGCGGCGAGAAGTGGAGAGAGCACGTCTCCTCCGGGCCCAGGCCGCTTCTGGTTTTGCGGCAAACCGGGCAGCTCGCCGGCGATATGTCGAATGGCGCCCTGCGCTTCATGGCGAACAGGGTACCATCAAAACGCCGGCCGCGATTTCGGAGCGGGCTTACGGCTCCCAGCCGTCACAAAAACGCCGCCCGATTACCGGAGCGGCGTGCATCTGGTCGGTGCGGCCAATTATGCGAAAGGCACCGTCTCTTGTGCAAAGGCGCGGCCGACGACTGGATGAAGGCTACTCCTGCTCCGCGTCGGTTGGTGCGGCTTGTTATCAAATTTGCCGGACTGTATCCTCCAGCCTTTCGAGTGAGAGTATCCGTTGTAACATCAAACGAGGCAACCCGGATAACGAGCCCGGGTTGTTTTGTTTATAAGCCTAACAACTTAACGTGCCATCAGGCTTTGATTGTCTTGGTGATGTTTTCCGCGCCGCCTGCTTTGATGGCGACCTTCACAGCATCTTCCATCGGATCTTTAAAGGGCACCTCGATTCGAAGCAGGCCGTGCTCGTAGGTCGCTTCGGCTTTGTCAGGTTTCACCGGCCAACCTAAAGCCAGTGCTGAAACATACTCGATGTCCCTTGCTGGCGCTGTCAGGTGGACGCTGTCTTCCAGGATCTTCACATCGATGGTATCCGTTGGCGCTCCTGGGATGGCGAACTCCACCACTAGCTTGTTGTTCTCCTCGTCAGCATACGCTACCGTATCGGGCGCAACCTTCATCGGAATTCCCGGCATCTTGGCACCCTCCTTCTTCTTCTGCTTCTAGAAGATATCATACGGCAGGGGATAGGAACTCAATCTTGTCCCAGTTTGAGGGCCGCCATCCGAGGAGGAACGCCAGGGCGAGGCTCGCAAGGACGGCCGCCGGCGTCGCGGAGGCGGTTCTTCGCATCATGGTCGAGGCAGCGCGCCAGGAGTCGCCGCACGGTCAGCAGCCCGTGGATAAATCGGCCATTGTGGTTTACGCAACTACGAGTTGAGGATTGGTGAAGATCGAGGGTCAGGTTGAATATCGGGTGTTACTTCTGCGCGGGCCGCTCGGCCTTCAAGCCTTCTTTAACCACCGATATTCAAGCCTGACCCCCTGCTCTCCCCCATACGGTGCTAGCGGTCGCCGAACGGATTGCGGTGCAGCGGCGAGCGCGACGCTGTGGAGCGAGTTTGCTGCAGCGAGAGGTTAGGCCTCATCGATGAGCACGCCCGCCTTCCGTGGCATGCTCACTCGCCCGACCCCACCACGGCCACCGCCTCGATCTCGATCATCAACTCGGGCCGCACGAGGCCCGCCACCTGCACAAGGCTGCTTGCCGGAGGCTCCCTCGTGAAATAGCTGTCCCGAACGTCGCGGAACGTCTGGAGTTCGGATACGTCGGTCATGAAAACCGTGATCTTGACAACGTGATCGAGCGTCGCTCCCGAAGCGGCGAGCGCCGACTTCAGGTTCTCGAACACTTGCTGAGTCTGAGCCCTCAGGTCACCCTTCCCAACCACAGCGCCCGACTTGTCGACGGCGATCTGACCCGAGACGTAAAGCGTGCGACCCTCGGAGGCCTCGACCACGTGGGTGTAGCCGGTGGGCGTGGGCAATGTCGTGGGATTCACGTGTCTCACGATGGGGCCATGAGCGCAAGCGAGTTCGGCAATGAGCGGGAATGTTAGGGCCGCCGTCGCTACGTACTTCACACTTGGCCTCCTCTCATTCTGAGATAACGGTTCAGGTTGTGGGATCAGAGGGTCCTGCTACGACCATGGCAGGATTTGCCTCGGTTGAGGCAGAGGAACGGGCACTTTAGGCTGCCGCTGGATTCATTCGATTCGGTGCCATTGAGAAGGGTCGAGCTCGAGCTCTTCGGGAGCATCTCCACGAAGCAACTCGAGGTTCCGACAGCCGTCGTTCGTTGACGCGGGCCAGTACGCCGCCTGCATGGTGTCTGTGGACAGGAACACGACGCCCAGAAACCGGCGCGGGGGGTCGAGCGCGATTCGGAATTCCCGAGCGGGTGCGCCTGCGCGACTGGCAGTGGACTGGGCGAGTAGCGCCGAGGGCGGTTTGGGTACATCTTGAACGCGCCATTCGAATGGCTTGCCGCGCAACCACCGAGTGCTCGTGCGCGTGTAAGAGACGGATCCCAGGGCGGCTGAGGCGTGCAGCACCTCGACATGTTCGAAGTCCCCGACGCACAGGCTCGGATAGCCCCGCCTCAAACCGATGACGGCAACGTAGAGGTCGGCTCCTGCGCGGAGAAGAAGGACATCACCGCCGTCAGTCAGCTTCTCGCGTCGTGCGCCGGCCCACTCCTTCGGTTCGATGACGCCGTCAACTGTAGGTGACGAGAGAGAAGCGGCTGCGGCCGCCGACCCGGCGAAGAGCATCGCTCGGCAGAGAACATGTAGCATCGGGTCACAGCGCCCCGTGCCGAGGCCGGCAGCCTGACGCCTTGAACCTCGGCGGCGAGCGCAGAGGAGCAGAGCGAGTCCGCTGCAGCCGCGGGTTGGGCGTCGAAACCGACTCGGCGGTCATGGGGGAGACGGCACATCGTTCCAGATGTCGATGACGCACTTCCATCCGCCGTCCTTCTCCCGCCGCCAGACCGCCACAGCCTTTCCCTCCACCGTGACGTGCTTGCCATCGGGCGCGCTGAAAGTAACGCGGTTGGTGCCGGTGGTGTATGCGATATCACCGTTGCGCGACACTGCGACGGTCGTTGTCTTCCAGGAGATGCTGAAGCCGGGCGTTTGAAAGCTCTTCAGGACGAACTCTCGAATGGCCGCTCGTCCAGCCACGGCAGGAGTCCCCGGCGGAAAGACAATCGCGTCGTCAGCCCAGAAAGACACAACCCGGTCGACATCACGGTTCTGCGCCGCCTGTGACCACTCCGCATCGAGACGCATGATCTGAGACCGCTCATCGGTCTGTCTGCCGGCCGAGGCGCAGCCTGCGCAGGCGAACAGCACTCCTACGACCACTCCAACACCGAACCGATTCATGCCCTACCGCCCGATCGTCGAGCTGGTCCAACCTGCCTTCCGACGCCCAGCGGCTCAAAGCTCAGCGGCGAGCGCAGAGGAACGGAGCAAGTCCGCTGAAGCTGCAAGTCAGACAGCTGCATCTCTCCAGAGAGCGTCATTTCAGTCCTTCGACAAGATAGAGATCCGAGAGAATCCAGCCCGTACCGAAGACGTAGGACCGGCCGTCCGGTGTGACGATCACGCCCCCGACGTCTCCGAGGCCTGCCGTCTCGAGCGGCATCGTCTCCTTCCAGAGTGTCTTCTTCCCTGTGGCCACATCCAACCGATAGATCCGTGCCGGAAGCTCGCCGCGCCGGTGGACGAAGATAGACTTTCCGTCCGCGCTCCAGCCCTCGACGCGATCCTCCGCCGCCACCGCGGGAACGGGAGTCGGTTCGCCCCCGGCGATCGGATACAGATAGAAGCGCTGGTCCGGACCGATCGTCGCGACCGTCCTGCCGTCGGGCGAGACAGCGCGGGGTAATCCACGGTATCCCTCCGGCGTCAGTGGCCGTGCCTTGCCTCCGTCGAATGGTCGCAGGTAGATGCGTGTTCCGTGTCCGGGCTCGTTTGCTGTGAACACGACTGTTTTCCCGTCCGGAAGCCAATCCAGCGTCGGCCCCACCTTCAGGTTCTCACTCGGCAAGGGCCTCGGCTCGCCGACACCGGTGGGATAGACGACGATCTGGGGATTCGTCGTTCCGAGTCGCCGGACGGAAAGCGCCCATTTCCCATCCGGCGAGAGCCGCGCCGCCGCCCCTTCCCCGAGTCGGGTCGCGGGAGAGCCGTCGGTCTTGCGGATGTAGACCGAGTAGCCCTCACCGCCTCCTTCCCCGGACTCGTCGAAGAGAAGCGTCTTGCCGTCGCTCGAGAGGTCCCGCGGCGAGGAGTAATCGAGCCACGAGAGTTCCCTCTCCTTCGTCTCGCCCGGAGCAAGGCCGATGATCCCCTGGCGGCCCGTGTCATGCGTGATCAGCAGACGTCCATCGCTCCCGACGTCGCGAAGCGTCAAGGATCCGGTCACGCCCGCAAGCACCCGGTGCCGCCCGGAGAGAGTCACGGCATGGAGGGATCGGTTGCCCCCGACCTCCGCCGCCGTGAACCAGATCTCCCCGCCGTTGGGTGACCAGGCAAGCCCCTGGAGTGTCGAGAAGGAGCCCGAGATAGTCCTTTTCTTGGCCGCCCGGTCCACGACGGCCACCGATCCCGAATCGTCATTGACCGCCGGATGATCGCAGAAGGCGACGAGATCTCCGCTTCGCGAGATCCGCGGATGACTGATCCAGCCGGTTGTCTCGAAAAGCGCCTTGCCAACCGGAAACTCAAGCCGGTTGCGGTCTGCGGCGTCGCGGACGATAGCGAGCTCCTTGCCGTTGGGCGCCCAGTCGGCCCACTGCACGTCTTCCAGGATCTCCCGAGGCGCCGCGCCCCCGGCGATGCTCGTCGAGGCGAGCCGTCCGGTACGGACGAAAGCGACAAGGGGGCGACGGTTGAGGGAGACGGCCATCTCCCCGGAGGCCGACACGGCCAGAAGCTCGGCGGCGGTAAGGCCCGAGGGACGGGACTCCGGGCTCTCGAGCCGCCGGAAGAAGATCTCCATGGGCTTGCCGTCCCAGGCGGCCGTGTAGATCACCGTCTGACCGTCCGGCGCGAAGCGCGCCGAGTGGATTTCGCCGCGTCGGAAGGTGAGCTGCCGAAAGGAGGGCGGCACGACCTTGCTGAGGCGCCGGTCGAGCGAAACACCCGCGATAAGGCCCGCTGCAAGCAGCGCGGCTCCGAAGGCGACCAATCTCGGCGCGCGGCTGCGCGGAGCCTCGACCGAGGCGGTCGCGCCCGAGACGGAGGCTTCCGAGACGTGCTCCCGTACGCTCTTCAAGTCCCGCGCGAGGTCTCGCGTCGAGGCGTAGCGCTCGTCGGGATCCTTCGCGAGGCAGCGTTCGACGATCCAGCGAAACGGCGCCGGAGCCCTGGGATTGATGTGCTCGACGGGCTCCGGCTCGTCCTTGATGATGGCCGTCAGCGTCTCGGCTCCCGTGTCGCGCTGGAACGCGCGCTTGCCCGTGGCCATCTCGTAGAGGATCGAGCCCAGAGAAAACTGGTCGGAACGGAAATCGACCGACTTCCCGCTCGCCTGCTCGGGCGACATGTAGCCGACGGTCCCCATCACGGTTCCGGGCTGTGTCTCCTGGTGGATGGCCGTCGGCAGGCCGGAGACCTGCTCTTGCGGCGCGACGAAGAGCTTGGCCAGACCGAAATCGAGAATCTTGACGAAGCCGTCCTTGGAAACCATGACGTTTTCGGGCTTCAAGTCCCGGTGGACGATCCCCGCCGCATGCGCCTTTGCGAGGCCCTCAGGCTCGTGCCGTCTACGAGCTCCATCGCGATGTACAAGGTCGAGTCGGAGGAACCGATGTCGTGAATGGTGATGATGTTGGGGTGATTCAGGGCCGAAGCCGAGCGAGCCTCCTGCTCGAAGCGCTGACGGCGATCAGGATCGGCTGAGGCTGCGGAGGGGAGGACCTTGATCGCGATCTCGCGACCGAGCTTGGCATCGCGCGCCCGATACACTTCCCCCATCCCGCCCGCGCCAATTGCGGAGACGATCTCGTACGGGCCAAGTCGGGAGCCTGCTGACAGCGGCAAGATGGGAGGATTGTATTTCGCAAACAGCCGCCGGAAACCTCCGACCGACGTGTCCGAATGCAGGCCCTAAGAATCCCCAACAAAACCCAACATGGAGAACTGAGCCGGTCCCGCCCGGCCTCGCGAAACGTTCGGAAACAGCGAGGGTTAGTTAGCTATCTCCCCGGTTGTTCAGTCTGCGTGACTGCGCTCGATGCCGTCGGCTCGCCCCCCGGCGGCGCGCCGCACAGCCGTGCAGATCCCCAGATGAGTCGAGCAGCCGCAGAGATAGAATCTGGATCGCCTCCCTGCATCCATGCGCGCCAGCGATCATCTGCCCGACCGCTTCAACGCCGCTGAATGGTACGTCGGGCGAAACGTCGCGCAGGGGCGCGGCCGGCGGGTCGCCATCGTGACCGATGAGGGGGAGACCAGCTACAGCGAACTCGACTTGCTCGTCCGGCGCTTTGCCGCGGCTCTCGAGCGCCAGGGCATCCACGCCGGGGACCGCGTGACTCTGATCCTCCCGGACGGCCCGCTCTTTTCGATTGCTTTCTGGGGCGCGATCGCAGCGGGCGCCGTGGCGGTGCCTCTGAACACGATGCTCAAGCCCGAGAAGCTCGCTGCCATTCTCGCCGACTGCGACCCGCGCCTGCTCGTCTTCGACCGGCAAGTCGTGGACGGCGCGGCGATCGCCGGCGCCGGCTGCGCCGGCTGGGAATCGGTGGAGGCCCGCGGACATATCGCCGACGGGCAACCTGCCCCCGGCTACGCCCCGACCCACCGCGACGGATTCGCATTCTTCCTCTACTCGAGCGGGACGACGGGGGAGCCCAAGGGCGTCGTCCACCTCCAGCACGACATGTGGGTCTGCTCACGCACCTACGGCGAGCAGATCCTTGGCGTCCGCATGGAGGATCGCTGTTTCTCCGTGGCAAAGCTCTTCTTCGCCTACGGCCTGGGAAACGCGCAGTATTTCCCCTTCGACGTCGGTGCCTCGGCCGTGCTCTTTCCCGGCCGCCCGACGCCCGAAGCGGTTTTCGAGCAGGTCCGCCACCACAGGCCGACTCTCTTCTTCGGCGTGCCGACCGCGTACGCTCTGTTGCTCGCCGCGATGGAACGGGGCGTCCCATCCGATTTCTCGAGCGTGCGGCTGTGCGCCAGCGCCGGCGAGTCGCTGCCCGCGAGCGTCTTCGCGCGGTGGCGGGAGAAGACCGGCCTCGAGATCTTCGACGGCATCGGATCAACCGAAATCTGTCACATCTTCCTGTCCAACCGGTCGGGCGCCTTACGCGCCGGCTCGAGCGGAACGGAAGTCACAGGCTACGACGTGCGGATCGTCGATGACTCCGGGGGCGAGGCGCCTACGGGAGAGATCGGCGATCTTCTCGTCAAGGGCGACTCCACAATGGGGTTCTACTGGAACAAGCACGAGGAGACGAAGAGAGCGCTCCAGGGAGAGTGGATTCGCACGGGCGACAAGTACCGGCGCGATCCGGAAGGGTTCTACTGGCACGCCGGGCGAAGTGACGACATGTTGAAAGTCGCGGGCCAGTGGGTCTCGCCGGTCGAGGTCGAGGCGGCATTGGTCGCGCACCCGAGCGTGCTCGAGTGCGCCGTGGTGGGCGAAGAGGACGACGGGTTCGTCAGGCCGCATGCCTTTGTGGCGCCGCGGCTCGGGGTCGCGACAGAGGGCCTGGCCGACGCGCTCAAGGCCTTCGCCCGAGAGAAGCTGGAGCCCTACAAGTGCCCGCGCTGGATCACTTTCGTGCCGGAGCTGCCCAAGACCGCGACCGGAAAGATCCAGCGCTACCTGCTCCGTAGAAACAAGCCGCCCGCTAGCCGAGCATCCGGCGCACGCGAGGGCTAAACGTCGGCATCATAGCCGCCGACCCATCGCGCAGCTCAATGGCACGCGCAAGCCTTGCTCGCGAACTTGCTAGTGTGCCTTTCGCCCCCACACCTGCGCAACCGTGTACATGGTGAATGATGTATCGGGCTTGCGTAAATGGTTGCGGCATTCTGCGAGAACTTCTGAGAATTCGCTTTCGCTCAAGAGCCCAAGTTTGATCACCGTGCCGCGTAAGGATTCAACGACTGACGGAAGATAGTCGACCATCGGGTCCCCCGAGCGAACGCCGATCAAGAACGGACGGTACTGCACGTCCTCGAGGCCCGTTTGGCGAACGACAGCATAGAGCCGCTTCGCTAATTGCAAATCGGCGCCAACACCCTTGAATGCACCGAGAAGCGCTGCCTTCAATCGTTCCCAGGCGGGATGAGGCGGGTAACAATTGAGACTCGATCCATCCGGTTCCTGCAGAGCAACGATGCCCCCCGGACGCGCCAGGCGGATGGCCTCTTTCAATAGGCGTTCGGGGTCACCGGCGGTGCTTGCAACGAATCGCATGTGGACAAGGTCAAAACTCCCGCCGGGCAAATCCGACCTATAGACATCACCCTGCTGGAACGCGACATTTCCTTGTGCTCTGGCGCGCGCGACCTCCAGGAACTGCGCATCCATGTCGAGTCCGACCACGCGCCCCCTAGCGCCAACTCGCTTGCTCAGTAGATCGGTGATGCCGCGCGGGCCACACCCCATGTCGAGGCACGACCACCCCTCTTTCACGCCGATGCGGTTCAGCATCACCTCCGTGTCGGGGGCCATCGCTGCACCTTGAATAAGCAGCCGCTCAATCTCACCGGGGCGGCGCTCGATCGGGTAATTGCCTGAGTACGAGGTGGACATAATAATTCCTGGCGATGCCGTAGAAGGGAAGCATACTATTTGGTCCTGCGACGAAGCACAGAGACAACATCTTCCCCCCGGTCACATTTCATTCATTCGGTGCGATGCATCAACCGCTGGTAGCCATGCCCTGGGCGGGCGCATCTCGACTTCGCTCCAGGGACGAGATTGCGCC
>WNGE01010742.1_pt1 | contig 10231 bp, 10 predicted proteins | sample 5400651 | NCBI WGS metagenome assembly WNGE01 (sample SAMN13153370, study PRJNA577476) | soil metagenome | isolation source: 60 cm soil or saprolite under grassland replicate 2 | place: USA:California | collected 2016-06-15
CGCCGGCCCTCGACGCCCACGGGGTCACCGGCATCGTGCTGGTCTCCCTGCTGGTGTGCCTGATCCCGACCACCATCGGGGCGCTGCTGTCCGCGATCGGCATCGCCGGCATGGACCGCCTGGTGCAACGCAACGTCCTGGCGATGTCCGGCCGGGCGGTCGAGGCCGCCGGCGACGTGAACACCCTGCTGCTGGACAAGACCGGAACCATCACCCTCGGCAACCGGCAGGCCAGCGAGTTCGTCCCTGTCGACGGGATCGACCCGATGGTGCTCGCCGACGCGGCGCAACTGTCCAGCCTCGCCGACCACACACCGGAGGGCCGCTCCGTCGTGGTGTACGCCAAGTCCGAGTACGGCCTGCGCGAGCGGCAGGCCGGCGAACTGAGCCACGCCGAGTGGGTCGAGTTCACCGCGCAGACCCGGATGTCCGGCGTCGACCTCAACGAGGGTGCGGGCCGGCGGATCCGCAAGGGCGCGGCGACCGCGGTGATGAAATGGGTACGCGACCACGGCGGCCACCCCACCGACGAGGTCGGCCCGATTGTCGACGCGATCTCCAGCTCCGGCGGTACCCCCCTCGTCGTGGCCGAGCACGTCGACGGCCAGCCGGCCCGGGCACTCGGCGTCATCCACCTCAAAGACGTCGTCAAACAGGGCATGCGGGAGCGGTTCGACGAGATGCGCCGGATGGGCATCCGTACCGTCATGATCACCGGGGACAACCCGCTGACCGCGCGTGCCATTGCCGAGGAGGCCGGCGTTGACGACTTCCTCGCCGAGGCCAAGCCCGAGGACAAGATGGCCCTCATCCGCAAGGAGCAGGAGGGCGGCAAGCTGGTCGCGATGACCGGCGACGGTACCAACGACGCCCCCGCGCTGGCGCAGGCCGATGTCGGGGTGGCGATGAACACCGGTACCTCGGCGGCGAAGGAGGCCGGCAACATGGTCGACCTGGACTCCGACCCGACCAAGATTCTCCATCGCCAACGACATCGCGAAGTACTTCGCGATCATCCCGGCCATGTTCGCCGCGATCTACCCGGGCCTGGGGAGGTTGAACATCATGTACCTGCACGGCCCGGTGTCGGCGATCCTGTCCGCGGTCATCTTCAACGCGGTCGTCATCGTGGCGCTGATCCCCCTCGCGCTGCGCGGGGTCCGGTACACCCCGTCCAGCGCCGCGGCGATGCTGCGCCGCAACCTGCTGATCTACGCCGTCGGCGGGATCATCGCCCCGTTCATCGGCATCAAATTCATCGACCTCGTCGTCCAGTTCATCCCGGGGATCTCCTGATGCGTCTACCTGCCTGGCTCGCCCAGCACCTGGCCGCGCTGCGCGCACTGCTCGTGCTCACCGTGCTGACCGGCCTGATCTACCCGTTCGTGGTCCTCGCGATCGCCCAGCTGCCCGGCCTCAAGCAGCACGCCGACGGCTCCCTGGTGAAGGTCGGCGACACCACCGTCGCCTCAGCGATCATCGGGCAGAACTTCACCGACAAGGACGGCAAACCTCTGGTCCAGTACTTCCAGACCCGCCCGTCGGCGGCCGGGGCCAGCGGCTACGACCCGACCGCGACCGCCGCGTCCAACCTCGGCCCGGAAAGCGTCGTCGACGCGCTGCCGGACCCCAACGTCAAGGACGACAAGGGCAAGCCCAGCCTGCTGACCCAGGTCTGTTCCCGCAGTGTCGCGGTCGGCAAGCTGGAAGGCGTGGACGGATCCCGCCCGTACTGCACCCCAGGTGGGGTCGGCGCGGTCCTCGGCGTGTTCTACCGCGACGGGTCGACAGGTCCGGTCACCCGGGTGGTGAGCCTGAACGAAGCCTGCCCCGCGAGGCCGTTCGTCCCGACGTACCAGGGCGTCACCGTGCAGTGCGCGAAGTTCGGCGACGACTACGGCAAGGCCATGGTCACCCCGGCGCGCGGCGACGCCCCCGCCCACCCGGCGGTACCGGCCGACGCGGTAACCGCCAGCGGCTCCGGCCTGGACCCGCAGATCAGCGTGGACTACGCCCGGCTACAGGCCCCCCGCGTCGCCAAGGCCCGCGGCATGAGCATCGCCGACGTGCAAGAGTTGATCGACAAGTACACCGACGGTCGGGCGCTGGGCTTCATGGGCTACCCGGCCGTGAGCGCGGTCGCGTTGAACATCGACCTCGACCAGCACCACCCGTACCACGGCTGAGCGCACCACCCACCCAGGGCGGCGGCGAGGCAGGAAGGAGCAGCCATGTCGCAGGCACAGCTGCGCGTCTATCTGGGCGCCGCCCCGGGCGTGGGCAAGACCTACAAGATGCTGGAGGAGGGCCACCGCCGCAAGGACCGGGGTACCGACGTGGTGGTCGGGTTCGTCGAGTGTCACGGCCGGCGGCACACCGAGGCGCTCGTAGAAGGGCTGGCGGAGGTGCCCCGCAAGACGGTGGTGTACCGCGGTGCCTCGTTCACCGAAATGGACGTCGACGCGATCCTGGCCCGCCGCCCCGAAGTCGTGCTCGTCGACGAGCTGGCCCACACCAACGTGCCCGGCTGCCGCAACGCCAAACGCTGGCAGGACATCCAGGAACTGCTCGACGCCAGGATCACCGTCATCTCCACCGTGAACATCCAGCACCTGGAGTCCATCAACGACGTTGTGCACCAGATCACCGGGGTACCGCAGCGGGAGACCGTACCCGACGAGATCGTCCGCCGCGCCGACCAGATCGAGCTGGTCGACATGACCCCCGAGGCGCTGCGGCGCCGGATGGCGCACGGCAACATCTACCGGCCGGAGAAGGTCGACGCGGCGCTGGGCAACTACTTCCGGGTCGGCAACCTCACCGCGCTGCGGGAGCTGGCACTGCTGTGGGTCGCCGACAAGGTCGACGAGCAGCTCGACCGGTACCGCACCGAGCACCACATCCAGGCCACCTGGGAAACCCGGGAACGCGTCGTGGTCGCGCTGACCGGCGGCCCGGAAGGCGACACCCTGATCCGCCGAGCCGCCCGCATCGCCGCCCGCACCAAAGGCGCCGATCTGCTCGCCGTGCACGTCGCCCGCAGCGACGGGCTGACCTCTGGCGCAGACCCAGCCAACCTGGCCCGCCAACGGGTCCTCATCGAAAGCGTCGGCGGCTCGTACCACCAGGTCGTCGGCAACAACATTCCCACCGCGCTGCTGGACTTCGCCCGCGGCGTCAACGCCACCCAGCTCGTCCTGGGCGCCAGCCGCCGCGGCCGCATCGCGCAGATCTTCTCCCCCGGGGTCGGGGTGACCACCACCGCCGAGTCCGGCCCGATCGACGTGCACCTGGTCACCCACGAGGAGGTCAAGAAGGGCCGCAGCCGTACCGCCGGCCGGCCGGCGCTGAGCCGGACCCGCCGCGGCTTCGGCTTCGCGCTCACCGCGCTCGGCCTGCCCGCCCTGACGATCCTGCTGGCTGTGCTGCGCGGCGACCTGTCCCTGCCCAGCGACATCCTGCTGTACCTCGCCTGGGTCGTCATCGTCGCGCTGGTCGGCGGCATGTACCCGGCGCTGTCCGCCGCGGTGGTCGGCTCCGCCCTGCTCAACTACTACTTCACCCCGCCCATCTACACCTGGACCATCTCCGAACGCGAAAACGTGCTAGCCCTCATGGTGTTCCTGGCCGTCGCGGTGGCGGTCAGCGTCACCGTCGACCAGGCCGCCCGCCGGACCCGGGAAGCCGCCCAGGCCCGCGCCGAAGCCGAAACTCTGTCCACCCTGGCCGGCAGCGTCGTACGCGGCTCCCGGCCGCTGCCCGCCCTGCTCGACCAACTCCGCGAAGCGTTCGGGTTCACCGGGGTCAGCCTGCTGGAACGCCGCCCCGACGTGCCCGCCGGCCCGGACCGCCGCCGCGACCCGGCCAGCTGGCGGCTGGCCGCTGCGGTCGGCGACAAACCCTGCCTGGCCCCCACCGAAGGCGACATCGACATCCCCATCGACGACGACCTCACCCTCGTCGCCCGCGGCCACACCCTCGCCGCAGCCGACCGCCGCCTCGTCGAAGCCTTCGCCGCCCAAGCCGCCATCGCGCTACGCCAGCAGCGCCTGGCCGAACAGGCCGCCGCGGTCAAGCCCCTGGCCGAGGCCGACAAGCTGCGCACCGCGCTGCTGTCCGCGGTCAGCCACGACCTGCGCACCCCGCTTGCCTCGGCGAAGGCGGCGGTCACCAGCCTGCGTAGCCACGACGTGGCGTTCAGCGACGCTGACCGCGACGAGCTGCTCGCCACCGCCGACGAGTCCCTGGACCGCCTCGTCCGTCTCGTGGAGAACCTGCTGGACATGAGCCGGCTACAGGCCGGGGCGCTGGGCGCCCACCCCGAGCCGCTGTCCGCGGCCGAAGCCGTCGCCAAAGCCATCGACGACCTGGGACCCACCGCCGGCACGGTGGCCATCCACGTCCCCGACGAACTCGCCGAGATCCACGCCGACCCGGCCCTGCTGGAACGGATCCTGGCCAACCTGCTGTCCAACGCGCTGCGCCACAGCCCACCCGGGCAGCCAGTCGCGATCACCGCCAGCGAACACGCCGGCACCGTCGAGATCCGGGTCATCGACCACGGACCCGGCATCCCCGCCGCCGACCGCGACCGGGTATTCCTGCCCTTCCAGCGCCTCGGCGACCGCAACAACGAGAACGGTGTCGGCCTCGGCCTGGCCCTGTCCCGCGGCCTGGCCGAAGCGATGGGCGGCAGCCTCGAACCGGAAACCACCCCCGGCGGCGGGCTCACCATGACCCTGCGGCTGCCCACCACCGACACCGCCACCGCGACACTTGACGACGTGGCCCAACCGGCCGACCTGGCCGCTCTCGACCGCATCGACCAGTGGCACAACCACCACACCGAACCCGCCGCAGCGGCCGACACCCGAGAGGCGACGATGCCATGACCCGGGTCCTCATCGTCGATGACGAACCGCAGATCCTGCGCGCCCTGCGGATCAACCTCACCGCCCGCCAGTACGACGTCATCACCGCCGCCGACGGCAGCCAGGCCCTGCACGCCGCCGCCGAGGACCGCCCCGACCTGATCGTGCTCGACCTCGGCCTACCCGACATCGACGGTGCCGAGGTCATCCGCAAACTACGCACCTGGACGCCGGTACCCATCGTCGTGCTCTCCGGCCGCGCCGACAGCCGCGACAAGGTCGACGCCCTCGACGCCGGCGCCGACGACTACGTCACCAAACCCTTCAGCGTCGACGAACTGCTGGCCCGCATCCGCGCTGTCACCCGCCGCCGCAACCCCACCGACACACCCGCCACCAGCACCATCGGCCGGTACACCATCGACCTCGCCGCCCGCGCCGCGTACGCCACCGACGACCCGGCCCACACCGTGCACCTGACCCGCACCGAGTGGCAGCTACTCGACGTCCTGGTCCGTAACCCCGGCAAGCTGGTCAGCCAACGCCAACTCCTGCAAGAGGTGTGGGGCCCCACCTACCTCGACGAAACCCAGAACCTCCGCCAGTACATGGCCCACCTACGCCGCAAACTCGAAGACGACCCCACCCGCCCCCAGCACCTCATCACCGAACCCGGCATGGGCTACCGCTTCCGGCCCTAGCCACGCACAGGTCTACGGACCGTACGGCGGGACGCCCGGCACCGGTGACACAGTCCGGTCGTCGACCGGGACCAGGTTGGTCAGGGGGCCTTGAGGCCGTATTGGGGGCCGAGCGTCGCAACGGCCTTCTTAAGCTCCTCGCCGATGTCGTCGAGACGATCCGCTTCCGTCCGGTCGACGGCTGCGCTGATCGTCGCAATCAGACTGCCATCGGCTGCCAGCAGAGGCGTGGCCACGACGAAAGCGTCCGCAAACGTGGCGGCGCGGTTGAAGGCGAGCCGGCGGGAGCGGATCTCGGGAAGCTCGGCGAGGAATTGGTGGACGTCGCCTGCCTGCTCGGGACCGGCGATGTCGAGGAGGCGGTACATCTCGTCCGATCCCGACCGCCAGAACGCGGGAACCGAGCTGCTCAGGATCGCGGTGCAGGGGACGGAACAGGCCGCCGGGCGCGCCTTCTCGTCCCGGATGGTCGAGCTGGCCCTGTCCAGCTACCCCGGGTTGTACACCCTCGGCCCGCCGCAGGCCGGGTCGGCGTTCGGTGTCTACTGGCCGGCACTGCTCGACCAACGACTGCTCGAACACACGGTCCACCACCATGACGGCACGACCGAGACCATTGCGCCCGGCGACCCGCCCGACACCGGAGGCAAGGCAACCCCGCAGATCGTACTGTCGCCGGCGCAACCGCTGCCGTGCACCGAAGAACTGGTCGCCGTCCCACTCGGTGAAATCGTGCATGCCCGCTCCGGCGACAAGGGCGGCGACGCGAATCTCGGCGTCTGGGTACGCGACCGGGAAGCATGGGACTGGCTCACGTCGACCCTCACCACCGACGAACTGCGGCGACTCCTTCCCGAAACCCGCGAACTGACGATCTCGCGTTACGAGCTGCCTAACCTCGGCGCGGTCAACTTCCTCATCCGCGGACTGCTCGGCGCCGGCGCCACCTCGACCCTGCGGCTGGACGCGCAGGCAAAAGCACTCGGCGAATGGCTACGCTCACGCACCACGAAGGTCCCGCGATCCCTTGTCAGGAAGTAGCCCACCAAACCAAATGAACCGCCCCGGGTTCTGTAGCGGAGATGGCGGCGCTGCTCACCCGATTCCTCTTTGAGGAGCGGTAATGGCGATGCGTTACGCCGCTACGGGCAGGACCTCGGTGTGCCCCCGCCGGGTCGGGAGGGCACGGAAGGTGCGCTGTTTGGCGCCTTCGGTGCGCGCCGGTGGCGGGACGCTCCTCGCCGTGGGCCCGGTCGGCAACAGGGCGCCGAGATCGTCGAAAACGATCGCGCCGTTGCAGAGCAGGCTCCAGCCCTGTTCGGGATGTGTCGCGACGGTGTGTGCGGCGAACCAGTCGGGCGCGGTCGCGTCCGGACATTGTGGACGGTGGGTACACATGGGTGCTCTCCTGTTGTCAGCGGCGGGTTCGGTGCGAGGCCCAGAAACCGGCGGCGGTACCAACGACACACAGCCCGATGACGGCCACGACCACGGTGCCGGTCACGAGAGCGGCCATGGTGAGGATCGCCCCGACCAGGATGGTGAGAAGCGCCATCGGTCTCCGGGTCGCAGGCGTTGGGTGCCACCGCGTGTCGAACTGTTGCACGAAAGCCGGGTCGTCGACCCGCAGCAACGTTTCGATCTCGAACAGTCTCCGCTGCTCGGCGTCGCTCAGCATGGCGAACTCCTTCTATCTGTGCCCGGATATGACATGACGGTAGGGCCGTCGCCGCTGGGTCGAATCCCGGAAACAGGTAGCGACGCGGGGCCGGACCTGTGCGGATCCGTAGCCGGCGGTCCGGGAGACCACGGCATGCCACTCCATTTGTGGCTTGCCGGGTGCTGGAGAATGCGTGCAGTGTGTCGTGCTGGCGACAGACCCTGACCCGGCCGTGTTCCGGCGGTCGCGGCGGACGCCGCGACGAGGTCGGGCAGGACATCGCGATGCCTGTGGCTGGGATGGCCGCGGACGCGGTCGCCGGCGCGGCTTCGCCTGGCTGAGCGCCGGGTGGCATACCAACGCTCGCCTACGCCTGGGCGGTGCTGGTCGATGACCACGACGCCGAAAGGCCGGCGCGTGAACCGCCCTCGGCCGCAGCGAGTGTCGTCCGGCATCGAGGTCGATTGACGCTGTCAGTACGTGTTGGGCTCCTCGATCAGCCGCCGGTGCAGCTCGGTGGTGAGGAGGTGGATCTGCCGGGTCAGCTCCGTGTTGGTCTTGAGCTCCAACTCCTGCTCGTTGAAGTCATGGTCGGCCTTGGCCTGCTGGAAGGCGGCCTGGCGGTTCTGTCCGATCATCACGAAAGTCGACAGGAAGATCGCTTCGAGGGACACGATCAGGGTCAGCGTGGGCCACGGCTTCTTCTCGATGGCCAGCATCCAGACGGCGAACACCGCGATGTGGATGTAGACGAACCGCATCGAGCCGGCGAACGCGGTGATCGCGTCCGCGAGTCGCAGCTGGATGCTGGCCGCGCGCTCCGCCTGGTGTTCCAGCACCGCGGGATGGTGCGGACGGCCGTGCGGCGCGGTGGCCTTCATGGGGACCTCCAGGGTCGAGGGTGGTGGCGGGCCCGGCCGGTGGAGAGCGGGCAGTGCCCTCCACCGGCGCGGGACGAGGTCAGGACACCGCCCCCCTCGCCGCGTCGGCGTCCTGCCGGGCCAGCACGGCCTCGAGAGCGGCGTACTCCGACTCCTCGATTGCCGAGTATGCCAGGGCGATCATGTATTCCGCGTAGTCCTCGGCGTCCTCCGCGTAGCCCTCCGCGACCTTGGCGTCGTGGTGGGCCTTTTTCGCGTCCATCCGGCGGCGGGCCTCCGCGACGTGGTCGCTCCACGACCGCTGGATGCCCTCGACCCAGGCGTTCGCCCGGTCGGACGCCGTGGCGGATTCGCTACGCAGCTTCTCGGCCGCCACTTCGGTGTCCTCGCGAGCCTTCCGGACGTCCTGTTCGAGTCGGTCCCGCGCCTGCGTCCCGGCGGCGGCGAAGCGGTCCTCGGCCTGCTTGGCCCGTTCCGCCAGACGCGACAGTTGATCCGATAGTGCCATTGCAGCCTCCCTGGGAGAGTTACGCCCGAGCCGGGTTGGCTGGACATAGCCCAAGCGTGCTCGTCGCGCGCGGCACTGAAATCCCGGAACTCCGTAGTCCGCTGGCCCGTGCCGCACGGCGTACGGGAGTGCCGCGCCGCGCGCAACGCCAGGTGGCTCTTGCCGACCGGCGCCGTGCCAGGGCGGGCAGGCGTTTACGGACTTCCGTGATTCGAAGGGTGCGGCCCGTTGCCTACGTTTCTGGTGCGACCTTCGTGGCCGTCCCCTGGGTCGCCGGCAAGGAGCGCCCGAAGGCCAGGACCCACAAGGAGGTGAGCACGATGACCGATGACGAACTGCGCAGCCACGTCTGCGACGAGCTGGCCTGGGATCCGAAGATCGACAGCAGCGAGGTCGCGGTTTCTGCCGAGGACGGTGTGGTGACCCTGCGGGGCAGCGTCGGCAGCTTCCGGCAGAAGCGGGAAGCCAGGAAGGCCGCGGAGCGGGTGCGCGGAGTCATCGACGTCAACAACCATCTGGAGGTCAGGATCCTGACCGAACAGCGCCGCGAAGACGCCGAGGTACGCGGCGATGTGCTACAGGCGCTGCTCCTGGACGCGCACCTGCCGACCAGCGTCGACGCGACCGTGAGGAACGGTTCCGTCACGCTCACCGGCGCCGTCGACTGGGAGTACCAGCGCAACGAGGCCATCTTCATCGCGGGAAACGTCCTGGGCGTCGCCGGCGTGGACGACCAGATCTACCTGAACAGGCACACGCCCAGCGCCGGTGATGTCCGGAGCGCGATCGAGAAGGCGTTCCTGCGGGACGCCAGGCTGGACACGCAGCGCCTCACCGTGGCGACCTCCAGCGGCACGGTCACCCTGACCGGCACTGTGCGCTCATGGCCCGAGCGGGACGCCGCGGTCGCGGCCGCTTGGGCAGCCCCTGGTGTTCGCACCGTCAACGACCGCATCACCGTCACCACCTGAATCCACCCGAAGGAGTACCGTCATGTCCATCTCAACCTCGCTACTCTGGCGCGGCCTGCTCGCCATCGCGGTCGGCATCGTCTCGGTCGCCTGGCCCGGCATCACCGTCGGCGCGTTGGTCATCCTGTTCGCCATCTACGCTTTCATCGCGGCCGGCACGGAGGCCCTCCGCGCGTTCAGCAGCGACCGGGCGGGGCCGGTCTTCGGCCACCTCCTGCTCGGCCTCCTCTCGGTCATCGCCGGGATCGGCGCCCTGGTGTGGCCCGGTATCACGGCGCTCGTGCTGGTCATCTGGGTGGCGGTGTGGGCCGGGACCACCGGTGTCGTCGAGGTCGCCCTGGCCTTCCGGCACGGCGCGACGGCCGGCGAACGGGCCTTGTGGGCGCTCACCGGCCTGGTCTCGATCGCGCTCTCGGTCGTGCTGTTCATCCGGCCGGACATCGGCGCGGTGTCGCTGGCCACCGTGTTCGGGCTGTTCAGCATCTTCTACGGAGTCTCCGCGCTGGTCCTGTCCTTCCAGGCCCGCAAGGTACGCTCCGCCGCGCAGGGGCTGCTCAACACGCCCGCGTGAACCCGCCGTCACACCTGCCGGCCCCCGCAGATCCGGGGGCCGGCAGGTCAGGTGGAGTCGCGGAAGGC
>WNGE01031090.1_pt1 | contig 10230 bp, 9 predicted proteins | sample 5400651 | NCBI WGS metagenome assembly WNGE01 (sample SAMN13153370, study PRJNA577476) | soil metagenome | isolation source: 60 cm soil or saprolite under grassland replicate 2 | place: USA:California | collected 2016-06-15
TAATCCTCGTGCCTGGATTGGATTCCGTCAAGGAAGAACTGCACTCATATGGCGACGACTTTTTGAGACGAGGCATGGCGGTACTGGCGATCGATGGTCCCGGACAGGGGGAGATGGAGTTCGAGCATCCCATGCGCTTTGACTACGAAGTACCGGTTGGTTATGCCATCGACTACCTTGAAAGCCGGCCAGATGTGGACGCGGGCCGCGTGGGCCTGATGGGAGTCAGCCTGGGAGGGTACTATGCTCCACGCGCAGCTGCATTTGAGCCAAGGCTGAAGGCAGCGATTGCCAATTGTGGCGGGTACAACTTTGTGAGCCACTTTGAACGATTGCCCGCGCTGACGCGCGCCGCATTCACCCACCGGCTCAAAGCTGCAAGCGAGTCTGAAGCGCGCGCGAAATTGGAGGCTTTTAATCTCGAGGGCGTGATGGAGAAGGTGCAGTGTCCGCTGCTGATCATCATGGGACGCCGGGATAGACTTGTTCCCCCGGCGGACGCGACGCGGATGGCGGCGGAGGCGAGTGAAGTAGCGGAACTCTGGATGTTTGAAGACGGCAACCACGTCTGCAACAACATCATTTACAAGTACCGGCCGCAGCAGGCCGACTGGATGGGCAGCAAGCTGAAGGCTTGAGCGTTCAAAACGTATTATGACGCAAGGGAGAGGGCATGGCGATCGCACAATACCTTTCAAAGAGGGAGATGGGTGTAGACATCGGACGGGCGACCACAAAGGGGAGGGCATGGCGACCGTTATGAAGAGGGCATGGCGACCGCAAGGGATCGCCACTACTATACTATATATGTCTCATGCGTGCCGTGCGAATTCGATGCGAAAATCATATGTGTACCATGCAAAAAGAGAACCGGCACATAGGAAGGAGCCTTTATGGAGGCATTTACACGTACTTTCTCCTCCTGGCCATTTCAAAAAGTACTGATTGCCAATAGGGGGGAAATCGCTGTACGTATCATTCGCGCATGCCGCGATCTTGGGCTTGGCTCGGTGGCCGTGTATAGCGATGCCGATCGCCATGCTCTACATGTGCGTATGGCCGATGAGGCTTACCATATTGGCCCATCTCAGGCCACCAGGAGTTATTTGAATATTCCCACCATCATCGAAGTAGCCAGGCGTGCAGGCGCGCAGGCCATTCATCCTGGTTATGGTTTCCTGGCAGAAAATGCAACTTTTGTGGATGCCTGCACCAACGCCGGCTTGATTTTTGTCGGGCCGCCGGCTGAGATTCAGCGTGCCATGGGCGAGAAGACTGCTGCTCGTCGTACCGCGGAGGCGGCAGGCGTGCCTATAGTGCCGGGGGCGATGACCGACGTGGAGGATGACGCAGAGGCCGAGGAGGTCGCCGCGCGCTCAGGCTATCCCGTGCTGCTCAAAGCCGCTGCCGGCGGTGGGGGGAAAGGTATTCGCTTTGTGCATAACCCAAGAGACCTGCTTCCTGCTCTGCGCACCGCTCGTAGTGAAGCCAGGAGCGCTTTTGGTGATAGCCGGGTGTATATCGAGAAAGCTGTTTCTCCTGCCCGTCATATCGAAGTTCAGTTTATTGCTGACAAGTATGGTCACGTCGTGCACCTGGGTGAACGTGAGTGCAGTATACAACGCCGCCACCAGAAGCTGATCGAGGAATCGCCTTCTCCCGCACTCGATCCAGCCCTGCGCGAGCAGATCACATCGTCGGCGGTGAACCTGGTACGGACTATTAACTATGTCAATGCAGGTACGGCCGAATTTTTGCTGGGGCCAGATCGCAACTTCTATTTCCTGGAAGTCAACGCACGCGTTCAGGTTGAGCACCCTGTGACGGAATGGTGTACAGGTCTTGACCTGGTGCAAGAGCAGTTCCGTGTTGCCGCTGGTCTGCCCCTCTCGTTTACGCAAGAGCAAGTCGACTTTCGCGGCGCGGCTATTGAATGCCGTATCTCCGCGGAAGATCCCGAGAACCGTTTCCTGCCGGCCACGGGGACGGTACAGGCCCTGCAAGAACCTGCGGGGCCGGGAGTGCGTGTCGATAGTAGTCTCTACCAGGGATTGCAGGTACCGCTTTTCTACGATCCCCTGTTATCAAAGCTCATTGTATGGGGCAATGATCGCCACCAGGCTATTGCGCGTATGCGACGAGCCCTTACCGAGTACCAGGTGCTTGGCGTGCGCACAACGCTGCCCTTTGCTCGCTGGCTGGTGGAAAATCCTCGCTTCATCGAAGGCGATATGTCCCTTGCGAGTGCTCAGGATGCAGAACCCACGCCTGACCAGGTCGCAGCTCTGGTGGGTGGCCTTTTAATGAATGAGAATATGGAGGCCGAGAAGCTGCGCAGGAGACCCGCGGCTGATAATGATGGTACAGCGAGCCGCTGGCGAGATACGGGCCGGAAAGAGGCCACGCGGAGCATTTGATGTTCTTGTTTGTGAAACGCATGACGCGGGCGACTATCATTCGCTGTACGTGGTGAAGCGTGTGCCATTATACGATCACAAGAGGTGATCATGTTTTTGCACATCACGAGGTAACTGGGCAAATAATTTGTGAAATTCCTTCGTCCGTACACTTTTCACTCAACCGCAAAGCCGCCTTCTTCTATTTCTCCGGCCGCGAATTGTCGTTCTGCTTCTTCTGCAAGTCGGTCCAATCCGGCTTGCACATGAGGCTGGGCGAACAAGTTATCCCATTCCAGTTATCTAACGTAAAGTGGTCAGAATGAAAGGTGCTAGCTCCTTCAGGCGAAAGACGAATACGAGCAAATGTATTACCGCTCTTCTCGTAAATGGTAAAAGTAGCACTCATTTACTTGCCTCTCTTTCTTCATTTGCTTTTGGTCACTTTTCTTCGACGGGTGGGGGTAGTTCGAAGGAGGGGGGTGTTTTGCCTCGGCGTTTGACTGCCTCGGCCTTCAGACGTTCGACGGTCTCGTAGGGAACGGGGCGCCCACCTAAGGGAGTGGGATGAATGCCGGGGCCATGGAAGTCGCTGCCGCCGGTCGGGATGAGGTCGTACTCATCGGCCAGGGCCCGTAGAGTCTGTTCTTGCTCAGGGGTGTAGGGGCCATAGTAGGTCTCTAAGCCTACCATGCCAGCTTCGCATAGCCCGGGTAGCCAGTTGCGGAGTTCGTCGATACCGGGTAGATCGGCGGGATGAGCGATGACAGGTAGACCGTTAGCGCTGGTGATCAGGCCCACGGCGTCTTCGGGTGTGAGCTTGTAGCGCGGGACATAGGCATAGCAGCCTTTGCCGATGTATTTGTCAAAGGCTTCGCCAATGGTCTGCACGTAGCCGGCCTCCAGCAAGGCCTTGGCAACATGCGGTCTGCCAACCGCTCCCTGGGCTATCTGGCGCACGCGCTCCCAGGCAATGTTGATGCCGTGTTCATTCAGTAACTCTACCATGCGTTGTCCGCGACGCTCACGGGCGTCACGCAGCACCTGGAGAACGGCCTGGAAGGCAGGCCGCTGGTATTCAGGGAAATAGCCCAGGACATGCACTTCACCACCACTCACATCGGTGTTGATTTCGATGCCTGGAATGAAGTCTATATCCAGCTTTCTGGCTGCCTGTGCCGCCTCGTCAAGTCCCCCGGTGCTGTCATGGTCGGTTAGTGCTAGCACGCGCAGCCCGCTGTCTTTGGCGCGCTGAAGGAGTTCCGTTGGTGAGTAAATGCCATCGGAGGCGGTCGAATGGGTATGAAGGTCAATATAATTGGTCATAAACTACACTTTCACTTTCTTAAATAGTCATAATTTTCATCCTTTGAGATCCACTCATAACTTGCCGCCTGCGGCGGCGAGAGAGAGGGAGAAACTGGGGACACCCCAGACCCCGGCAGGAGGACTGCGTCCCCCTGCACCCCCTGCTCAAGAGTTACATGAATACCGAGAAGGAGGGAAGAGGCTAGACCCCGGCATGAGGACTGCGTCCCCCTGCACCCCCTGCTCAACAGTTACTTCCTTTTATCTTGCGTAGTCGACTGAGCGGGTTTCGCGGACTACGCATACTTTGATTTGCCCGGGATAGTCGAGGCTTTCCTCGATTTTATGGGCAATGTCGCTGGCAAGGCGGCTGGCTGCAAACTCGTCAATTTCTTCGGGCTTGACAATGATGCGTACCTCGCGGCCGGCCTGGATGGCAAAGGATTTTTCCACGCCGGTAAACGAGTTCGCGATATTCTCAAGGGCCTCGAGACGTTTGATGTAGAGGTCGATAGTTTCACGACGAGCACCAGGACGGGCTGCTGAAATGGCGTCGGCTGCCTGTACGATAGCCGCTTCCAGCGTTTGCGGTTCAGCCTCCGTTGCGTGGTGTGCAACCATCGCGTGAATTACTTTTGGTGACTTGCCGAAACGACGAGCTATTTCGCCACCGACGATGGCATGGGGTCCTTCGACCTCCTGGTCGATGGCTTTGCCCATATCATGCAGAAGAGCAGCTGTCTTACATACGTTAACATCGGCTCCTAGCTCGTGGGCGATAGTTCCGGCCAGAATTGAGACTTCCACCGAGTGCGCCAGGACGTTTTGTCCATAGCTGGTACGGAAATGCAGTCGACCGAGAATTTTGAGAAGCTCTGGTTGTAAGCCGTGGACGCTGGCTTCCATAGCAGCGCGTTCACCTTCTTCACGTACGACGGCATCGACCTCCTGGCGTGCTTTGGCGACCACCTCTTCAATGCGTGCAGGATGGATGCGCCCATCGAGAATGAGCCTGGTCAGGGCAAGGCGAGCCACTTCGCGCCGTACGGGGTCAAAACCGGAAAGAATCACCGCCTCTGGCGTATCATCGATGATGAGGTCTACGCCGGTGGCGGCCTCCAGGGCGCGAATGTTGCGTCCCTCACGGCCAATGATACGCCCTTTCATTTCGTCATTGGGCAGTGGTACGACTGAGACAACTGCCTCGGCCACCTGGTCGGATGCGCAGCGCTGGATGGCGAGAGTGATGATCTCCCGCGCCCGGCTATCGGCCTCCTCGCGCGCGCGCTCTTCAATCAGGCGCACGCGATGTGCTGCTTCGGCACGTACCTGATTTTCAATGCGGCTGAGCAGTAGTTCTTTGGCTTGCTCCTCAGTAAGTTGGGCAATACGCTCCAACTCACTGAGGTGCCTGCTCTTGATCTCTTCTGCCTCTTCGCGTGCCTTTTCCACGCCGCGTTCACGCACTGCAAGCTTGTGTTCACGTTGTTCAAAGGCATCAATCTTACGCTCAAAGGTCTCTTCTTTTTGCTGCAGTCGTCGTTCCTGGCGTTGCAGCTCGGCTCGCCGCTCGGCATTTTCCCGCTCTATAGTTGAGCGAAAACGCGCGGTTTCCTCACGCGCTTCATGCAGAGCTGAGCGCTGCTCAGCCTGGACTTCCAGTAATTTCTGTTCGCTGGCTGCCTTTTCAGCGAGTAATTGCTCTTCGTAGAATGCTTTATTTTGCGTCCGCCCGTAAAGATATCCAACTGCGAGAGCCAGGCCGGCTCCTATCAGTACTGCTAGCAGGATGAAGACGATCAATGTTGACGACACGTCGGTCTACCTCCAAATGTAAGGGGCAACCATCAGGTTGAAGTTTGGCTTCAAGAGTATGGTCGTCCAAAGGTGAACCTGTGGGCACATACAGGGGATACGCCAGTACATCTGGAGATATTCTAAGAGAGAGTGTGTGATCTATCTTTATTTGCCCGAGGGGCTGAGTATCCGCCGGTATGTACAAGTTCTGCCTTTAAATATGGTTTGCTTTATTGCGATCAAGAAAATGAATACAAAGAATGGCTAGTATACACCAAGCTTACTATACTCATTGTTAACTTTGCTGTCAAGCGCGAGCGTGGGAGCGTGGGGGCGTGTTGCCTCACTTCTTCAGAATGGGGTATAATTTATTCCACCGGACATTTCTTTTTCGCTACTCGAGGAGCAACATGGGCGAGCAACTCAACATTATCCTTGTTCCACATACTCATTGGGACCGCGAATGGTACCAGACCTTTCAACAATTTCGTATTCGACTCGTGCGTACTATTGATAAGTTACTTGATATCTTGGACCGCGATGACAAATTCTCGCATTTCATGCTCGATGGACAGACAATTGTGCTCGATGACTACCTGGAAGTGCAGCCAGAGCAAGAGGAACGGCTAAAACGCCACATACGAGCAGGGCGTATTCAGGTTGGTCCGTGGTACTTACAGCCAGACGAGTTCCTCGTCAGCGGCGAGTCCTTGATACGCAACTTACAGATTGGCTTACAGCGGGCCGCCGAGTTCGGTGGTGGGATGCGCAATGGCTATGTCCCTGATTGCTTTGGTCACATCGCGCAGTTGCCGCAGATTCTCCAGAGGTTCGGTATCGATAATGCCATCTTCTGGCGTGGCGTCGGTGCCGAGGCACACAAGAGCGAATTTTACTGGGCCGCACCCGACGGAACGCAAGTCCTGGTGGTTCACCTGGCCGATCCTCTTGGCTACTCCAATGCTCGCCTGATGCCACTGGAGGCGGAAGAATTTGCCACCCGTGTTAAGTTGCTTACCGCCCAAATTTTACCCAAGGCCACCACCAATACCCTCCTCTTCATGAACGGCTCCGACCACTTAGAGCCGCAGGATGGCCTGCCAGAGACCATCGAAGCTGCAAATAGTCTGCTGGCTCAAATCAGCCCTGAACAGGAAAAAATTCTTACCCACGTTGGGCATGTCGACGAGAATAACAATGCCAGGCACTTTGATGGCATTCATGTACGTATCGGCACGCTCCCTCAATATGTTGAAGCTATTCATCAACAAAACGGCGGTCACGCGCAGGGGGCGGACGAGTCTCAAAAGGCGATGCCACTACAAATACTCAGTGGTGAGATGCGCAGCAGCCAGTATTCACACTTGCTGCCCGCTGTTCTCTCCACGCGTATGTGGATCAAGCAGCAAAATACGGCAACGGAACACCTGCTGGAACGATGGGTAGAGCCACTGACAGCCTGGGCCTGGAAATTGGGCGCAGCATATCCTGGCGGGCTTGTGAGACTCGCCTGGAAGTATCTCTTGCAGAACCACCCGCATGATAGTATCTGTGGCTGTAGTATCGACCAGGTACATCGCGAAAATGCCATCCGTTTCACTCAGAGCCAGCAGATTGCCGAAGGTGCACTTGCCCAGGCTATGCACTCTATCATCGCGGCAACGGATACAAGCGCCCCTGTTGCGACAACGCATACGAGCCATAAGCCCGTTCCCATCGTAGTTTTTAACCCTGCTCCTGAGCGCAAGCTCCTGGCGAATTTATCCGCATGGCAGAAGGCATGATCACGATGATCTTCGGTCAACCCGAGCAGGTCTACGAAATTACACAGGTACGCGTTGACACTCAGCGGCAGCCTGGCGTGGCATATATCGAATTAATGCTTGCCCCACGCGAACGTGTTACCGATTATGACCATGAATTGCTTGCCGCCGAACAGCAGATGATCAGCCTGGTGCAGCGTGAAGATATCCAGACGCTAGAGGTGTCGGTCATAGACCAGGCACACGAAACAATTGATTTTGTCGCCGCCGATCTACCTGCCTATGGACTGAAAACCTTCTGGATGTATCCACGCGGCCTCAGAGAGGAGACCCACGCTCCACCAACAAGCACCCTGGCAGGGAATCAGCATAGCATCGAAAATGAGTGGTATCGTGTCGAGGCCAGTGCAGAAGACGGCACACTCACCGTTAGCGATAAACAAACGGGCGCGGTCTTCACAGGCCTCAATCGTTTTGTGGATGGCGGTGACGTTGGAGACCTGTATACATATTGTCCACCGGCGCACGATACGCTTATTAGCCAGCCGCTGGAGCCGCCAAATATTGAACTGGTCAGCGGCGGGCCGGTACGGGCTATGCTGCGGGTGACAGGCAGCTGGTCATTACCCAATGCCTGTGAGGTTAATCGAAGCGAGCGAGATTCACACACCACTATCTGCCAGATTACCAGTGAGATAACGTTGATTCCTGGTGTACGACGCATTGATATTCATACGCGCGTGGAAAATAAGGTGAAAGATCATAGATTACGCGTGATTTTTCCGCTATCATATACAGTAGAAAGTGTTGCGGCCGAAGGGACATTCGAGGTACGAATGCGCCCGGTTGCTGCGCCTCGACCTGCGGATGTGACGGATTGGCTCGAGGAACCGGTCAATACGTTTCCGCAGAAACGCTTTGTCGATATCAGTAACGGCAGCATCGGGCTGGGGATACTCAATCGCGGCTTACCGGAATACGAGATACTACAAGACGGGCACGGTATGGCTCCAGGACAAATGGGCGCCGCAGTGACGTTATTGCGCTGTGTGGAATGGCTCTCGCGAGGAGACCTTTCCACTCGTCGTGGACATGCCGGCCCCATGGAATATACACCGGAGGCTCAATGCCTGGGGAATCAGGAATTTGATTACGCCTTAGTGCCTCATAGTGGTGATTGGGAGGCAGGAGAAGCCCTGGTGCTGCGCGAGGCACAGGCTTTCAATACACCTGTGCGAGCCACAGTGCTATCCGCAGTGCTATCCGCTGTGGGTACACTACCAGGGGGACAGGTAGCCAGGGCCGAAGAACAAAGAGGGGAACAGGCTACCCCGGAGCTACCATCGCGGGCAATGCTTATTGAGGTCGAGCCTCGTGAGCTTGTCGTCAGTGCGATTAAGCGCAGCAACTCTGGCGACGGGCTGGTGGTACGAGTATATAATCCACTTGCTCATGCCGTCGAAGCTGCGTTACGACCGGGCGTTGCTGCTACCAGAGCTTTTGTGGCAAACCTACAAGAGGAACCACAAGAGCACCTTCTTTGGAGCGGTGAAGAGGATGGGCCGCTGCATGTTGGCATACGTGCAGGAGGAATTACGACCATATTGTTTTTGCCGTTTTCTGATCGTGTACGTTGTAATTGAAGATAGCAAATAATGCAAATTTCTGAAAGGGGCATTAGTCCTGCAATGACACATATGGCACATATTCTTACTACTATTCTAAATATAGGTCCGCTGGCCACACCCACAGCCGCCCCTACGGTTGTTTCTACAGCTACGCCGCCATCTTCAGGCAATAGTACCTTGACTACCCTGACAAACTCACTGGGTATTGTCATTGGCTTTATCGTGGCCTTTACTATCATATTCTGGCTAAGTCTGATTATTTGGACGTTCCGGGACATTCGTTCGCGTACGCAAGATCTCCTATCGCAAATACTGGCGACTGCGCTGGTAACGGTCTTCTTCATCGGGGGCCTTTTCATCTACATGATTTTACGCCCGCGGCAGACGTTGGCAGAAATCTATGAGCGGCAGCTAGAGGAAGAATCGCTCCTCGCAGAGATGACCGAGCGTCAAACGTGCAATAACTGTCATGCGCGTGTAGAGTCGGATTTCCAGATATGTCCAACTTGTGGCCAGAAGCTCAAACGGCCGTGTCCCAAGTGCGAGCGTCTCCTGGAGCTGCGCTGGGCTTTCTGCCCCTATTGTGCAACAAACCTGGCAGGCGCACCAATGCCGGGTATGCCGCCAGGGATGGCAGCCATGCAAGGAATGCCTGGCCAGGGTGTGCCTTTGACCGGCCCAAGGTATTAAGGATGTCGAAATGTATCCAGGGGCTTCCAGCCCCTGGATACATTTCGACATTCACAACCCCACGCAAGCCGCTTCCGCGTTTTGTTTATGCCGTAATTTGTGGTATAATGAGGTAGCTAAACGTGTGGCAGCATTGCCACATTTTCCGCTTTTCAAAAGAACAATTTTCTATAGGTACAATGGCTTTGAACCATTGTTGGGTTAAATAAAAAAGGTTTTTTAAATTGCCCCTGGCAAAAGGTACTGGTTTATATGGCAAAAACGAGAGAAGCGATTATGGGAGAGCAACCACCTGACGATCACAATGCTCTACTTGGTAATATTGGAAACAGAAGTGGTAATGGGAACGGCAACGGGAAGACGAACGGCAATGGCGGTGATAATGGCTATAGCGAGCAAAGTATTCAGATCCTCGAAGGCTTAGAGGCTGTACGTGTGCGCCCCGGGATGTATATTGGGGCAACCGATCAGCGCGGGCTGCACCACCTCATTTATGAGGTCGTCGATAACAGCATTGATGAAGTCATGGCCGGTTTCGCCGATACCGTCTCCGTTACTATTCATGCCGACGGCTCGGTGACCATCGAAGACAATGGGCGCGGCATTCCGGTAGAAGAGCATCACCAGCGCCCCGGACTTTCCACGCTC
>WNGE01009498.1_pt1 | contig 10228 bp, 8 predicted proteins | sample 5400651 | NCBI WGS metagenome assembly WNGE01 (sample SAMN13153370, study PRJNA577476) | soil metagenome | isolation source: 60 cm soil or saprolite under grassland replicate 2 | place: USA:California | collected 2016-06-15
GCTCATCTCCTCGGGTTCTCGCTCGGGCACGAGCAGCGGCTGCGGCTCGGTCTCCGAGACGAGGTCGGGGAACTCGTTGACGACGTCGATCGGCGGCGCCTGCGGAGTAGGCAGCAGCGCGCGCTCGCCCTCGATCACCCGCAAAGGCGGGGCTGCGCGCTGGAACGAGCGCCTGGCCGCATGGTGGACCGCGCGGCCCGAGCTGCGCAGGATCGCGCCGGCCGAGGCGCCGGTCACGAGCAGCGCGCCGGCCAGCAGGGCGAGCACGCCGACGATCGCGACCCCGGTGCCGCCAAGCGCGAGTCCCAGTCCGCCGCCGAGCACGGTCCCGAAGTACCCGCCGTTGTCCTTCCCCAGGGTGAGCATCAGTCCGAGCGAGATCACCAGAACCCCTGTACGGAAGGGCCGCACGTCGACGAGATCGCTACGCGCCACCATCAGCGAGCCGACGATCGCCAGCGCGGCCGGCAAGCCGAGCGAGGCGGAGCCGATCACCGCGTCCAGCCCGTCGGTGATCCAGCCGCCGACGTAGCCGCCGTTCCAGCCCGCCCAGAGCACGGCAACGAGAAAGACGCCCAGCGCGACGAGCCCGAGCCCGATCAGCTCGGGATGCTGGTGCCCACGCGTCTTGCGCTCCCGCTTCTTACGCGTCTTGACGCGCTTGGGCACGCGCGGCTTGAGCGTGCGTCTCTTGCGACGGCGCGCCATGCGCGCTGCTTCGACGCGGAGCCGTTCATCCCTTGGATGTCGTCCAAACCACGTCGATCGGTCGCTCGAGGCCTGGAAGCGGCAGGCCGGTGGCCTCGGCCTCGATCGCGTCGCGCGTTCCGCGCGAGAGACGTGTCCAGGCTTCGATCCGTACGGTGTGCTGCGCTCGCCTCCAGGTTCCGCGGATCTCGCCTTCGACGAGGAGCGCGCCCGGCCACACGCGGGACGTCCAGAGACGCTGCCGCTGATCCTCGCGCGGAACGAGAAGCTCCCGCTCAGCTCCGTCGAGCAGAAAGTAGGCATCGCCGCTCGGCAGCAGCCGCGCGGGCGCGGCGACCGTCTCGCCCGCGCGGATCGCCGGCTCATCGTCGGTCAGCAGCCACTCGTCGCCGAGTGGTGATCGAACCGGCAGCAGCGATGCCTCGAGGGACGCGAACGCGTCGGTCGCCGACCTCCTAGAGATCCCTGCCCAGCGGGCGAAGCCCTCAGCCGTCGCGGGTCCGAAAATGTGGATGTAGCGTCGAGCGAGCTCGCGACGCGCGTCGGCAGCCTCGACCTCCGGGGCGACGACCGTCCAAACGATCGGCGCATGCGCGCCCTCCCAGCGGATGGCGACCGTGCCCGTCGTCGCCGCGTACCTGATCTCGTTGCCAACGCCGCGTTCGCGCCCAACCTGGCGGTCCGTCATCCGCGTCCCGTCGAGGTGGGCGCGCAACAGTTCAGCCATGCGCTCCGCCCGAAGCCGGCGCTTGGCGTTTTCGGGAAGCCTCCCGAGCGAGAACAGCGCGAAGTCGCGCTTCGGGACGACGTAGGTGCTGTAACGAGGGCCCCACAGCTGGGCAAGCGAGGGGTGCTCCCACGTCGACGGCTCGACCCCGGCTACCCGCGCGTGCAACGAGAGCAGCGCGGCTCTCGGCATGCTGTCCTGCAGGCCGGCCCAAGCCGCCCGCCGCAGCGACTGCGCGCCCATCGGCAGTCGCTCGTCGAGCGCCCCGACCCGTCGTCGGAAGGCCAGGATCTGCTGGCGCGTGACCCTGAGTCGCGATTCCCCCGAACCCGCCATGAGCTCAAGGACCCTAAGTAAGTCGCGGCCCGCGCGAGGTACGAGCGTGATCATTTGCGACGCGGCGGCGTACCTGCCGTGAATGAGCGAGTCTTATTCTCAGAGCGGGATGAGTCAGCGCACGCCCATGGCCGTCGCATTTTCGGGCGCGATCCTGGTCCTCAGCGCAGCAGTCGCTGGATGTGGTGCAGGCGCTCGCCCTTTCACGGCGGAAGGTGGCGTGTCGGCTGGCCCCGGTAGCCGTCTCTGGGGCGACGGGTCATCGGGGCCAGACGGGATGGAGATCGGCTGATTCCTGGGCGACGCTTCGCTGTGGTCATCACGGTTCGAAACCGAACGAAACGTACGGTCACGCTCCTGGGCGCCGACGGACCTCCCCCTTTGCCCGGAGTGACTAATCGAGCGGCGGTGCAAGTCCATCTTGCACCGCCGCCTCCGAAGGGCGACCTCGTCGTGATCGGGCTGCGGGGCTGGAGCCGACGGGATGCTGAGCCCATTGCGGTTCCGCCGGGCCGCTCTGGCTGGGTGCAGTCCAATTTCCTCATGCAGAACTGCGCGATGCTGAGCCGACCTTCGACAGTGGAAGGGACCATTACGCTGCGCTACCGCGTTGGCGGGTCGCTCGGAAGCGAGGTGGTTTCGGTCGCCGCTGCCCAGATACTTCTCACCCGTGGGCCTCGGCATCCCTCCCTGCCGATCAATCAAGTCGGCTGAGCGAAGGAACCTTCGCGCGCGCTTGCCGGTACGGGGACATGGTTGTGAAGGACCGGAGGGGCTGGCGCAGCCGTAACGTCTTGCGTGACGATGAGGCGAATAGGCGTGGTGGGCCTGACGTGCGCGCTCGGGGCGGTGCTGACGAGCTCAGCTCGTCCGTTTGCGGGCCGCGGAAACTGTGGTCCCGTGCTTTGTATCCGTTCCGAGAGAGGCTGGTTCAGCTCGGTTGGACCCGGGGTCGTCAACGCACGCGCCGCCGCCTGGTGCTTGTCGGCAACTTCTGGTTCCCCGCCGATGCAGCCGGGCACGAAGGCGGTCCCTCCGTTCCTCGCGGCAAAGTGCTGCTTGCGTTCAGTGACTTTCCGGTCGTGGGGACATATGCGCACTGGCGTCGCGTCACGCACCTTCGCATTCCATCGAAGCATCCGACGACAAAGCGACTGGTCGCGTGGCACGTGCGCTTCGCGGGGAGAGCCGTCTTCATTGAGGTCAGGTTCGGCTCGCGGCCGAGTTTCCGCATGTGGCGCCTTGCGAACTCGAAGCTCGAAACGGTCCACCGTAAGCAGCGGTGACGACGCCGCTCGGTAGCCCGAGGGCGACACTCTTCGCGTGGGCCAATGTTGCTCCTATGTCAATGAGGGCTCGCTCTTGAGCGTGGTGTAGACGGTGCGGGCCAGCTGTCGTTTGAGGCAGCGGATCGCTTCACGGCGGCTCTTGCCCTCGTTCTGCTTGCGCTCCAGGTAGGCACGCGCCGGTGCGTGGACGCGGCCTTGCGTGATCGCGATCCGGTGGAGGGCGCAGTTCAGCTGGCGATTGCCGCCGCGGTCGAGGCGGTGACGCCGCTGCTTGCCGGAGCTGGCCTCGAGCGGCGCGGCGCCGGCGTGGCGGGCGAGTTGAGCGTCGCTTCCGAAGCGCTCGATCGGGCCGATCTCGCTCAGCAGCTTCGCAGCGCTGAGTGCGCCGCAGCCTGGTAGCTGCAGCAGGGCGGGTGCGATCGCGCACGTGCGCGCCTGCAGCTCGCGGTCGAGCTCGAGGACCGAACGGGTCAGGTTGCGGCAGCGGCCGAGCAGCTCGCGGGCGATCCGCACCTGCGTCGTCTGCTCGCGCCGGGCGAGCCGCCGGCCGAGGCGCTCGAGCCAGATGCTGCGGTCGAGCGCGCCCAGCGGCACCGCGAGCGACGGCTCGAGCTCGTGCAGGTGCCAGCGCAGACGCTGCTGGCAGCGGCGCCGCTCGGCGACGAGGTCGTCGCGGTGATCGACCAGCAGCTTCAGCTCTCGCAGCGTCTCCTCGCCCGCACGCGGCCGGTCGAGGTCCGGTTGCTGCAAGGCGGCTCGCGCGATCGCGAGCGCGTCGATTGCGTCCGATTTGCCGCGCGTCCGGCCGCGCCGACGCTGTGGCGCCGTCAGCCGCGGCGGCACCCGTACCAGCTGCTCTCCGGCGGCAAGCAGCGCCTGTTCGAGGCCGCGCGTCACGTGCCGGCAGTCTTCGAGCGCCCACAGTCGCTCCGCCTCGAGCGCGCGCGCCCACTCGAGCAGCGGCTCGGCAGTGACGGCGCTCGTCCGCTCAGCGAGTGCTTGTGCACGTCCAGTCCGATCACGATCATGCAGATCGCCTCCTCAACCGTTGGGGGCGACCGGCGAGCGGACAGGCCTCAATCGAGGCACAGCTGCCAAGCTCCTATCAGGTCACGCTCGGCGGTCTCGGGATGGCGGCGGCGACACAACGCTGGCAAGTCAGCCCTCGGGCGACATGCGGGAATCGAGTCAGCCGCCGCCGCCCGAGTCTGCGCCGCTCAGCGGACGCCGTCACCGGGCGAGGATGACATTGAGTGCGGGAATGAAGCTCCTATGACTTGTCAAGCCATCAGCGGCTCCTGGTTTTGCAGTAGCCGGTAGAGCTGGCGGGCCAGGTAGCGCTTGAGCAGGCGGGTGGCTTCGCGGCGGCTCTTGCCCTCGGCGACGCGGCGGGCGATGTAGTCCCTGGTCGCCGGGTCGTGCTGGCGGCGGTGGAGGACGACGGTGTGCAGCGCTCGGTTGAGCTGGCGGTCGCCGCCGCGGCTCAGCCGGTGCCGGTTGGTTTGACCGCTGGAGGCAGGGAGTGGGGCGACGCCGGCGAGGCGGGCAAAGGCGGCTTCGGAGCGGACGCGGCCGGGGTGTGACCAGGCAACGAGCAGCTGGGCGGCGACGATCGGGCCGACGCCCGGCTCGTCGAGCAACTCCGGTGCGAGTGCGCGGACGTGCACGAGGATCTCGCCTTCGAGCTCGTCGGCCTCGCCGCTCGCCGCTTCGATCCGGCGAGCGAGCGTGCGGAGGACGAGCCGGACCGCGGCTTCATCCGGAGTCGCCGTCGTCGAACGGCGCAGGCGGCTGCAGCGCTCGAGCAGCCTTCCGACCGGGAGACCGCGTAGCTCCTCGCGGAGCCGGTCCGGCGCGGTCACGATCACGCTGCGCAGCTGCACGAGCGCTTCGCGGCGGACGTCGACGGCGCTGCGACGGGCGAGCAGCAGCAGCCGCAGCGCCTCCCGTCGCTCTCCCGAGCGCGGCCGCGGCAGCGGCTCACTCCCGAGCGCAGCGCGGGCGGCCCGGACCGCGTCGAGCCGGTCGTCCTTGCCGCGTAGCCGTCGCTTGCTTCGCGGCGTGCGGCCCACCTCGAGCACCGTCTCGCCGCGCTGGCTCAGGTAGCGGGCCAGGCCGGCGCCGTAGTGACCGGCGCCCTCGAGCGCCCAGAGACGGGCACCCTCTGCCTGCTCCTGAGCGAAGCGCAGCGCCTGCGCGTAGCCGCGGCCGTTGCTCGCCACCGTCCGCTGCGCCAGTACCGCCCCGGTCGTCGCCTCGACCAGCGCGAGCGTGTGCTCGTCCCGGTGCGTGTCGACACCGACCACGTAGTCCACCACCTCTGCAACCATCCCGATCGATCCTCCGGCTTCGTTCGTAGGGTCAGGTGACGCCGGTCTGAGTGCGGAGAAACCGCGGCGGCAGGACTGTGATGAGTCACGCCGAGCAGGCGGACAAGCTCCTGATCAAGCCAGCAGCGGGCGCCAGGCCGGCGTCGCCGCGCCACCCGGACGGATCATTCCCAAGGCACGCAAGGCGGCCAGTCACCCGACGAGTCACAAGCGGCACGGAGACACCAGGCTGGCGACGGCCCCAGACAGACCGACCCGGTGAGTCTCACAGTCCCCCGAAGAAGTGAAACCAAGCGCGATCGAGGATCGTCCTTCCGGGTGCGGGGCTCAGCGGGAAGGCTCTACTCGCTCAACCGCGCCGATCGCTTCCATGATCGCGAGCCAGTCCCAGTTCACCCAGAAATCGCTGATCCTTCCGTCTTGCACCTCATACCACGCACTGGCAGTCGCCTCCCACCGTTTGCCAGTCGGAGCGATCCCTCGAAAGTCGCCGTTGTGCGTCGCGGCGGCGCTCACCCGAACGGCGACGAGATTGCCCTCGGCAATCACATCCTCTACGGTCATTTCGAGGTCCGGAAATGCCTGGACGGTGCCGGGAGCGATCTGCCTCAGGCTCTCATTCGCCACTAATTCTTCGATGTTGGACGAATCGTGCTGGACAAACACCTCATCGATGAAGCGCAGAACGACGGCTTTGTTCTCCTCGGCTGACAACCGACCACCTCCCGAATACGCAATGGGTCGACCCTAAATCACGGCCGCGCGAGCAGGCAGCCGCTCGCCGGGCGACCAAGGCTCGCGGAACCGCCAAGAGGTTGACTCGCCTGGGCCAGCGTCCTGTGTCTAGCGGCGCTTTTTGAGCTTCTCGGCGGCGCGGCGCTGCTGGCGGTTCATCGGCTCGGGCATCGCGCCCTGCTCGCCCGCCGCGTCGAGCCAGGCCTTCCGCTCGGCGGCGCTGAGGCGTGAAAGCGCCTGCTGCGCGCGCATCGGGTCCCGGGTCGCGCCCGAGCGTTCCAGCTTCGCGACTGCGCTCGCGAGCTCCGGGTTCTTCCGCTCCAGCGTCGCCTGCGACGCCTTCCGGAGCTGCTTGCCGAGGTACGGGATCTTCATCAGCCCCGTCGCGAGCGGCCGTACGTAGCGCCCGCCCTGCACCCGCGCGAGCAGGTTGAGGGCGATCAGCAGGAAGAGGATCCCGACCAGCACGAAGACCGGGATCAGGTAGGTCAAGATCGAGGCCAGCATCGGGCGTAGCGTAGCTAGGACGGATGCTCCCGACTTCGACTGTGTCGACTGGTGATTTCAGACGGACGCGCGGCAGAGCCACGCATCCTGAGGTCGGCACCGCAAGCGGCGCCTAAGCGGCGAGCGCGCGGAGGTCTTCCACGGCGCGGCCGAGGAGGTTCTCGCGGAGGTCGAAGAGCCCGGCCCAGAGCGACGAGCGGTCGGGCATCGAGCGGATGCGGGCCGCGTCGCCGAGGCCGGCGAGGGCGCGCAGGAAGACGGCCAGCTCCAGATAGACCTGCGTGACGCGGAGCGCCGAGGCATGCACTCCCGCCCGCTCCAGGACCGGCGACCACTCCAGCAGCTCCGCCGCGCCGGGCGCTCCGTACCAAGAGCGGCCCTCCGCGCGCTCGGGCTCGAGCTCGAGCAGGTACCGGCCGAGCGGGCCCTCGAGCCCCGCCAGGGCGGTTTCGGCCCGGTCGGCTGCGCGCCGCAACGCCGCCTGTCTCCCGCCGGGAGTCGAGGGCGCCGCGTCGCCGCGGGCCCAACGCTCCAGCAGCCGGCAGAACGCGAGCGCGGCGACCTCGCAGGCGTTGAGCTGCCGGATCAGGCGCTCGGCGGTGGCCACTTCGGCCGCGTTGTCGACGAGGACGTCGGCCCAGGTCTTCTCGGTGCGGAGCCTGCTCATAGGGCGATCTTCGCCCTATGAGCGGGGGAGGGGGCGTGCTTGCGGGGGGAACCGGGAGGTTTCCCCCGCGATCCTGGAAGGGGGCACGTGGGGGAAACGCTCGTTTCCCCCACGGGAGCGAGCCGAAGGCGAGCGACGCTCATACCTCTACAACTACAGGCAGGATCATCGGCCGTCTACCCGTGCGGTCGTAGATCAGCTGCCCGAGCCCGTCGTGCAGGTGTTCCTGGAGCAGCTTGATCTCGCTCACGTTGTCCTCGAGGAGCTCCGCGAGCACGCGCTGCGCCTCCTCGCGCATCTCGTCGAGGAGCTCCGCGTCGGGCTCCGCGAGCCCGCGCGCGATCAGCTCCGGCTGGCCCGCGACGCCGTTGGAGCCGGTCAGCGTGGCGACGACGATCAGGACGCCGTCCTCAGAGAGATGGCGCCGGTCGCGCAGCGCGACGTCCTGGACGTCCCCCACTCCGAGCCCGTCGACGAACGTGACGCCGGCCTCGATCCGGTCGACGAGCCGCGGCACGCCGTCCTCGAGCTCGACGACCGAGCCGTTCTCGGCCAGGACGATGCGGTCTTCGGGGACTCCGCCCTCCCGCGCGAGCCGCGCGTGCGCGGCGAGCATCCGGAACTCGCCGTGCACGGGCATCACGGCCCGTGGTCGGACGAGGCCGAGCATCGTCCGCAGCTCCTCGGAGTTGCCGTGGCCTGACACATGAATCGGGGCGATCTCCTGGTGCAGGACCTCGGCACCTCGCCGTGCCAGCTGGTTGATCGCGTCGTGGACGCTCAGCTCGTTCCCCGGCACCGGCTTGGCCGAGATGATCACCGTGTCCCCCGCCTCGACCTCGACGGCCGGGTGGTCGCCGTACGCGATGCGCACGAGCGCCGAGAGCGGCTCGCCCTGGCTGCCCGTGCAGAGGATCAGAACCTCGCCCGGCGCGTACTCCCCCAGCTCGTTGGGACGGATCAGGGCGTCGTCGGGCACCTCCATGTAACCGAGGTTTCGCGCGATATTCACGTTCTTGCGCATCGAGCGACCGACGACGCACACCTTGCGGCCCACGTCGACTGCGACGTCGATCGCCTGCTGCATGCGGTGGACGTTCGACGCGAAGGAGGCGACGAGGACGCGCCCCTCGAGGCGCGGGATGATCTGTTTGAACGCCTCGCCGACGAGCCGCTCCGAGCCGGTCACGCCCGGCCGCTCCGCATTCGTCGAGTCGCCGAGCAGCAGGTCGACGCCGTCGTTGCCGATCGCGGCGAGCCGGCCGACGTCGGTGCGCAGGCCGTCGACGGGCGTGTGGTCCATCTTGTAGTCGCCGGTATGGAGGATCCGCCCGCCGGGCGAGTTGATCAGCACGGCTACCGAGTCCGGGATCGAGTGCGCGACGCGAACGAACTCGACCGTGAACGGGCCCAGCTGAACCGGCCCGCCGTCCGGATCCGCCTCCATCAGCTCGGCCGCCCGCATCAGCCCGTGCTCGTCGAGCTTCGACTTGATCAGGCCCAGGGTCAGCCGTGTCGCCCAGACCTCCTGGACGCGCGCCTGGCGCAGCACGTACGGAAGCGCGCCGACGTGGTCCTCGTGGCCATGCGTCAGGATCACCGCGCGCACGGGGCGCTCGCGGTCGGTGAGGTAGCTGAAATCCGGGAGGATCAGGTCGACGCCGAGGTGCTCGTCCCGCGGGAACGCAAGGCCCGCATCGACGACGATCGCTTCGCCGTCGGCCTCGTAGACAGTCATGTTCTTGCCGACCTCGCCGAGGCCGCCGAGCGGAATGATGCGAGTGGTTCCGGGCACCACATCATCTTACGGCCGCCCTGAGGTCGGCATCGCAAGCGAGGCCGCTTGCTCTGGCCTTGGCTATTCGCCGCTTGTGCGGGTGCTCACTATGGCGTCGCTCCCCGCTTGGCTGCCTGAACCTGGTTGGCCGTGAGCTCATACGGCCCGCCCGTCGTGTCATTGTTCGCTGCGTCCTCCTGAGCGCCGTCGCTCCACGCGACGTCCTCCCAGGAGACCGCGTCGACCGAGACGTCGCTCCAGGCGACGCTCTCCCAGGAGACGTCCGTCCACGACACGTCGTTCCAGGAGACCGAATCCCAGGAGACGTCGTTCTTCGCGGCGTCCAGCCAGCTGACGGCGTCGAAGCTCTGGCCGCCGCCTGCCGAATCCGTCGTCACGAATCGCTCGAGCCCGCGGTTCGGATTGAACGGCGACGCGGCCGCCGCGTACCAGGCGTTCACCTCGCCGATTCCGCCTGCATGGTTCGGCACGAGCGGAAGGCTTTGAGCCGTCTGCATCAGCGCGCCCTTGACCTGGTCCGGAGTCCAGCTTGGATGCCGCGCAAGGAGCTGTGCAGCGACGCCGGCGATCACCGGAGCAGAGAAGGACGTCCCGGACAGCTTCATGTAGCCGGGGGCAGTGACCGCGTCGGGGCGCTCGGAGACAAGCGTCGCGGTCGGTGGCACAGGTCCGATCATGTAGCGGCCCGGCGCCGAGATCTCCGGCTTCCGGAACCCGTCGTACGTGTACCCGTACGCCGACCATGGCGCGACCGTGTCGTCGCTCGCCGAGATCGTCCCATTGAGGTCGGTCGCGCCGACGGTGATGACGAACGGATCGTTCCCGGGCGCGTAGCGGACGCCGCTTGGGCTGCCGGCGGTGCCGTAGTTTCCGGCCGCCGCGATGACGACGACTCCCGAGAACCAGAGCCGCTCGACGGCCTGGTCAAGCGGGTCGCGGTAGAAGTTGCTCGGCGCCGTCGAATGGAGCGAGAAGTTCGCGACCCGGATCCCGTACTTGTCCTTGTTCGCGAGGATCCACTGGGCGGCTGCGATCACGTCACTCGTCCGTGCCATCCCGCTGTCGTCCATCACATCGAGCGACGCGATCTTTGCGTTCGGAGCCGCGCCGGCGTACGCCGGGGCCGCGCCT
>WNGE01023211.1_pt1 | contig 10228 bp, 9 predicted proteins | sample 5400651 | NCBI WGS metagenome assembly WNGE01 (sample SAMN13153370, study PRJNA577476) | soil metagenome | isolation source: 60 cm soil or saprolite under grassland replicate 2 | place: USA:California | collected 2016-06-15
TGGGAATCATTACGACAAGCTGAAGCATGTCGGACATTTGGTGGTGCAGTTTCTTTAAGGGTGAGTGTTGGTGGCCTTGACGACAAGCTGGACAATCCGGATGGTGTGTTGGTCAACGGCAAGTTTCCGAATGGGCTGATGCCTGTGAATACATGTCAGCCCATATCTGGGCCTTAAACCTCACTCCCCTACGTTTTGCGGCGGATCGAGTAAAGCCGGCGTTCCGTTCGTATCAACAAGCGGTCGCCCACCAGCGCTGGCGATGCCTGCGCCATATCGTCTAGTTCGTTCACGTGCAATAACCGGAACTCCTCGCCTGTTGCGATCACAAACGTCTGGCCTTCCTCGCTCAGGCAGAACAGCTTGCCGTTGTAGACCCAGGGCGAGGTCGTGAAAGCCGTTGCCATCGGGTCAATCCGTGTCTTGTAAATCTGCCTCCCAGTCTTGGCGTCAAAGCGGCTCAGGATGCCGGTCTCAGTGAGCGCGTACACAGCTCCCTGATAAGCCACGGGCGACGGCAAATAAGTCCCACCGCGCGCTTGCGACCAAACGACATACTCGTTCGAGGTCTGATCTTGTCCTAAAGAAATGTCGCCTACGGCGCCGGGGCGAATCGCGAACAACGGACGTCCTCGACCGCCGTCAATATAGAGTAATCCGTCATAAGCGAAGGGCGTTGGAATAGGCGTCGCTGCCATTCCCGACATACGCCACAATTCTTTCCCTGCCAGGTCGTAACTAACGACCTCTCCTGGGCCAACCGCCACGATCTCTGTGCGCAGCGCGTGCCGCCAAACAAATGGCGTAGCCCATCCGGACCGCTGCACTGGCTGTCCTTTGCCGCCGAGGTCCCGATTCGTGCGCCAGACCCGCTTGCCTGTTTGTTTGTCGAAGGCGGCGATGTATTGCTGTTTCTCGTTGTCGCTCACGATAACCAGCAGATCCCCAGCCAGCGCTGGCGAACTCCCCGTTCCGAAGTCGAGGTAAATCGGATTCGCTTCAAGTGGCGTGGTCCAGACGAGCTTGCCCTTCAGGTCAAACGCCCATAACCCCAGATTCGCCACATACACGTAAACCTGCCGTCCGTCAGTCACAGGACTTTCTGAAACAAAGCTGTTTTTGCGGTGACGTCCGCCGGGTGGATGTCCGGTGTAGAATTGCTTCTTCCATTCCTCCTTGCCGCTTTTCAGGTTCAGGCAATAGATGAAGTAATGCAGCATCACCTCGTTCGGGAGCTCGATGTCGCGCTCGGTCACACGCTTAATCACCTCTTGGATCGGGAGCCCCTGTTTTTGTAGCTCCGCAACGTACTCGTTGCTGTATTCTGTGCCGATCTGCGGTGGCTTCGACCTGCCCACAGTGGTTACGGTGGTCACGTACACCCTACCGCCTGTGACGATTGGCGATGACCACCCGCGCCCTGGGATCTCTTGCGACCACTCCACGTTCTCGGTCTTCGACCAACGTTCGGCCAGCCGCGCATGCGTTCCCACAGGATTTGATTCCGGCCCGCGGAACTGCGGCCAGGCCATATCCTGGCCGTGAACTGAGCGCGACACTAACAACAGCGCGCACGCCAGGCCGGATAGGCGCAAAAGAATGTAAAGGTTTTTTAGCGTGCGATTAGTTTCTAGTTTGGACCGAAGTGTACTCATTATCTTCTCGTATGTTTTGCTAAGGTTGAGTTATCCGCGGCGATCAATTGAAGTATCGCATCAATGACATGAATCCCAGGTTGAACTTATCGCCCCATACTCCGGCCATGGTCGCCACACTCAGCACGAATATGATGTTAATAGGAAACGATATTTGGCACCACAGCGCCAGACCGGCTGCAAGAATTCCGCCGAAGATGAATCTCAAGAGGATAGTCACAAGCTCTCATTCTCCCCAACCTTTAGGTTGGGGTTAGCCCGCGAAGCGGGCGTAAGCATAGAGCCTAGGGTGGAGCGAGGCTTTGCGAGCGGAACCCTAAGATCGCGAACACAATAAATGATTGAAGCCGCGAAGCGGGCGACAGCGAACGCGAACCGACATCGATGCTGGTCGACGTGTTGAGTGAATCGATTGTCTGTCGCCCGCTTCGCGGGCTGGAATTTTCTAAAACACCGTTACCTAGGGTTGCGCTCGCAAAGCCTCGCTCCACCCTAGGCTTTATGCTTGCGCCCGCTTCGCAGGCTGCAAAACCGCTGTTGATCAAACGTAACGTTCATCGAATTCAATTTCGTTTGCTTTCAGAAACGTAATGAACTCATCTCCAACCCGTAGCGCCGCCCGATTTCGCGCTTTCGGAGTCGCCTCGCTACGTCGGTCGGACGATTGTTTCGCTCGCGTTGGATCCGGAGCGCGCGTGTTGGAATCAACAGTCGGTCAGTTCAGGTGAACTGGCGGGAGTGTATGGCTTCACCGACGTGGACGGCACGAGCCCGGACATCTGGCGGCACATGGAAGAGAGTGAACGGTGAGCCGTGAGCAATGAGCCAACTGGCGATGAGGCAATAACGCTGAAAGCGTTGGCTAATTTCTGCCGAGGGGTTGCTTTGAAACGCTGGGGATGAGATTACGTCAAAAGATCCCTAGAGCTAGCAACTCTGAAGGAGTTGTGACGGGTTGTGCGGTGCGGCGTCGCAATCCCGACAAGTCGGGATTGCGTCTTCTATTAATGGAGTTTTCCCAGGGTTGCCAAAGCTCAACCCTGGGCTTGAATTAGCGAACGCTTTCAGCGTTGAGGCTGGGCCTGCACGTAATCCAATTGATAGAACGACTGCCGGTAATTTCGGTTCTGCGCTGTGACCCGAATATCCAGGTCGCGTGGGACCAGACAATTTACAAGATAGGCCGCAATCCGCCTTTGGTGATGGTTTTCGAAAATGAGTCTTCGGTTGGGGCCGCCGCTGGGCACATCCGCATTAAACTCGAGTTGAATCTCACCGCGTCCTTCTCTCATCTTCTCGGTTTTTGCAAATTTCGACGAGACCAGCCGGAGCCGCAAACGATCCCCGTCAATCGTGAGCGACAGATCGAGACGTACCCGCTCTGCGTAAGCGCGTTGCTCAGCTCCTGAGATGACGCCGTTAGCATCGGTATCGATGTATGCGAGCACTCTGCGAAACACGGCAAGGCCCGGCGTCAGACGAATCTCCGCCTGCACACGATCTTTCTCCACCGAGATAGTTGTGGCTTGCAGATACTCATCCAGCCTGTGCGCGGAGGCAGGCGCTCCGACCAACAAGAGAATCACACCAGCGGCAAACAACCTGGTTTTCATTTTGCGGTGAACCTCCTCCCGTAGTCATTCGTCGGATCGCGGTAAATGGTATGGACATGCATGGACGGATCGCCGCCCTGCCGCAGTAGTCCCTGGGGCGCGTACTCGATGACCAGATTCGGTCCCTGAATCCGGTAATAAGATGTGCCGTTGCGTCCCGCAATAACGGTTGTTGGACCACTCCATGCGAACCAGGTCTCGCCAAGGCCGGCTTTGATTTCCGCCATCCGGGTTGCGGCCGCGCTTTCGTGAACGATGCCCGTCCATTCCGAGATCAGATCGAGCAGCATGACACGTTGCTGCTCGTTCATGGCGGAAGCCTTCAGGCCCTCCGGCTGGATCGTCTTTCCATCCTGCCCGGGTCCGAGCACAAGATCCGCGACACGGTAGTTCAGGATCGCTTGTTTTCGCTGGGTCTCGTCAAGGGCGTTCAGCAAAGCGAAAGCCTTATCGTTCTCCTGACCGAGAGGTCGCACCGTTTTCCCGTTGGCCGTGTAGAGAGCGGGTTGAGCGCCAGTCAGGCTCGGCGTCAGAACGCCACGTGCGCCGGCGATCGAGATATTGAGTGCCAGATGGTGGCCTCCAAACTGCAACATCCAGGGATCTTTTTCGGAAGGCGTGCCAAGGATGGAGATGTAATAGAGATCCTTGCCGAACAGCGGGTTATTCCTTTCGCTGGTCTTGAGAGCCTCGTCGCCTTCCATGATTTCCTGAACCTTCTGGAAACCCTTGCGGCTAAGCGCCGATGAAACCAGAGCCAGCGCGGCGGAACGTTGCGCCGCGTTCAGCTCTCCCAAGCTAAGGCCCGCCCGAGGAAATATCGCCGTCGGGAAGTTGGACCAGCGCACCCGCTGCTTTTCGTCGTCAAATGCAAACAGCACCTTCCCTCGCTGCTTCTGATCGAGTGTCGAGAGGAAAGTATTTGCGGTGCTCACGATTCGAGTCGTTGCCGTTTGCGCCATACCGGCGTTCACCGCGAAACACGCCAAGGCCAATACGCAGATGCTCCGGGCTGTTCTCATTGACAAAGCGTCTCCTCGGAGAGCCATCTTGGCATGGTAGGGCCTCTTTGGATAGCCGTCGGTGCCGTTTACTTTCGAAAACAAGTATCCACAGATTACGCCGATTACGCCGATTTGGAGTGAAGGCAGATCTACTGCTAATTTATTTATGTGCCTCACACAAAGAAACTCACAATTAGCAGTCTCGCAGTCTCCGTTCAACTCATCGAAGCGCAGAATCTACTTAATTCGCGGCCACAAGGTCATGATCGATGTTGATCTAGCTGAGTTGTATGGAGTGCCGACCAAACGTCTCAACCAGCAGGTTCAGCGCAATAGCAAACGGTTTCCTGAAGACTTCATGTTTCAGCTTACAAAAGCTGAGGCGGAAAACTTGAGGTTGCAATTTGCAACCTCAAGATCTAGCCACGGCGGCGCTCACTGCCGTACGTCTTCACCGAGCAAGGTGTCGCAATGTTATCGCGTGTGCTGAATAGCGAACGCGCAATCGAAGTCAATATCAGCATCATGCGTGCTTTCGTGAAGCTCCGGCAGATGTTGGATCCGACTAGGAACTGAATCGCAAATTCGCAGCGGTTATTCGGAAGCTTTCAACGCACGATAAATACTTCAAGGTCGTATTTGATGAACTCAAGAGACTGACCGAGCAGCCAACTCCGTCACGTAAACAAATCGGATTCAAAGCGGACAAAAAGTCGTAACGACTACGTAAAGTTCTGCGATTAGCGAACGCTTTCAGCATTAACGATGCGAAAGGTGATTGCATAGCGGAGAGCGTCGACCCGCAGGATGCTGTGGTACCACTCAGATCGCGCTGGACCACTCAAGTGGTAGGCAGAGCGAGGCTCTACGTTCACGTTCACTCGCTCCCAGTTCGCGCGCGGATTGACTCCTTCCAACTTTACTTTCGACTTCACAGTCTCCGGATTCCCTTTCACGTTCACTGGCTGTTTCGAGGGTACTCGCTCATTACCCCGACTCCCATTTAACTTCCGCCTGAATCGCAACACGCATGGGGCGAGTAGCGAGATGCCTACGACTTCACCAAACACCGCCTTGTCACGGTGCCACCCGATCCCTGCTCCTGATCCATACTCCGTTACGAGCACGTGCTGGAAAGCCTCAGCATTCAGATTCGCAAACGAAGCGGCGCGCGCTCGTAGCTCAAGGAGAAACTCAGGAATGTCGTCGGCCTTCCGAAGTCCGCGTCCAGAGTAATAGCTAAACGTCGACGTCGCGTCAACGAGAAAACTAGGATGATTTGGCTGGGAACTGTAATTGTTTGGAAAAGCGAATGTTAACTGGTGGAGCAGAGGGGGGTCGAACCCCTGACCTCCGCATTGCGAACGCGGCGCTCTGCCAAACTGAGCTACTGCCCCACGAAAAGGCATCTTAGGTAGCTCGTGAAGCAGTGTCAAGCACTCCCCTTATTACGTAACTCATTACGTAACTCCACCAAATTCTAACTACTTATTCAGTAAATCCACCCGTGGGTCGGTTGGCGTACTTCGTCAATAGAGTCCCAAGTTGAACTGGAAACTGGGAAACTTGTGAAACAGTGACGCTGGTTAACCATAAATGCGGGTCCTAACTTGGCGGTTCCTAACTGGGCATAGAGAAGCTGAGCTTTTTAAGGGATGGGGATGGGATCGCCACGAAACTGGCTGAGCACAGAAATGGTCACAAAAGCTGGATTTGATTTCCGGGTCCTACTCAAGGATTTCTCAAGGATTCCTCAAGGGACGCCAGTTAAAGTCGATGATGTTCCGGGAGTACAGTTCATGGAACAAGCGGGCGAAAAACATCCTGTTACCGTTTTAATTGCTGATGACTGCGATGACCTTCGGGAGTTGATGGTTCTTCAGATTCAAAAGCTTGGCTATCGGACAGCTGAGGCCGCTAATGGTCTTGAAGCAATCGAAGTTGCGCAGAAAACATCGCCGTCTTTAATTCTCATGGACATTAGCATGCCGCTGCTTGATGGATTAGCCGCAACTCGGGTGATTCGTGAGAGTGGGCGGTTGCCCGATACGGCCATTGTGGCTCTTTCTGCCTATCTCAGTGTATGTCATCGCGACCTTGCGCTCGAAGCAGGCTGCAACGAATATGTAAGCAAAACTGAATTGGTGGACAAGCTGGAGTATATTCTGGGACGATTCGCACCGTTACTTTGACGCCGGGTCGATGCTGATATGCCGACGCCGAGTCGTTTAGCAAAGGTCTGGCTATTAGTTCAGCTTAGCTTTCGCCGCGAAAATCGCTTCTTGTATTTTATCAGTCTTCTTCCCACCTCCCTGGGCCATGTCTGGTTTGCCACCGCCGCGACCATCAAGCATCGCACATGCCTCACGCATCAGGGCATTCATATCGCCGGACGCATCGGCTGAACGGGCAAAGACGAGTCGGGCGACATCCTTGTCGTGAGAGCCGAGGAGGGCTACCACTTTCGGTTGATTGATCAGCGCTTGTGCGAGATGTTTTAGGGACTCTCCGTCGCGATCGATAAATATCTTCTCAATAAGCCTGGAGCCATCTAGCAAGACTTCAGCCTCGTTCACCAGATCGCCGGCTTCAACGCGCACCGCAATTTCTTCGAGCGTCCGTACCCGCCTGTGTAGTTCTTTGTTCTCTTCAAGCGCGCGAGCGGCAAGCGCGGGCGCATCGTCACGTGCGGCGCTTAAGAGTGTCGCGACGTTGCGGGCGCTTTTATTTGCCCGCCGATAGTCGTTCAGCGCTCGTATCCCTGCGACAAAGTCGATGCGTGTCAGGCCCTTTGCTCGCTCCCACGAACGCACGGCAATCATTCCGATCTCGCCGGTACGATAAGCATGGGTGCCGCCGCACGGCGTCAAATCAAACCCTTCGATTTCGATGAGGCGCAACTCCCCTTCGCGTGCAGGCTCTTTTCGTAGCGGCAGCGACGCAGCTTCTTCCGGGCTTACCTGACGAACAGCTATCTCGCGATCTTCCCATACAACGTTGTTCGCAAGTTCTACGGCACGCTCGATGACTTCGTTGGTGGGTTTCAGTAAATCAACGTCGATTTCGCAGGATTGCTCCAGTACGCGGAAGCTTTTGGTCGGCGCGTTGAACAAGGTGACGAGAGACTGCGAAAAGATATGTTGGCCGGTGTGTTGTTGCATATGATCAAGCCGCCGCAGCCAATCGATACGTCCTTTTACAATAGTACCCACTTCCGGTGCACGTCCCTGTATGACATGCAAGATCCCGTTTGCTTCGTCATCGATGCATTCAACTACACGCATCCCATCCAACATTCCGGTATCGCTTGGCTGACCGCCGCCGGTAGGATAGAAGGCCGTTCGGTCAAGGGTAACCGCGGTCCAGCCGCTGACCCGTTCGGTCTGATCGACGACACGCGCTTCGAACTCAATGAGATGGGAATCGTTGTAATAGAGTCGTTCGGTTGCCATGGTAGGGGTTTTGGTACTGGTTGATCTAATAAACCAAGAGCATGAGCCATGCAAGCGGCTGAAGCATTGTAAATACGCGGGAAAAGTTTTTAACCGGTTTCACCCCGTTAACTCCTTCCGAACGAACGACGTTGAAATAGAAAGCGCCAGGAGTCTGTACTGATCGAATGTGAAGGTAAACTCCTGGCAATTAGCTCCGCGATTGCATTCTTTGACAGCGTTTTCGGAAACGAACATAATCCGCGACTGTTCTCCCGTCGACCTTAATCCACAATCTCGTCCTGGAGCTTTCTTAACATGCATTGTATTTCCAGAGTGTTGGTGGTTCGCCTTCTTGCCGTTCTAGCGCTTCCAGCGTTGCTTAGTGGAATTGCGGTTGCGCAAGACCAGCCGTTGCGGGCGATAACGTATAGACTTTCGATGCCGCACCCGGCTTCTCATCTGTTTGTTGTTTCTATAGAGGTCCAACTGCCGGTAGATGCAAGCGTCAGCTCGCTGGATTTTCAGATGCCCATGTGGTCCCCAGGACGTTATGCCGTCTTTGATTTCGCCAAGAACGTGCAGGAGTTCGAGGGGCACACCGAGACCTGCAGCCCTCGACCTGAAGCCCCGTCAGCCTTGAACTGCAAGATCAACCAGCTGCCGGTGACGCGGCTCGACAATCAGACGTGGCAGGTTCAGACCCGCGGAATTCAGAGGGTAACCGTAAGTTATAACGTTTTTGGGAATGACCTATCAGGCACCTTTTCGCAACTCGATACACGCCACGGAAACTTCAACGGCGGCTCAATCTTCGTTTACATCGCTGGGCACAAACCCGATCCAGTGAAACTGATAATCGATCCTCCCCCGGGATGGCGAATTGTAAATGGTTGGACAGAGCGCTCTGACCTGCGTGAGTGGGAGTTTCCCAATTGGGACGTAATGATCGATACCCCTACGGAGATTGGCCCGGATTGGACCGAAGATTGGTTTGATGTCGATGGCAAGAAATACCGTGTCATGGTCCATTCACTCGGCGAGGAAGGAGGCAAGCGCGCGGCCTTAGTGCGCGAAATTGCCCGTCTCGTCCGAACAGAAACAGCGATGTGGGGGCCACCTGAGTTTAGTTCCTACACATTCCTGATCCATTTTGCCGCCGACGATCATTCGGGCGACGGGATGGAACATCTGACCTCGACGCAGATAATTCAGCCAGGGGCCCTGGGCGATTCGGGAATGTTGGAAGATACGCTCGACACAGTGGCGCACGAATTTTTCCACGTATGGAACGTCAAGCGTTTGCGTCCAATCGAATTGGGTCCATGGGACTTCACGCGGCCGGCCAACACGCGGGGGCTGTGGGTGGCTGAAGGCTTTACCAACTACTACGGTCACCTGATGCAACGCCGTGCTGGTATCTGGGATGAGGCGAAGTTCCTGCGTCGCGAAAGTAATACCCTAAGCAATATTGAAAACGCGCCCGGCAGTCGTTTAATGAGCGCCGAGGAGTCCTCTCTCTTAGCTTCGTTTCTTGACGATGCACCTCACGCACAAAACACAAATCTCAGTAACTCGTCAATCAGTTACTATCCTAAGGGTGAACTGATAGGGATGGTGCTTGATTTGCTCATTCGCGGAAAGACAAATGGACGAGCCTCACTCGACGACGTTATGCGAAGAATGTACGACGAGTTTTATCTGAAGAGTCCCAACGGGAGTTATTACTTGCACGGCCGCGGCTACACCACTGAAGACGTCCAGCGTGTGGCGTCGGAAGTCGCCGGGTTCGACCTGAGCGATTTCTTTAAACGATATGTTCGCGATGTCGAAACGCTGCCTTACGACGAGGCTTTTGGATATGTGGGGTTACGAATAATCCGAGCCCAAGCTCAGGAGCCATACAATGCAGGTCTCGCGCTTGAGGGCGAAGGCCCTGAGGGCCTGGTCGTTGCCAGTGTGCGCAATAATTCGGTGGCTGAGGAAGCGGGATTGCAGAAGGGCGACGAGATCATCACGTTGGCCGGAAAAACTGTAAAAGTTGAGAACTGGCTGGCAACTTTAGGTAAATTCAAACCAAGAGACCGGGTTCCCATTGTTATCAAACGAGATCGCCGAACCCTGCAGTTGACTCTGATGATCGGACAGCCAGAAAGATTTGAATACCACATCGAAGACAATCCAGGCGCCACGCCGGAGCAGAGGGCATTGCGCGCAGCTTGGCTGAAATATGACAATGATTGAGTTTAGACTCATGACGCCAGAGTTGGGACTGAGGACTCCAAGACTCCAAGACTTTCAAGACTTTCAAGACTTTCAAGACGTTCAAGACTTTCAAGACTCCCGACTCCAGACTCCTGACTCCCGACTCACTTAGGGCACGATGACTTCCAGCGAATGGGGAGAGATCTCGAATCGCATGGGTAGCATTCCAATGACTTCTCCGTCTACCTGAACAGGAACATCGCCCTTTGCGCACGCCCGGGTTGCTCGGACGAACGACACGCCCTTCCTGTTGGGCTGCA
>WNGE01019358.1_pt1 | contig 10226 bp, 5 predicted proteins | sample 5400651 | NCBI WGS metagenome assembly WNGE01 (sample SAMN13153370, study PRJNA577476) | soil metagenome | isolation source: 60 cm soil or saprolite under grassland replicate 2 | place: USA:California | collected 2016-06-15
CTTTTTTACTTCGTATGAAGGACGGCGCATTCGCCAGGGAATTCCGTCTTCGCTCGTATTCGTCCCCTCGGCGTCGGAGCGTCCCAGCGCAACTCAGCCCTTTGCTGATTTTTCCTCAGAGTCAACTTTCAGTGGCAGCACTGATGCGAATGCTCTTAACCTGCGGCCGAATTGCACTACAGCACTGGGATCAGCGCCCAACATCCCCACGGATGGGCGATTCTATTCGGACCTCTTCCCAGGTAACATCATTCCCTTGGGCTGCCTCGATCCCACTGCGGTTGACTTGCTCCAGTTTGTTCCAACCCCAGCCAACAACAGCGACAAACTGGTGACTACGCCTGTGCAGCCAGTGCGTGCGGACCAATTTACGGTTCGGCTTGACCACCGCCTTAACAACAAGCAGAACCTCAGTTTTTATTACTATTTCAACGATGATCACCTGGTCTCCCCATTCGCAGTGTTCGAGGCGGCCGGAGCGAATGTGCCCGGTTTCGGGTCCATCGTCAATGAGCGATTTCAGCAGTGGAACATCAGCCACACGTGGAGCATTAGCAACACAACGGTGAACGAGTTCCGCTTCAACTACAATCGTGAAGCGCAGCGGACTTTCCAGCACCCCGTGTTCACAACGACAGTACAGAATTCCTGTCCACCAGCACCATCCTGGCTGCTGGCTGCGTTTCCCTCCGGGGTGCCTTGCTTCTCAGACGGCACGCAGGCGAATACCCTGGGCATACATCCCAACCTCGGTCCTCAACACGAAGGACTTCCTTTTATACAGGTGAGCGGTGGATTCACCATTGGCAACAATGGAGAGGGTGAATTGCCTCAGGTGGGGAATTCCTTCCAGTGGTCTGACAATATCAGCAAGGTCGTCGGAAACCACTCGTTTAAGTTCGGTGGAGATGTCCGACGCCAGCGCTTTGACCAGCTTCTGTATTTCGACGTTAACGGCGAGTTCTTTGTTGACGAGACTTCGACCAATAGCACTCTCGGCGATACGGCATTTTCCGACTACATGCTCGGATTTCCCGGTTCGTACGGCCAAGGATCGGCACAGATTGAAAACGTCCGCAGTACCGGGCTGTATCTATTTGCACAGGATAGCTGGAAGATCAAACCAAATCTGACGCTCAACTACGGTCTGCGCTGGGAGCTCAACACTCCTATCGCGGACGCAAGCAAGCACGTGCAGACCTTCCGGCCTGGGGCGCAGACAAAAATTTACCCATGTAAACTCGATCCCAATATCGACGCCTCGTTGGTGGCGCAGTACGGAAGTACGGATTGCAGTCCGACCGGCCCCGCTGGCGCGGTGTTCCCAACCGGCTTGGTTGTGCCTGGAGACCCAGGCGTGCCGAACGCTCTGACCCAGACATACTACAAAGCTTTTGCTCCGCGAATCGGATTGGCGTGGAGCCCGGGAAACTCGGGTAAGACAAGCATCCGCGCTGGTTGGGGATTGTTCTATAACCCGATTGAGCAGCTTGTCCTGGAACAATTCAGTGCTGAGCCGCCCTTCGGTGGAAGCACGTTTCCCTTCAATACCGGGTTCAACACTCCTTTTCAGGACCAGGGCGGGGGCTTCACTTATCCCAATCCATTCGGCCTGAGTCAGCTGGGCGGCGTCAACGGCATCCTGAATCCGACACGCGGACAGCCAACAGACTGGGCAATGTTCCGACCAAACACATTGTTCGGACAATTTCAGCCGCACATGCGCAGCCAGTATTCGGCCCAATACAACCTCACCATCCAGCGCCAGTTGACGAACGATATGAAACTCGAGGTCGGTTATGTCGGGTCGCAAGGACATCGGCTTTTGGCCACGCACGATATCAACTTCGGAAATCCCCAGACCTGTCTGGATATTAACGACATCCTCGGACCATTAACTTGCGGTCCGTACTTCTCTGACAGTGAGTTCATTATTCCGGCAGGATCAGTTACCGGTCCGAATGGGTTGCATCTTCCATACGGACCAAACGGGCCAAGTGTCATTCCTCCGAACACTACACTCGCGAACGACGTTATTCTTGTAGGCCTTCGTCGGTACTCCTCGCCCCAGTGTGATCCTCTAAGTCCAACTGCAGCTGGCTGCCCGATAGATGGTATTCCCGTGTTCAGCAGCATCTTCGCTCAGGACACCATTGCCAACTCGGCCTATAACTCATTGCAGGCATCGCTCGACAAGCGCTTTGGTAAGGGCCTGCAGTTCACCGCCGCATACACTTTCAGCAAGTCCTTCGACCAGGCCTCGAGCTTTGAAGGCATTCTCAATCCGATTGATCCTCGCATCAGTCGTTCGTTGTCGGCCTTTGACGCCCGCCACCGCATTGTTCTCAGCTATTACTGGGAACTGCCTTTTCGAAAATTCACCGGAGCCACTGGCAAGTTGCTCAACGGCTGGGCCGTTTCTGGTATTACTGCCTTCCAGACAGGGTTCCCCATTCGCATATCGACTGTGGCAGATAACGAGCTGATGTACAGCTTCGATTTCGAATTGCCAGGTGAGCCTGCGCAGCTTGCCCCGTTCCGCACCATGAAACCGCAGTCGAACGCTAACTATTACTTCGACCCCAACAGCTTCACAGACAACGCTACCGATGATACCGCCCCGCCTTGCAGTGCGGGGGCGCAATTCGAATGTTTTGAGCCGTCCCTGTTGGGGACACTTGGAACCGCGAAACGTACGATCTGCTGCGGGCCGCATCTCAGCAACACTGATTTTGCGATCCTTAAGACAATTCCGATAACCGAAAACACCCACGTTGATTTCCGTGCTGAGTTCTTCAACATCTTCAACCATACACAGTTCTTCAATCCTGACGGCAATGTTTCTGACGGGTCGCAGTTTGGGCAGATTACGCAGGTTCGCGACCCGCGGCTTGTACAATTTGCAGTGAAGCTTTTCTTCTAGCTGACCCCGGGCGACGCTGCCGCCCGGGCACTCTAATGGCCGCTGTCGCGGCTTGAGCATTTTCGGAGATTCTGATGTATTCCGCGTTGCAGAAAGAACTCGACACATTTGTGCGCCGCACCCCAAAGTCGGCGGAGGCGCATAAGAAAAATTTGAAGCGCATTCCGCTGGGAGTGGCTAGCAATTATCGCGCGTACGATCCTTATCCGATCTTTGTTAAAGAGGCGCAAGGCTCCCACTTCCGCGATCTCGATGGCAACGATTACATCGATCACAATCTATGTTTTGGCGCGCTGATGGCGGGCCATTGCCATCCCGCGGTGATGAAAGCAGTCGAAAGGCGGCTCAGCACCGGGACGATGTTCGGCATGCCTCACAACATGGAGTGGGAGCTGGCGGAGGAGATTTGCAATCGTTTCCCGATCGAGATGGTCCGCTTCGGCAACAGCGGCACGGAAGCTACCATGCACGCCGTGCGCCTCGCGCGCGCGGCCACCGGACGCGACAAGATCATCAAGTTCGAAGGGGCATATCACGGCCTGCATGATTCAGCACTCGTCAGCGTAAAGCCACACGCACCTGAATTCGGCGATGTTAGTAATCCTGAGCAGGTCCCCGCCGGATTGGGAGTTCCGAAAGCCAGCGTCGCCAACGTGCTGGTCGCCACGTTCAACGATCTCGCGACGGTCGAGCGGCGCTTCCGCGAGAATCCCGGCGAAATCGCCGCGATTATCCTTGAGCCGATCCTGATGAACGTTGGCCTATGTCTGCCGCAATCCGGCTTCCTGCAAGGCTTGCGCGAGATCGCAACCAAAAACGGAGCGCTATTGATCTTTGATGAAGTCAAAACGGGCGCGAAGCTGGGCTGGGGCGGGGCTTCGGAATATTTCGGGGTTGCGCCCGATATGATCTGCTTGGCGAAGTCGATCGGCGGGGGGTTCCCGCTGGCGGCTTTCGGAACGCATCGCTCGGTCATGGATTTAATTTCACAGCACAAAGTCTTTCACGGCGGAACCTACAATACCAATCCGGTTTCGATGGCGGCGGGGCTGGCGACCTTTCGTGAGGTGCTTACACGTGAGAATTACGCGCATGTGGGTAAGCTCAGCCGCAAGCTGGTTGAGGGATATCGCGAGACGATCTCGAAAACCGGACTGCAAGCTTACATTGCGGAGGCAGGGGCGAATGGGGCGCTGATGTTTTATCCGCAGGAGATTCGCAACTACCGCGATTGGACTACCATTGATATTGATCTGTGGCGCCAATATTGGTTCGGAATGGTGAACCGCGGAGTAATGCCGCAGCCGTACTGGTGGGATGAGCAGTGGACGATTTCTGTCCAGCACACCGAGGCGGACATTGAGAAGCACATCGCGGCGTTCGAGGATATTGCCGCATCGCTAGCCTCCGCGCAGCAGGAGCGCATGGGAGCAGTGGCTGCACAGTGATCCACATCCTACCCTTTCGCAAAAAGCGCGAAAAGGGTGGGGCGCCCCAACGTGGTGTGTTGGCCCGGAGCAGATTTGTCAACTCACGATCAGGAAATCAGCCAGCCTCATCTAAAGCGCGTTCTGGGCCGCTGGGATCTGGTGCTGTTGTTCGTCGTTGCGGTGTTCAACCTCAATGTTGTCCCCAGCATTGCGGCCAACGGCGGAGTCACAATCTGGCTGTGGATCATCTCGGTGCTGTTGTTCTTCTGGCCGCAGGGCATTGCCGTGATCGAGCTTTCACATCGTTACCCGGGCGAGGGCGGAGTTTATCTCTGGGCCAAGGAAGAGTTCGGCGACTTCCACGGATTTCTCTCCGGTTGGTGTTACTGGACTAATCAGATGCTCTATGTGCCGACGGTCATGCTTTACTTCGTCGGAGTCTCCGTCTACCTGCTCGGCCCTGGTCACGAGTCGTTAGCGGACAACAAGCTCTTTGCACTGTTCACTTCTCTTACCCTGCTGGCGCTGCTCACGGCCCTGAACATCGCCGGCCTCGGGGTGGGGAAGTGGATCAATAACGTTGGCGCAATTGGGACAGGAATTGCAGCAGCGGTGCTGATTGGTTTGGGCATCGTGGTCGGGTTGCGCTTCGGTACTCACTTGAGCACGGCGGAGTTTCGCATTCCGGCGAATTATGGCTCGGTGCTGAATTCGTTCGGCGTGATCTGCTTCGGATTGGTCGGCCTCGAACTGGCGTCGGTCATGGGCGACGAAATTCGTGACCCTGTCCGAACTATGCCCGGAGCTGTGGCCTGGGGCGGAGTGATCTCTGGCGCGCTCTACATCGCGACCACGCTGATCCTGCTGCTCGCCATCGGCAAAAACGACATCAGCATTCTGCAAGGAATTGTGCAAGCTGTGGGACACATGGCTCAGCGAGTCGGCATCGCATGGATTGCAATTCCGTTCGCCGTGATGCTGAGCTTGGCGATTGCCGGAATCGGTTCGGCCTGGACGGGCGGTGCTGCCCGCATCCCGTTCGTCGCCGGCCTCGATTCTTACATGCCAAGCTGGATGGGCAAAATACACCCAAAGTATGCCACTCCCCATGCCGCGCTCATCGTGCAGTTTGCCGTCTCGGCAGTGCTGGTGGTCATAAATTTCGCGGGCGGCATCCATGTGCAGGAGACGTTTCAGCGGCTGCTGTCGCTGGCTGTGGTCCTGCAGCTGGTGCCGTTTCTCTATATGTTCGCAGCCCTGGCGAAATTTGGATGGAACTCAGACAGCTCAGGACACTACGGAAGAAAGACGCTACTGGTCTCCGGAGTCTGCGGATTTGTTACGACGTTTCTCGGAATTGCGCTGGTATTTTTTCCCGCGCAGCAAATCACGTCTCTGCTCTCTTATGAAGTGTGGATGTTCGGAGGAACGGCATTTTTCGTTGCGCTCGCAGCATTTTTCTTTTTTGTCTATGGACGGCGCAAGTCCACGACTAGTGATGTAGGCGCGGGCGTCTCGCCCGTGCAAGTAAGAAGAATGACGTAGTGTCCGGCTGAGCGAAGCTCGGCCAATTGATGGAGGTCGCCATGCCAGCAGGGGTAAAGACAGAGGTTCGCACATACCAGATGTACGTCAACGGCGAGTGGGTTGAAAGCAAGTCGAGCAAGACATTTCCTGTCTACGATCCCGCAACGGAGGAAGGGATCGCGCAGGTTCCTGATTCCAACGCCGACGACGTGAACCGCGCTGTTGCTGCTGCGAAGTCGGCTTTCGAAGATGGTCCGTGGGGCTCGACCACGGCACAAGAGCGCGGACGCGTGCTGTTCCGGTTGGCTGAGAAGATCCGGCAGAATGCAGCGCAACTAGCCGAACTGGAAGCGCGCAATTGCGGCAAGCCGATCGTGGAAGCGGAGTATGACATCAATGACGTAGCGACTTGCTTCGAGTATTACGGTGGGCTGGCAACGAAAATTCTCGGATACGTGAATCCCGTTCCTGATAACGCCGTGAGTCTCTCGCTGAAGGAGCCGGTCGGCGTTGCGGGACAGATAATCCCTTGGAACTATCCGCTGATGATGGCAGCGTGGAAACTGGCGCCGGCGCTTGCCGCAGGTTGCACTTNNNCGCTCGAAATGGCCACCTGGCTTACCGACGTGGGGTTGCCGCCGGGAGTGGTGAATATCATCACTGGCTTCGGAGAGAGCTGTGGCGCGCCACTGGTGCAGCACCCTGACGTCAACAAAATCGCGTTCACCGGTAGCGCGGCGGTGGGCAAGGTCATCGTCAAGCAGGCTGCGGACACGGTAAAGCGCGTGACTCTTGAGCTTGGCGGGAAGTCGCCGAATATTTTCTTTGCCGATGCGGACTTCGAAGCTGCCATCGATGGCGCGCTGTTCGGAGTATTCATCAATCAAGGAGAAGTTTGCTCAGCCGGCAGCCGCATTCTGGTGCAGAAGCCAATTTACAAGAAGTTTGTTGATGCGATGACGGAAAAGACGAAAAAGATCACGCTCGGCCCTCCGCTTGAGCGCGATACTAAGATGGGGCCGCTGGTGAGCAAAGAGCAATATGAGCGGGTGCGTTCGTATCAGGATATCGGCAAGAAGGAAGCCAAGCTGGCTGCTGGTGGGGGACGCGCAGCGAAGTTTGCGAAGGGCTATTACGTCGAGCCCACGATTTTTTACGACGTCGACAATTCAGCGCGAATCGCACGCGAAGAAATTTTTGGTCCCGTGGCCGCTGTGATTCCATTCGAAGACGAAAAAGACGCAGTGAAGATCGCCAACGATTCGCCATACGGTTTGGCGGCCGCCGTTTGGACTCGCGACATCTTTAAGGCATTTCGGGCGGTGAAAGCCCTAAAAGCCGGCATTGTTTGGGTGAATCACATGCAGCCCACTTACGTCGAAGCGCCTTGGGGCGGCTACAAGCAATCCGGTTTCGGGCGTGAGCTTGGGCCTTGGGGAGTCGAGGAATATCTCGAAACCAAGCAGGTGCACATTAACCTGAACGAAGCGCCGATCGGTTGGTACTGAGAACTGAGAACTAGCAACTGATTTTCTCTTGATCCCGATGGTTGAGCACCGAAATGGGGACGATTCAGATTAAGACCGCAATACCGGGTCCCAAGTCGAAGGCGCTTGCCAAGCGCCGCGATCACGCTGTGCCGCGCGGGCTCTCGCAAAGCACTCCGGATCCCGATGGTTGAGCACCGAAATGGGGACGATTCAGATTAAGACCGCAATACCGGGTCCCAAGTCGAAGGCGCTGGCCGAGCGTCGCGATCACGCTGTGCCGCGCGGGCTCTCGCAAAGCACTCCGGTATATGTAGCAAAGGCGGAGGACGCCTGGCTCGAAGACGTCGATGGCAATCGCTATGTCGACTTCGCGGGCGGCATTGGCTGCATCAACATCGGGCATCGACGTGAGGCTGTGGTTGCTGCGATTCGGGAGCAGTTGGATCGGTATCTCCACACCTGCGTGCAGGTGACGCCGTATGAGGGTTACGTGCGGCTCGCCGAAAGAATGAACGAGGTTACGCCAGGGAGGTTCCGCAAGAAGACTTTGTTCGTGAACAGCGGTGCTGAGGCAATAGAAAACGCAGTGAAGATTGCCCGAGTGCACACGGGTCGACCCGGGATCATTGCGTTTGAAGACGCCTTTCACGGACGCACCATGATGACGCTGGCGCTCACTAGTAAGACTCATCCCTACAAGGCGGGGTTTGCGCCGTTCCCCAGCGATGTGTACCGCATTCCTTATGCATACTGCTACCGTTGCTCGTACTCGCTGAGGTACCCATCGTGCGATGTATTTTGTGCGTCGCATCTTGAAGACACATTCAAGCGAGTGGTCGCGGCGGAAGAAGTTGCGGCCGTCATTGCTGAGCCAGTGCTGGGCGAGGGCGGATTTGTAGTTCCTCCGAAAGAATTCTTTCGCATTCTGATTGACATCTGTCACAACCACGGTGTGCTGTTCATTGCCGACGAAGTGCAGAGCGGCTTCGGGCGCACGGGAAAGCTTTTTGCCAGCGAGCATTACGGCATCGAGCCAGACATTGTCGTGACGGCGAAATCGCTAGGAGGGGGGTTGCCATTGGCAGCAGTTACCGGACGCGCCGAGATTATGGATGCACCCGGCCCTGGCGGCCTGGGTGGAACGTTTGCCGGAAACCCGCTCTCCTGCGCGGCGGCCCTGGCGGTGCTGGATATCTTCGAGCACGAGAACCTTCTGGAGCGCGCTAACGCACTAGGGAATCGCTTCCAGAAGCGGGCACGAGAGTGGCAGGAGCGCTGGCCGATGATTGGAGATGTACGCGGATTGGGCGCAATGCAGGCGATTGAGCTGGTACAGTCTCCGGAAAAGCGCGAGCCCGCCGCTGACGAGGCCAACCAGATCGTGCAATATTGCTATGAGCACGGGCTGATCGTGTTGTCAGCAGGGTCATATTCGAATGTAATCCGCGTTCTGGTTCCGCTCGTCGCGACCGATGCGCAGATGGACGAGGGCCTCGACGTGCTAGAAGCCGCGCTGAAGGCCGCTTGCGAGAAGAAGGCAGTAGTGGCGCAGACAGTGTAGCTCTGAAAGGGAACAAACGAAGCGCAAGCGCATCATCATGGTGTAATTTGAAAGTATCGATCGAGCAGATTTTGAGCCAGTATTATTGGTTCTTCGAGATTGCAGAGGTTTTGATATGACGGTTGCAGCACCTCCGATCACAAAAATTCCCAACTACGTTGACGGCCAATGGCGCGAGTCCAATGCCGCCGAAGATCTTGATGTCATCAATCCAGCAACGGGTGAGGCGCTGGCGAAAGTTCCTCTCTCAAGCGCCGCTGAAGTAGCCCGTGCCGTTGAAGCAGCCGCATCGGCATGGCCGGAATGGCGCCGCACGCCACCTGAAGACCGCATTCAGCCGCTCTTCAAGCTGAAGCAGCTTCTTGAGGATCATCTTGACGAACTGAGCCGGATCATCACGCAGGAAAACGGGAAGACTTTCGCTGAAGCTAAAGCCGAGCTGCGGCGAGCGATCGAGAACGTCGAAGTCGCCTGCGGCATCCCGATGATGATGCAGGGCTACAACCTCGAAGACGTGGCGCGCGGAATCGATGAGACCATGATCCGGCAGCCGCTTGGAGTGGTCGCCGCAATCGTGCCATTCAATTTTCCTGGCATGATCGCGTTCTGGTTCCTGCCCTACGCCATCGCTTGTGGAAATACTTTTATTCTGAAGCCTTCTGAACGCGTGCCGCTCACCATGCGGCGTGTCTTCGAACTACTTGAGCAAACTGGTTTGCCGAAGGGCGTGGTTAATCTGGTAAATGGTGGTAAAGCTGCGGTCGATGCTCTACTAGACCATCCCAAGGTCCGGGCGATCAGTTTTGTCGGATCAACTCCCGTGGCAAAGTACGTTTACGCGCGCGCGGGGGCCAATGGTAAGCGTGCGCAATGCCAGGGCGGGGCCAAGAATCACGTCATCGTTCTTCCTGACGCTGACATGAACATGGCTACGCAGATCATCAACGATAGCGCATTTGGCTGCGCCGGCCAGCGCTGCCTGGCGGTGTCTGTCGCGGTGACCGTTGGCGAAGCGCAAAGAACTTTTCGCGATTCGATTACCGAAGCAGCGGCAGCACTGCGCGTTGGCAATGGACTTGACGAAGGTGTGCAGATGGGGCCAGTGATTACGCCCCAGAGCAAAGCGCGCGTTGAATCATTAATTGGAGTTGGAGAGAAGCAGGGAGCCAAGGTTCTGCTCGATGGACGGAATACCAGAATCCCGCGGCACGAAGCAGGCAGCTTCGTGAAGCCAACCGTCCTCGATGCGGTCCCAGCCGATAGCGAACTTGCGGACACAGAAATCTTTGGGCCGG
>WNGE01019627.1_pt1 | contig 10226 bp, 12 predicted proteins | sample 5400651 | NCBI WGS metagenome assembly WNGE01 (sample SAMN13153370, study PRJNA577476) | soil metagenome | isolation source: 60 cm soil or saprolite under grassland replicate 2 | place: USA:California | collected 2016-06-15
CAGGAAGCAGTCCTCTTTGTCCTTGAACTGCTGGTAGAAGGTGGTGCGCGAGACACCCGCACGCCTGATGACGTCGGCCACGGTGGTTGCCACGTAGCCTTTGTCGGCGACCACCTCGATCAGCGCCAGCAGCAGCCGCGAGCGCTGCGACCGCTCCACGACGTCGCGGGGAAGGCCGTGCGGCCCGCGCGGCAGCGGCTCCTGGGGCAGCGGCCACGTGTCCAGGACAGACGACTCCATGCCCATAGCCTACCCACCGGCCCGTGACGACCGGTCATGCCGCCTGGAACGCTGGTCACGTACCCACGGTGCGCGCCGCTCGGGGCCCGCGGCGCCGCCGCGTGGTCGAGGCGCCGCACCGATACGTGACCGGCGTTCCGTGGACGTTCATCCCCGGCGAGGAGGGAGCACGATGCGGAGGAGTCACTGCTGGCGCGCCTGGCTGACCCGATGCCTGGCCGTGACAACCGTCTTGACGGTCGGCGTGATCGCCTGGACAACTCCGGCGGGAGCGAACGACCCCGCCGTGGTCCGTACGGTCGGCGGCCTGGTCAGGAGCACGGTGGGCACCGACTTCCGGGCCTCCTCGCCGCGCTGGCCTCGCTACGCACCGGTCACCGACCAGTTCCAGTCGCTGGCTCCGGAGGCGACCGCGCCGGTCGCGACCTTCGCCGCTGACCACAACTGCGCGCTCTGGGCGTCTTTGACCTGACCGAATGAGCCATCAGCCGGCGGGCGGCGGCTCCTGCCGGTCAGCCGGGACGGGGACGGCGGGGGCGCCAGCGGACCGGGAGGTGCTTGACGCCGTTCTGGAAGTTCGACCGCAGCCGCGACGGCTCGCCGGCCAGCTCCAGGCCGTCCAGCCGGTCAAGGACCGCGGCGAACAGCGCCCGCATCTGCTCGCGCGCCAGGTGCGCGCCCAGGCAGAAGTGCACGCCGTGGCCGAAGGTCAGGTGGTCGTTCGGCCGCCGCCCCACGTCGAAGCGGTCCGGGTCGCCGAAGACCTCGCCGTCCCGGTTGGCCGACGAGAACCAGACGACCACCTTCTGCCCGGCACGGACCGGCACGCCACCGACCTCGGTGTCGCAGGTGGCGGTGCGGCGGAAGTTCATCACCGGCGTCCACCAGCGCAGCATCTCCTCGACCGCGGTACCGAGCAGGCTCCGGTCCTCCCGCAGGCGCCGGTGCTCCCCGGGGTGCCCGAGCAGCGCGACCATCCCGCCCGGCAGACCGTTGCGCAGGGTCTCGTTGCCGGCCACGGACAGCAGCCAGAAGAGGTTCTCGAACTCCTCCACGCCGACACGGCCGCCGCTTGCGTCCATCTGCTGCATCAGGATGGACATCACGTCGTCGCCAGGGTGGCGCCGCTTGTACTCGCCGAGCTCGTGGGCGTAGGCGTACAGGTCGGGCATGCCGGCGCGGGTGCGGGGGTTGGGCATCCGCCCGTCCGGTCCCGGGCCGGGGCGCAGCGACGCCGCCCGGCGCGCCATCCCGGTCGCGCCGCCGGCGTCGAAGGCGGCGCTGACGGCGTACTCGGCGTCCTGGTACCCGATGACCCGGTTGCTCCAGTCGAACAGCAGCCAGCGGTCCGATTCCGGGACCCCGAAGACGTCCGCGAGCGTGAGCAGCGGAAGGTCAGCCGCGACCTCCTTGGCGAAGTCGGCCTCGCCCCGCTCGGCCACGGCGTCGACCAGCGCCGCGGCACGCTGGTGGACCCGGTCGACCAGCCGCGCCACGGCCCGCGGCGTGAACGCCTTGGCCAGCAGGGTTCGCAGCCGTGAATGCTCGGGCGGGTCCATGTTCAGCATCATCCGGCGGACGTAGTCGAGGTCGGCGGGAGTCGCCGGGTCGCGGATCTGGGTGGCGCCGAGATGGGAGGAGAAGACCCGTGGGGAGCGCAGGACCAGCCGGACGTCGGCGTGGCGGAGCACCGCCCAGAAGCCGGGGCCGCCCGGCCACGAGTCGACCGGCCGCTCCTCGACCCACACCACCGGCGTGTCGCGACGCAGCCGGGCCAGTGCCTGGTACGGCACGCCGCGGACATACGTGTCGGGGCTGTAGATGAGCTCGGTGTCCGGCGTGACCAAGAAACGCATCCTCCGGTCGGCGGGTGGAGCGGCGCGGGTGGCATCCTCGGCCGATGGTGCCCCTGCGCTCCGTGGAGCGTCCAGCCGTAATGCCGTAATAGGGACCGGCCCCGGGAAGGAGCCCGGGGCCGGTCTGTGCGGCGCCCCCCGTATTCGGCCGGGAAAGCGACCCGGCGACGTCGCCGCAGTGGTGGTGCTGGGGTGAGGAGCCGTCCGGAGTCTCGGTCAACGCGGTCTGGCGGTCGAGCGGATCTCGTGGCGGGTCAGGTGGCGGCGTGGGCGTGGTCGTGGGCGGGGCCGTGGCGAGGGCTACGCGCTCTCGGCGACTGTCCCCTTCATCAGCTCGAACCCCTCGGCCTGGGCCGACACGGACGCGGCGGCGAGCCAGCGGAGCCAGTGGGCGGAGACGAAGGCGGTGTCGCAACTGCCGTTGGGGTAGTAGACCTCCAGCCACATTCCGGTGTCGACCAGCTCGACGCGGACGCCGTCGGTCACGGCTGGAGCCTCGGCCATGGGGCTGAACCGGTGACGCTCAGGTGCGCGCTTGGTGCGCTTCGCCAGGGTGCGCATGTGCCGCTCCTCTCGGGTGCTGTGGTCGCTCCTCACAGCTTGTAGGGATACTCGCCAATCGGGCCGGTCCGGACTGTCATCTGGCTGACTACGTTGCAGTCATCTGCCAGCACTGCTCACCATGCGGCGGAGCGCCCACGACACACGCCCACGACACAAAGGAGCAGCCGTTGCCACCGCGGGAGCCTTTCATCTGGCACGAGGAGCACGGGCGCGGAGCGCCGACCCTGCTGCTGCTCCACGGGCTCGGCGCGACCGGGGAGGTGTGGCGTCGCACCTGCGAGCTCGCCACCGCCTGGCCCGGGACCCGCCTGCTCGTCGACTTCCCGGGCCATGGCCGCTCCGAGCGCCTGCCCGCCTACTCCTACCAGGCGCACGCGCGCCAGCTCTGCTCGCTGCTGGCCCGGCTGGGCGGGCGGCGGGGCCCGGTGGTCGTCGCCGGGCACTCGATGGGCGGCTACGTCGGCGTCCTGCTCGCCGCCGAGCGGTACGCCCTCGACGTCGCGGCAGTGGTCGGCCTGGGTATCAAGGTCCGCTGGCGCGACGAGGAGGTCGAGGGCATGCGGCGGCGCGCCGGCCAGCCCGTGCGCCGGTTCGCCACCCGCGAGGAGGCGGCCGCCCGCTACCTGCGGTCGGTCGGCCTGGACGGCATCGTCGAGCCTGCCAGCTCGGTCGTGGGCTCTGGCGTGGTCGAGGTCGAGGGTGGCTGGCGGCTCGCCTTCGACCCCGCGGCCAACCAGGTGGGACCACCGGACATGGCGGGCTCCCTGGCCGCCGCCCGCGCGGCGGTCACCCTCGCCCGCGGCTCCGGTGACTCGATGGTGAGCACCGGCGATCTTGCCGCGCTGACCGCCGACGTCCACGAGCTGCCCGGACTCGGCCACAACGCGCACGTCGAGGACCCCGCGGCGGTGTGGGGTCTGGTCGCGTGGGCCGCCCGCCGAGCCGGCGTGCTGTAGAACCGCCAGGATGGGGGTCGTCATGAACGAGCAGATCGTTGTTCTCGCCGGAGGACTGGGGACGCGGCTCGGGCAGTTGTCGGAGCGGTGCCCGAAGATCCTGCAGCCCGTGGGCAGCCGCAGGTTCATCGATTTCATCCTCGAGCCGGTGGTCCGGCAGGGGTACGACCGGATGCTCTTTTGCCTGGGCCATCACAGCGAGCAGGTCGAGGACCACCTCGCGACGAGATACGGGCACCTGAAGATCGTCACGCACACCGACGCGCGACCACGCGGTACCGCCGGGGCGCTGCGAGCGGCAAAGCACCTGCTCGACGAGACGTTCGCGGTCCTCCTCGGCGATACGTTCCTGGAGCTCGACCTGGCGTCGGTCTTCGCCGGGCAGAGCGCCACGGCACTGGGGACGATGGTCGTCACGAGCGCGAACTGCGGCGTCAGGCCCAACGTCGCGTGCGACGACGGCCGGGTCGTGCGCTACGACAAAACCGACGGGGTGGCGGGTGGTCTGACCGACACCGGCGTCGCCGTGCTGCGTCGCTCCACCTTCGACCTCCTGGACGCGGAGCCCGATCCGCTCGACCTCGGCGTCCTCTTCGAGAAGCTGGCGGCGCTCGGGTCTCTCCAGGCGGCCGTGGTGGACGCCAGGTTCGTGGACATCGGAACCCCGGAAAGCTACCGGGAGTTCGTCGCCAGGCGCGTGCGGTAGGCACCGACCGTCACCATGGGACGCCGCCGGGCCACGTTGATCTTTCGCAGCTCCAGTTGGCTGTGACCTTCGCACCGCACGAACTGGGCCAGCACCGTGGACCAGGGGCCGTCCGCGAAGCGGCAGTCCTCGGCCAGCAGCGCCGTGGCGGCTTGGAGGATGCCGAAGCTCATCCGGGAGAGGGCTTGCAGGTCCTGGTTCCGGTGGATCCTCCGCTCGAGGTCGACCTGCGCGATCACCTCTATTCCGGCTTCTCGGGCGATATCGACGAGCAGGCCGAACTCGATGCCGTGTCCCGAGTAGAACGGCACTCGCTCCAACAGCTCCCGTCGCCCGGCGAACTCGCCGGCCAGTGGTTGGACCATCCCGGCGAGCTGCGGCCAGAAGGCGTTCAGGAGCGGACGGGCGAGCAGCTCCGTCACCCGCCCGCCACCTGTGGGCGACAGAGGGCCCTGCACGCCGTCGCCGAGGGACTGGCGGATAGGGCGCTCGTAGAAGCCCTTCACGTACCCGAGCTCCGGATGGGTGAGGAGCGGACCGACGACGCCGGTGACGAAGCGCGGGTGGAAGTTGACGATGTCGGCGTCCACCCAGCAGAGGACGTCGCCCGAGCAGACGTACAGGCTCTTCCAGAGCGCATCGCCCTTGCCGGGCACGGTCCCCTCCTCCGGAAGGACCTCGGTCTCCACGACAACGGTCGCGCCTTCGGCGGCCGCGGCCTCCCCGGTCCCGTCCGTGGAGCCGGCATCCATCACCACCAGCTCGTCCACGAGCGGCTCGCGCTCCACGAGCGCCTGCCGGACGACGCGAACGGTCGTGCCAATGGTCGCGCGCTCGTTGCGAGTGGGGATGCAGACGGAAATCGTGACCCCAGCCCTCCGCTTCGCGGCGACGAGGTCCGAAACCGGCTCGAACTGCGTGTGATGGAACGTGTGCCGCGCGAACCACTCGGGCAGGTCGAATTGGTCCATTGCACCTCCGTGCTGTCGAAGACCTGTTGGTCATGCTGGACTCTGATCCGGGCAGGCCGGGGGCTTCAAGTTGTATGGCGCCCGGGGGAGCCGGTCTGGACTGCGTCTAATGTTTGACTTTAAAGTCCCTTTCGTAGTCTCATGGCACACACAGTCCGTAACAGCCGGCTTGTGAGAAATGGCGGCAAGGACTTGGAGGGCCAGTTGGGGGATGGGACGTCGTCGTATCTGGATTCGATATCCGACGCGATCCGCCGGATATCCGTTGCCTCGGTCGAAAGCGTGCTCGACCTGCTGCTGCGGACCTATGTGTCGGGCGGGCGCGTGTACATCATGGGCAACGGCGGGAGCGCCGCCACAGCGACGCACATGGCGTGCGACATCACCAAGACCGCGCAAATCGCGGACAGGGCTCCGCTGTGGGCGTTCGCGCTCACCGACAACGCCGCACTGCTCACCGCGTGGGCGAACGACGCCGCCTATGAGCAGGTCTTCTCTGAGCAGCTCAAAGGGCTCGCTCGCCCCGGGGACCTGGTGGTTGCGATCAGTGTCAGCGGCAGGTCCCCGAACGTCGTGGCCGGCCTGTCGGCGGCTGCGCGGGCGGGCGCGCGGACAGTCGGGCTGTTCGGTATGAACGGCGCGCCCGCGGTCGGCCTCGTCGACGTCGCGATCCACGTCGACAGCAGCGACTTTGGCCTGGTCGAGACGGTGCACCTGGCCATCGTCCACGTCCTCGCGCGCGACCTCAGGAGCCGGCTGGCCGCTTCAGGCGGTCGGCTACAGCTCGACGACGCCTGCCACATGCCGGATGGCGGGGTGGAAAGTTGACCGAGACGCCCCCAAAGCTGATCTGGTTCAATGGCCGGGTCCTCCCGTGGGAGGACGCCACGGTCCACGTCTGGTCCGAGTTGGCCGTTAGGGGCGCGAGCGTCTTCGACGGGATAAGGGCCTTCCAGAGCGGGCTGGACGGCCGTCACTACATCCTGTCGCTCGACGAGCACCTGCGCCGGCTGCTCGACTCCGCGAAGATCCTGAGGTTCCCGTCCGCCTGGACCCTCGAGCAACTCCGCCAGTCCGTCTTCGACTTGCTCGCCGCGCTCGATCTCGAGCCGCTCACCTTTACACCAAGGCATCCGGTGCTCGGTCAGCACGTGGAGAAGGGCCAACGATCTGTCCGTCCCTCCGCGTGTGAAGGCCGGAGCGTTCTACCAGGGCTACCGGCTCTCGCGCATCGAAGCGATGGAACGCGGTATGGACGACATCCTGTTCCTCAACGACCGCGGCACAGTGGCCGAGTCATCGAGCGCGTCCATCTTCATGCTCCGCGACGGTGTCGTCTTCACCCCGCCGGTCACAGCCGACATTCTCGAGAGCGTGACACGCAGGAAGCTGATGCGGCTCGTCTCGGACGAGTTTGGCACAGAGGTGCGGGAGCGCGAGATCAACCGTACGGAGCTCTACATCGCCGACGAGCTCTTCCTGGCCGGAACGATCAGCGAGATCCAGCCCCTCGTCGAGGTGGACGGGTGCCCTGTCGGCGAGGGCAGGCCGGGGCCAGTGACCACCAGCCTGAGAGACCGGTACATCGAGATCTGCGAGAGCGGACCAGACGCCCCACCCGGCTGGCTGACCGTCTTGCCCTGACCAGTTGCGACCAGGCCGTCCGAGAGGATGGGATGCGATGGCACATGCGGATCGCGATTTCGCGACGTCCTCGGGATGGCCCACACGCGTCATGATCACGGGTGGCGCGGGCTTCATTGGCTGCCACCTCGCGCGTCGCCTGGCGGGCGCCTGCGACGTGGTGGTCGTCGATAATCTGTCCGGCGATTCCGTCGGGGAGGTTCCGGCGGGAGTCGAGTCCCACGAAGTGGACATCCGCGACATCGATGCGCTCCGCGATCTCATGCGGGGCTGTGATGCCGTCGTCCACCTCGCGTCCAGCGTCCTGATCAAGGGCGGCCACCTCGACACGCACCAGGACCTGCGGCAGAACCTGACGGGAACCTTCAGCGTTCTCGAAGCGATGCGGCAGACTGCCACCGGGCACATCTGCTTCGCGAGCAGCTCGACGGTCTATGGGGCGCACGACAGCCCGCGCGCGCTGGACGAGCGCACGCCACTGCGGCCGATCTCCCTGTACAGCGCCGCCAAGGCAGCCGGCGAGGCGTACATCAGCGCCTACTCGCACCTGTTCGGGCTGTCCGCGAGCGTGCTCCGACTCGGGATCGTGCTCGGTCCAGGGCTCCGCCGAGGTGCCGCCTTCGACTTTGTCCAGCGGCTTCGTGCCGACCCGACCCGTCTGACCATTCTCGGTGGCGGGCAGCAGATGAAGCCGTACCTGGACATCGACGACTGCATAGCGGGCTTCGTGCAGCTTGGCCTCGCGCCGTGCCGCGGGGTCGAAATCTTCAATATCGCGAGCGAGGGGGCTATCTCCGTCACCCAGGTCGTGAAGCAGGTGCTCGAGGTGCTCGGGCTGGACGGCATTCCGGTCAGCGGGACCAGCCAGGATGCGGGGTGGCCGGGCGACGTGCCACGCCTGGAGCTGGGAGTCGACAGAGCGCGGGCGGCGGGATGGTCCTGTCGGTACTCGGCCGAGGAGGCGGTTCGGCGGTACGTCCAGAGCCTGATTGCCGGCGACGCTCGTTCGAAGCCAGGTATCATACGCCCGAGCGATTACACCATTAGAGGGTAACGAACCAAATGGACCAAATATACCTAATACTCTGGGACATCGACTACACACTCATTTCCTCGGGCGGCGTCGATGACCAGGTGTGGCTGGATGTCTGCTCGACCCTCAGCGGCAGAGCGGTCGAAAGCATCAAGCTGGTGCCGCTGGCGCAGGAACGGGCGTCCAGGATCCTCGGCACGAGCCCGGAGCGCACCGAGACGGTGCTGGTCGGCGACTCCTTGCTGGACGTGGACGCGGGCCGGCGGAGCGGTCGAGAGCGTCCTCTCCTCTGACCGGATGTCAGCGCCCGCAGGCACCGCGTCTCCTCACCCGGGGAACGCGATCCGGCTGCCCGACGGCTCGAGGGAAACCGGCATCTCGCGGTAGTCGCGCAGGGCGGCCCGCAGCGCGGGCTGGCTGAGCGGCGGGCACAGGAACAGGAAGAACCCGCCAGCGCCCGCTCCCAGGAGCTTGCCCCCGTACGCGCCCGCCCGCATCCCGAGGTCATAGATCCTGTCGATCTCATCGTCGTGGACCTTCTCGGACAGGCGCTTCTTCAGCTCCCAGCCCACGTGCAGCAGGCCGCCCAGCTCCTCGAGGTCACCGTCCCGCAGCGACCTCCTGCCGTGCGCGACGAGGTCCTTCAGCGCGTGCAGGTGTCCCGCGTTCTCCTCTGTGCGCGCCCGCTGGTCGGTCAGGACCTCCGCCGCCCTTCTGGTACGGCCTGTGTAGAACATGACCACGTGGGCCTCCAGCGCGCGCTCGACCGCGGGCGACAGGTGCAGCGGAAGGATCTGGACGGTGCCGTCCTGGTGGAAGCGGTACTCGTTGCAGCCGCCGACCGCCGCCGCGTACTGGTCCTGCATGCCGATGGGCTCGCCCACGAGGTCGATCTCGACGCGGCAGGCAAGCTCGGCCAGCTCCCGCGGGCTCCTGGTCTCGCCCCTGCACGCGCTGAGGGCGTTGAGCAGCCCGACCGTGAACGAGCTGGAGGCCCCGAGGCCGCTGCCCTCGGTCGGCGCGTCGGACATGCTGGCGATCTCGAGCCCGCCCGCGACGTTCACCGTCCGGAGGCTCTCCCGGACGAGACCGTGCGCGATGCCGTCGATGCTCCGGGCCCGCTCCCGTGTCCGGTGAGAGACGAGGAGGTCCCCGTCCCAGCGTGGCTTGACCATGACGTGGACGAACTTGTCGATCGTCAGACTGAGCACCGCGCCGCCGTGCCTGCCGCAGTACTCCCTGAGGTCCGTGCCGCCGCCGAAGAGGCTGACCCGCAGGGGCGTCTGGCTGATGATCAAGGCTCCCATCGGTCCTGCATTCTCGCCTGCCCGCCGGCTCACGGGAACCCGGGCGTCCAGCGGACGCCGCCGTCGGCGTCGACCAGGAGCGCCTCGTAGCCTTCCAGCTCGCTGAGCCAGGGCAGCGCCAGGCCCCCCATCGCGACCGCGGCGGTGGCGTAGGCGTCGGCCAGGGTCAGGCTCGGCCCGATGACGGTGACGCTGGCCAGCCGGCGGGCCGGGACCCCGCGACGGGGGTCGAGCACGTGCGCGCCCCGCTCGGCGGTCCCCGAGGTGGCCACCGCGAGGTCGCTGCCCTCGACGGTGGCGAGCAGGCTGCCGGGCCGGTGCGGGTCGGCGATGCCGACGCGCCAGAGCCGGTCGCGCGCCGGTTGTCCGCGCAGGCGCACGTCACCTCCCGCGCTGACGTAGTGCGCTCGCGCTCCGGCCCTGGACAGGCCGTCGGACGCGCGCTCTGTGGCCCACCCCTTGACAACCCCGCAGGGGTCGAGCAGGCCCGGCCCGGCCGCGTGCGCGTCGAAATACCCTCCGGTCGAGCGCCGCAGGTCCTCGCAGAGCGCCAGGACCTCGCGGACGTCTGGGTGGCAGCGGTCGAGGCACGTGCGGCCGTCGCGCAGCCGGCTGATCTGGCTGTCCGGGCGGAACGGCGAGAACAGCCCGTCGGCCCGGCGCAGGGCGGCGAACGCCTCCTCCACCGCCTGGCCGGCCCCCTGGCCCGCGCGCCCGCCGGGCCCGGCGCCCCCGGTCGTCCCAGTGTCCCCGGCACCCGAGTGGTCCCCGGTCCACACGGCGATGCTGACCGCCGTGCCCATGATGTGCTCGACCCACGCCCGCACGCCGCCGCCGGCCCGCCGGCCAGCGGTGCCGAGCCCGGACGGGTCACCCGCGGGTGGTCGCGGCATGGGCCGTGTCCAGGGCGGCCTGGAGCGACCGCAGGTAGGCGTGGCTGGTGTACGTG
>WNGE01009502.1_pt1 | contig 10225 bp, 6 predicted proteins | sample 5400651 | NCBI WGS metagenome assembly WNGE01 (sample SAMN13153370, study PRJNA577476) | soil metagenome | isolation source: 60 cm soil or saprolite under grassland replicate 2 | place: USA:California | collected 2016-06-15
CGCGCCGCCTGGTCGAGATGGAAGGCGCGGATCTCGATCACCTCGTCCCCGGTACTCTCGCCCAGCCAGCCGGCGAATGCGTAGTGAAGATCGGCGCGCGCCGTCTTCGAGAGGCCCGCATAGGCGACCTCGCGGATCAGCACGTGCTTGAACTTGAAGGCCCGCTCGCCGCTGATCGTCGCGCGTGCCTCGTGCACGACGAGATCACGGATGAGAAGCTCGTCGATCGCCTGACCGGTGTCTTCGATCTCCGGCAAGAGCCGATCGAGCGCGCCCGCCATGAAGATCCGCCCCATCACGGATGCACGCTGGAGAGCGACGCGCGCCGGAGCGGGCAGCCGGTCGATGCGCGCTCCGATCAGCGCCTGCAGCGTGTCGGGAATCCGCTCGCCGCCGCCGCGCGGGCGCTCGGCGAGCATCCGTACCGTCTCCTCGAGGAACAGGGGGTTTCCCTCGCTCTTCGCGAGCACGGCCTCGGGGTCGTCGATCGGCAGCTCGAGCGCGGAGGTCAAGGCCTCGACGAGCTGTGCGCTCTCCTCCGGCTGCAGCGGCTCCAGCTGGATCGTCGTCGCCCGCACGTGCCCGCCGCCCCAGGTCGGATGCACGTCGAGCAGCTCGGGCCGTGCGAGGCACACGATCAGGAGCGGCGCCTCGCGCACCCAGGACGCAAGATGCTCGATCAGCTCGAGCAAGGGCTCCTCGCCCCAGTGCACGTCCTCGAAGACGAGCACGAGCGGTTGCGCGTCGGCGAGCTGCTCGGCCCAAGCGCGTGCGGCCCACGCGATCTCCTGCTGCGCGCGCTCGCCTTCGACCGCCTCGAGAACGCCGACGGCGAGGCCGAGCAGGTCGGCCACGGCGTCGTCCTCGCAGTACGCACGCAGCTTTGCCTGCGCCTTGTCGAGCGGGTCGTCGTCGGTGATCCCGGACGACGCCTTCACCATCTCGGCGAGCGGCCAGTACGTGACGCCTTCGCCGTAGGGCAGGCAGCGGCCGCTGAGCACGGTCGCGCCTTCGAGGCCGTCGACGAACTCGCGGACGAGACGGCTCTTCCCCACGCCAGGGTCGCCGTAGATCGTGAAGAGCGACGCGCGGCGCGCGCGGGCCATTCGCGTGAACGTGTTCTCGAGCATCTCCAGCTCCTCCTCGCGGCCGACGAGCGGCGCCGAGAGGCTGCGGACGGGCTCGCTGAGCTCGACTGCGCAGACCGCGCGCTGAGCGGCGATCGGCTCGCGCCAGCCGCGCAGCTCGAGCGGCTCGCGCGGCTCCAGCTCGACGCGGCCGCCGAGCAGCCGCACCGCAGCCGGGCCGACGAGGATCTCGTTGGGGCCGGCCTCCTGCTGGAGGCGCGCGGCGAGGTTCACGGCCTCGCCGGTCGCGAAGGTCGAGTCGTGATCCTCGGCGACGACCTCGCCGGACTCGATCCCGATCCGCGCCTCGAGGCCGAGCTCGCGCACGCGTTCGAGCGTCGCGAACGCCGCGCGGACGGCGCGCTCGGCGTCGTCCTCATGGGCCAGCGGGACGCCGAATGCGGCCATGACGGCGTCGCCGGCGAACTTCTCGACCGTCCCGCCGTGGGTGACGATGCAGTGCGACACCTGGTCGAAGTAGCGGTTGACGCGCCGCCGCACGACCTCCGGGTCCGCGTCGGCGAGGAGCTCCGTCGACGAGATGAGATCGACGAAGAGAACGGTCGCGAGCTTGCGCTCCATGCTCTCAATGGTAGTTGGCTGGTACTGGTGCGGGCTACGGCTCGCGCGACCCGGCACGGCTCGGTTCCATACCATCGGAGCCGTGCTCGATCCGAAGGTGTTCAAGGCGTACGATGTTCGCGGGGTCTACCCGGACGAGCTGGACGAGGACGGCGCCTATGCGATCGGCCGCGCCTACGTACAGCAGTTCGAGCCGCGCCGCATTGCAGTCGGGCGCGACATGCGCCTCTCGAGCCCTCAGATGGCCGCCGCGGTGATCCGCGGCGCCGCGGACGAGGGCGCCGAGGTTCTCGACGTGGGCCTCGTCGGCACCGAAATGGTCTATTTCGCGGTCGGGGAGCTCGAGCTCGACGGCGGCATCATGATCACCGCCTCGCACAACCCGAAGGAGTACACGGGGATGAAGATCGTCCGGCGGGGAGCATTGCCGGTCGGCGGCGAGTCAGGGCTGCTGGACGTGCGCGACCGGGCGCTCGCGATCGACGATCGAAAGGGCGGCGGCGAGGAACGTGTTCGCGAGGGTGACATCTGGCCTCAGTACGTCGAACGGGTGCTGTCCTTCATCGACGTGTCCTCACTGCGGCCGCTCAAGGTTGTGATCGACGCCGCGAACGGGATGGCCGGGCTGATGCTGCCGCCGATCCTCGAGCGCCTGCCGATGGTCGAGGCCGTGCGTTGCTACTTCGAGCCGGACGGGACGTTCCCCAATCACGAGCCGAATCCACTGCTGCCCGAGAACCGCGAGTTCATCGTGGGCAAGACGCTCGAGGAGCGTGCCGACCTCGGCGTCGCGTTCGACGGCGACGCGGACCGCTGCTTCTTCGTCGACGACTCGGGCGAGTTCGTGCCGGGCGACTTCGCCACCGCGCTGCTGGCGGAGCTCATCCTCGAGAAAGAGCCGGGCGCGAAGATCATCTACGACGTGCGCGCGAGCTGGTCGGTGCCGGAGACGATCGAGCGCGCGGGCGGCGTCCCGCTGATCAACCGTGTCGGGCACGCGTACATCAAGCACCGCATGCGCAAGGACGACGCCGCGTTCGGCGGCGAGGTGTCCGGGCACTACTACTTCCGCGGGTTCTCGCAGGCCGACTCGGGCGTGGTGCCGTTCCTCCTCATGCTCGAGCTGATCTCGAAGAAGGGTCGCAAGCTGTCGGAGGTGCTCGAGCCGTTCCGCTCGCGCTACTTCATCACGGGCGAGCTGAACACGCCGGTGTCCGACGTCGCGCTGAAGCTGCAGGAGCTGAAGGAGCGCTACGCCTCCGAGGGCAAGGTCTCGCACCTCGACGGCATCTCGGTCGACGCGCACGACTGGCATTTCAACGTGCGGCCGTCGAACACGGAGCCGCTCCTCCGGCTCAACCTCGAGGCGCGCTCCGAAGAGCTGATGAAGCGAAAGCGCGACGAGGTGCTCGATCTGATCAGATCGTAAGGAGAGCGGTGTCCGCGGCGCCCGCGTTCCCTTGGGTGTCTGACACCAGGAGATGTCCTCCGTGGACGAGCAGTTCGAACTCGCGCCTGGCCCGTTCCGGCGTCGGCCCGAAGAGTCGGAGCACCTGGTCGACGACCAGCCAGCGCGGCGCCGGCTCGTGTCCCGCAATCGCGCGATAGCTCCCGTACCGCCACTCCCGCACGTGCCCGCAAAGGCCCGCCGTGAGCGGGTTCCGAGCGACGTACAGGACCGTTCCTATCAGGTGCGCGTCGCTCAGCACCAGCGTCCATCGAAAGCGATTTCTGAAGAGGTGATCTACCCGGTCGTGACGGCGGTTCGTGCGACGCGAATGGTTGCCGTTCAGCTCCTGGAAGCCTGCCGAGAGGCCGTCCTCCGGAGCTCTGAGCACGACGTGATGATGGTTCGGCATGAGGCACCACGTGAGCACCTCCCACTTGTACTTGGTGGCCACTGCGCCGAGCTCGTCGGTGAAGGTCTCGCAGTCATGTCGGTCCCAGACGATGGGGCCCTTGTTGTTCCCGCGGGCGACGACGTGGTAGATCGCCTCCGTGTCGACGATGCGAAGCTCGCGGCCCACATGCCGAGCGTACGACGACGAATGTCACGAGAGTGTCACGACTTTGCAACGGTGTCTGACACCAGGGCATGCCCAATAGGATCAGCCGCAGTGGGAAGACCGCCCTTCAAGTTCAGCGCGCGCACGCGGGTTGGATTCTCGGACACCGACGCGCAGGGCGTTGTCTACTACGGCCGATACAACCCGTACTTCGACCTCGCGCGCGTCGAGTACCTGCGGAGCCTCGGGCTCCTGCACTTCCGCCGCGGCGGCGACTTCGTGATGCGCGCGAACGACGTCGAATACTTCGCGCCCGCGCGGTTCGACGACGAGCTCGAGGTCTACGCGCGCGTCTCCCGGATCGGCCGAACGAGTATCACGTTCGAGTTCGCCGCGTACAAGGTCGACGACGACGCGCTTCTCGTCACAGCGCACCAGACCCTCGTCTACGTCGACCTGCACGAGCGGAGGTCGCTGCCGATCCCGGAGGACTACAAGACGACCACTGCCGCCTTCGAGGGCGACGATGTCGAGCACTAGCGGCGCGCTCGAAGCGATCGACGGCATCCTCAACCGCGGCGGCGACGCGGACGACATCCTCCGCCAGGTCGTCGCGACGCTGCACGAGCGGGCAGGCTACGCCTGGGCCGCGTTCTTCTTCCTCGAGGACGGCGAGCTCACGCTCGGCCCCGAAGCAGGTGCGCCCGACGAGACCCGGCGCACGAGCGTCCCGGTCACGTGGCAGGGAGACCGGATCGCCGAGCTCGCGGTGGACGGTGCGCCCGAGGAGGACCGCATGTTCCTCGAGCGCGTCGCCCTTCTCGTCACCGGCCACTGCCTCGTCGGCTGGGACACCGGCGGCGAGACCTGGGATCCGTAGCGCCCTAGTAGGCCGCGCGCCCGGCCGAGTCCTCGGACGACCGGGCGCCGCAGCTTCATTCCCCTCCCCACTTCTCGTTCTAGTCCGAAAGGGGTACCTGTCGATCCCTCGATCAAGGGTTCGTCCCGCGCATGCGCACGATCCCTCGTTCGAGCGAACGGCGTGGCTCTACGACCGGCCACGTCGCACGTATGCCCCGTTTGGGGTACCCCGCCGTGCTCGATCGAGCGACCCTCGATAGAGGGACTACGACGGGGTGACGCGGAAGGCGTCGAAGACCGCGTCGACGTTTCGGAGCGCGGTGAGCAGCGTGCGCAGCGACTTCACGTCGCCCACCTCCGCCACGTACCAGTTCTTCGCCATCTGATCCTCGACGGTGCCGCCGTACGAGACGATGTTCGCCCCGTGCTCGGCGAACGTCCGGGCGACGTCCTCCAGGAGGCGCGGGCGATCCCACGAGTCGACGGCGATCTGGACCCGGAAGCTCTGCGATGTGCCGCCGTCCCACTCGACCGGCGTGAAGCGCTCCGGGTTTCGCATCAGCGCGCGCACGTTCGGGCAGTCGCCGCGGTGAACCGTGATGCCCTTGCCGAGCGAGATGTACCCGACGACCTCGTCACCGGGGACAGGCGTGCAGCACTTCGCCATCCGGACAAGGACGTCCTCGACGCCGACGACGTTGATGCCGTACGTGTTGCTCGCCATCGCGTCGCGCGCCCGCGGCTTCTTGCGAGTGACGGCCTCTTCCTCGGCGACCTGCTCCACCTTCAGCTTCTGGAGCACCTTGTTGACGATGCTTCCCGTGGTCAGCTTGCCGGAGCCGAGCGCGATGTAGAAGTCTTCCGCCTTCTTGAAGCCCAGCTCGCGAATCACCCCTGCCAGTACGGCCGACCCGACCAGCTTGCGGTACGGAAGGTTCTGGCCCTTGAGCGCGTGCTCGAGGAGCTCGCGCCCCTTCGCCTCGAGATCCTCCTTCTGCTCGCGCGAGAAGAACTGGCGAATCTTGTTGCGCGCCCGCGACGACGCGACGAGCGAGAGCCAGTCGCGCGACGGCCCCCTACCGCTCTTCGAGGTGAGGACTTCGACGCGGTCGCCGCTGCGCAGCTTGTAGTGCAACGGCACGATGCGGCCGTTCACCTTGGCGCCGACGGTGCGATGGCCGACGTCGGTGTGCACGGCGTATGCGAAGTCGATCGGCGTCGCGCCCGCCGGCAGCGTCTTCACCTCGCCCTTCGGCGTGAAGACGAACACCTCCTCGTCGAAGAGATCGGTGCGGAACGACTTCACGAACTCGCGGGCGTCGGGCTCGTCGCCGCTGACGTCCATCAGCTGCTTCACCCACGTCACCCACTCGTCGCCGGCCACCTCCTTGCCCCGCTTGTCGAACTTCCAGTGCGCGGCGACGCCCAGGTCGGCGATCTCATGCATCTCGCGCGTGCGCACCTGAATCTCGAGCGGCCTTCCTTCGGGGCCGATCACCGTCGTGTGCAGCGAGCGGTAGCCGTTGAACTTCGGCATCGCGACGTAGTCCTTGAAGCGGCCCGGCATCGGCTTCCAGAGCGAGTGGATGAGACCGAGCGCGCCGTAGCAGTCGCGCGTGCCCTCGTCGCCGCCGCGCTCGACGATGACGCGCATCGCGGTCAGGTCGTAGATCTCGTTGAACTCGCGGCCCTTCTTCGCCATCTTGTCGTAGATCGAATAGAAGTGCTTCGCCCGCCCGGAGATCTCAGCCGGGATGTCCACCTTCGCAAGCTCGCGCGCAAGCACGTCGCCCGCCTCGGCGACATGGCCTTCGCGATCTGCGCGGCGCTCGGCGACCATCGTCTTGATCTCCTCGTACTTGCGCGGATGCAGCGTCTGGAACGCGAGATCCTCGAGCTCCCACTTGAGGGCGTGGATGCCGAGGCGGTGTGCGAGAGGCGCATAGACCTCGAGCGTCTCCTTCGCCTTCTGGATCTGCTTCTGCTTCCCGAGGTACTCGATCGTCCTCATGTTGTGCAGCCGGTCCGCGAGCTTGATCAGGATCACGCGGACGTCCTCGGACATCGCGACGACCATCTTGCGGTAGTTCTCGGCCTCCGCCTGCTCCCGGCTCTGGAACTGGATCCGGGTCAGCTTCGTGACCCCCTCGACCAGGCGCGCGATCTCGGCGCCGAACTCGCGCCGCACGTGTTCGATGTCAGTCTCGGTGTCCTCGACCACGTCGTGGAGGAGCGCCGCCGCGAGCGTCTCCTCGTCGAGCCGCAGCTGCGCGCAGATTCGCGCCACGCCCACGGGATGCTCGATGAAGTCCGATCCGGAGCGGCGCTGCTGGCCCTCGTGGGCGGCCGCCGCGAATGCGAACGCCCGCGTGACGAGCTCGCGGTCGACCGGCCACTCGTAATCCGCGATCTCGGCGAGCAGCTCGTCGAGGAGTCCCTGATGCTTCTCAGGAGTCTCGAGCGTCGCCATCGTCTCAGTGTACTCCGGGTCTCCTCGTGCGCATCCCCACGGAAGGAACGGCCCTTTCCCAGTCGAAGTGACCGTTTCCGTGCTGAAGACGCACCGCAAGGACGCCCGGAAAGTGGCGAAGCTTGCCCGCGCATTCGCGGCGCTCGATCGGGACGCCGGAGCGGTCCGGCCCACCCGGAAGCGCGCACTGCGGGCCTCCATCGGCGCGTAGAGAAGTACGCTTCCCCGCGTGCCGTGGTACTACGCAGTCGCTGAGCGCGACCACGAGATCCAGAACCCGACGAGCCCCGAGAAGATCGTCCTGCTCGGAAGCTACCTCGGGCTCGGCCCCGACAGTCGCGTGATCGATCTCGCCTGCGGCAAGGCCGGCCCCGCCGCTCTTCTCGCCACGACGTACGGCTGCCGCGTCCTCGGCATCGAGCGCTCACCGGAGTTCACCGAGGCCGCGCGACGGCATGTTGCCGAGAAGGACGTCGACCAGCTGGTCGAGATCGTGGAGGCCGACGCGCACGCGTATCCGCTCGAGCCGGGAGCCTGGGACGCGGCGCTCTGCCTCGGCGCCAGCTTCGTCTGGCACGACTTCGCCGGAACGCTCGAGGCGCTCACGCCGGCCGTACGCGCGGGCGGCCACGTCGTCGTCGGCGAGCCGTACTGGCGGGAGTGGCCGCTGCCGCGCGGGATCGACGATCAGGGATTCGTCTCGCTGCACGAGACGGCCAAGCAGATCGAGGCGGCCGGCCTCTCCCTCGTCGCCGCGATCGCGTCGAGCGACGACGACTGGGACCGCTACGAGTCACTGCACTGGCGGGCCCTCGAGGAGTGGCTCGCGGCCAACCCCGGCGACCCGGACGGACCCGAGATCCGGGACCGCTACGAGCGCGCCCGCGACGCGTACCTGCACCACGAGCGCGACCTGCTCGGCTGGGCGATCTTCGCCGGCCGAAAGGTCTAAGCCGCGCGAGCGAGCACCGGTTCGTCCCGCGCGAGCAGCGCGCGAAAGAGCTCGGACTCGAGCAGGTGGCGGCGTCCGAGCCCGGCTTCCGCAATCTCGAGCTCGGCGAAGATCGCGACCGCGTCGGCGTCGCGTTCGTCCGTGGGCTTGCGGTACTCGGCGACGAGCCAGTCGCGCAGCGCGTCGAAGCGCTCGTCCGCTGAGAAGATCCGGCGCACGACGAGCTGCGGCGCGACGGTGCCGTTCCACCGGTTCTCCTCGAGCCGGAACGCGACGTCCCAGCGTCCGTCGGCGCGGTAGGAGTCGAGCCGCGTACCGGCGCCGAACGCGATCGCGCTGCCGGCGTCGCTACCGTCGCGGCGCACCCGGAACCTGAGGTGCTTGCCCTCCCCAACGGTCGCGAGCTCGCCGAGCTCGCAGCCGGGAGCAAGTAGCGTGATGTCGGGGTTGCCGAGCCCGAATGGCGCGAGCCGCGCGAGCTCCGCGCACAGGTCGAGCGTCAAACGCGTTCCCCGCGGTACGACCGCGTCGACGTGCGTCACCGGGCGCAGGTCGTCCTCGAGGAGCAGCCCTGCCGCGTGCGCGGCGAACGCCTCCGCGAGGGCAGGCACGTTCTCCGGCTTGATCGACAGCCCCGCGGCGGCACGGTGGCCGCCCCATCGCTCGAGGAGCGACGAGCACGCGCCGAGCCCGCCGTGGAGGTCGAACGACGGGATCGACCGCCCGGAGCCTTTCCAGTCCCCCTCCGTGCCCGCGATCAGCACGACCGGCCGGTTGAACCGCTCGACGAGACGCGACGCCACGATGCCGATTACGCCCTCGTGCCAGCTCTCGCCGGCAACGACGTACGCACGCCGCCGCCGGTGCTCTTCCGGCCACTCCTCGACCTGCTGCGCAGCTTCGCGAAAGATCCTCGCCTCGACGGCCTGGCGCTCGCGGTTCAGCTCCTCGAGCTCGTTCGCAAGCCGCCGCGCCTCGTCCGGATCCTCCGTCAGGAGGAGCTGCAGCGCCGCGCGCGGATGGCCGAGGCGCCCCGCAGCGTTGATGCGCGGGCCCAGCCGGAAGCCGCAGGCGCCGGCGTCGACCGCCGCGGGATCGACGCCCGCGGCGCGCATCAGCGCCTGGAGCCCGGGCTTCTGCGTGCGCGCGAGCACGCGAAGGCCCGCAATTGCGAGCGAGCGGTTCTCGTCGAGTAGCGGCACGACGTCGGCGATCGTCGCGAGGGCGACGAGATCGAGATGCCGCTTCGGGATCTCCGACTCGACGCCGAAGAGCGCCTGCCCGAGCTTGTAGACGACGCCCGTACCGCACAGCTCGGGGAACGGATAGTCGGACGGCCGCGTCGCGACGATCGGGCAGTCGGGCAGCGTCTCGCATGGCCGATGGTGGTCGGTGACGATCACTTCGAGCCCGAGCGCCTTCGCCTCGGCGACCTCCGCAACGGCCGTGATGCCGCAGTCGACCGTGAGCACGAGGCCGCAGCCCTCGTCGGCGAGCCGGCCGAGGGTGTCGCGGCTGACGCCGTAACCCTCGTCGAACCGGCTCGGCAGGTGCCAGTCGACGTCCGCCCCGAGCTCGCGCAACAGGAGGACGGCAAGGGTCGTCGCGGCGATTCCGTCGACGTCGTAGTCGCCGTGCACACAGATGCGCGTCCCCGCTGCCACCGCGGCCCGGATGCGCTCGCACGCGAAGCGCATGTCTCCGAGCAGGAACGGATCGTGGGGCGGGCGCTCGCCCGCGAGAAACGCCCCCGCCTTCTCGGGGTCGGAGTACCCGCGCCGGACAAGGACGCTGGCCGTAAGCTCACTGATCCCCAGCGCGTGGGCGAGCCCGGTCTGCGGCCGGTGCGGGCACGGACTGACCGTCCAGGTGCCCTCGTTCATCGTGCAGTCACGGTAGGGAGGCCGCCGGACGACATACTCGGGGTCGTGCGAGAGCACTTTCTGCTCGATCCCGAGGTCGTCTATCTCAACCACGGTGCCTACGGCGCCTGCCCGCGGCCGGTGTTCGAGCGCTACCAGGAGCGGCAGCTCGAGCTCGAGCGGGAGCCGGCCGACTTCATCGAGCGCCGGCTCCCGGAGCTGCTCTCGCATGCGCGCACCGAGCTCGGCGCCTACCTGGTGGCGCGGGCGGACGACCTCACGTTCGTCCAGAACGCGACGACCGGCGTCAATCTCGCCGCGCGAGCGCTCGATCTCCAGCCCGGAGAGGAGGTGTTGACGACCGA
>WNGE01009504.1_pt1 | contig 10225 bp, 8 predicted proteins | sample 5400651 | NCBI WGS metagenome assembly WNGE01 (sample SAMN13153370, study PRJNA577476) | soil metagenome | isolation source: 60 cm soil or saprolite under grassland replicate 2 | place: USA:California | collected 2016-06-15
CGCGATCAGCGCCCGATGGGCGTCGTGTACGGCGGTGTCCCACGTCTCGGGGTGATCCCACGGCAGCGACGGCACTCCGTACCAAGCCTCGTATCCAAGTGGCAGCGTTTCGTCGAAGAAGTAGAAGTCGTGCTCTGACGAGAACCACCACTCGAAGGCGTCTGCGGACCCCGGCCGACCGGCAGGGCGTCCCATGGTCGGGCAACGGCCCACGCCGGGGGCTCGACGTCGAGCCCGGAGCTGGCGAAGCGGTCCGGGGCGTCTCAGCGACCGGTCAGCTGTTCCAGCCTTTCCGGATAGCGGTCGCCTTGCACCGGGAGGGTCGAGACGGCGCTCTCGACTTCACGCAGATCGTCGGGAGTCATTTCGACAGCAGCCGCTCCGATGTTCTCTTCCAGGCGGTGCAGCTTCGTGGTACCCGGGATCGGCACGATCCACGGCTTCTGAGCGAGCAGCCAGGCGATGGCGATCTGAGCGGGCGTCGCCTGCTTCCGGGCCGCGATTTCGCCGAGCAGATCAACGAGGGCCTGGTTCGCCCTCCGGGCCTCTTGTGTGAAGCGGGGGACGATGTTGCGGAAATCGGTGGTGTCGAACGTCGTGCTCTCGGTGATCGCGCCCGTGAGGAAGCCCTTGCCCAGCGGGCTAAACGGCACAAAGCCGATCCCGAGCTCCTCGAGGGTCGCCAGTACCTCCTCCTCGGGGCGTCGCCACCACAGCGAATACTCGCTCTGAACCGCCGTGACGGGCTGCACGGCGTGAGCGCGCCGGATCGTCTGCACGCCCGGCTCGGAAAGCCCGAAGTGCTTGGCCTTGCCTTCCTCGATCAGATCCCTGACCGTGCCGGCGACGTCTTCGATCGGCACGTCAGGGTCGACGCGGTGCTGGTAGAGGAGATCGATGGTGTCGACCTTGAGCCGCTTGAGGGAGCTCTCGACGACCTTCTTGATGTGCTCGGGCCGGCTGTTGAGCCCCGGCCCTTCGGAATCGAGGTCGAAGCCGAACTTGGTCGCGATCACGACCTGCTCGCGCACCGGCGCAAGGGCTTCGCCCACGAGTTCCTCGTTCGTAAACGGCCCGTACGCCTCGGCCGTGTCGAAGAAGGTGACACCGCGCTCGAAGGCCGCGCGGATGAGCGCGATCATCTCCTGCTTGTCGGCAGCTGGGCCATACCCGAAGCTCATGCCCATGCAGCCGAGCCCGATGGCCGAGACTTCCAGGTTGCTGTCTCCAAGCGTTCGCTTTTGCATTCGGTCTCCTTTCAGAACTCGATCAGGACCTTGATCGCCTCGCGCTCGTTCATCGCGCGGTAGCCGTCGGGCACGCCGTCGAGGTTCGTGACCCGGTCGAAGACGCGGCCGGGCTCGATTCTGCCCTCGAGGACGTCCGGCAGCAGCTCCTCGATGTACGCACGGGCAGGAGCCGGACCGCCGCCGATCGTGACGTTGTCGAAGAACGTCGTCAGCGTCGCCGGAATCGACTCCTGCTGGGGAAGGCCGACGCGGCCGACGGCGCCGCCCGCACGGACGATGCTGAGAGCGGTGATGGTCGACTGCCCGTGGCCGACGCACTCGAGGACCGAATGCGCGCCGAAGCCGTTTGTGAGCTCGCGGACGCGCTCGACCGCCTCGTCGCCGCGCTCGCTGACGACGTCGGCTGCGCCGAACTCCTTTGCGAGGGCGACCCGGTCGGCGTGTCGGCCGAGGATGATGATCCGCTCCGCGCCGAGACGGCGAGCGGCGATCACGCCGCACAGCCCGACCGCGCCGTCGCCGACGACGGCAGCAGTCTTCCCTGGGCCGACCTTCGCGGCGAGGGCCGCGTGGTGCCCTGTTCCCATCACGTCGGAGAGGGTGAGGAGTGACGGCATCAGCGCGTCGTCTTCGCCGACCGGCAGGACGACGAGCGTCCCGTCGGCTTGCGGAACACGAACCGCCTCGCCCTGCCCACCGTCGATGCCGTCTCTGGCCCACCAGCCGCCATGCAGGCACGAGGTCTGCAGTCCCTCCTGGCAGAAGACGCAGCTTCCGTCCGACCACGCGAAAGGTGCGACGACGATGTCGGCGACCTTGAAATTGCGGACGTCCGCGCCGACGACCTCGACGACGCCGATGAACTCGTGCCCCATGCGCTGGCCGGTCTCGCTGGGCGCCATCTGGTTGTAGGGCCAGAGGTCGCTGCCGCAGATGGAGGCCCGGGTGACGCGGACGAGGGCGTCGGTCGGTTCGATGATGCGGGCGTCGGGCACGCTCTCGATGCGGACGTCGCCGGGGCCGTACATGACAGTTGCGCGAATGGTGCGCCTCCTTTCGCATTGACAGCCGGGAAACCTCGACGACCACTGAAGCACGGGGACGCGCGCAGTGACTGACCCTGTTGATCCGGGTACTGCCAGGCCCCCTCAGCCGCGTCGGTGCCGAGTTACCCTCGTCCTGTGGACGCCAGGAGCGAGATCCGAGAGTTCCTGACCTCCCGGCGAGCGAAGATCACGCCGGGGCAGGCGGGCCTGCGCACGTACGGTGACAATCGGCGTGTTCCGGGCCTCCGTCGGGAGGAAGTGGCGCTCCTCGCCGGCGTCAGCGTCGACTACTACACGCGTCTCGAGCGCGGCAACGCGAGCGGAGTCTCCGAAAGCGTTCTCGAAGCGCTTGCGCGTGCGCTCCAGCTCGACGAGGCCGAGCGCGCACACCTCTTCGACCTCGCGCGCGCAGCGGGCTCGACGCCCCGTCGGCGTCGTCGCCCGGCGCCGCAGCAGGTGCGGCCGAGCGTGCAACGCATCCTCGACGCGATCACCGGCGCGCCGGCGTTCGTGCGCAACGGGCGCATGGACATCCTCGCCGCCAACCGCCTTGGCCGCGCCTTCTACTCGCAGCACTTCGACAGCCCACACGGGCCTCCGAACTCGGCGCGCTTCATCTTTCTCGACCCGCGCGCGGCCGACTTCTACGTCGAGTGGGAGCAGGTCGCGACCGACGCCGTCGCGATCCTGCGCTCCGAGGCCGGGCGCGACCCGTACGACCGCGACCTCTCAGACCTCGTGGGAGAGCTCTCAACGCGGAGCGAGACGTTCCGCACCCGCTGGGCCGCGCACAACGTCCGCTTCCACGACACCGGCTCAAAGCGCTTCCACCACCCCGTCGTCGGCGACCTTGGCCTCACGTTCGAAACGATGCAGCTAGCCGCCGATGCAGGCCTGATGCTGTTCGTCTACACCGCAGAACCTGGCTCGAAGTCCGAGGAAGCACTCAACCTCCTCGCGAGTTGGGCGGCCACGCTCGACGAGGCCAAGCCGGCGAACGTGACAGACCGATAGCGCCGGCGCCGGTTTGCGTTGACCCAGACGCCGGCAAGCTACGAAGTGAGCGGGATCGCCTTTCCCAGCAGCTCGTCCGTTTCGGCGAGGAGTGGCCGCGCGCCGAGGGCTTGGAGCAGCTCACGGGCCGACGGGAACCCTGATTGAAAGCCGCCGATCGATGACTTCGCGGCGATGGCGAGGTCTACACGGCACCATCGACGTGGAGGTGAGATGTGGGAGCACTACACGTGCACGAGTTCATGAGCCTCGACGGCGTGATCGACGCGCCGACGTGGACGTTCGAGTACGGCTTCCTCCCCGAGATGGGAGAGGCCATCGGCGCGGTCACGCAGCGTTGCCGCGGCATCCTGCTCGGGCGCACGACCTACGAGATGTTCGAGCCGGCGTGGTCGACGCGGACGGTGGAGGACGATCCGGGGGCGCCGTTCTTCAACGACACCACCAAGTACGTCGTCTCGGCGACGCTCACGACTGCGACGTGGAGGAACTCGAAGATCGTCGGGCCGTACGACCCCGACGCGATCCGCAGCCTGAAGGACGAGGTCGACGGCGACCTCTACGTCAGCGGCAGCGGCACGCTGGTGCGAGCGATGCTCGCGGACGGCCTGGTCGACGAGTTGCATCTGTTCGTCTACCCGCTGACCCGCGGGTCCGGTCCGCGGCTCTTCCCCGAGGAAGCCGCGCCCGGCAGTCTGTCGCTTGCGGCCTGTGCGTCGTACGAGAACGGCGTGGTCTACCTGGCCTACCGAGCGCAGACTTGAGGCCGCCGCGTCAGGAAGCCACGACTGCGTGCGCGACGAGCAACGTCCCGGCACCGGCTGTCGGAGTCAGGTCGAGTCGCGCCGACCGCGAGGAGGTGCGGCGGCGCGACTCGACGGCTGGTCTCACGCCGCCTCTAGAACGGGCGACAGGGCGGGCTTGGCGGCGAGGTCGTCATGGTGAGCGCTGCCCTCGACGTTGAGGTGGGGGAGTAGGCGATCGAGGGCTGGTGGCAGCCACCAGTTGGCCTTTCCCCCGAGCAGCATCAGGCCGGGGACGAGTACTGATCGGACGACGAGTGCGTCGAGGAAGACGGCGGTTGCGAGGCCGAGTCCGAAGAGCTCGATTACTCGCTCGCCGCCGAGGATGAACGCTGCGAAGACGAGCACCATGATCGCGGCGGCTGCGGTGATCGTCCTGCCGGTGGCTGCGAGCCCGTGTGTGACGGCTTCCCGATTGTTGCCTCTGCGGTGCCATTCCTCGTAGATGCGGGTGACGAGGAATACCTGGTAGTCCATCGAGAGGCCGAAGACGATCGCGAACATCAGTACGGGGACGAAGGCTTCGATCGGTCCCGTCTTGTCGACCCCAAGCAGGCTTGCCGCCCAGCCCCACTGGAAGACGACGGTGATCAGGCCGAAGGCGGCGCCCGCGGTGAGCAGGTTCATGAGTGCCGCGACGGCGGGGATCAGCAGGCTGCGGAATACCGCCGTGAGCAGCAGGAACGAGAGCAGGACGACGGCTCCGATGAACAGCGGCAGCTTGCTGCTGAGCACGCTCGCGAAGTCGTCGAAGATCGCGGTCTGTCCGCCGATCAGGACGCGCACGCCGTTGCTGCTGGACGCGGGTACGACCGTGTTTCGCAGGCGATGGAGGAGGTTGGTCGTGGATGGGTCCTGCGGCGAGCCGGTGGGGTAGACGTCGGCGGTGGCGACTCCCGGCTTGCCTGCCTGACCCGGGATCAGCTTCGGCGCGGTCACCCGGACGACCCCGCTGGTCCGAGCGATTGCCGTGGTGACCTTCGTGAACGCCGCCTGCTGGCTCGGGCCGTCGGTTTGCGCGACGAGCTGGAGCGGGCCGTTATAGCCGGGGCCGAAGCCCTTGGCGAGGAGATCATAGGCCTTGCGGGTGGTGCTGCCCGTGGGGTCGGAGCCGGCGTCGGCGGAGCCGAGTCGCATTGAGAAGAACGGGACGGCGATCATGACCATCAACACGGCGGCGGCGGTCGCGATCAGCGCGGGGCGCTCTCTGAGCGCGCGGGCCCAGCGTCCCCAGCTCGGCGACTCGTCACTGCTCGTCAGCTCCCCTGCCGCGAGCCTGCGGCGCGCCTTGCGACCGAGCACGCGGGTGCCGAAGAATCCGAGCAGCGCGGGCAGCAACGTCAAGGCGGCGACGACCGTGAACAGGACCGCGATGCTTGCCGCGACCGCGACGCCGTAGATGAAGCTGACGCCGAGCGCGAACATGCCGAGCAGGGCGATGCAGACGATGATGCCGGCGAACATGACCGCACGCCCGGAGGTGTCGATCGCGTCGACGATGGCCTGCTCGATCGGCTTGCCGCGCTGGAGGCCCTGCCGGAAGCGGGTGACGATGAAGAGCGCGTAGTCGATACCGACACCGAGGCCGATCAGCAGCGAGAGCTCGGAGCTGAAGGAAGCGATGTTCAGCAGGTGGGAGAGCACCGCGATGACCGCGACCGAGCTTCCGAGCGCGATCCCCGCGGTCAGCAACGGCAACGTGGCGGCTAGCACCGAGCCGAAGACCAAGAGCAGGACGAGCAAGGCCGCGGCGGCACCCAGACCGGTACTGCTGACACTTCCTCGGGTTGCTGCCTTCGCGACCTGACCCGCGAGCTCGACCTGGACGCCGTTCCCTGCGCCTGATTTGGCGGTGTCGACGAATTTCCTCGCCTCGCCGGTCGTGATCTTGGCCGCCTGCTTGGTGAGCGTCACGTTCGCGAACGCGACCTGGCGCGAGCTCGAGATCTGCGCAGCTCCCGTCGGCCCGTAGGGCGATGCGACCGACGCGACCTCCCCGAGTGCCGCGATCTTCTTGAGCATCGCCTCAACCCGGCTGCGCACCGCCGGATCGGTCACCTTGCCCTGCTTGACCGCGACGACGATCTGCTCGCGGTCGCCGGATGCCTTCGGCGCCGCCCGCTGGAGGAGGTTCAGCGCCTCGAAGCTCTGTGTGCCAGGGAGGCTGAAACTGTCTTTGTAGCTACTGCCGACGCTTTGGCTGATCACGCTCAGCCCGATCAGGGCAACCACCCATCCGGTGACCACGAGACGACGGTGCCTGACGCACCATCCGGCGAGAGTTCTCATTGACGATTTCCTTTCGAATCGGAGGCAGATCAGCGCTTCGAGGGGCGCCGACACCTTTTGTGACGCTGTCCTCTCTTAATGAGACATCTTTGTATCAACATCTTGCATGGCTGTCAAGACGGCGATATCTTGTCCTGAGACACGAAGTCCAACGATTGGAGTCCCGTAATGCCTACGAGATCCGCCGCCAGCGGCGTCGCCCGCTACGACCGCACCGCCGCCGCGATCCTCGATGCGGCTGCCCACGCGCTCTCAGAACACGGCAGTAGCACCAACATGGCCGACGTCGCGGCGGCCGCCGGCGTCAGCCGGGCCACCCTGTACCGCTACTACCCAGATCGGGGAGCGCTGCTCGACGCACTGGCCTCCCACGCCCTCGCCGACGCCGCTGCCCGCCTCGGCGACGCCGGCCTCGAACGCGCCCCGGTCGAAGAGGCGATCGAGCGAATCGTGCGCGCCCTGACCGCAGTCGGCGACCGCTACGCCGTACTCCTCCGCGAACAAATCGAGGCCGACCCAGCCGAGATCGAGCGCCTCATCGCCGCACCCATGCGAGCGGTATTCACGCGAGGGATCGAGAACGGGCTCCTCCGACAAGACCTCCCCGCCGAGGTGCTGCTCGAGCTCTTCGGCGGCGCCCTCGTCGCCGTGCTCAAGCTGATCCAGCGCGGCCAACTCGGCCTCGAGGAAGCGAGCGCGGCAGCCGCCTCCGTCTTCCTCGACGGCGCCCGCGCGCGCTGACGCGCGCATTGAGGAAGGTGTCGGGCGATGCAGGTGCTGTCTGCAGTCGCCAACGCGGTCGAGCGGTCAGCGCGAGCTCACAGCACGCCTTCTTCGGCCAGCGCCGGCGCTGTGTTCGCGTCGAGTACTCGAGGGGCGAACGGACGGCGGCGCGGTACCAGGAATCCCGCGAGGGTGCAGACGAGGAGGAACGCAGCCTGCATCCCCCACGCCTCGACGAAGCCTTGCAGCGCCGGGTGCCCGTCGGGAAGGGTATGGGCGGCGATGAAGGTGCCCGCCAACTGCCCGCCGAGCGCGCCGCCGATCATCCGCATGACCGTGTTCATGCCGCCGGCCGCGCCGGTCTGGTGAGGCCCGACGGCCTCGACCACGAGGTTGCCGAGCGCAGCGAAGGCGAGGCCGATGCCCACGCCGAAGCACGCCATGCTGAGTAACACCTCCCACGGGGAACCGTTCGCGAGCGTCAGGCTCACGAGCGCGACGGAGGTCATCGCCGAGCCGACGATCGTCGCCGACTTCGACCCGAACCGGCGCTCGATCACGCCCGCAGCCAGGCCGGTCAAGAGAACGCCGACCGTCGTCGGAGTCACATACACCCCGGACATGACGATCGACACGCCGAAGCCGTAGCCGGTGCTCTTCGGTTCCTGCAGGTACCGCGGGAGGACGAAGAACAGGGCGTACATCCCGGCGCCGAGCAGGAAGGCGACGACGTTCGTCGTCCACACCCCGCGCAGCCTCATCATCCCCATGTCGATCAGTGGATGATCGCTGCGCGACTCGACCGCGACCCACAACCCGCAGACGGCGAAACCAGCAGCGATCAGACCGAGCGTCTTCGGCGAGCCCCAGCCCCAGCTCACCGCCTTGCTGATCCCGATCAGGATCGTCGAGATGCCGATGCTCATCAGCGCGGCGGCGGTCCAGTTGATCCGGCCGGGCGCACGCACAGGCGACTCCGGGACGAACCGCCAGATCGCGACCGTGGCCGCGACGGTCACCGCCAGCGGCATCCAGAAGAGCGAGTGCCAGCCGAGGTGCTCGACGACGAGGCCGCCCACGACGAGGCCCGTGGACCCGCCGACGCTGATGATGCTCGACATCAGGCCGATACTTCCCGGCACCCGCTCGCGCGGCAGCTCGTCGCGGATGATCGCGAACGAGAGCGGGAAGATGCCGCCGCCGACGCCCTGGATCGCACGCGCCACGATCAGGAGCGGGAGCGAGTGGGCGAGGGCGGCGAGCAGCGTTCCGCCGGCAAGGATGGCGAGCGTCCACACGAGGACGCGCTTCTTGCCGAACATGTCGCCGAGGCGCCCGATGATCCCGGTGCCGACCGCTGCCGAGAGGAGGAAGGCGGTGACGAGGAAGGTGATGCCGCTCTCCGTCGCGTGCAGGTCACGCTGGATCGTCGGGAGTGCCGGATTGACGGCCGGAGCCATGACCGCGTACGCCATCCCGGCGGTCGAGAGCACGCCGAGCGTCAGCGTCGGATGGGCGCGCTCGGCCGTCACGGCGAGGCTTCCTCCGCCGCCGCCCAGGGAGCCGCCGCGGCTCGGCGGCGGTCGGCGCTCGGAAGCCGGCCAGGCAGGTGGATCGCCGCGGCCGTCACGTCCCGGCGAACTCTACACTCAATCAAACGTCCGTTCGGGATCGTGTAGGAGGAGCGACGTCCCGAGTACATCGGCTGATACAACGCCGTCGCTCCGCAGCAAGATCGTGGATCTGGCGCTAGATCTAACTGCGGCAATGATCATGTTCGATCTGGACGAGAGGTTCTTCTATGTACGGAGATAAAGCACTTGATGGAAAGCGAGCGCTCGTCATCGGCGGCGGGGGCGGTGGAATCGGCCGTGCTATCACGCGGGCGGTGTCAAGAGCTGGCGCGTCCGTTGCGGTCGTCGATATTGATGACCACGCTGCGGCAGAGGCGGCGAACGAGTTGTCGACCGCTGGGGCGAATGCCATTTCGATCGTTGCCGACGTCCGTGATCAGAGCGATGTCGATCGCGTGTTCGAGACAACGGTGGCTGAGGTTGGCGGGCTCGATGTGCTCGTCGCGGTCGTAGGTGGATTTCTCGGACCCGGCAGCTATGCGCGGACACATGAGGTCTCGGACGAAATGTGGGACTCGATCTACGACCTGAACCTCCGGTACGCCTTTCGTGTCACGCGTGCGGCGCTGAACGTGTTCCTCGGCCAGGGTGGAGGTGGCGCGATCGTGACGATCGGATCGGTGGCAGGAAGGAGTTATCCGCTCGGATCCTCCTATGGCGCAGCGAAGGCTGGTCTACTCAACCTGACGAAATCGGTCGCGGCCGAGTATGCGCGAGACGCAATCCGAATGAATACGGTGACACTCGGCGTCATCGAGACGGAAAGAGTGGCGGCGGCGCGCAGCCGACCGGACAGCAACATTCCAACCGATGTCACTGACACCATCCCGCTCGGCCGGTGGGGCAAGCCCGAGGAGGTCGCCAACGCAGTGGTATTCCTCGCATCGCCGCTGTCGTCATATACGACCGGCCAGGAAATCGTCGTCGACGGTGGTGCAAGCGCTCGAGTTCCGCTGAAACTCCACGGCTCGGAGTTCCAACACATGGCGTGCTGAAGCATCTATTCGGGGAGCCGAATGACCGTGCGCAGCGACCGCGGGCGCGCTATGACGTCGGACCGGGATCGGGGAAACTGCGCACGTGACGACGTCCCCGAACCGTCGTGAGCGCCTCGGTTCGAGAGCGTGGGCGGACGAGGCGGTCCGTCGCATCGAAGCCGACGCCAATCGCTCGGCCGACACGCATCTGCACGTCTTTCCGCTGCCCGAGGACTGGGGCATCGACCTTTACCTGAAGGACGAGTCGGTCCACCCGACGGGATCGCTGAAGCATCGACTCGCACGGTCGCTGTTCCTCTACGGCCTGTGCAACGGCTGGATCACAGAGGGGACGACGATCGTCGAGGCCTCCAGCGGCTCGACGGCCGTCTCCGAGGCGTACTTCGCACGGTTCCTCGGCCTGCCGTTCGTCGCCGTCATGCCGGCCTCCACCAGCCCCGAGAAGATCGCGCTGATCGAGGCGGAGGG
>WNGE01009506.1_pt1 | contig 10224 bp, 10 predicted proteins | sample 5400651 | NCBI WGS metagenome assembly WNGE01 (sample SAMN13153370, study PRJNA577476) | soil metagenome | isolation source: 60 cm soil or saprolite under grassland replicate 2 | place: USA:California | collected 2016-06-15
GCTCCCGATGTCGTATCCGCAGGTCTGCGTCACATCGTGTTTGAGAATCGTGGTTCGGAAATTCATGAGGCGATGCTGGTCAAGCTCCCCGATGGGATGAGCCCAAACGATTACGTCGCGGTGGTAAAGACCGGTTCACTCTTTCCAAAAGGCGCTCAGGATTATTCCGGCCCTGGACTTACATCGCCCGGCGAAACCGTGGAGGTGTGGACGAAAGTCGATCCCGGGAATTATCTGATCATTTGCTGGAAAAACGGGCATGCGAAGTCCACGCCGGTCCATCCTTTTACGGTGCAATACGCGATCTCGGACGATGAGCCTCCGAAGGAAGACGTGGTGATGAAGCTGGTTGATTACCGGTTCGAGCTCCAGGGCAACTTGCGCAAAGGCCGGCAGGTTGTCCGGGTTGAAACGCCGGGGCCGTCCATGCACGAGGTGGATTTTTTCCGACTGCACGACGGCAAGAGCGTGGCTGACGTAAATGGCTGGCGAAAAGCAAACGGTCGTGGCAAAGCCCCGATCGACGCATTAGGCGGCGCGCTGGACAGCCACGATATCAAGCGAGTGGTGTGGTTACGAAGAGACTTCAGCCCCGGGCGCTACGTTCTTCATTGCGAGATGCCGGTTACGACCGATTCGCAGACGACCAATCAGCAGATCACTCACGCCGATGTGGGGATGGTGCGCGAGATAAAAATCGACGAATAGGGTCGGACATCCAACAGGTCTGGTTATCGCTTTAAGGTCGATAAACGGCAACCGTTCTTCGTCTGCATAGATCGGGTGCAGAAATTTTAAAAAAACTGCTTGCATGTGAGCTGGTGTTATAGTTCACTATAACACCGTATGAAATGCAGTGACCAATTAAAGGGGCTCTGGCAACGGCGGTTCGGAGCGCGGGATGAATCGTGAATGGAACGATAGTCAGCCGATTTATCGCCAGCTTCGCGACCGAGGCGTGCATATGATTCTGGACGGCGTGCTCAAAGAAGGCGATCCGCTGCCGTCGGTGCGCAACGTGTCGGCGGAGTACCGTGTCAACCCGCTCACCGTCCTGAAGGCTTATCAGCAATTGGTCGATGAAGAGCTGGTCGAGATGAAGCGAGGTCTCGGAATGTTCGTGAAAGCCGGCGCGCGCGATCTTCTGCTGAAGGGCGAACGCCAGAAATTTCTCGCGGAAGAGTGGCCCCGGGTCGCGGAAAAGATTCAGCGGCTTGGCCTGACCCAGAAAGAACTCGACGCGGCTGCAGCTCGCCGCTCATCACCCAGGAAGCGCTGACCTTATGGCAACGATAGAAGCACGCGGTCTTTGCAAAGCCTTCGGGACAACAGTCGCGCTGGACGGCATCGATCTTCGTGTCGAGGAAGGGCGCATTCTCGGAATCATTGGCCCGAACGGTGCAGGCAAGACAACCGCGCTCAATGCGATTCTCGGCCTCACTTCTTATGAAGGACAGCTAACTGTTCTCGGTCGCGATCCGTGGACGACGCGGGACGAACTGATGCGCGATGTCTCTTTCATCGCCGATGTCGCGGTGCTGCCGCGGTGGATTCGCGTTTCACAGCTCCTCGATTACGTCGCGGGCGTTCATCCGCGATTCGATCGCGCCAAGGCAGAAAATTTTCTGGCGAAAACAACGATCAAGCATCACCGCAAAGTGCGGGAGCTATCGAAAGGCATGGTCGCTCAGTTGCATCTCGCGCTGGTAATGGCGATCGACGCGAAATTGTTGGTACTGGACGAACCGACGCTTGGCCTGGACATCCTGTATCGCAAGCAGTTCTACGATTCACTGCTGAATGATTATTTCGATCGCAGCCGCACGATCGTCGTAACGACGCATCAGGTGGAGGAGGTTCAGGACCTTCTGACCGATCTCATGTTCATCAATCGCGGCCGGATCGTGCTCGAGTGCAGCATGGAAGAATTCGAGTCGCGTTACGCGGAAGTGATGGTGCATCCCGATCACCTCGAGGGGGCGCGATCGCTCAAACCATTACACGAGCGCAAGGTGTTCGGTCGCAGCGTTCTTCTGTTCGACCATGTCGATCGTGGTCAACTCGCGGCCCTGGGCGATGTGCGCACGCCCAGCATCGCCGACTTGTTCGTCGCGGTGATGAGCAACAACGCACAGCGACCTTCGCACGAGGGTGTGCCGCGCCACGAAGGAGCAGCTACATGAATATTCTAGCGAACATTGTACCGGAATCTGCCGGGGTCACCGCCCCCGGCTACAGGACCACGACGCGCCCATTCCATTGGTCGGTGCGGCGGGAGTTGTGGGAGAATCGTTCGATCTACATCGCGCCGCTGATGGTTGCCATCGTGGTGTTGTTCGGTTTCCTCGTGAGCACCATTGGGCTACCGGAACGTCGCCGCGCCGTGTTGTTGCTCGATCCGGCAAAAGCGCGCGCTGCAATTGAAGGTCCGTATGACGTCGCGGCGATGATGTTGATCTTCACCGCGTTTATCGTAGGCGTGTTCTATTGTCTCGACGCGCTCCATGGCGAGCGCCGTGATCGCAGCATCCTGTTCTGGAAATCGCTACCGGTGTCCGATCTGAGCACGCTGCTGTCGAAGGCGACAATTCCCCTGGCGGTCCTGCCATTGGTTACATTCGCAATCATCATTGCGGCGCAGTTAGTCATGCTACTTTGGACCAGCGTACTTCTCGTAACGCACGGGATGAGTCCGGCATCGACCTTCACGAATTTCTCCCTGCTTCAGCAATCCTTGATCCTGCTCTACGGATTGGTCGCGATTGCGCTTTGGCATGCGCCGATCTTCGGCTGGGCGCTGTTAGTCTCAGGCTGGGCGCGACGCGCAACATTTCTTTGGGCGGTCTTACCGTTTCTCGCGATCGGGTTCTTCGAGAAAATCACGTTCGGCACTTCGCATTTTGCCTCGATGTTGAAGGACCGCCTGATGGGTTTCGCGCCGAACGCTTTCGCGCTTCAGATGCACGGTGGTGTTGGAATCGATTCACTGGTCCAGCTCACGCCTGGAAAATACCTAAGCACGCCGGGTCTTTGGTTCGGTTTGGTATTCGCTGCGATATGCATTGCTACGGCAATCCGGCTGCGACGTTATCGCGGACCACTTTGATTGGCACGCTTCCATCAATCATCACACACCAAAACTCATGAAACTAATCACAACTGTCAGCGCATTTTCTTTGTGCGTAGGTGGTTTGCTGTTTGCCTCCTCTCTATCAGAACAAAACAAGGCGATCGCCAGACGCGCATTCGAAGAAATTCTTAGCCAGGGACATTTCGAACTTGCGGAGGAACTTTACGCCAAAGACTTCGTCAATCACGGCATCCATCGCGATGCGAGCTTGGAAGAAGATCAGGCGGCATTGAAGGGTTGGCATCAGGCATTTCCAGATGTTGTCATCTCGCCTGAGAAGCTGATCGCCGAAGCCGACCTGGTTACCATCTATTGGATTGCTCGCGGTACCAACACGGGGACAGGTAATGGCCTCCCGGCTACGGGAAAAAAGGCGGAACTGTCCGGGATTACGATCTGGCGGATTGTGGACGGCAAAATCAAAGAAGAATGGTCCGCGTTTGATCAGCTTTCAATGATGCAACAACTGGGGCTCTTCCCGGCCAAGCAGTAGTAACCAAAAGGAGACAAATCCCATGCACCCAACCAACAAAGCCGCACGCATCGCCGGCGCCATCTATTTATCGATGGTCTTCACCGCGCCATTCACACTTCTCTACGTTCCAGGCAAGCTCATCGTGCGCGGCGATGCTGCCGCGACCGCCGATAACATCCTGGCTCACGAGACGATGTTTCGTCTTGCGATCATCGGTGATCTCTTTACGCACGTAATTTTCATTTCTCTGGCCATCGCGCTCTACCGGTTGCTCAGCGGCGTGAACAAGACATGGGCGATGTTGATGGTCGCATTCGTCCTGATCTCGGCTGCGGTCGGCTTTCTCGACACGCTAAACAATGTCGCTGCGCTGATTCTGTTTCGTGGCGCCGACTTTCTCACCGTGTTCGATAAACAGCAACTGAATGCGCTCGGGTATCTCTTCATCCGCCTGCATGGCCAGGGAATCTTCATGAACGAGCTTTTTTGGGGTCTCTGGCTCTTTCCCTTTGGGCTGCTCGTCTTCCGTTCCGGATTCCTGCCGCGCTTTCTGGGCGTCTGGCTGATGATCAACTGTTTCGGCTATGTGGCCCTGTGCGTTATCGCGTTGTTATTCCCGTCTTACTACGACGCCGCGTTTAAGTGGGCGCAGCCGATCTTGTTTGGCGAATTGGCCATCTTGCTCTGGCTTCTGATTAAGGGCGCAAAAGTGCCATCAGTCGATCAGCAATCTGCGCTCGCCCACGCTAACTGATTGTATTGAGTCATGCGCTCCTGCTTATTCGTCCTCGCGGCTTGACCGTCTATGTCCATCTATGTCGCTCGCATCCCTGCGGCTCCATGTTCGTTAGGCGCATGAAACTAAAACGGATCCTGACGTGGACTGTAGCTGTAGTCTTCCTCGGCCTGGTCCTGTTCATGTTCGTCGCCTACTGGACGTCAACCAACGATTGCGCAACGCTCGCTTCCGTTCCGCAAAATCCTATGAAAGCAATTCGTTACTGTGAATATGGTTCGCCCGATGTGCTCAAGCTCGTCGATGTGGAAAAGCCGGTGCCGAAGGACAACGAGGTGCTGATCAAGGTCCGCGCCGCGGGACTAAATGCACTCGACCTCGGATTCGGTGGCCAATTGCTTGCCCGCTTTATCTTTGGTCTCCGCAAGCCCAAGGACACGCGGCTCGGCACTGATTACTCCGGCACGATCGAAGCCATCGGGAAAAATGTGACTGACTTCAAGGTTGGTGACGAAGTGTTTGGCGCAGCGAGGGGTGCGGTCGCGCAGTACGTCTGTCGTTCGCATGATCGTGCGATCGCGATCAAACCGCCGAACGTAACATTCGAACAAGCCGGTTCGGTTGCGATTGCCGGGCTCACCGCGCTGCAGGGCCTGCGAGACGCGGGAAAGATCCAAGCAGGGCAGAAGGTGTTGATCAATGGAGCGTCGGGAGGTATTGGCACATTTGCCGTTCAAATTGCCAAATCGTACGGCGCAGAAGTGACCGGTGTCTGCAGCACGCGCAATGTCGAGCTTGTGAAATCCATCGGCGCGGATCACGTGATCGATTACACGAAGGAGGATTTCACCAAGGGAGGAGAGCGTTACGACATGATTTTTGACGTCATTAATAACCATTCGTTTTCCGAAAGAAAAAACATTCTGACGCCGAATGGCATCTGCGTCCTCGCCGGAATTGGGGCCTCGGGATGGCACGAAGATCTATATGGTCGCCTGATTGGAAATTTTACGTTGCCGGTGCGATCGCTTTTTACCAGCCAGAAGTTTGTCAGGTACATAACCCAGTTGACCAAAAAGGACATGACCGCCTTCGGCCAGCTCATGGAAAGCGGCAAAGTGAAGACGGTAATCGATCGCACTTACAAGCTGACGGACGTTCCGGATGCGGTGCGTTATCTGGACCAGGGGCACGCGCGCGGAAAAGTCGTAATAATCATCGAATAAAAGCCAATTAAAATGACAATTGACAACATCGACGACTCCCAACGCACCGCCGCGAAAGTAGCGGGATGGAGCGGTCTGCTCACATTCGCGGTTGTGGTCGTCGGCAACTACGTGCTGCTTAATCCTCTGTTTGTTCCGGCCGACGCAGCGCGGACTGCTCAGAACATTCTCGCGCACCAAACTCAATTCCGGATCGCCGCTGTTTGCTTTTTAATCTACGCCGTCGGCGTTGTTGTTCTGTTGAGCGCGCTTTATGTGATTCTTAAGCCGGTCAACCCCGGACTCGCGTTGGTCGGAGCGCTGTTTCGCTTGGTGTTTGCTTTGTTGTGGCTGCTTTCGCCACTCAATCTGCTCGGCGCGCTGCGGCTCCTGGGTAATGCGCGGTACCTGCAAGTCTTCGAGCCAGATCGTTTGCAGGCGTTGGCGAGATTTCATCTCGGCTCAGGCTTCGATGATTATTACCTAGGTCTACCGTTCTTCGGATTGGCCGCCACTGTTTGCGCCTGGTTGTGGCTCAAGTCGAAATACATCCCGAAAGGATTGGCCATCTTTGGCGTAATCGCGTCCGCCTGGTGTGTGCTCTGCGCCTTGATCTACCTCATTTTTCCTACCTTCAACCAGATCGTGAATGACTACATCTTTGATTCGCCGATGGCCCTGTTCGAATTAGCCGTCAGTTTTTGGCTGCTGTTTAAGGGACTCAAGCCCCGTCCCGACCAATGAAAATCAAATCAATCTTCAAATGGACACTGCGCTTGGTGTTGATCGCATTGTTGTTCGCAGCGATTGCGATCTTCATCGCGTATTGGCGATCCACTAACGACTGCGAACGCTACAGCGCCGCTCCGGCGAATCCGATGAAAGCCGTCATTCACTGCGAGTACGGCAAGCCCGACATGCTTGAGGTTAAAGACTTGGAAAAGCCGACGCCGGATGACAATCAGTTGCTCGTCCGCGTTCGCGCCGCGTCGCTCAACCCGCTCGATGGACATTTTGTTCGGGGAATGTTGCTCGCGCGCGCGATGGGCGGGGGACTGCGCAAACCGAAGGACACGCGCATCGGCGTCGATTACGCAGGAGTGGTCGAAGCGGTCGGCAAAAACGTGACGCAATTCAAAGTAGGGGATGAAGTCTTCGGCGCGCGCACTGGCTCGCTCGCGCAATACATTTGCGCGAAGGCGGATCGCGCCGCCTGCCTGAAACCGGCGACAGTTACGTTCGAAGAAGGCGCAACCATCGGCGTAGCGGCTAGCACCGCGTTGCAGGGGTTGCGTGATCACGGCCATCTGCAACCCGGGCAAAAAGTTTTGATCAACGGCGCGTCCGGCGGGGTGGGCACATTCGCGGTGCAAATCGCTAAGGCGATGGGCGCAGAGGTCACCGGCGTGTGCAGCACGCGAAATGTCGATCTTGTGAAATCAATAGGCGCCGATCATGTGATCGATTACACGAAGGAAGACTTCACAAAAGGCGACCAGCATTACGACGTGCTGTTCGACAACGTCCAGAACCATACGTTCTCCGAACGTCGACGCGCGCTCACGCCGAATGGCATTTGTTTGAACGTCGGCCTCGGCGGCGCCGGATGGCACGAAGACACCGCGCTGCATTTAGTCCGCTCATTCACTACTCCGCTCATGTCGAAGTTCACCAGCCAGAAATTCAAATTCTTCATCGCGGAATTGAATCACAACGACCTCGCCTATCTCGCCGATCTCATGCAAACCGGAAAAATGAAGCCAGTCATTGATCGCACCTACAAATCATTGAGCGAAACTCCGCAGGCGCTCGTCTATCTCGAGGAGGGCCATGCGCGTGGGAAAGTCGTAATTAACGTGGAGTAACTCGTGTCTGGCGATGGCGTAGACTGGTATCCCTAATCTTTTCGTCCATGATCGATAACCGCCGTTACCTCAAAAATGCATCCAGCTTATGAAACGAATACTGAAATGGGTTTTTCGCATCGTCCTTATCCTGTTGGTGCTCGCATTTCTTTTCGTGTTTGTCGCCTATTGGCGGTCGACGAACGATTGCGGCAAGACCGCCACCCCAACTAATCCGATGAAAGCCATCGTCTATTGCGACTATGGTGTAACCAACCTCAAGTTGGAGGAGATTGAAAAGCCTGTCCCGAATGATGACCAGATCCTGGTAAGAGTTCACGCCGCTTCGGTCAATCCATACGATTGGCACTTTGTTGAAGGAACGCCATATGTGATGCGCGCGATGGGCGTCGGTTTACGCAAACCGAAAGATACGCGGCTAGGTGTTGATTTTGCGGGGATTGTTGAAACCGTTGGCAAAAACGTCACAGAGTTCAAACCGGGGGATGAAGTGTTTGGCGGACGAGGTGGCGCGTTTGCGCAGTATGTGTGTCCACGCGCAACTCGAGCAGTGGCGTTGAAGCCCCCCAATGTGAGTTTTGAAGATGCCGCTGCGGTCAACATCGCGGGAATTACCGCGTTGCAGGCAGTGCGCGACAAGGGAAAAATTCAGGCAGGGCAAAAAGTCTTAATCAATGGCGCGTCGGGAGGCGTCGGCACGTTTGCAGTCCAAATCGCCAAATCATTTGGCGCAAATGTGACGGGTGTTTGCAGTACACGAAATGTCGATCTTGTGAAATCGCTCGGCGCTGATCAGGTGATTGATTACAGCAAAGAAGATTTTACCAAGAGCGCGGAACGTTATGATGTCATGCTCGACAACGTGGGAAATCATTCGCTGTCGGAGTGCAGAGGCGTGCTGACTTCCAAAGGTAAATATGTCCTCATTGGCGGCGGCGGAGCAAGCGATCAAGGCTTTCTCGGCGGACTCGGCAAAGCGCTTTGGGCGATGGTATTCTCAAAATTCGTGAACCAGCAGATGGGGATGATGATGGCCGACGCGAATCACAACGATCTCACCGTCCTGGCTGGCATGATGCAGTCCGGGAAACTAAAACCGGTGATCGACCGGACTTACAAATTAGATCAGGTGCCCGATGCAATTCGTTATGTCGAGCAAGGGCATGCCAGAGGAAAAGTAGTAATAACCGTTGACTAATATCGCGCGCTAAAAAGCTGATCTCATGTCGCTTACATGAAAATATTCCCCATTCTTTCTTTAGTTCTCATGGCTGTGTGTTGCCTTGGAGCTGAGCCGACCTGGAATCCGGCTGATGCCGTGAAGGAAGCCGAGCAGGACATTCACACGGGTCACATTAAGTTTTATTGGTCTGGCAGTATTGCGTCGTTCCCAGTTGGTGTCCCGTTCGACGTGGCTAAGAAGTATCCGAAAGCTGACGCCGGAAATGGCTGTGTCACTAACGACATACCACTTCGAGAACGACAGCAAGAATACGCCCGGCGCTATAACGAGAAAATGTTTGCCTACGTAAGTCAGAAGTACTGATGCGTACCGCTTTCGTGATTTTCGCGTTAATTGTTTCGGTCACCGCACTGGCGCTTCCAGAGGATGCAACTTTGTCGCCGCCCTTGCTTGGAACATGGCCGGGGCCTCTACACCAGACTCAATACCGCGCTGACGGGACGTGGGTTCTAAATCCCCAGTTCTTCCGAGCGAAATTTTCACTGTGACGCGGGTAACGGAGAAGAAATAGGTAGTCCAGATTTGCGGCTTCAAAGCGCTCGTAGCGCCGATGGCAAATGAGAGCGGTGCGACTCGTGCAGGTCAGAAAACCGCTCCAGGAGGCGGATATTCCAATTCCCGAGATCGGATCGTCGGACGTTTTGATTCGGGTTGCGGCTGCCGGCATCTGTCACTCGGATGCGCATTATCGCGCGGGCATTTCCAAAATTGATCATTTGCCGCTGACGCTTGGGCACGAAACCGCCGGTCGCGTGGAGGAAGTTGGCAGCTATGTGACGCACCTCTCAGCGGGAGACCGCGTTTGTGTACATTATTTGGTCCACTGCGGAAGCTGCGAGTTTTGTATGCGCGGCTTGGAACAATTCTGTCGCAGCGGACAGATGATTGGCAAACATCGGGACGGCGGTTACGCCGAATTCATCAAAGTTCCCGGCGCGAATGCGTTTCCGCTTCCCGACGAGATTCCATTCGAAGTCGGCGCAATCATGATGTGCTCGTCGGCAACTGCGCTTCATGCTTTGAACAAAGCGCGCTTCAAAGCCGGGGAGTCGATTGCGATTTTTGGCTTCGGCGGCCTCGGATGTTCCGCAATGCAATTAGCACGCGCTTTCGATTGCGAAGATGTCTATGTGGTTGAAATCAATCCTTCGAAGCTTGCGTCAGCCGCCAGCATGGGAGCCCTGGCGATCGACGCCAGGTCCGCAGATCCGGTCGAGCAAATCAAAGAGGCAACCGCTGGAACAGGAGTTGATGTCGCACTCGAATTAATCGGCTCTGCAAAGACGATGCGCCAGGCGGTGCTCTGCCTGGCCCCTCTCGGCCGCGCCGCTCTTGTCGGATTAACCGCCGAATCGATGTCGATTCATCCGTACACCGAGTTGATCAGCAAAGAAGTGGAGATCATCGGCGTCTCCGATCATCTGGCGACCGAACTTCCAGTACTAATCGAATTCGCACGCAGCGGGAAACTTCGATTTCCGCCAGAGTTATTGCGCGTTGTCGATCTCGACGCAGCCCAAATCAATGCGGCACTAGACGCACTTCAGGATTCCATTGATCACGTCAGAAC
>WNGE01009507.1_pt1 | contig 10223 bp, 9 predicted proteins | sample 5400651 | NCBI WGS metagenome assembly WNGE01 (sample SAMN13153370, study PRJNA577476) | soil metagenome | isolation source: 60 cm soil or saprolite under grassland replicate 2 | place: USA:California | collected 2016-06-15
ACCCAGAGCGCTTCGTCCGCAAGCCACCCCAACCACCGGCGCTGCCGACCGCGGTCTGGATCAACGAGCCGAAGGAGGGCACCACTACGACACAGTGATTCCCAAACGAATCTGCCTCAGAAAGGTTGACACGCGCCGCATCGTAGATGATGCCTTCCGCCGCCACCCACAGGCCCTTGCGGAGACGTGCGTACCTGACTCCCGTCAGTGCATCGAGCCGCGCCATGTACTCCGTGCCCCGCTCTGTCAGCGTGTCGTTCTCGTACAGCAATGGGTTGTCCTCGTGACGGGACTCAAGACGCAGTGTCTGGCCCTTGTCGTTGCGCTGCGCCAACCAGTGCGTGGGTGCGTTGGGGTTGGCGTCCCCCATCAGTTGCTGGAAGCTGATCTTCCCGTGACGCAGTCGCGTGCTGAGTGCTTCCCAGTCGTCCTCGGTCAGCTCGGTTGCTTCCTGGACGTAGACGGCGTCGTACTCGCTGGACATGATCTTGCTGGCCTTGTCCATGCCACCGACAACGACCACGCTGCCGTTGCTGTAGCGGTACTGCGCGGGATGCTCAGCACTGCCGCCGTAGTACTCAACGGTCCTGTTCTCAAGAGCTTCGGCAACGACGTGCTCGCGCCACGTCACGAGTGCTGTGCTCCCCAATGATGCAAGCGTCTTGCGGATGATCAGCCCACGCATGCCTGGGTTGACGAGTGCCATCAAGTGCAGCTTCTCAAGGCATGCACGACTCTTCCCGGTACCTGCTGGACCCGAGATCAGCACTTCAGGCTCACGGCACGAGAACAGCGCGTTGCACGCTCCCCTAGGTTCGTACACGTGCTCCAGCACCTTCATCGCTCACAGGCCCCTTCTCGTGGCAGCAATGGCCTGTTCTCGTACCGGGTCATCTATGTACCCCGTCACTTCAGGTCGTCCAGGTTCACGCCGGCCACTTCGTAGCGCACATGCACGTCGCCCACTTGCACACTGATCCGATTGGGGATCTGACCCAGCTCTTCAGCAGCCTGCTTCAGTGCCGACTGCTTCACCTTGGCCCACTGCGGGTCACGCTTCCCCAGCTCGCTCTCGTTGATGTGCTCGACATCGGATGACAGCTCAGCGAGACGTCGTTCCTTGTTGGCGATCCAGATGCCGGCGAACTCGTCTTCGAGATTGTTGCGTACCGCTTCGATCTCTTCCTTGTGCCGAGACTTGAACTCCGAGACGCTGCTCTGCACGACTCCGTACTTCTCAGCCAGCTCGACCTGTGTCAGCTTCCCTTCAGCAAGGTCCCGAATGAGATCACGCCGTAGCCATGCCTGCTTCTCAAGCGTGTACCTCGGAGCAGACAAGCCATCGGATGAGCTATCGGTCGTCATCGTCATCACCCGTGGCTGCTACTGCTCTGAGTTGTTCAGGGTCCACGCCGATGGAGCGAAGGAAGTCGTCGTCATCAGCAGCGCGGATGTAGCTGCGACCGAAGACCGCATGCTCGAAGACACGACGACGGTCCTCAGCTACCAGCTTCTTGTACTGCTCCTCCGTCACGGCCTACCTCCTACCGTTCATCCACCACTCGGAGGTTGGGGTCTCCGTGGCTTCCGCTTCTTGATCCGTATCTGTGTCATGTCACTCCCTCCAAGATGCCAGTGATGGCGTCATTGGCTGTCTGCTCTGGTGGCTTCCTGGATCGTCTGACTGGAGCCTTCTGGAGCCCGCTCCTTGTCGTGGGGTGTACCCGATGTACCCCTTGGAGCCCTACGACGCTTAGAGTCCCCTTCTCGTTCGTTTACGGGACCATCCTGTTTCACTGCCTCCGTCCCCCCGTCCGTGTAGTAGGGGCATGGAGACACCGGACACGCCGTGCAATCACCTGTGCAGTCCCGGTTCTTCCTGACCCCTGCACGTGGTGCAGGACCCTGTTGACGGTTGTTGCTCGCTCCCTCCGGTCGCACGGAGGAAGAATCTCGATGCTTTCTCGGAGGCTTCCTGAGTCCTGCACGTGGTGCAGGGGTCTCTGACTGATTCAAGTTGACTGGTTCATTGACAGATTCATATGACTGATTAGGCGGCACGTGGTGCAGGGGTGGGTCTGCACGTGGTGCAGGGGTGTCCTGCACGACAAGGGGGGACTGCACGTGGTGCAGTACTGCACGTGGTGCAGGGGTACGCAGGCACTTGGTTCTTGTCGAGCAGGAGACTCCGTTGTCGAGGCTCAAGATGTAGACGTTGCTCATACCTGGGCGGTGCTCGACGACATGGAACCCATGCAACTCCAGGTGCTTGATCGAGTCCCGTACCGTCCGATCCTTGAACCTCGTCTCCTGGCAGAGCATCGCCACACCTGGGAACGACCGACCTTTGTCGTCCGCATGCCGGCAGATGGCAGCCAGTACCCAGGAGTCGGTTGGGTCCAGGCCCTTGATCTCGAAGACCCTATCGACCAGGACGTAGCTCATGCTGCCTTCCTACGTTCCAAGCCCCGATTCACGTTGGTCCGACACGTCACGGGCTCCAGGTGGTCGAGCACGTTGAAGCAACGCCGATGAAGGCAGGCATTTCCCCCCGGACACGATAGGTCCGAGTTATGGCATGTGTGGTCAAGGGTCAGCTCGTTCGGGATTGGTCCCACGAGCGTCTTGTAGAGCCACCTGTGCCCACGCACAGCCACGTAGTGGCCTTCTTCGTTGGGAACTCCGAAGATGCCATAGCCGGTGTCAGAGATGGCCCCGGTGAATCTCCAGCACCCGTTGACGACTTCGATCCGTCCGAGCACTCGGCAGACAACAACCTGGTCTCTCTCTTCGAGTGCCCGATACCGAGCGTTGGCCCGTCGGATGCGATCTTCCCTGGTCGGTGGCTTGGAGCCACGAGAGGGATGGCGCGCTTGACAGCAGCGCCGGCATGGGCACGTTGGCCCGTGATCTGTGAATGACAAGAGGTCACCTCCATGTAGCGGACGACCCCAGCCCTGACCAAGGGCATGGGATCGTCGCGGCTATGGTGCGAAGATGACTCTCTCCACTTCGGATCATAGACGATCCAGGATCGCGTTGCTGTACCATCGACCTGGATACGCACGCGCATGTATGAGGTCAGCAAAGAGCCCCTAGGTCCGGCATCGCCTAGGGGCTCGACGCTGTTCGGGGAGAGCTACTCTCGACCCGCCTGCGCTGTGCTCCTCATCTTCTCGAACAACTCTTCCAGCTCGCCCATCCACCAGCGGAAGGCTTCAAGCTGCTCGTCAGTCACGTCACCCCTGGCCTCTGCCTTTCGATGGTCAACGATGAAACCTTCAAGCATTGAGTGGACCATCTGAAGGAGAGCGATCATCCGCTCGGCCTTGTCGTCCCGTGGATCGTTGTCCATCACATAACCTCCTTGGCGATCCTGTCGAGCGAAGCGTCACTCGGTCGAGTCTTGGAGACCTCCACCTTGCGACCCAGTAACTTCGACAGGGGCTCCAGCTCTTCCTTCTTGCCTGTGGGCGTTCCGTCCCTCCAGATGGGCACGATGCGACTCTCACGGAAATGACCGGGGACTCCTGGCATCACCAGGACATGAATGAGAACGGCTCTGAGGACCCGCTGACGCTCCGGTGTACTCCAGGAAGCCCACGCCCTCGAAAGCTCGTCAGAGGCCCGTGGAATGGTCAGCAACGTGGTGGTCTCGGGCTGGGAAGCAAGCCGCTCCTCGTAGTACTGGATGCCAGCTTCAAGCTCCGCGTGTCGAACGAAGTGCTGGGGCTCCGCGAATCTGGTCCCGAGGATGGCACCCAGTTCTGAAAGCTCTTCCCGGTCAGCTTCGATCCGCTCTGGTGTCGGATCGTCAGACAGTTGGGCTGCCATGCGTCGTTGCAGTGCCGCTGCGAAGTGGGGACCGGTCACCCACTCGAAGAACTTGGCTTCCATCACGCGCTCAAGGTCGGGAGCGTTCACCTGCAACGCGCAACCACTGTGGTCGGTGCCCTTCGGACAAAAGTACACCTGCACGGCGTTCCCCTTGTTGAAGGGGAACATCTTCCCCAGGCACCTTCCGCAGACCAGCAGGCCGGCGTAGAGCTTCATTGGTGGACGACCCACCTTCTTACCGGCAGCGCCCTTGCGAGCCCCGTAGAAGGCCAGGAGACGGTTCCTGGTGGTCATGTCGATGATGGCTGGCCACTCGGCAGGACCGACCACCTCGCCACGGTGCTGACGAAGGCCGGCGATCCTGGGGGATCTGAGCATCCGCTTGAGTGGCCCCGTCTTGAACGGGTTCCCTCGCGTGGTGACGATGCCTCTGCGGTGCCAGTCGTGGAGCACGACTGCGACGTGCTCCTGATGATCGAGGATGCGGGTAGCGGCTTCACGGATCAGGTTGGCTTCGTCCTCGCGCACGGTCACGAAGTCGTCTTCATATCCGAACGGGCGCACGCCGCCGCCGTGGTGCTCTCCTGCCGCAGCCTTCTGGTCATGCCTCAACATCAGCCGCTCCGACTTGTGCTCGCTCTCCCGTCGCGCGAGTGCTCCCGCGATTCTGAACATCATCTTGCCGTTGGAGGTCGCCAAGTCATACTCACCCGTGACCGTACCGAGCTTGATCCCGTGCTTCTCTGCCAGCTCGATGATGCGCCCGTTGTCTCGGTCGGGATCACGGGAGAGACGGTCAGCGTCCCAGACCACAATGCCCCTGGTGCGTCCTTCCTTGGCGTCGATGAGCATGCGCTCGAAGTCTGGGCGTTCGCCCTTGAAGCCGCTCTTGTCGTTGTCGGTGTAGACCTCAAAGACCTTGCCACCCTTGCGAGCGACCAGCTCACGGCACGGTGGCTCTTGGCGCTCGATGCCAAGCGTCTCGATGTAGGTCTTCCCGTCCTTGTCCTTGCGCCTGGCCTGCGAGATCCGAACGTAGACACCCCATGGTTCCTGACCCATCACGACCCCCTTCCACTGCGACGGTAGCGGTAAGGGGTTCATGTTGACAACCGTGCTCCTGGACGTGGTCATGCGGCAGGTCCGCAGCCTGTTCGGGATCGGATGACCAGCCGGTCGAGGCCGAGCGCGCGGGACGGTGCTGAGCCGGCCGCCCCGCGCGCTCTGCCAAGAGGCGTGCATCCGACCGGGGCCCGGCCGCCTTGCTGGGCGATGGTCCGCACCCCGCGACCCTCGATGGCCGATCGGCTGCAGCGGGGGGCGGTCACCGTGGAGCTGGTCGGTGTGATCCCGCTGCTGGTCGCGGTCACGCTCGCGATGGTGGGCTTGATCGCGGTCGCCAGGGATCAGGTTCTTGCGCAAAGCGCCGCTCGTGAGGGTGCCCGGGAGGCCGCGCTGGGCTCTGACCAGGCCCGGGCCGTTGCGGCGGTGCGGGCCGCCCTTCCCGCCGGTCGGGCGGCGCGCGTCACGGTGGTCCCAGCGGCCTCGGACCGAGTCCGTGTCAGGGTGGAGCTGGAGGTTCGTCTGCTGTTCGGCGTGCCTCCGGTGGCCGTCCGCGCTGAGGCGGTCGCGCTGCGCGAGCCGGGCCCTGTACCTCGGGCGGCGGGCCCATGACCAGCAACGGGTCGGGAATGGCCGACACCTCCCTGACCGCGCTCGCCTTCACGAACAGGCGTGCGGGCGTCGAGCGACTGCCGGGCCAGCCGCCCGAGCGTGGCTCGGCGTCCCTGATCGGGCTGGCGTTGTGCGCGTTCGTGGTGATCGCCACGCTGGTGACCGCTGACGTCGGAGCACTGGCATTCGCCAGGGCGCGTGCGCAGACAGCCGCCGATCTCGCGGCGCTCGCGGCTGTCACGCCGCATCCCAGCGGCCCGCTGGAGCAGTCAGCGGGCACTTCGCCGGGTCTCTCCGGTCTCGGCTCACCGGCGGAGCGGGCCAGCGCCGTCGCCGCGGGCAACGGCGCCGACATGCTCGCCTGCTCCTGCGGACCGCTGGAGGCGACCATCAGCGTCGGCGTGCGTGCGCGCCTGATCCCGTTCGGCGCCACCGTGCAGGTCAGGGCCTACGCTCGGGCGGTGTTGCGATCGTCGATGGCTCCAACGACGAGCGTCCCCCCGGCGGCGACACCGCATTCGTCCGGAATCGCTGGCCGAGCGGAGACCTCCGCCCGGGGGCCGGCGACCTTGCGTGCCGGTCTGCCGCGAAGAGCGGCGGGCCTGGCGCCGTCTGGTGAAGTCGGCGCCAGGCCCCGGAGGCCGCGGTCGGTCAACGGCCGATCACAGAGAGTTCGCGGACTACCGGTCCGCCTTGTTGAAAAGGCCGCCCCGGGCGCCCGAGTCGGCTCCGGTCGGAGCGGGTCGCTCGTCGCGGCGATCGGGGTTCCCGTGAGGGGGAATCCGCCCCGAGACCTGCGTGGTCTCTCCGGAGCCCTCCGCGCCGGCCATGTCGCCGAGGCGGCTGGTGCGGCGGTCACGGTCGACCTCGTCACGCAGGTCGGCGTTCTCGCGCTCCAGCTCTCCGATGCGACCCTCCATGTCCCGGTGGACCGTGCGGCGCTCCCTGCGCCTGAGGCGACGGTTCTTGGACGAGCCCCAAGCGAGGAAGAGCAGCGACGCGAAGACGAATCCGGCTGCGGCGGCGATCACCAGGAGTTGGCCCTGGGTGAAGCGGGTGATGGTCTGGTTGAAGAGTTGAACGCTGCTGGCGTCGGTGTTGGCGACCACGGAATCTCCGATGACGACACCGACGATCACGGCGAGCAGCAGGAAGAACACGGCCATCCTAGCCTCCAATGGCATTTGCTAGCCCCTTTTGGGGCCGCGGGTCTTTCCAGCCTTCCTTGTTGCTGCCCCGCCATCGCGGAAGTCAAACGGGGCAAGCGGGGTAGACCTGGCTACGGCCGATTTATCGAGCGTTTCGCCGCGTCGAGCGCGAGGCGTGAGGCCTGCTCGGGGCTCTGGGCGATCGGGAACGCCTCGACGGGCTCTCCGGAGAGCGTCAGACCCCAGGTCGCCAGCCCGATGACGGGGAGCCCCACGCGCAGCCCGAGCGCGATCTCCGAGAGGGTTCCGAACCCTCCGCCGACGGCGACCAGCGCGTCGCTGGCGCGGACCAGCAGGACGTTGCGGCCCTCGCCAAGCCCTGTCGGCAGCGCCACGCTGAGGTATGGATTGCCGGAGGCGCGGTCGCCACCGGGGAGCAGGCCGACCGTTCGCCCACCAGCTGCCTGTGCGCCACGGCACACAGCGGTCATGACCCCGAGCCCCCCGCCGCACACCACGATGGCACCGGCCTCGGCGAGGCACCGACCGAGCGTCTCCGCCATCGGGATCAAGGAGGCATCCGGCTCCGATGCGCCCGCCACGCCGATGTACACGCTCACGTCGTGCCTCGCTTCCGCGTGCCCCTCCGTGCCCGCCGTGGGGCGGAGCCACCCTCGGCCGCCGCGCTCGCCGGCTCGGCGTCCCGCCGCAAGGACCCGTCAGGTGGACCGCTGGGTGCCGCCTCGCCAGGCGTGGGCCCGTCCCCCGAGCGCCGGGATGAACCGCCACGGCCGCGGCTGGAACTCGCCGCCGGAGCCTCCGCGGCGGGGGCGGGGTGGGTCGGTGGTGCCGCTGATGTCCCTGGGGCGGCGGAGGCGGGGGGACCCGCCGACGCGCGGGGGGCGGACGGTGCGGCGGCCCTGGCGGGCGCCGCGGACGAGGGTTGGGCTCCGGTGAGGTCGATGAGGAGCTGGTCGAGGAGGCGGACGGCGCCGGACTTGTCGAGGGGGTGGTTGCCGTTGCCGCACTTGGGTGACTGGACGCAGGAGGGGCAGCCGGTCTCGCAGGGGCAGGACCTGATGGTGTCCCTGGTCGCGCGCAGGTGCTCGGCCGCGAGGTCGTAGCCGCGCTCGCTGATGCCGGCGCCGCCTGGGTAACCGTCGTAGACGAAGATGGTGGCCATCCCGGTGTCCTGGTGCCAGGCGGTCGACAGGCCGCCGATGTCCCAGCGATCGCACATGGCGAACAGCGGCAGGAGGCCGATCTGGGCGTGCTCGGCGGCGTGCGCGGCGCCGGGGACGTCCCTGGCTTCGAGCCCGGCGGCCTCCAGCAGTTCCGGCGTGAGCGTGTACCAGTAGGCGACGGTCGACAGGTGGCTCGGCGGCAGGGAGAGGTCCTCGTAGCCGAGCAGCTCGCCCGATCCGACCTTGCGCCGCTCGTAGCCGACGACCTGCTCGGAGACGGCGACGCGCCCCAGCCAGCGCGCGGAGCGGGGGAGTTCCCGGTGACGGAGCGGCTCGAGGATCTGCACGTCGGTGTCGTGGCGCGCCTGCGTGTACTCGTCGCCGGTGGCGGCCTCCACCAGGGCGGCGCCGGCGTCCAGGTCGAGGTCCACTACGCGGTACGACTCGCCCTGATGGAGGTAGACGGCGCCCTGGTGCACGGTGGACGGGGCTCTGGACCGGTCGACGGTGCCGATGACCTGCCCGGTGGCGGCCTCGACGATGGTCACCGGTGCGCCTCCCGCGTTGCGCAGGTCCACGCCCGGCGCGGCTGAGCGGCCGGCGCTGGCGCGGTAGCCGCGACGGCTTGGTCGCAGCACGCCTTCGTTCTCGAGGCTGGCCACCAGCTCGCGCGCTGGCGGGCCGAACAGGGCGAGGTCCTCCTCGGTCAGGGGGGCCTCGTAGGCGGCGCAGGCCAGGTGCGGGGCGAGCACGTAGGGATTGCCCGGGTCGACCAGCGCGGCCTCGTGCGGCCGGCCGAACAGGTCGGCAGGATGATGCAGGTAGTAGGCGTCCAGCGGGTCGTCGAGGCCGACCAGCACGGCCAGCGAGGCCCCGCCCTGCCTGCCGGCGCGCCCCGCCTGCTGCCAGAGCGAGGCGATGGTGCCGGGGAAGCCGTCGAGCACGATCGCGTCCAGGCCGCCGATGTCCATGCCCAGCTCGAGCGCGTTGGTGGCTGCCACGCCCAGGAGCTTGCCGGAGACGATGCCCGCCTCCAGGGTGCGCCGCTCCTCGGCGAGGTAGCCGGCGCGGTAGGCCCGCACCCGCCCGGCCAGCGAGCGGTCCACCTCGGCGACGCGTCGGCGAGTGTAGGTGGCGACCAGCTCGGCGGCTTTGCGCGAGCGCGTGAAGCACAGCGTCCGGACGCCGGCCTCCACCCCGGCGGCGAGCCAGTTGGAGGCGTCGACGTTGGCGCTGCGGCGCGTGCCGGTGGCCTCGTCGAGCAGCGGCGGCTCCCACAGCGCGAAGGTGACCCGGCCACGCGGGGAGCCGTCCGCGGTCACCGCCTCGACCGGAAGGCCGACCAGCCGGCTGGCCAGCTCGGCCGGGTTGCCGAGGGTGGCGGAGGCGAGCACGAAGGTCGGGTCGGCGCCGTAGCGGTTCGCCAGCCTCCGCAGGCGCCGCAGCACGGCGGCCACGTGCGAGCCGAACACCCCGCGCAGGGTGTGGGCCTCGTCGACGATCACCAGCGCCAACTGGCCGAGAAAGGCGCTCCAGCGCTCGTGACCGGGCAGGATCCCCTGGTGGAGCATGTCGGGGTTGGTGAGCACGAGGTTGGCGTTGCGCCGAACCATGGGGCGCTCCTCGGCCGGCGTGTCGCCGTCATAGGAGGCAGCACGGACGCCGGTCAGCGCGAAGGACCGGATGGCGCGGAGCTGGTCGTGGGCGAGCGCCTTGGTTGGCGCCAGGTACAGCGCGGTGCGATGGCCCTCGGCCAGCAGGGCCTCGAACACCGGAAGCTGGTAGCAGAGGCTTTTGCCGGAGGCGGTCCCGGTGGCGACCACCACGTTGGTGCCGGAGCGGGCCAGCGCGATCGCCTCGGCCTGGTGGCTCCACAGGGTATCGATGCCGCGCCCCCGCAGGCGGCTGAGCAGTACGTCGGGGAGGTCGTCCGGCAGCCCGACCCGGCGTGCCCTCCTGGCGGGCAGACGCTCGACGTGGACGAGCTGACCCCGGTAGTCGGGGTCGCTGGAGAGGTCCTCGATCAGGCTGGCAGGGTCGACCACCCCGCCATGGTAGTCACGCCCCGGACACCACGGAGAGCGGTTGCCCCCGGCCAGCCGACCACCACCGGAACCGTCACAGCGCGTGGAGCGCAGCGGCGGCGCCGCCGGCCCACCCCGACCCCGGAGCCCACCCCGACCCCGGAGCCCACCCCGACCCCGGAGCCCACTCCGCCGCTAGGAGGCCCCTGAATTACGTCGATTCTGGGTGGGGGCGAGTGGCCTTCGGGGACTTGGGCGTGGTCAAGCCGGGGTCCGCGGCCCTGGTCGGCGTGGGGGCTGCCGGTTGGCCGCCCTTGGTGCACGCCCGGGGAAGCCCGGCACCTGGGTGTGGCTGC
>WNGE01009510.1_pt1 | contig 10222 bp, 5 predicted proteins | sample 5400651 | NCBI WGS metagenome assembly WNGE01 (sample SAMN13153370, study PRJNA577476) | soil metagenome | isolation source: 60 cm soil or saprolite under grassland replicate 2 | place: USA:California | collected 2016-06-15
AAGCCGAAGTTGAGCGCGCGGCGAATGAGGTTTCGCGCCCGCGGGGGCGCGCGCGGCGGGCGTGAGCATCGCTGAATACGACGAGCGTTCGGAATCAGCCTGCCGCCCGCTCAAGTCGCGAAAAAGAGCGTTGCGAAGGCAAAAAAAACCGGCGGATCGCTCCGCCGGCTTTGAGATTGCAACGACTGCGTAAACGCTAAGCTGCGTCGGCCGAGATCTCCGTTGTCGGGGCAACCGCTTCGCCCGCCGGAACTTCCTCGCCCGGCGTGAGGAACCCGACCTCGGGTCCGAGGAGCTTCTGCTTCTTCCTCGCATTGTGATAGGCGAGACCGGTGCCGGCGGGAATCAGCCGGCCGACGATGACGTTTTCCTTCAGGCCGCGCAGATCGTCCTTCTTGCCCATGATCGCCGCTTCGGTCAGCACGCGCGTGGTCTCCTGGAACGACGCCGCCGAGATGAACGAGTCGGTGGAGAGTGACGCCTTCGTGATCCCGAGCAGCATGTGCTCGTAGGTCGCGCCGCGCTTGCCTTCCTCCTTCATCACCTTGTCGTTCTCGTCCAGCAGGTCCGAGCGCTCGGCTTGCTCACCCACGATGAAGCGCGAGTCGCCGGCATCGACGACCTGCACGCGGCGCAGCATCTGCCGCACGATCACCTCGATGTGCTTGTCGTTGATCTTCACGCCCTGCAGCCGGTAGACGTCCTGCACTTCGTCGGTGATGTAGCGCGCGAGCGCCTCCACGCCGAGCAGCCGCAGGATGTCGTGCGGATCCGCCGGACCGTCGACGATCGACTCGCCCTTGTTCACCACCTGGCCGTCGTGCGCGGTCACGTGCTTGTCCTTCGGGATCAGGTACTCGTGGGCAGTGCCGTCGAGATCGGTGATGACGAGGCGCTGCTTGCCCTTCGTGTCCTTGCCGAACGACACCGTCCCCGTGACTTCCGCCAGCAATCCCGCATCCTTCGGCGAGCGCGCCTCGAACAACTCAGCCACGCGTGGCAGACCGCCGGTGATGTCGCGGGTCTTCGACGTCTCCTGCGGGATCCGCGCCAGCACTTCGCCGACGGCGACCTGCTGGCCGTCCTTCACCGTGATGATCGAGCCCAGCTGGAACGTGATGTTCACCGGATGATCGGTACCCGCGAGCATGATCTCGCTGCCCGCTTCGTCCAGCAGCTTCACCTGCGGCCGCACGCCCTTCGCCGCTGCGCCCGCGCGGCGCTTCGGATCGATGACGACGAGCGTCGACAGACCAGTCACTTCGTCGACCTGCTTCGCGACGGTGACGCCCTCCTCGACGTGCTCGAACTTCACGCGGCCCGCGTACTCGGTGACGATCGGGCGCGAGGTCGCGTCCCACATCGCGAGCACCTTGCCGGCCTTGACGACATCGCCATCCTTGACCTGCAGCGTCGCGCCGTACGGAATCTTGTGGCGCTCGCGCTCGCGGCCGTTGTCGTCGTGGACCGTCACTTCGCCCGAGCGAGCGATCACCACCAGCTCGCCCTTGGCGTTGGTGACATAGCGCATCAGCGACGAGAAGCGGATCGTCCCCGCCGACTTGCTCTCGAGCTGCGATGCCGCGGCGGTCCGCGACGCGGCGCCGCCGATGTGGAACGTCCGCATCGTGAGCTGCGTGCCCGGCTCGCCGATCGACTGCGCGGCGATGACGCCGACCGCTTCGCCGACGTTGACCAGATGCCCGCGGCCGAGGTCGCGGCCATAGCACGTTGCGCATAGACCGTAGCGCGTGTCGCAGGTGAGCGGCGTGCGCACCTTGACTTCGTCGATGCCGAGGAGCTCGATCTGGTCGACTTCGTCTTCACCCAGAAGCGTGCCAGCCTCGTACAGCGTCGCCTGCGTCTCGGGATTGACGACGTCGACAGCGACACTGCGGCCGAGGATCCGCTCGCGCAGCGCCTCGATCACTTCGCCACCCTCGACGAGCGCCTTCATCGCCACGCCGTTGCTCGTGCCGCAGTCTTCCTCGGTGACGACCAGATCCTGCGTCACGTCGACGAGACGGCGTGTGAGATAGCCCGAGTTCGCCGTCTTCAGCGCCGTATCCGCGAGACCCTTGCGCGCGCCGTGCGTCGAGATGAAGTACTGCAGCACGTTCAGGCCCTCGCGGAAGTTCGCGGTGATCGGCGTCTCGATGATCGAGCCGTCCGGCTTGGCCATCAGGCCGCGCATCCCCGCGAGCTGGCGGATCTGCGCCGCCGATCCCCGCGCGCCGGAGTCCGCCATCATGTAGATGGAATTGAACGACTCCTGCTTGACGGTCTTGCCCTCGCGATCCTGGACGTCCACCGAACCCAGCTGGCTCATCATCGCCTTCGCGATGTCGTCACCCGCGCGCCCCCAGATGTCGACGACCTTGTTGTAGCGCTCGCCTTGCGTCACGAGGCCCGAGGTGTACTGCGCCTCGATTTCCTTCACCTGGGCTTCGGAGTCGGCGATGATCTTGTGCTTTTCTTCCGGCACCAGCATGTCGTCCGCGGCGAACGAGATGCCCCCGCGCGTTGCGAGGCTGTAACCCGCCTGCATCAGCTTGTCGGCGAAGATGACCGTCTCGCGCAATCCGCAGCGGCGGAAGCTCACGTTGATGATCTTCGAGATCTCCTTCTTCTTGAGCGGCTTGTTGATGTTCTCGAAGCCCAATCCCACCGGCAGGATCTCGGAGAGAAGTGCGCGGCCAACCGTCGTTTCAAACCGCTTGATCGTTTCGACGGCTTCGCTGCCGGGACCGGTCTCGGTCTGCTTCAGCCGGACCTGGATCTTCGCGTGCAGCTCGACCTGCCGCGCTTCATAGGCGCGCGACACTTCGGCGATGTCCGCGAACAACATGCCTTCGCCCTTCGCGTTGATCTTCTCGCGCGTCGCGTAATAAAGGCCGAGCACGATGTCCTGCGAGGGCACGATGCACGGCTCGCCATTCGAGGGGAGCAGGACATTGTTGGACGCCAACATCAGCGTCCGCGCTTCCATCTGCGCTTCGAGCGACAGCGGCACATGGACTGCCATCTGGTCGCCGTCGAAGTCGGCGTTGAACGCCGTGCAGACCAGCGGATGCAGCTGGATCGCCTTGCCTTCGATCAGCACCGGCTCGAAGGCCTGGATCCCGAGACGGTGCAGCGTCGGCGCGCGGTTCAGCATCACCGGATGCTCGCGGATCACGTCTTCCAGGATGTCCCAGACGACAGGCTCCTGCGCCTCGACCATCTTCTTCGCGGCCTTGATCGTCGTGGCAAGCCCCATCGTCTCCAGCTTGTTGAAGATGTAGGGCTTGAAGAGCTCGAGCGCCATCAGCTTCGGCAGCCCGCATTGGTGGAGCTTCAGCTGCGGACCGACGACGATGACGGAGCGGCCCGAATAGTCGACGCGTTTTCCCAGCAGGTTCTGGCGGAAGCGGCCGCCCTTGCCTTTGATCATGTCGGCAAGCGACTTCAGCGGTCGCTTGTTGGCGCCGGTCATCGCCTTGCCGCGGCGGCCGTTGTCGAGCAGGCTGTCGACCGCCTCCTGCAGCATCCGCTTTTCGTTGCGGACGATGATGTCGGGCGCCTTCAACTCGAGCAGGCGCTTCAACCGGTTGTTGCGGTTGATCACGCGGCGATAGAGGTCGTTCAGATCGGAGGTCGCGAAGCGGCCGCCGTCGAGCGGCACCAGCGGGCGCAGCTCCGGCGGCAGCACCGGCAGCACTTCGAGAATCATCCACTCCGGCTTGATCCCGGACTTGTGGAACGCTTCCAGGACCTTGAGCCGCTTGGCGATCTTCTTGATCTTGGTGTCGGACCCCGTCGCTTCGAGTTCCTTGCGCAGCTTTTCGATTTCGTGCGGGACGTCGAGCGCCTTCAGGAGCTCGCGGATCCCCTCCGCGCCCATCGACGCCGAGAAGTCATCGCCGTGCTGTTCGAGCTTCGCGAGATAGTCGTCCTCGGTCAGCAATTGCGCGCGGTTGAGCGGCGTGAGGCCAGGATCGGTGACGACGTACGCTTCGAAGTACAGGACGCGCTCGATGTCGCGCAGCGTCATGTCGAGCACCATCCCCATCCGCGACGGAAGGCTCTTCAGGAACCAGATGTGCGCGACCGGGCTCGCGAGCTCGATATGGCCCATCCGCTCGCGGCGGACCTTGGCGAGCGTCACTTCGACGCCGCATTTTTCGCAAATGACACCGCGGTGCTTCAGGCGCTTGTACTTGCCGCACAGGCACTCGTAGTCCTTGACCGGGCCGAAGATCTTGGCGCAGAAGAGGCCGTCGCGCTCCGGCTTGAAGGTCCGGTAGTTGATCGTTTCCGGCTTTTTCACTTCGCCGTACGACCACGAGCGAATCTTCTCCGGCGACGCGAGACCGGTCTTGATCGCGTCGAATTCCTCTTCCTGCGTAACCTGCTTGAAAAGATCGAGCAGTGCTTTCATGCGTACTCCCGAATGATTCGTGTCGGTGCTGCGAATTCAAAGTCCTGAACCACGAAGGACACGAAGAACACGAAGGAAATGCCCAAATCAGGTTTTCTTCGTGCCCCTTCGTGCTCTTCGTGGTGAATGCCTTTCGTCTCTCGCCGCATCAGAAGCGCTCCAGGTCGATGTCGATCGCCAGCGAGCGGATTTCCTTCACCAGCACGTTGAACGATTCCGGCATGCCGGCTTCGATCTTGTGCTCGCCCTTGACGATGTTCTCGTAGACCTTGGTCCGGCCGTTGACGTCGTCGGACTTGACGGTGAGCATCTCCTGCAGCGTGTAGGCAGCGCCATAGGCTTCGAGCGCCCAGACTTCCATTTCGCCGAAGCGCTGACCGCCGAATTGCGCCTTGCCGCCCAGTGGCTGCTGCGTGACGAGGCTGTACGGGCCGGTCGAGCGGGCGTGCATCTTGTCGTCGACCAGGTGGTGCAACTTCAGCACGTGCATGTAGCCGACGGTGACCTGTCGATCGAAGGCTTCGCCAGTGCGGCCGTCGAACAACGTGACCTGACCTGAGCGCGGCAGCCCGGCCAACTCGAGCATGCCTTTGATCTCGTCCTCGGTCGCTCCGTCGAACACCGGCGTCGCGAACGGCACGCCGCCGCGCAGATTATCGGCAAGGCGCATCACCTCGTCCTCGTCGAATGCCGCGAGATCCTCGTGCTTGCCCGTCGTGTTGTAGATCCGCTCGAGGAACTTGCGGACATCTGCGGCTTTCGTCTGCGCCCTGATCATGTCGTCGATCTTGCGGCCGAGGCCTTTCGCGGCCCAGCCCAGGTGCACCTCGAGAATCTGGCCGACGTTCATCCGTGACGGGACGCCCAGCGGGTTCAGCACGATGTCGACCGGCGTGCCGTCGGCCATGTACGGCATGTCCTCGACCGGCACGATCTTCGACACGACACCCTTGTTCCCGTGGCGGCCGGCCATCTTGTCACCCGGCTGCAGGCGGCGCTTGACGGCGACGTACACCTTGACCATTTTCTGCACGCCGGGCGGCAGCTCGTCGCCCTGCGTAAGCTTTTTCTTCTTGTGCTCGTACATCGCGTCGAACTGCACGCGCAACTGGGCGAGCGACTCCTTCATCGCCTCGAGCTGCCGCGCGGAGTCTTCGCCCGCGAGGCGAATGTCGAACCAGTCGTAGCGGTTGACGCCGTCGACATATTCCTTGGTGAGCTTCGTTCCCTTGGCGATACGCTTGGGACCGCCGTTGACGGTCTTGCCGAGCAGCAATTTCTCGATCCGCGCGAACGCGTCGTTCTCGACGATCCGCAGCTGATCGTTCAGGTCCTTGCGGTAGCCCTTGAGCTCGTCGTCGATGATCTGCGCCGCGCGCTTGTCGCGCTCGATGCCTTCGCGAGTGAAGACCTGGACGTCGATCACGCAGCCGGAAATCCCCGACGGAACGCGCAGGCTCGTATCCTTCACGTCGGACGCCTTCTCGCCGAAGATCGCGCGCAGCAGCTTTTCTTCCGGTGTGAGCTGCGTCTCGCCCTTCGGCGTGACCTTGCCCACCAGCACGTCGCCCGCCTCGACTTCGGCGCCGATGTAGACGATACCGGCGTCATCGAGACGGCCGAGTTGCGCTTCGCCCAGGCTCGAGATGTCGCGGGTTATTTCCTCGGGACCGAGCTTGGTGTCGCGGGCGACGACGGAGAGCTCCTCGATGTGGATCGACGTATAGCGGTCGTCGGCGACCACGCGTTCGGAGATGAGGATCGAGTCCTCGTAGTTGTAGCCGTTCCACGGCATGAACGCGACCAGCATGTTCTGGCCCAAGGCCAGCTCGCCCATGTCGGTCGATGCGCCGTCGGCAATGACGTCGCCCTTCGCGATCACGTCGCCCACGCGCACCAGCGGCCGCTGGTTGATGTTGGTGTTCTGGTTGCTGCGCGTGTACTTGGTCAGGTTGTAGATGTCCACACCGACGTCGCCGGCCGCCGTTTCGGCATCGTGCACGCGCACGACGATCCGGTTGGCGTCGATGTAGTCGACCTTGCCGCCACGGCGCGCTTGCACCGCAGTGCCCGAGTCGACCGCCGCGGTACGCTCGACACCGGTGCCGACGAGCGGTTTTTCGGCGCGCAGGCACGGCACGGCTTGCCGCTGCATGTTGGAGCCCATCAGCGCGCGGTTCGCGTCGTCATGCTCGAGGAACGGAATGAGCGACGCCGCCACCGAAACGATCTGCGCCGGCGCCACGTCCATGTAGTCGACCTTGTCGGCGGTCGAGAGCATGAACTCGTTCTTGCTGCGGCACGAGACGAGCTCGTCCTTCAACTTTCCGGTCTTGTCGAGCGTCGCGTTCGCCTGCGCGATCACGTAGGCGCCTTCCTCGATGGCCGAAAGGTACTGGATCTCGTCGGTAACCTTGCCGCTGTTGACCTTGCGGTACGGTGTCTCGAGGAAACCGTACTCGTTGGTGCGTGCGTAGAGCGCAAGCGAATTGATGAGGCCGATGTTCGGACCTTCCGGCGTCTCGATCGGGCATACGCGCCCGTAGTGCGTCGGATGCACGTCGCGGACTTCGAAGCCCGCGCGCTCGCGCGTAAGGCCGCCCGGTCCCAGGGCCGACACCCGGCGCTTGTGCGTGATCTCGGACAAAGGATTGGTCTGGTCCATGAACTGCGACAGCTGCGAGCTGCCGAAGAACTCCTTGATCGCGGCGCTGATCGGCTTGGCGTTGATGAGATCGTGCGGCAGCAGGTTCTCGCTTTCGGCCTGGCCCAGGCGCTCCTTGACGGCGCGCTCGACACGCACCAGTCCCGAGCGGAACTGGTTCTCGGAAAGCTCGCCGACGGAGCGCACGCGGCGATTTCCCAGGTGATCGATGTCGTCGATCTCGCCGCGGCCGTTGCGCAACTCGACCAGGATCTTGATCACCGCGATGATGTCGTCGTTGGCGAGCGTCGCCGTGCCCTTGAGCTCGGTGCGGCCCACGCGACGGTTGAACTTCATCCGGCCGACGGCCGACAGGTCGTAACGCTCTTCCGAGAAAAACAGGCCGTGGAACAGCGTCTCGACGGCATCCTCGGTCGGCGGCTCGCCCGGCCGCATCATCCGGTAGATCGCCACGCGCGCGGCAGTCTGATCGGGCGTGTCGTCGGCGCGCAGCGTCTGCGAAATGTAGGCGCCCTGGTCGAGGTCGTTGGTGTAGATCGTCTGGATCTCCGCGACTCCGGCGTCGGACAGCTTCTGCAGGAGCTCCTCGGTGATCTCGTCGTTGGCCTTGGCGAGGACTTCGCCGGTCGTCTTGTCGACGATGTTGGTCGCAAGCGCGCGGCCGACGATGTAATCCGCCGGCACAGCGATCTTTTTCACGCCGGCTTCGGTGAGCTCGCGCACATGCTTGGCCGTGATCCGCTTGTCGCGCGCGACGATGACCTTGCCGTCCTTGCCGGTCACGTCGAAGCGCGCCATTTCGCCCCGCAGGCGCTCGGGCACGAATTCGAGCTGCGCGCCCTTCGGCGACAGATGGAACGTGTCGAACACGAAGAACTGCCGCAGGATGTCCTCGTTGGTCAGGCCGATCGCCTTCAGCAGCGTCGTGACCGGCATCTTGCGGCGGCGGTCGACGCGGAAGAAGAGGAAGTCCTTGGGATCGAACTCGAAGTCGAGCCACGAGCCGCGGTACGGAATCACGCGCGCCGAGAAGAGGAGCTTCCCCGAGCTGTGCGTCTTGCCGCGGTCATGCTCGAAGAAAACGCCCGGCGAACGGTGCAGCTGCGACACGATGACCCGCTCGGTGCCGTTGATGATGAACGAGCCGTTGTCGGTCATGAGCGGAATTTCGCCCATGTAGACCTCCTGCTCCTTCACTTCCTTCACCGTCTCCTTCGGCGCTTCCTTGTCCATCAGGATCAGCCGGACCTTGGCGCGCAGCGCCGAGCAGTAGGTGAGGCCGCGCTGCTGGCACTCGGTGACGTCGAACGCCGGCGGCAGGAGCGAATAGCTCACGAACTCGAGCCGCGCATTGCCGGAATGCGACGAGATCGGAAAGATCGACGTGAACGCGGCCTGCAGGCCCTCGTTCTTGCGCTGCTCGGGCACGGCGTCCGATTGCAGGAACGCGCGGTAGGACGCGAGCTGAGTCTCGAGCAGGAACGGCACCTCGAGCACGCTCGCCCGCTTGGCGAAGCTCTTGCGGATGCGCTTCTTTTCGGTAAAGGAATACGGTTGCGGGGTCATTGCTTCAATAGCCATTTACTTCTCCGATTCACGGAAATCGTCGAAAACCACGACGTCAATGCGGGAGCCCTGCTGCCTTGCGGCGGCACATTGCCCGGGTTAGCGAACGGTTTCTACGGGCGCCCGCGCAAGGACGCCCATCGCGCATCGACTGGTCGGGTGCATTGCGCACCCTGGCTTGGTGGTTGGCCGCTACCAACCGCTGGCGGACGGCGGCGCTAAAGAACAACTGCGCCGCCCGACCATGCCCTGTCTCCTGCAGTCGCTTCAGAAGACGAAGAGGAGCGGACTTGAAATCCGCTCGTCTTCGGCCTCTCGGACCGCCGCAAGTTCCCCGGCGACCCTGTCCGAAGAAGGTCTGGCGTCCAGCGTCAAGCGTCAAGCGTGAACCGCGGACGGCCGCACGCTGGACCCTGGACGCCGGACGCTCGACCCGTCCTACTTGATCTCGGCCTTCGCGCCGGCTTCTTCGAGCTTCTTCTTCGCGGCTTCCGCATCGGCCTTGTTCACGCCTTCCTTGACCGGCTTCGGCGCGCCGTCGACCAGGTCCTTGGCTTCCTTGAGGCCCAGTCCCGTGAGCTCGCGCACGGCCTTGATGACGTTGACCTTGTTCTCGCCGAACGACGCGAGAATCACGCTGAACTCGGTCTGCTCTTCCACCGCAGCGGCCGGAGCGGCGGCGGCGGAAGGCCCGGCCACAGCTGCGGCGGCGGCGGACACGCCGAACTTGTCTTCCATCGCCTTGATGAGCTCGGAGAGCTCGAGAACGGTCAGCGACGAGATCTTGTCGAGGATTTCGGTTTGCACTGCGGACATGGCTTGCTCCTGAATCGTTAAGTTTGGGGAATCGGTTGCGGATTCAATCGTCTCGTTGGGTCACGCCGCGGGCCGCGCATCGCGCACGGCGGCCAGCGTCCGCACGAACCGGCTCGGAACTTCGTTGAGCGTTCGGACGAACGTGGCGATCGGCGCCTGCATCGTGCCCATCAGCTTGGCGATCAGCTCTTCACGCGGGGGCAGCGAGGCCAGCGCGGCGATCTCCTTGGCGGACATCACCTGGCCGGGCATCGCGCCGCCCGTGATCACGAACTTGTCGTTGCCCTTGGCGAAGTCGTTGAGGACCTTTGCCACGGCAACGGGATCGGGACCGATGCCATACGCCAGCGGGCCCACCATCCTGTCGGCCAGCGAGGCGAACGGCGAATCGGCGACCGCCCGGCGCACCAGGGTGTTCTTGACCACCCTGAAATAGACGCCGGAGGCCCGTGCCTTCGCGCGGAGAACGATCATTGCGCCGACCGGCATGCCGCGGTTCTCGGCCATGACGATGGCCTGAGCGCCGGCGACCTGCTTCGCGACCTCCGCAACAACTGCTTGCTTCTGCTCTAGATTAAGACCCAAAGTGGTCTCCCAAGTTACCGGTGACCTTGCGTTCAGGAAAATCCTGTCCGAGGGCACCATCTGCGCTGGATCAGGAGTCGGGAGTCAGAAGTCAGTTGACAGTAATGGCAACCGGCGTCCAATCCATCGTCCACGTTTTAAGCTTTTGCTCCCGCGGTCTTTGACGGCTC
>WNGE01025854.1_pt1 | contig 10222 bp, 9 predicted proteins | sample 5400651 | NCBI WGS metagenome assembly WNGE01 (sample SAMN13153370, study PRJNA577476) | soil metagenome | isolation source: 60 cm soil or saprolite under grassland replicate 2 | place: USA:California | collected 2016-06-15
GTCGGCCCACGGCGCGTCCAACGGGCTCGTCGTCAGCCAGATCTATGCGGGCGGCGGCAACTCCGGCGCCACCTTCGCCAACGACTTCGTCGAGCTCTTCAACCGCGGCACGACCGCCGTCGACGTGAGCGGCTGGTCGATCCAGTACGCGACCGCCACCGGCACGAGCTGGCAGGCGACCGCGCTCGCGGGCACGATCGCGCCGGGGCGCTACTACCTCGTCCAGCTCGCCTCGGCCGGCGCCGTCGGCGCCGCGTTGCCGACGCCGGATGTGACCGGGACGACGAACCTGGCGGCCTCGGGCGGCAAGGTGGCGCTCGTGCACGACGGCTCGCCGCTGGCCTGCGGCGCCTCCGCCGGGAGCTGCTCGGCGAATCCGCTGCTCACGGATCTCGTCGGCTACGGCTCCGCCACCGACTACGAGGGCACGGCCGCTGCTCCGGGCCTCAGCAACACGACGGCGGCGCTGCGTGCCGGTGACGGCTGCGTCGACACCGACGTCAACTCGGCCGACTTCGCGACCGCGCCGCCGGCGCCGCGCAACTCGGCGTCACCCGCAGGAACGTGCGGCGGGACGCCTCCCCCGACGGGCGTCTCGCAGAGCGCCGCGGTGGACATCCAGATCCAGCCCCTGCTCACGATCTCGCTCGAGCGCGCGAGCGTCAGCTTCGGCAATGCGGCAGCAGGCGACACGCCGGCCGCGGTGTCCGAGCGGGTCACGGTCGTGAGCAACAACCTGACCGGCTACGCGCTGACCGTGCACCGGTCGGCGTTCGTGCCGGCCGATCTGCCGCTCGCGCTCTCCGCCTCCGCGCCGAGCGGCGGGCAGCTCGGCGGCGCCCTGGCCGGGGGTGCGTTCGCGCCGATCCCGGTCGCGCCGGCAGCCGACCTGCTCGTCGGCACGACCGCCGCGGCGAGCGCGGCCGGTGGGGACGTCTGGCCCACGAACCTCGGCTTCGCCTCACCGCTCCCGGTCGTCGGGCCGGGCCACTACACCGCAACGGTCACGTTCACCGTCATCGGCCGGTGACTCGCGGCATCGCCCGTCTCGCCGTGACAGCCTGCGTGCTCGCGCCCGCCTCCGCGGGCGCGGGCACCGTGCTCCGCCCGCCGGCGTCCCTCTCGGTCTCGCCGGCCCGTGTGACGCTCCTCGGCAACACGGCCCGGACGATCCAGGTCACGAACCGCGGCAACGCGGCCGCCGTCGTCGCTGCGGCGCCCGCCGGCTTCTCCCTCAGCCTGCGCGGCCGGCCGAGGATCGTGCCGCGAGGCCGCGGCGCCCGGGCTGCCGCCTCCTGGCTCACGCTCCGACCGCGCCGGCTCGCGCTCCCGCCCGGCGGGACGGCGTCGCTCAGCGTCTCCGCGTCGGCCCCACCGCACGCCGAGGCCGGCGACCACGCCGCGCTCGTGCTCCTGAGCACCCGGCCGGGCTCCCGAGGTCGCGTGGCCGTGTTGATGCGTGTCGGTGTCGTCGTTGACGTGCGTGTCCCCGGTACGACCGTGCGTCATCTCGAGCTGCGCGCCCTGCACGTGCGCCGAGCCGGCCGCTCCCGAGTCCTCGAGCTCGTCCTGGCCAACCGCGGCAACGTCACGGAGATGCTGCAGCGGGGGCGCGTGGAGGTGACCCTGCGCCGCCGCGAACGCGTGCTCGCGAGGCTGCTCGCCGCGCCGCGGGAATTGCTGCCGCGGACGAGGGGGCTCGTCGAGATCCGGTACGGCGGCCGGCTGCGCGGACCGGTGACGGCGCACGTCGAGGTCGGCCCGGCCGGGCCCGGCGGCAGCGTCTGGCGCCGAACGTTCCGGATCCGGCTCTGAGGGACAGGCGTCGTCGAAAGCGGGCGGCGGGCGGTCCGAGACTGCCCGCCGCCGCAGGGGCCTAAGGGCCCGGGCCTACGGGGACTGGCAGGACGTCGGCCGGTCGGCGGCCGCGCCCGTGCACTGGCCGCTTTGGCCGGCTCCGTTACCGCCGTTGGTCGGCGGCGAGGGGTTCGCGAACGCCGGTGCTGCCGCAGCTGCGAGCGCGAAAACGGAAGCCACGAGGGCGAGAATTCTCCGCAGTGTGATCACCTCCTTCCGGCAGCGCCGGTACCGCTTTTGCCCATCTTGCAAACCTCAGGAGGCGTTCGCAGAAGGACGTGCGTCGTTTTCACAATTGGAAACGATAAACGTGCGCGTCGTGCGGGCCGAACCAGTCCTGGAAGCTGCCGCCGGCGACGGCGATCGGCCGGAAGACCTGGTGCCCGGCCTCGATCGGCGGCGGCAGCGGCCGCTGGACGTACTCATGGAGGACGCGTCCGGCGGTGATCGCCGCTCCGTTGCGCTTCTTCGGGAGCCCGCTGAACTTGACCAGGCTCGTGGCGGTGCCGCGCCTGACGGCGATCACGTACAGGAACGTGCCGTCGTTGCGGACGGCGAGCTCGACATCGCGAGCCGAGGCCCTGACGGCCGCATGCGCCGCGGGCGCGACGAGCGCCGGCTTCACGGCCGGCGAGCTGAGCTCGGCGACCAGCGGCTGCAGGACGTGCTCCCAGAACGTCCAGTTCCAGCCGGCCTCGGCGTCCTCCGGCGAGGCGACCTGCGTGAGGTGCCCGCCGAAGAAGGAGAGGCCGCGCGCGCCGTTCGCGATCGCCTGGTAGGCCATGAAGCGCTCGTCGTGGAGGCTCGGGAGGCGCGGCACGACGGTCGCATGCGGCTTCGAAGGCGCGGTGCCGCTCCAGGCGATCTGGAGCGTCGTCCACACCGGCTTGCCGCCCGCGGCCGCGACCATCTTGCGCGTGATGTCCCCGACGAGGCTGAGGTCCTTGTTGGCCGTCCGGGCGTGGACGCCTGGCGGGTACGAGACCGGGTAGATGTCCGCCCCGGTGATGTCGAAGGTCGGCCGGTAGCGCGCGAGCTGCGCGACCGTGCTGCGCGGAGCCTGGATCACGACGACGGGGTGCGACGGGTCGATCGCCTTCAGCCGCCGATACGCGAGCGCCATGCTCGAGGGCGGCACCACCTTGGTGCGAAGCGGATTCGCCGGCTCGTCGATGCCCTTGTAGGCGCCGAGCGCGGGGTGGCCCTGCAGGCCGTCGGCGAGCCTCGTCAGCAGCTGCTCCTGCGGTGAGGGAGGCCGGCCGGCGGGTTGAGCCGGCAGGTTCGGGGCCGTGCCGAGCCAGGACCAGGCGTGCAACCCGTGTGCGTGAGCCGCGTCGAGCAGCGCCCGCTCGGCCGCGAGCTGCGCGGCAAGCCTGGCGAGGCTCCAGTCGCCGATCCCCGTGCGGACGAAGTTCACGCCTGCGGCCGCCACCTCGGCGAGGCCGTTGCGGCCGCTCGGCGCGTCTCGATCCGCCGGCGGACCCTTCGAGAGCACGAGGGGGAAGACCCTCGTGCCGCCGACCACGAGCACCCCGTGGTCGTCGATGCTCGCAGCGCTCATCGCGCGACCGAGCATCGCAGAGGAGTGGAGTCTCACGCAGGAGGGACGGCCGGCCGGCCGTCCCTCCTGCACGTTCGGCCTCAGCCGACCTTGACGATCGGGCAGTTGAGCACGACGTGCGCGTCGTGCTCGGTCAGCTTCCCCGTCTTCTCGATCTTGTCGATCTGTGTGTCGCCGGTGATCAAGACGGGCTTCGTGCCCGCCTTCCAGTTCAGGATCGTCTCCGACCAGAGCGGCGAGTAGCTCGTCTCGCCCGGCTCCGAGCCGAAGATCGCGAGCTGGCCGGGCGCGGCCCGGCCCTGCACGAGGTAGATCTCGGGCAGTCCCTTCACGCGCCCGATGCGCGCGGAGTAATTGATGTGCATCGCCTTCGCCTCGGCCTTGCTCGAGACGTCCGTGTTGAGATACGTGTCCCTGTGACCGTCGTAGTAGCCGTGGAAGGCGGGTCGAGCCATCATCGTCATCGGCCCCATCACGGGGCCCCCTTCGACCGTGGCGAGCGCGGCCGCCGCCGAGGCGCGAAGGCGATTGCGGCCACACCGCCGAGGACGAGCTTCTTGGACATGACGTCCTCCCTTGTCCGGAACTCCTGCCTTCCTCCAGTTCTGTCGAAATCGCCAGGCGGATTCCGCAGGTGCGACGCGCCGACCGGCGCTCTCGCTAGCGTCGGGTCGTTCGCGAAGGGTCTCCCAGCGGTCGTGTCGGACAGCGCCGACTCCTCGCGGCCCTGCTGTTGTCGCTGGCCGGGCTGGCCGCCGCCTGCGCCGGGCCGTGGCACTCCGCGACGACGGCGTCGTCTCCCGCGAAGCCGCCGCCCAGCCGGATCCTCCTCGGGCGCCCCGTCCGTGCCCACAAGCCGGTCCGGATCGTCGTCACGGTGATCGACGGCGACCGGTGGCGACGCGTGCCGCACGCGCTCGTCCGCCTCTGGGGTCGCAGCGCACGCACCGACCGGCACGGCGTCGCCGAGATCCGCGTACCGTGGCGGCGGTCCCTGCGCGTCCGGATCGCTGCGCGCGGCTTCGGCAGCCGCACGATCCTCGAGCGGTTTCGCAGGTCGCGCAAGGCCACGGTGCGGATCTACCGGCGCGACCTGCAGTGGCCGCTGTACGGCGCGAGCAACACGCGCGCGCAGGCCCAGACGCACATCCGGCTGCGACCGCCCTTCCGGTCGGTCTGGGCGCGGAGGCTCGGCGGGCTGATCGAGTTCCCCGCGGTCGTGGCCGACGGCGTGGCCTACATCGGGAACCGGCAGGCGACCGTCCGCGCGATCAAGATGGGCACCGGCCACGTCCTCTGGCGGCACGACACCCCGCACGGCGAGATGGCCTCGTCGCCGGCGGTGGTCGGCGACGAGCTGGTCTATCACTCGATGGACGGGCGGGTGTTCGTGCTCGACCGTGCGCGAGGCAGGCGGCGCTGGAGCTACCGCGTGGGGTCGGCGATCGAGTCGTCGCCGATCGTGCGCGGCGGCGTCGACTATTTCGGCGCCTGGAACGGCCGCCTCTATGCGCTCGACCTGCGGCGGCACCGGCTGCGCTGGTCTCGCTACCTCGGCGCGAAGATCACGTCCAGCGCTGCGATTGCCGGCAACACGCTCTTCATCGGCGACTACGGCGGGCGCGTCTGGGCCCTGTCGCCGCGCACGGGCGCGACGCGCTGGGTGCGCTCGGTGAACGGCCGTGTCTATGGCACGCCGGCCGTCGCACGCGGCCGCGTCTTCGTGCCGTCCTCGACCGGGGGCTCGCTCACGGCCTTCTCGACCGCGGGGCGCTACCTCTGGCGCATCCACACCGGCTCGTACGTCTACTCGTCGCCGGCGGCCTGGAGCGGCTGCGTCTTCTTCGGCGCCTACAACGGCGTCTTCTACAGCGCGTCAGCGGCGAGCGGCAGGATCCTCTGGTTCGTGGGCGCGCACCGCATCGTCGGCGTGGACGCGCGCAGCGGCCGCGTGCTCCTGCGGTTCAAGCACGGCCAGTACGTCCCGGTCTCCGGGAACGGCATGGAGCTGCTGTTCCACGGCTACTCGACCCTGTACGCCGTTCGGCCTCTGCGGCACCGGCACCCGGTGCACCGACGCCATCGCCACACGTCGCGGCACAAGCCCCGCGGGTAGACGTGAGATGATCGTGGCGTGAGAATCGAGCTGATCCATATCGGCGCGCCGCGGCCGCCCGAGCTGAGGCCGGCCGAGCTGAGGCCGGTCGCGTCGGTGCGCGCCGTGGCGGGGAAGGGGCTCGAGGGCGACCGGAACTTCTACCCCGAGGGCGCGAAGCCGGGCCAGGCGCTGACGCTCGTCGAGGCCGAGAACGTCGAAGACGTCGGGCTGCCGCCCGGCGGGACGCGGCGGCAGCTGACGGTGCGCGGCGTCCGCCTGAACGACCTGGTCGGCAAGCGCTTCCGGGTCGGCGAGGTCGAGTGCTACGGCGTCGAGCTGTGCGAGCCGTGCCGCCATCTGGAGTCGATGACCCGGCCGGGGATCATCAAGGAGCTCGCCCACCGTGCCGGCATCAACGCCGACATCCTGAACGACGGCACGATCTCCGTCGGCGACGAGGTCTCTGAGCTGGCGTAGAGCCGGCGGCGCGCCGAGGCGGCCACCGGCTCGTCGCACGATCTACTTGACGATGATCTTGCCCTGCATCCACGGATGCACGGCGCAGACGAAGTAGAGCGTCGTCCCCGCGGGCGCGGTCACCTTGAAGGTGATGCTCTTGTGCATGCCGGGTTGCTGGATGGCGACGCTGTCGCCGACCTCGTCGACCCCGGGCTTGCCTTTGTTGATCGTCCAGTGGACGATCGGGTTGTTCTCCGTCGGCGGAGCCTTCGGGTTCTTGAGATGCGGCGTCGCGTACTTCTCGCAGGGCTTGCAGTTCTCGATCTGGTCGCCCCTCGTCGGCAGGTCGCTCTGCTTCACGATCGTCAGCGTGTGCGGCTCCATCGCCTTCGTGTCCCCGAACTTGAACGTGACCGAGCCGCCGCTCTTGACGGTGACGGTGCCCGGCGAGAAGGCCATGTTGTCCTGGATGTACTTGTTTGCGACGAAGGTGACTCCCGAGTCCTTCGCCAGGATCGTCACGGAGCCCTTCGCCGGCGCTCCGGCGGCGAGGGCGACCCAGGCCACGGCGACGGCGAGGGACAACGGCAGAACGACGAGATACCTCTTGTGCAGCAAGAAAGAGCCCCTTTCCCGGTCGATGACGAACAGCGCCTACGCTCGAGTTCTAGTAGAGGCGCGGGGCGCGTTCAAGCAACAGCAGTCACTCGGGCGCTCGCTCGATCGCCCACGGCGGCACCTGCGTGCCGACGGCCAGCACGGTGAGGCGACGGCCGGTGCCCTCGAGTCGCGGCGGGAGGGTCCCGGCGTCCACCCGGACCTCCTCGGCGCCGCAGCGGACGTAGAGGCACGCGTGACCCCAGTTGCGCCCGGCCTCGCAGTCGACGAAGCCCAGGTGGAGCCGCTCGTCGGCGGGCACGAGCTGCCCGGCCACCGGCACAGGCTCGCCCGGCTCGTACGGCGTCTCGTCGAGGTAGGCGATCGCGGTCTCGCTGTAGCGCGCCGGGACGGCAGAGAGAACCGCGGCCCGTGCGGCCTCAAGCTCTACGGGTTCCGCCCCCCGGCTTCAGCTGCTTCTTCACGAGCTTCGAGATCTGCAGCCCCACCTTGTCGAGCTCGGCCGAGAGCGGGCCTGCGAGGCGGCCGCTCCGCACCTCCGCCTGGATCTGCGCCGCGAGTCGCGCGATCTGGTCGGGGCCGGGGTCGGGGATGATCTGCCACGGGAAGAGGTACCGCCACTCCACCGGGATCTTGATGTGTCGCCGTTCGGAGCCGAGCGCCGTCGAGCGGCCGCAGGCGTTCCCCGAGAACTGCGGGTCGTCGTGGATCCCGGTATCCGTCGCCTTCGCGTAGTCGAACGCGGTCTGCGCCGTCACGAACCCGGCTCCATCGGTTGCAGGCTGCGGAGAGAGCATCGAGCCGTCGGCGTTCGCGCCGGCCATCGCGTTGATCCACGCGAGCGCGAACGGATCGAACTCGGCACCGCCGTCCGAGGACGTGTTCGCGTCGACCGCGGTGGCGACGCTCGTGCACGTCGCGGGGCAGGCGTCGATGATCGGGTCGATGAAGCCGCCCGAGAAGCATTGCTCCATCATCACCAGCAACGAGTTGAACTGCGGCAGCGCGCCGACGGCGCCGGCGAGGTCGCTCTCGGTCGCGTCGTCGCCCTCGTAGCTGATGATCGTGGAGCCGCCGCTCACGGTGTTGCCGTGGTTGTTGGTGTGCAGCAGCAGGTTGTCCTGCGGTCCGAGCTTCTCGCCGACGGCCGCGATCGCCGCGAGGAGCTCCGCACGCGTGCCGGCGCCGTCGATCTTCATCTGGTACGGAGTGTTGTTGCCCGGCCAGTTCCCGATCGAGCCGACGTGGCGCTGCCAGTTCGCGTCGTTGTACGTGAGCGTGCCGTCGTAGCTGAGCACGGTGATGCGCGACTTGGGGACGCGGTAGACGTTCACGAGCGTCCGGTAGAGGAACTCGATGTCGTTGACGTGGCGGTTCATCGAGGCCCCGGCGTACAGGATGGCGTACCAGCGGCGAGTCTGATCCGCGAACACCCACCACGGCAGCGCCACGACCGGCCACTGGGTCGCGGCCTTGCTCACCGAGACGACCGGCGTGTGGAAGGCGTCGAAGCGCTCGCCGAAGTCGAACGTAGGCGGCAGGAGCGCGGGAATCTCGCCGGTCAGCTCGCCGCTGTGGGGATCGTGCAGGAGGTACCGGCAGCGGTGGCCCCAGTTCTTCGTCGGCTCGTCGTCGGCGAAGACGATCACGCTGTCCCGCGGCACGACGATGTCGGCGCGCCGCGGCTGGATCAACTCGCCGGCACGGTAGACCGCACCGTGGACGTAGAGGTTCGTCCCCGCGTCACCCCGGCGCGCAAGGTGGATGCGGGCCTGCGAGCGGATGACGTCGAGCGGTAGGTCCTGCGTCGGTTCCGGCATCGGGCTCTCCTCACCGCAGGTCGCCGACAGATGCGGCCGACTCTAGGGCTGCGGGCGGACGGAGCCGGTCGGCCACGCGGCCGCTGGAACAGCCGGTTGCTGCCGCTTACGCTTCAGCCATGGCGAGCCGCCGGCCTGCGGGGTCCCTCGTAGCCGTTGCCGCAACGATCGCGATCGCCGTCGTTGCTGCAGGGGCCGCGTCGTCCGCGCGGCCGGCGAGCGCGCGGCCGCTGGTCCTGCGGTGGCTGCAGATGGTCGACGACGTGCACGGCTACGCGCTCACCGGTCAGAACACCGACGCGTACCGGCTCCTCCGTACACACGACGGCGGCCGTCGCTGGAGGGACATCACGCCGGGCGCGGGGACGATCCACCCGAGCGGGCCGGCCGGGGTGTACGGCCGAGCGACCTTGCTCTTCTCGACGTCGCTGCGCGGCGGCGTGTTCGCAGTCGAGCGCAGCGACGACGGCGGACGCAGCTGGCGCCGCTCGCTGCCGCTGAGGGACGCCCACGGCCTCGGGATCGGACAACCGATGCTGCTCGACGCCCGGCACCTCTACGTCGCGCTCGACGAGGGCGCTGCCGCCGGCTCCGAGGCACAAGCGCTGTACATGAGCGACGACGGCGGCCACAGCTGGCGGTTCGTGTCACGCACCGACGTGAGCCGCGTGCGCTCTCGGACGCTCCCCTTCGGCTGCGACAAGAACGGTTTCGGCTTCGCAACCAGGAGCCGCGGCTGGGCAGGCGGCTACTGCGCCGGGGGCCGCCCGTTCTTCTATCGCAGCGACGACGGCGGCCGCAGCTGGCGCCGCCGGCCGCTGCCGGGGCTCGCGCAATGCGCGTGCAGCGTCTCGGCGCCCCGCTTCTTCACGCCGCGCAGCGGCGCGCTCGACGTGATCGGCTTCACGATGAGCGGGAAGCCGCTCGTGCGCCTCTACTGGACGAGCGACGGCGGCGAGCACTGGCGCGCGAGCCGGCCACCCGCGGGCCGTGCGAGCGGGGCCGTCAGCTTCGCCGACGCCGGCACCGCCTGGCTCGCCGCCAACCCGCCGGGCGGCATGCGGCGCCGGTTCAACCGCTTGCTCCGGACAAGCGACGCCGGCCGCCACTGGCAGACGCTCACGCTCCCGTTCAACGCGGACGGCTACGAGCTCGACGCGCTCAGCGCGACCGTCGCCTACGCCGTCCGTGCGCTCCCCGGCCGCAGCTCGATCCTGCGGACGCAGGACGGGGGTCGAAGCTGGCAGAAGATCCCGACGGCCAGGTGATCGTAGGCGTGGCGGAAAGGCGCATGATTGAGCGGGATGCGGGCCGCTGAGCCGCCCTTGAGACAGTTCTTGCGACAGTCTCCGCGGGCGCCCCGTGTTGTCTCGGTTGTCGAAAAAGCCTGCGTCCGCTGGCGTCCGTCTCGGTCAAGCAGCTCATCGCGGATGGCCGTCGCCCCGCCTCGCAGTCCGTGGGCACGGTGAGTTTGCCCCGCCGACGGCGGGGACCCGGCTACTTCCCGCGTGAAGTCTTCTTCTTCGGCTTCGGCTTCGCGGAGCTGTCCTTGCCCGCAGCCGTCTCGCGTGCCTTCTGCTTCTTCGTTGCCACGTCAGCCTCCTCGCGCTGTTGTCGGGCCGGTCCGCCGCCGATGCGCACTGTAGCGCCGACTTGCTCGCGGCGGCTGGGCTGCTCCTGCTCCTCGCGCAAGCGCTCGAGGCATTGGGCTGGGCTCGGCTGTTCAGGCCCGACGAGCGGCCACCGGCACTCGCGCTCGCTGCCGGCAACGGAGGGGCCGCGCTTGTCGGTGTCGTTCTCCCCGGTCGC
>WNGE01009511.1_pt1 | contig 10221 bp, 12 predicted proteins | sample 5400651 | NCBI WGS metagenome assembly WNGE01 (sample SAMN13153370, study PRJNA577476) | soil metagenome | isolation source: 60 cm soil or saprolite under grassland replicate 2 | place: USA:California | collected 2016-06-15
CGCGTGATGAACATTATGGGCATTCAGCCGCTGATGGCCGCGATCAGGGCATAGTCAAAGTCGGGAAAAATAGCTCGCGTCGCCACTTCGTCTAGTTCCGACCTCTTACAGGAAAACGTTTTAACACGGCCAAGACCCGAAACAGACATGGTAAGCGCTGAAATCCCGCAGTGCAGCAGGCACATCTGCGAGCTACTCTTTCTTATCTTCGTCCTTAAGTTGAACCTGCTGTTGTTGTTGAATGACTGGCCGCTCTGGCTCAAACGCATGGGACAACGGCGCGGGCTGAGCCGCCTGGCCGATGCGGTCGATCGGCAGGTCGGTGACGCCGGGCGACTTCTCATCGCAAAACTTCGCGAGATCGCGCCGGTCCTTGCCAGCGGCGTCGGCATCATCCGTCGACGCGATTAGCCCATTTCATGGCGCCTGCCGCTGTGGTCGGTTATGTAGTGAGCCGGCCGACTTGAGTCGGGCTGGGCGGCGGCTGCGCTACCCGCTTCATTGAGGTACTGCATCATTCGACCGCGGAATCAGGAAGGTCGTCGGGAAACGGTCCGAATGCCTCCCGCATCTTTTCCGCGTGTCCGCCGCCGCCCACGCTCTCGAGCAGCTCGTAGTAGAGGCTTTTGTAGGTCAGGAGAACGGCGCCCGCCGCCTGCATGCGCGCAATCGCCGACGCGACGTTCCGCGACGAGGAAAACAGGAGCTCCTCCACCGCGTAGACCTCGTAGCCGAGGCCAAGCAGCCCGAGGCAGGACTGAAGCACACAGACATCGGTCTCGCAGCCGGCGAGAACGACTTGTTTTCTGTTCAGATGCTCGAGGTGATCCCTGATTTTCCTGTCCTTGGTCAGATCGAAGAAATCCTTTTCGAAAAGCGCTGCCAGATTGCCCAAGTGCTTGTTGATCTCCTTGGGACAGGAGCCCTTCCGATCCACCGGCCGCTCGAGGGTTACGACGATCGGAACTCGGAAATAGCCGAGCAGCCGGGCAAAGTTCCTCGCATTCGTCTTGAACCTGGAGCGAAGCCGATTGTCCGCCTGCGGCAAGAAAAATTCCTGGACGTCGATGATGATTCCACAGCAGCGATCGGGGACGATCTGTCCAGCCATCGGATGTCGGGAACGCGCGGTCAATGCCGTAGCTCGGTTGTCCAGGCAGAGCGCACAAGCGCAGCGATCTCCGAATACGCCGCGACGGTCGGCGCAAGCACCTTGTGAAAGGGATGCTTTGCCAGCACCAAGTCGTGCAGAACGAGATAATCGATACCAGTGGTCAGGAAGTACATGATGGCGTCATCGGGCGTTTCGACGATCGGTTCCCCCTTCACATTGAACGAGGTGTTCAACAGCACGGGAACGCCGGTGATCGCTTCGAATTCCGTGAGCAACGCGTGCAGCCGCTCATTGTGCTCCCGCCGAACCGTCTGCACGCGCGCCGTGCCGTCGACGTGAACGACCGCAGGGATGCGGTCTCGCCATTCCGGGCGGACGCCCTTGGCCAGCAGCATGAATGGAGATTCCTCCTCGCCCTCGAAAATCTCCTTGGCCCGTTCAACAGGCACCATCGGCGCGAATGGACGGAATGCCTGCCGGTGCTTAACCCGCTTGTTCAATTTGTCCTTCATCCCGGCCGTGCGCGGGTCGGCCAGGATGCTGCGGCTGCCGAGTGCGCGAGGCCCGAATTCGGAGCGGCCCTGAAACCAGCCGAATACATGCCCCTCGGACAGCAGTTTTGCCGTGTCGCGGCATATGTGCTCACTCCGCCGGCTCGTCGCCTGCAGGCGAACCAGTTTCCGATTCGCGGCGGCCTGGACATCCTCGTCCGTGTAGTCGACGCCGAGGTAGGCATGATTCATGACGAATGAGCGCCGATTTTTCTGGACTCCCAAGTGGCCATAATAGGCGCAGCCGATCGCTACCCCGTCATCGCCCGCGGCTGGCTGAATCCATACGTTCTCGAATCCCGCCTCGCGCACAATTCGGCCGTTGGCCACGCAATTGAGGGCGACGCCGCCGGCCATGCACAGGTTCCTGGCCCCGGTCGTGCGGCGCAGCCAGATCGCGCGTTCCAACAACACGTTCTCGGCGTCGTGCTGAACTCGCCAGGCCAGGTCCTGCCAATGTTGCAGGGAGGAACTCGTCTCCCAGTTCAACTCGCGGTCGACAAGCCATGGCTTGTCGAACTCCACTCCCCACTCGGGAACGCTCAACTCGCCGTCCTTCATCGCAAGCAGCGGCTTCACCGCATCGGGACGGCCATAGGGCGCTAACCCCATCACCTCGCCGCATTTGTTCCAGTCGGCAAAGATGTAGCTCGAGACCCGGCTGTAAAGCGCTCCGAGGCCCGGCATGTAGTAGAACTCGTCGCTCAGAAATCCGCGCACCGGCTCGAGCCAGATCTTCTTCAGCGTTTCGATCCTGGAACCCTGGAACCGGTAGTAACTCTCCGACTCGCGCGCCAACGGATTAACGCCGGCCAGGGGATATTTCTCGGTGACGTCCGAGCTGTAGTTGCCTACTCCATCGACCACCATCACGACGCCTTCCTCGAAAGGGCAGGCGGCGAAGGCGCTGTAGGCGTGGGCGAGGTGATGCGAGACCGTCACGACCTGGGGCGAATCCGCGAGAAACAAGGGGTGCTTCGCGGCCTGCATTCGCTCCTTGTCATCCATGACCTCGGGCACATCCTGGGACACCAAGCGCAGTTCCAAATCCTGGACCGGCAGCACGTAGCAGTTGCGCACCACGAGATCGACCTCGTCCAACGCGATGCCTTCCGCCGCCAGACAGTAGTCGGCGACGGTCTGATAGAAGCCGGTGTCGTGTTTCTTGCGCGAAATCCGCTCCTTGCCGACGGCAAAGGCAATCTCGCCGTCGCGAAGCAGGCAGGCGCTGACGTCGTGGTCGTAGGCGTTGAGCCCGAGGACATAGACGTGCTTTTTCGACATGGGTCTCTGTCGGAACTCTTTTCGGTTGGGACTATTGTCGAATGGCCGGTGTTTACATAGCCGGCGAACCAGCTGGTGTGCTGGACCCGGACTGCCGCGATAGGCTAATCTTGCATCGGCTCGCATGACAAGGTGAGGCTATGACAGCATCAGTTGTCGCAAGGGTGAGATCTTTCTTCATTCGCGGCCTGGCGGTGGTGGCCGTGGTCGTAACCTACGCTCTGGGCAGCGTCGGCAGCCACGTTCTCAGCGTCCCCGGCGTGTCCAGTCTCCTCGCTGCCGCGGGCGTATCCAGCGTCGTGCTGACCACGACGGCTACTCCGGCGGATGCGGGGTGGCGTCGCCGGCGATATCGTGGCCGGCGGTATCGTCGCTGGCGCCGACGGTGGTGGTGAGCGGTCGCATCTGGCTCAGTCGGGAAATTTTCCGGCATCAGGCGCACGGGTGCGGTCTGCGGCCCTAGGGGTCAGCACGTGCGATGCGCGCGCGTTACCTGTGCATCAGGATCGTCCACGTCTGAAGGCATGAGCACTCATTCGCTCACCCCGCTGTGCCCGCACCGCGAGCGGCCATGCGGCCCGCCGCGCCGCCGAGCAGGGAAGGGGCACTCGCCGGCTGCCGTCCTCCCGACCGACTCCCAATGGCCTCAGCCGGCGCGGCATGGTCCGCTCTCGCGACCGAATGTGAGACACGGGAAAACCGGCGATACTGGCGAATACCCCGAGCACGAGGTGGCACAGATGGCCCATACATTGGCCGTTAAGGCGATCACCACCACTTAGCCTAAACCTCCGTTGCAATCGCGCGGGTCCTTCGTGGCCCCGATCACAATGCGGGGGGCAACCGCGCGAGGGGCCGCCAGCCACAGCCGATCAAAAATAAGGTTGACACGGTTGACTCGGTTGACTCGGCACTGCGCCCGGTTGACACACACCGTGCCCGGGCCGAGAGCGAGTGGATTGCCGACATGGGGGCACCGTGCTGCCCAGCTCGCCCGCCGACTTCGGCAAGCTCATCGCCGAAGACACCGAGAAATGGGGCAAGGTCATCCGCGCGGCCAAATATCAAGCCGGAGTAGGCCGCTGCACTTGCAACTAATCCTCTCTCAACTCGTCTCCTCTCGTGCGGGCTGTCATGGGCAATCCTCCGGGTGGCCGACCTCATTGGACACGATCGTCAACCCGCCCGAGGGCGACAATGTGGTGTGGCGATTGCTCCACGCTGGCGCCTAATTGCCCGTTGACGCGCACGGAAACCGGATCTCGAAGAAGATCGACGTTGCGCGTGAGACCGTTGAACTTGGCGAACAGCACGGAAGTGGAACCTTTCCACATTGGTTCCCGTTGTGTGTCTGTCATTAAGCCCAAGGGAAGGAGCCCCGCATGACAAAGATCGCTTTCGCCCTGGCGGCAGCCGGGGCGGTATTCATGACTACCCCGCTGCTTGTCGGCACCGTTCCGGCCAAGGCCCAAAACCTCAAGATGGCCCAAGGCGTCGATGTTCAGATCGGGCGGGACCGCGACGATAGTTACCGTCGCCGACGAGATTCAGATGTCACCATCGGCGTCGGGCCAGGCGGCGTCACCGTCGGCCCACGGCAACACTGCCGGACGGTGACCACGACGGTCCAGCGGGACGATGGCCGCACGGTCACGCGCAGGGAGCGCCGTTGCGACTAAGAGCCCAATAAACGGGACGCTTGAGGTCCCGATTGCTGAATTCTTTGGAGAGCCGCGCAAAGGCGCGGCCCCAACGAGACGGTTGAGAAAACCTGTAAGCTATGACGGACAGATTATCGCTCCCGCCTCACGCCGTTCACTCGCCTGACAGCAGGGTTTGTGCCGCGGCGCGATCCGCAACCACCAGCTGGAGTAGAATATGTCCCGTATCATCGCCGCTCTGTTTCTTCTTCTCGCATCCACTGCTGCGTCTTCGGCCCAAGGCTTGTTCCCCTCCGTTTGGCAGAGTCAGCGGGGCGCGCTGCTGAAGGTTTTGGCGGTCGACCCTGCGGGAAATTTCACCGGAGTCTTTATCAGCGGTCCGGCGGGCACCTGTCCAGGAGTTCCCTATGATTTGGCAGGGCGCGTGCGGGGCTCTCGGATCGTGTTCCAGACGTCGAGGAACTGGACGCCAGATTGCAGAGCGACCACAGTTTGGTCCGGACGCTTTGTCAGCCCGACGACCGTTGCCACAAGAGGGATCGCGACATACGTCGCCCCGAATGGCCGCGTGACAAGGGTGCGAGGTACGGAGGTTTTCCAGCGCATCTGAACGAAGTTGGCTGACTATCGCTCCTCGATTGTGGCCGACCACGACACCGAAGTTGCACTCATCGTCGCTCCAAGCAAACTGAGACACTACCCGCACGAATGCAATTGGGAGTGACTTTTTCAGCCGGACCTGCGAGGCTCGCGGCCGTAGAAGCGCGGGTCGCTCCCATGTGATCACATATTGATGAGGATGACCCAAGCCTGTGGCCCATTTCACTGGTGCCTAAGAATTTTTCATCTGGCTCAGGGCGGCCTCGGCGGCGCCGCAAAGCGCCGATTGATTGCGGAGGCAGCTAGGGGAAAGCCGTGATGCGCCTGTTTTCCCTGGCCCTCACGCTGTCGCTCGCGGCCGGTGCGGCCGGATCGGCGCAGACGGCAACGCCCGACAGCGAGAACGGCCGCTACACCTTCAATCCTGTAGCCGACGGCGTACTGCGGCTCGACACGCGCACCGGCCAGGTGTCGCAGTGCAGCCGAAGCGACGCCGGCTGGGATAAGGTGGTGCCCGACGAGCGCTCCGCGCTGGAGACTGAGATTGCCCGCCTGCAGGGCGAGAACGCGACGCTGAAGAAGGAGCTTTTCGCTCGCGGGCTGCCCCTACCCGGTGTGCCGAGTACGCCAGGCGCAAAGCCCGACGAACCGGAGCTCAAGCTGCCAAGCGATGCCGAGGTCGATAAGGTGATTTCGTTCCTTGAGAAGGTTTGGCGCCGTTTGATCGAGATGGGGAGGAACGTGCAGAAGGACGTCGAGAAGAAAAATTGATCGATGCCGACGCACCGAGGGCGATCCGTAGCGAATACGGCTGGCAGACAGGCGTCCGCGGTCGCGTTTTGATATAAGCAAATTGGCGCCTATTCGGTCTCGCCCGACAGGGCCCAAATCGTCAGTTTCTCGGGTCGGCTCGGTCCCGTAGGAAATTTCGTCGACCATGCGACGCCAAGGGCGATCCTGATTTGGGAGGAAGCTATGCCGACACTGGTAGGCTTCGGCACATTCGCCGCCTTACTTGAGGAGAAGATCAGCGAAAAGATCAGCCGCCGCATTCTCTCCGGTGAGCAAGGAATGATCGTGTGGTGGAGCATCGGGGCAGGCGTCCATGTTGAGCCGCACGGTCACGCAAATGAACAGATCGTCTGGCTGCTCAAGGGCAAGATGGAGTTCCGCCTCGGCAGCGAACAGCGGGTCTGCGGCCCGGGCGACGTCGTGGTCATTCCGGGAGGTGTAGAGCACGAGGGATGGTTCCGCGAAGACACCGAAGTGATCGATTTCTTCGCGCCTCCGCGCGACGACTTCCTACTCGGCGGCAAACCCGCCTACATGAGCGAAGGCTGAACACGACCGTCAACTCTGCCGGGCACAGCGCGAGCGTGTAGCTATGAGCCCTCACGCGCGCGTGATCCAGCGTTCAGCTCCCAGTCAGCTTCGCTCGCTAGAATCGCCCCCGTCGGGGACCTCGCTCCAGCGAGGAGACGAAACATGCTTCGAAAAGGTTCATCGCGATTGCCACCACCGCTGCAATCGGTGCAGGTCCTCGCAAGAAAATGGAGGAACACCATGGTGCGTAAGGTCATAATTGCGTTGGCGGCCGTCACCTTCGCGGGCGCGATGGCAGTGTCGCCGACAGCGGATGCCCGTATGGGCGGAGGTGGAGGCGGAGGCGGAGGCGGAGGCTTTCGCGGCGGAGGTGGTGGCGGCTTTCACGGCGGGATGATGGGTGGAGGCTTTCGCGGCGGGATGACGGGCGGAGGCTTTCGCGGCGGGATGGGTGGAGGCTTCAGCGGCAGGATGGTGGGTGGAGGCTTCCGTAGTGCGATAGTGGGCGGAGGCTTCCGCAGCGCCGGTTTGCGTAGTGGGTTCGTCGGGTCCCGCAGCTTCGCGTTCCGGCCAGGACTTGCACCACGCTTTGCTCGTTTCAATCGGTTCGGTCATCGCCGCTTCGCCTTCGCGGCGGTGCCATTCGCCGTCGGCGTTGGTCTCTATGGCGGCTCGTGTTGGAGTTGGCAACCGACCCCGTGGGGCTGGCAGCGGGTCTGGGCCTGTGACTACGACTACGGGTACTACGGATACTACTAAGCCGGCGTGAAACGCTGATTGAGCAGAAAACCGGAGGAGACTCGCGGCCGTCGTTTTGCTGCCGCGTCATCAGGCATTCGCGGGTCCTCCCACTGCCCGAAAAACACCGCGGGGGGCAACCGCGCGAGGGGCCGCCAGAGGGCCTTGGACCGCTTTAGCCTTGACTCCTTGACAGCGCTACCTTGACACATGGGATTTCGTCGAGGATGCCGACGGAGAGGCGTTGTTTCGATATTTTGCCATGATTGCCAGCCTAAATGTGCCGATCAAGGAACGGGGGATCGCGGCATGGGCAGCGTCGATGTCTTGCGGAACAAGGCGGAAGAGTACCTGGAGAAGGCACGTGCGATCAGCGATCGGCAACGTGCTCGGCTTCTCCTCGTGCAGGCCCACAATCATCTCAAGTGTGCTGAAGAGACAGAAGCCCAACAGTTGAGTGCTCGGCGGTAGCAAATAGCGCGGGTGCAAAAAGCACTCCATCGTGACTTTGTGTAGGCCGCCTACTTGGGGCGGCCTCGACATGTGAGAAGGACGCCTGAATCGTCGGCCCCGCTTCGTCTCCATAAGGTGTTGTGTTGTCTGCGCGCCACACTGATTTTGAATCGCCCTGCTCACATTGACTCTGGCCTCATTATAGGGCGTGAATTCGGACGGGGTGTTGCTTCAGTTCTGTGAGGGGGCGTCATGAGTGCGACGATGATTACGCCCGTCGAGTGCCGACAACATGCTATTGAATGCCAACGGATGGCTGAACGCGCCGCGAATTTGAGAATGCAATCCATCCTGATCGACATGGCACGAACCTGGCGGAGGCTGGCGCTCGAAGTCGAACAACAGTCCAGTTACAAGAACGAATCATTGTTGCCGTACGATCCGCGCATGCTCCTCTGAGGTGCGCCGCCCCGTTGGACCAGCGGCAGTTGCTGCGCATCAGAATCGGACTCGCGGGTCCTTCTTGGCGCAAAAAACCGTGCAGCAAAAACTATGTGCACCGCGATCGCGACATTACGGTCGGCAGAGGTTGGCGTGACCGCGACGTCATCATCGAGGAGCGGCGCCGTCCGCGAGAACCGGGCGTTGAGATTAGAAGGTCTCGTCCCGGTGTCAGCGTCGACATCGATTGATCGCTAACGGCCCCGCCCCAAATGGGCGGGGCTTTTTTCTTTGGAGTGAGAGCGGCGCGAAGGATCGCCAGCGACCGGCTGCGTTGCAAGCAAAACGAGGGGATCCTGCATGCCGAGTCCCGAGTATTTTCGTCGCCAAGCCGACGTCTGCTTTCGCCTCTCGCGTATAGCTTTCGACAACGAAGTGTCATCCCGCTTCGTCGCGATGGCCAAGGCTTATGAACTAAGAGCGGGAGAGCTGACTGGCCGACGTGAGACAGGAAAAATACCCTAAAAGCAAAGGCCGCCCGGGAGCCTAGCCGAGCGGCCTTTGGGATGAACTGCCGGCGGAACCGGTTCCGTTCATCAACTGATGAAACGAACGATTAAAGGATGCATGAGTTCCATGCAGCGCGCTAAAAATTAAGAGTCGGTTTCGAGCCACACCTGTGGACCGCGCCCACAACGTAAACGCTCGTGCTCTTTCGGATGCTTTGGGTGCGGAAGCTATGGCGCAAGAACCGATAGCCGAAATGTTCGTCAGTCGCTAGAAGCTGGTTCGGCAACTTTCTTGTCCGCCTCGGAAAGCTACGCAAGACATCTCCGCAGCTCAGGTGCTTCGCTATATTTGACCGAGGGCTCATATGGAGACGGCAAGGCAATTCATCACGGCCACGCCGGTCACTAAGACCGATCGCAGCGGCGCTTTGAAATGCTGGTCGCCTAGCGTGCCTCGTGGCGCCATGAGTGCAGCCGTAACCGCAGCGCTCGCAACCTGTATGCTGGCTTTTGCGCCAGCCGTTTTCGCTCAACCGGCCTCTGATTCCCTTGGCGAGCTATTAGTCGGCAAGGCGGCATTCGGTGATTGGCGCACCGATGCCCCCTTGGTTCGGCGCAAGATCACTGACCTGCCTCCGCCATACGCCACTCGATCGGCGTCGAATCCTCCCCGGGTGATCGCGAAACCGGTTTCCGCCGCGCCGAATGTGCCGCCGGGTTTCCAGGTCGAGCTCTTCGCCTCCAATCTCCACGATCCGCGCACGGTTCGGGTCGCGCCGAATGGCGACATCTTCATCGCCGAATCGGAGGCCGGGCGGATTCGGGTCCTGCGCGCCGCCGATGGAGCGACCAAGCCCAGCAGCAACGACGTGTTCGCCTCAGGCCTCGACCAGCCGTTCGGCATAGCGTTCTATCCGTCCGGATCGGACCCGCAGTGGATATATGTCGCCAACACGGGATCTGTGGCCCGCTATCCCTATCGCAGCGGCGACCTCAAGGCGCGCGGGAAAGCCGAGGTGATCGTGCGCGATCTTCCCCACGCTGGTGGCCGCTCAGTGCAACGCGGCCACATTACGCGAGACATTGCTTTCGCCAAGGACGGCCGCCAGATGTTCGTCTCGGTCGGGTCGGCATCGAATGTCGGGGAGGGGATGGGCAAACGCGATGCTGCCGCGATCGCACGTTGGGAAGCGGAGCATGGTCTGGGCAGCGCGTGGGGCAGCGAGACCGATCGCGCGGCCGTGCTCGTATTCGACCCGGAAGGCAGGAATCGGCGAGTGTTCGCAAGCGGGCTGCGAAACTGCGTTGGACTCGCCGTGCACCCACTGACGGGCGACCTCTGGTGCTCAACCAACGAGCGCGACGACCTCGGCGACGATCTCGTGCCCGACTTCATTACGCGCGTGCGTGACGGCGCTTTCTACGGCTGGCCCTGGTACTATCTGGGCGCCAACGAAGATCCGCGACATCGGGGCGAACGGCCGGACCTAAAGGACAAGATCACCGTCCCCGACGTGCTGATCCAGGCGCATTCGGCCTCGATGGGA
>WNGE01015246.1_pt1 | contig 10221 bp, 9 predicted proteins | sample 5400651 | NCBI WGS metagenome assembly WNGE01 (sample SAMN13153370, study PRJNA577476) | soil metagenome | isolation source: 60 cm soil or saprolite under grassland replicate 2 | place: USA:California | collected 2016-06-15
TCGGCGATGCGCTGCGGATCATGCGCGCCGATCTGCCGCTGATTCCGCTCTACCGGCGCACGCTGACTTGGGTGATGCGTCCCGATATCGGCGTGGCGCAGTGGCCGAACGACGTGCTCGAGCTACGCTTCGTCCAGATCGGCAACGGGCAATTGTAGGAGCGGGACGCGATGAATATTTCGCGGTTCGCATTTCCAACGACGATCCACTTCGGCGCCGGCGCGCGCGCTCTCGTCGCCGAGCACCTGCGCGTGCAGGGCGTCGAGCGCCCGCTCATTGTCACCGATCGTGGCATCGCGCACTTGCCGCTACTCGCGAAATTCGTCGAGGGCATGAAGGGTCTCGACGTCGCCGTTTACTCCGAGATCTGGGGAAACCCGGTCAAGAGCCAGGTCGAGAAAGGTGTGGCCGCTTATCGCGCGCATCGCGCCGATGCCGTCATCGGTCTTGGCGGCGGCGCGGCACTCGACGTCGCGAAGGCGATCGCGCTGATGGCAGTACACCCGGGCGATGTGCTCGAGTACGCCTGGGATCACCCCAAAGTGCGGCCGATCGAGCGCGACCTGCCCTACTTCGTCGCGCTGCCCACGACTGCCGGCACCGGCTCGGAAGTCGGGCGCTCGAGCGTGATCTCCGACGATGTGACGCACGTCAAGAAGATCATCTTCTCGCCTCGTCTCCTCGCCAAGGCGGTGTTCGCCGACCCGGAGCTGACGCTGGACCTGCCGCCACATATCACCGCCGCGACCGGCATGGACGCGCTCACCCACAACGTCGAGTCCTATCTTTCTCCGGCGTATCACCCGCTCTGCGACGGCATCGCGCTCGAAGGCGTCCGGATCGCCGCCAAGGCGCTGCGCCGAGCCGTTCGCGAGCCGCACAATCTCCAGGCGCGCGCGGACATGCTGATGAGCTCGATGATGGGCGCGATCGCGTTCCAGAAGGACCTGGGCGCGGTGCACTCGTGCGCGCATGCCCTATCCACCGTGGCCGACCTGCATCACGGCCTGGCCAACGGCATCATGATCGACCACGTGATGCGCTTCAATCTGTCCTCCGCCGCGGAGAAGATGGCGGAACTGGCGCACGTCGTCGGCGTGGCGAAACATACCAACGACGCGAGCGCGCAAGCTTTCATCGACTGGCTTTCGGCGCTCAAGCACGATCTGGCGATCCCGCCGACGCTCTCTGCGTACCAGGCGAAGCGCCCGGTGACGCGAGCGGACATTCCCGCGCTGGTCGAGGTGGCTATCAACGACATCTGCCATCACACGAATCCGCGGCCGTGCACGCGTGAGGATTTCGAGCGAATATTCGCCGAGGCAATTTAGCTCATGAAGGGACTCCGTCTTGATATCGACGTCATCCCCGCGGAAGCGGGGATCCAGGCCTCAGCGAATCCAAAGTCACTGGATTCCCGCATTCGCGGGAATGACGCCGGTGTTTCCCGAATTCGCGGGAATGACGCCGGGGTATCGTGCCCATGCTGAAAATCGGTATCTCCGCCTGTTTCTTCCACGCCGACCCCGAACGGCTCGTCTTCAAGGGCAAGACGCTGCAGTACGTCGAGCAGGAGATGGCGCACTGGGTGATGCAGAAGGACACGATGGCATTGATGATCCCGTCGCCCGACGGGGACTCCCGCCGCTCCGGCAGCCGCGTCACCGTCGGCGACTACGCCCGCGAGCTGGACGGCCTGGTGCTGATGGGTGGCTCGGACGTCAGTCCCGATAGCTACGGCGAAAAGCCGCTCAAGCCTGAATGGGCCGGCGATCGGATCCGCGACGCTTACGAGATCGCGCTGTTGCGCGCTTTCGTCGCCGCGGGCAAGCCGGTGCTCGGCGTGTGCCGCGGCGCGCAGGTGATCAACGTCGCGCAGGGCGGAACGCTCTACCAGGATCTCACCGCGCAGTTTCCAGGTGCGCTCGATCATCGCGACTGGGATATCTACGACAAAAACAGCCACGCGACCTCGATTGTGCCCGGATCCGGGCTCGCGCAGCTCTATCCGAGGCTCGAGCTCACCAAGACCAACTCGGTGCACCATCAGGCGATCAAGGACCTCGGTCGCGATCTGATTGTCGAGGCGTGGTCGGAACCGGACCATATCGTCGAGGCGCTGCGCTGGACCGGGCCGTCGTACGTCTTCGCCGTGCAATGGCACCCCGAGTTCCACGATCGGACCGACGCGTCATTCAATGAAAATTCTCAACCCCGCCACCGGCGCCGTCATCGCCGATATCCCCGAGGACGGCGCGTTCGCGGTGCGCAAGAAGTACGAGCGCGCCCGCGCCGCGCAGCCGGCGTGGGCGGCGACGCCGATCAAGAAGCGTGTGGCAGCGATCCGCGCGTTTCGCGCACATATCGTCGCCAAGCACGACGCGCTGGCGCGAACGCTCACGCAGGAGGTGGGCAAGCCGATTCGCCAATCGAAGAACGAGCTCAACGGGCTCCTCAAGCGGATCGACTTCTTCGTCGCCGAAGCGGCACGAGTTCTGCGTGACGAGAAGGTCTACGTCGACGAAAAGCAGAAGCTCGAGGAGCGCATCTCGCACGAGCCGCTAGGCGTCATCGCCAACATCTCGGCCTGGAACTATCCATACTTCGTGGGCAGCAACGTGTTCGTGCCGGCGCTGCTTGCCGGCAACGCAGTGTTGTACAAGCCCTCCGAGTTCGCGACGCTGACCGGCCGGCACATCGCCGAGACGTTCCACGAGGCCGGAATACCGGCCGACGTGTTCATCGCCGTGATCGGTTCCAAGGCGGCCGGCGCGGCGCTGCTGCGGCAGCCGATCGACGGCGTGTTCTTCACCGGCTCGTACGCGACCGGCGCGAAGATCGGCGCCGCCGCCGGACGCAAGATAACCGCGGCGGGCATCGCCGACGGCGCCTTCTACAACACCGGCCAGTCGTGCTGCTCGGTCGAGCGCATCTACGTGCACGAGAAAATCCACGACGCGTTCGTCGCGGCATTCGTCGCCGAAGTCAAGGGCTACAAGATCGGCGACCCGATGTACGAGACAAGCTACATCGGCCCGATCACCCGCCGGCCGCAGCTCGAGGTCCTGCGCCACCAGGTTGCCGACGCCAAGCGCAAAGGGGCAAAGTTGCTGACCGGCGGCGACGTGATCCGGCGCAAGGGCAATTGGTTCGCGCCAACGGTGTTCGTCAATGTCGATCACCGCATGGCGTTGATGCGGGACGAGAGCTTCGGACCGATCATCGGCATCCAGAAGGTCAAGGACGACAGCGAGGCGATCGGACTCATGAACGACAGCGAATACGGGCTCACTGCGGGCGTGTACACGCCCGATGAAAAGCGCGCGCGGCGCATCCTGACCCAAGTGCATGCGGGGTCGGCGTACTGGAATTGCTGCGACCGGGTGAGTCCGCGGCTGCCGTGGTCGGGTGTCGGCCACTCCGGCATCGGGCTCACGCTGTCCACCTACGGCATCCAGACCTTCACACGACCGAAGGCGTGGCATCTTTCCGGTGTATAGTGCGCGGGCCGTCGCCCGGATCCAATCGCGCGCCAGCAAGTTTTCGATTCGCAATTTTGAGAACAACATGGAGGGATGCATGAGATTCGATTTTGCCGCGCGGTTGTTCACCATCGTTTTCGCGGGTGCGCTGCCATGCGCGGTACATGCGGCCGAAGCCGCGAAGGCACCGGGTGCGAAGGCTGACGCGAGCTCGCTCGCTCGCGGTAAGTACCTCGTCACTATCGGCGGCTGCAACGACTGTCACACCGCCGGATATGCGATGACCAACGGCAAGGTTCCCGAGAAGGATTGGCTCGCGGGCGACCGGCTAGGCTGGCGCGGTCCCTGGGGCACGACGTACGCCGTCAACCTGCGACAGTACATGCAGACTCTGACCGAGGCGCAGTGGGTCGCAAAGGCCAAGGCGCTGGAAACGCGGCCCCCGATGCCCTGGGATAACATCCGCGCGATGACGACGCAGGACCTGCGCGCGATCTATCGCTACATCCGGCACCTCGGTCCGGCCGGCGACGCCGCGCCGGCTTACCTGCCGCCGGACAAGGAGCCGCCGCCGCCGTTCGTCACGTTCCCCGCGCCGCCGAAGTAGCAGCGAGGCCTAGCGGGAGTCCTGCAACTCCGCCGCTCGTAGCGTATTCGCGAGCAGCGTCGCGATCGTCATAGGCCCGACGCCGCCCGGCACCGGCGTGATCCAGCTCGCGTGTTCTTTCGCGGCCGCGAAATCGACGTCGCCGCAGAGCTTGCCGTCGGCGTCGCGATTCACGCCAACGTCGATGACGATCGCGCCCGGCTTGATCCAGTCTCCCTGCACGAACCGAGCCTTGCCGACCGCGGCGACGAGGATATCCGCCTGGCGTGCGATGCCTGGAAGATCGCGCGTCGCGGAGTGACAGACCGTGACGGTGCAGCGCGCCATCAGGAGCTCGAGTGCCATCGGCCGGCCGACGATGTTCGACTGGCCGATCACCACGGCGTGCTTGCCGACGAGGTCCTCGCCGGTGTCGCGCAGCAGGGTCATGCAGCCGTAGGGCGTGCACGGCCGCAGCAGCGGACGCTTGAGCACCAGCCGACCGATGTTGTAGGGGTGCAGGCCGTCGACGTCCTTGGCCGGATCGATGAGCTCGGTCACCCGATCCGGATCGATGGGCTTCGGCAGCGGGAGCTGCACGAGGATGCCGTGCACGGCGGGATCGGCATTGAGATGATCGATCAACGCGAGCAACGCTTCCTGCGAAGTCGTTGCCGGCAGGTCGTGTGAGAAGGAGGTCATGCCGGCCGCGTCGGTTACCCGGCGTTTATTGCGCACGTAGACCTGAGATGCGGCGTTATCGCCGACCAGCACGACGGCGAGCCCCGGCGGCCGCTTGCCCGCGGTGGCGCGCGCGGCAACCGCCTGCGCGACGTCTGCCGTCAGCCGCTCGGCACGGGCCTTGCCGTCGATGACGCGCGCGGTCATGCGGAGTCCATGTTTGCGAAAGAGCGCGCAGTTTACTTGATCTCGATTTGCGGCCAATCCTTCATACGGGCCACCGCGGCAAGCGGCGGATCGGGGTTGACCGCGACCGGATGCGTCACCCGCAACAGCAACGGCAGATCGTTGACCGAGTCGCTATAGAACCAGCTCTGACGGAAACCGGCGAGCGCGAGGCCGCGCTCGCCAAGCCAGGCCTCGAGCCGTGTCACTTTGCCCTCGCGCATATTCGGCGTGCCGGCGACCTTGCCCGTATAGAACCCGTCCTGCATTTCGGGCTCGGTCGCGATGAGATTCTCGAGGCCGAGCTCGCGCGCGATCGGTGCGGTGAGAAAGCGGCTGGTCGCAGTCGTCATGATCAACAAGTGGTCGTCGGCGCGGTGCCTGTCGAGCAGCGCGCGGGCAGATGGCGAGATGGCGGGCCGGATCTTGCGCTCGAGGTAGGTCGCGTGCCATGTCGCGAGGAGGTCCGGATCGCGACCCACGAGCGTCGATAGATAGAAGTGCGTGAATTCGACCGACGTGGCCTCCCCCGCCCGATAGCGTGCGACCAGCTCATGGTTCGCACGTTCGAATTCGGCCCGATCGAGAATGCCCTCCTCGATCAGGAACTCGACCCAGGCCTCGTCGCTGTCGAGCGTGAGCAGCGTATGGTCGAGGTCGAACAATGCCAGTACGTCGCTGCTCATTAACGGTCGGATAGAATCCGCGAATGCCGGACCAGTGGATCGCTCCTTCGGCCGCGATCGCGCGCATCGCCGATCGGCTCGGTCGCGCGCTCGCCGCGCCAGCGGTCGCGTACGAGCCGTTCGCCGTCGCAGATCATGTCGTCGGCTGGGTGACGCCAGAGCGCGCGCAGCGCCTCGCGCACTGGCCGCAGTTTTTTCGCCGGCGCGACCGCGCACTGGAGCTCGCTCCGAGCCTCGACACCCCGCAGGCGCGTACCAAAGCGATCGCCGCGATCGCGCGCACGCTCGCGGCGGAAGGTGCGCTGAGTGCGTGGCGCGACGAGCGCTACGCGGTCGCGGCGAGCCCCGGTGAAGAAGCGTTGTTCGAGCTCGAGCGCGCGGCAGCGCGTTACTTCGGCATCCATACCTTTGCCGCGCACGCGAACGGGTTGACCGGTGACGAAGATCGCTGGCGCATGTGGCTCGCGCGCCGCAGCCCGGTGAAGGCGATCGATCCGGGACTGCTCGACAACCTCGTCGGCGGCGGGATAGCCGCAGGCGCCGACGCCGCGGCGACGCTGGTCAAGGAAGCGTGGGAAGAAGCAGGCCTCGAAAAACCGCTTTCGCGTCATGCCCAATGCGCGGGCTCGGTCGACATTTGTCGCGCCACTTCCGACGGCCTGCAGCGCGAGACAATCTACGCGTACGATTTGTGGCTGCCGGCCGATTTTGCGCCGGCGAATCAGGATGGCGAAGCAGTCGGGCATCGCCTCTATGCACCCGAAGACGTTCTTGCGGTGCTCGCGACCGACGACATCACGGCCGATGCGAGCCTGGTGATCGTCGACTTCCTGATCCGGCACGGTCACATCCCGCCGGGGGACCCGAGGTTTGCCGCGCTGGACGCCCTGCGCCGTCCGCCCGTGCTGCATCCGGCTTCCGAACAACTCAAGCGGCTTTGATCGCTGCGGCGACGGCGGCCGGCGCGACCTGGCGAATGCCCATCTCGCGCAGCGTATCGCGCACCGCATTCACCGCGTGCCGCATCTCGTCGGGCCCGATGGCGCCGATGCAGCCGACGCGAAAGGTCTCGAGCTGCGTAAGCTTGCCGGGATAAAGGATGAAGCCCTTGTCGCGAACACGCTCGTAGAACTCCTTGAACGCATATTTCGAATCGGCCGGCGCGTGGAAGGTGACGATGATCGGCGCCTGGATATGTGGATCGAGGAACGGCCTGAATCCCAGCTCGCCCATGCCAGTCACCAACGTTTCGCAGTTGGCCATGTAGCGCGCCAGACGCGCCGGCTGTCCGCCCTGCGCATCGAACTGTGTCAACGCCGCGTCGAGCGCGATGACGACGTGCGTCGGCGGCGTGTACCGCCACTGCGTCGTCTTCTCCAGGTACGCCCACTGATCGTAGAGGTCGAGCGCGAGCGAGGTCGAGTTGCCGGCGCACTGTTCCAGCACGCTGCGGCGGACGAACACAAAGCCCATGCCGGGCGGCCCTTCGACGCACTTGCCCGATGCCGCGACGAGCGCGTCGAACGCGACCTCGCGCGCGTCGATGGCGATCGCACCGAAGCTACTCATCGCGTCGACGATGAGGCTCTTGCCGCGCCTGGCGACCGCTTCCGCGATCTCGGGCAAGGGATTGAGGATGCCGGTCGAGGTCTCGCAGTGGATCAACCCGACGTGCGTGATGGATGCATCGGCGTCGAGGGCACGCGCGACGTCGCCTGCGGTGGTCGGTACATCGTCGGCGGTCTCGAACGTGCTGAGCCTGCGACCCATCATTTCCGTCAGCCTGGCCATGCGCCTGCCGTATGCGCCGTTGATCAACACGAGCACATGGCCGTCGCGCGGCACAATCGTGTTGACCGCTGCCTCGACCGAGAACGTGCCGCTGCCTTGCATGGGGACACAGACGTGCGTCGCCTCCGCATTGACGATCGCCGTCAGGCGCTCGCGCACGCGGGCGGTCACGGCGTTGAAACGGCTGTCCCACGAGCCCCAGTCGCGCAGCATCGCGGACTTGGTCGCGAGCGAGGTCGTCAGCGGACCGGGGGTCAGCAGAATGGGATCGCGGTCGAAATTGCTCATCAGCGCACGGCTCCTTGGGTCAAGAGTGTACATCGACGGCCGGGTCACGTCGGTGCCGGCGGCTTGCGCCAGGTCTGGGTGGTGCCGAGCAACCAGCGCGTCGCCCCTGCGTAGATCAGGCACATCGTCGCCGACGTCGCGACGATCAGCGTGCTCATCGCGGCCGCCGGGCCGATCTCGCCGGCCTCGTCGAGGTTGATGATAGCGATCGAGGCGACCTTGGTATCGGGCGAATACAAAAACACGACGGCCGAGATCGTCACCATCGCATTGATGAACAGGTAGCGCGCGATGTCGAGAATCGCCGGCAGGCAGACCGGCACCGTCACGCGGAAGAAAGTCTTGTAGAACGGCACCTTGAGCGACGCTGAGACCGCCTCAAACTCGTTGTCGAGCGCCTTGAGCGCGGTGACTGCCGTCAGATGACTCGACGTGTAATAGTGCACGATCGTCGACGCCGCCAGGATCAGCATGCCGCCGTAGAGGAAGTGCAGCGGGTTGTCCGGATGGTTGAAAAAGAAGATGTAACCCAGGCCCAGGACCATCCCAGGCACCGCCATCGGGATCGTCGCGAGCAGTCGAATGAAGGCCCGCATCGTGCGCATGACGCGCGTCTTTTCGAGCAGATACGCGGTGCCGAACACGAGCGTCGTGCCGATCGCGGCGGTCAGCAGTGCCATCTTGAGGCTGTTGAAATACGAATCGATCACGCCGCCGTCGATCAGGCCGAAGATGTAATGGCGCAGGCTGAACGACAGATCGTACGGCCAGAGCTTGATGAACGAGGTGTAGATCGCCATCCCGAGAACCGCGAGGATGAAGACGCTGACGACGATGCAGAAGGTCAGCATTGCCAGGTCGAAGCCGCGGCTGGGCTTCGGGGCGTACGGCACCGCGCGCGCCGAGAACTGCGACTGTTGCCGGCCCTGCATCCACCAGTCGACGATGAACGCGAGCAGCACCGGCAGCAGCAGGACCAGGCTCACGACTGCGCCCCGGTTGAAATTCTGCTGGCCGATCACCTGCTTGAAGATGTCGATGGCGAGCACGCTGAAATTGCCGCCGATCACTTTCGGAATGCCGAAGTCGCTGACGGTATACGAGAACACGACCATCGCCGCGCTTACGAGCCCGTAGCGCGCCCCCGGCAGCGTGATCGTGAAGAACTTGCGCAGCCGCGGCGTGCCGAGCGATTCCGCCGCTTCGTAGAGACGCCCGTCGGCGAGCAGCAGCGAGGTGAGCACGATCATCAGCGCATGCGGAAAGATCGCGTACACGGCGCTGATGATGATGCCGATCGGCCCATAGACCGTGTTGCCGAAGAGCCAGCTCTTGAGCGCGCCCTGGTTGCCAAACCACTGGATGAACGAGATCGCCGCCAGCATCGACGGCGACAGGATCGGTGTGAGCGCGATCAGCCGGAAGCCGCCCTTCCACGGTATGCAACTCCGCGTCAACGCGTAGGCGAAGGTAAACGCGAGCGGGACGGTGACCGCGGTGACCACCAGGGCCACCCACAGCGTATTGAATGCCGAGTCGCGCAACGCGGCGTTCTGCAGGTACTCGCGGAACAGTTGCAGACCGACGAAGGCTCCGCTCTTGTCTTCCGTGCTCTTGACCAGGATCATTGCGAGCGGCGCGAGCAGGAAAACGACGAGCACGGCGCAGGACGCGAGCAACAGTCCCTGCGCGAGGCGATCCTCCCAGTGCGCAAGAAGCTTGATGCGCCCGCGCGGAAGCGGCGGAAGAGGCGGAGCCGCTGTTGTCATCGAGACCTCACTCGAGGATCAAAGCAGGCGCAGGCAATCCGGCGGAAGGCCGATCTGGAGCGCAGTTCCCTCAACGAGGTTCATCTCATCGCTGCTGTGCCGCGAGAGATTCACCACCAGCGGCTGGTCCTCGGCGCCGACGAGGGTCACGGTGACAAGGCAAAACGCACCGAGAAACTCGACCTTGATCACCCTGCCCGGTGCCGCGTTCGGATTGCTCTCGACGGTGCCGTCGACCAGCACGTCCTCGGGACGCAGGTAGAGCTTGACGCGCGTTCCCGGCGCGACGGCCTCCATATCGATGCCACCCTGCAATACCAGGCTGCCGACGCGAAAACGGCCGGCGCCCTCCGCGACCGCGGAGAGCACGTTGACCTTGCCGACGAAATCCGCGACGAAGGCGCTTGCCGGATCGCGATAGATCTGCTGCGGAGTGCCGACCTGCTCGATTCGGCCCTGATTCATCACGACGACCTTGTCGGCCAACGACAGCGCTTCCTCCTGATCGTGCGTGACCATGACGGTGGTCACGCCAAGCCGCTGCTGCAACGCGCGGATCTCGCCGCGCAGGCGCAGGCGTTCCAACGCATCGAGCGCGGACAGCGGCTCGTCCAGCAGCAAGAGCCCCGGAGAAGTCGCCAGGGCGCGGGCCAGCGCGATGCGCTGCTGCTGGCCGCCGGAGAGCTGCCCGGGATATTTCGGCCCCGCATCGG
>WNGE01025056.1_pt1 | contig 10221 bp, 8 predicted proteins | sample 5400651 | NCBI WGS metagenome assembly WNGE01 (sample SAMN13153370, study PRJNA577476) | soil metagenome | isolation source: 60 cm soil or saprolite under grassland replicate 2 | place: USA:California | collected 2016-06-15
ACAGGGAGGCCTGGTTGGGCGGTGGGAGGGATGCTCGGGGGGAGTGGTGCGGCGAACGCTTCCGGGTGGGCTGAAGGGGCGGACTGAGCTGCCGTGGGAGCGGCAGGTGTGTCCGCCGGGCTTGGCGCGGGGTTGTGCGTGGCTGGGGGCGGGGTGCCGCCGGCGGTGGGTGTCGGCTCGTGGAAGGTGAGGACTGAGCGGCCGATGTGGATGCGGTCGTCGTCGGCGAGGGGGGTGGGCGTGCTGATGCGGCGGCCGTTGAGGGCGGTGCCGTTGCGGGACTCGTCGATGAGCGTCCAGGTCGCGCCCGTCCGCGTGAGGCGGGCGTGGATGCGTGAGATCTGGTCGTCGGCCTGCAGTCTGATGTCGGCGTTCGACGCGCGGCCGATGGTGATCGTGTCGCGGTCGGCCGGCAGCGCCCAGCGCTCCGTACCGAGCGACAGCGCGAACTCGGTTTCCACTAACTCTCCACCCGGCAGCCAACCCGTCTGCGCGATTCTGCCTGCCCAACCCACCGCTGGTCCAGAGCACCGCGATGAACCTCATCACACCCGCCGACCGCCGCGCAGCCCGCACCCGGCGCCGCCGTACGCCTGGATCATCCGTTCTTCGGAAGGAAATTTGCAGTACGTGACCGCAGGACTCCGGAAAGCGTGCAAAACAGGCCGCCGACCGGGCCTGCGCAACTGGCGGCGGGCCGGTCGGCGGCGAAGACACCGGTCAGTTGAGGGTCATTCGGGGTTCGCCGTTGAGGAGGCCGGTGCCGGAGATGGTGCACGTGCCGCCGCGGTTCTGCAGGTAGGACTGGCGGACACAGGAGCGGAGGGCCAGTTGCGCCCAGTAGTTGGGATGGAGGGATTCCTGGATGTAGTAGTTGGAGTCGACGGTCGTGACCGTGCGGATCTGGTTGATCCATTCGGTCTTGTCGACGGCGGTCGGCTGGGTCCAGGACGTCAGGCCGACCTCCTCGTACAGGCCGACCGTCTGCTCGCACAGGCGCCTGCCGTTGAAGGCCGACTGGAGTTCGAGCAGGCGGGTGTTGGTCAGCCCGGACTGTCCGATTGCCGCGCGGACCGTGTTGTTGATGGTGACGAGGGCGGTGCTGTTCGCCCAGTCCGCGTCCGCGTTCCAGAAGCCGCAACCGCCGACGCTCTGCCGCGTGTATCCGCTCTGTCCGTACCGGAACCCGCTCCCGGCCGGGATCGGCGACGGATACGTCTGCACCAGCAGCGTCCATCCACTGTCCGAGTAGCCGGCGTTCCGCATCGCCGTACGCACGTTCTGGAACCCTGTCGCGATCCGGGCCCGTACGGCGGTGACGTTGGCGGACGTGAAGTTCGCGACCACCGAGGAGTCGTCCTTGCAGTAGTCCGGGTACCACGACGGCGACGTCAGGAAGTCGGTCACGCACGACGTCACGATCGACGCGAAGTTGAAGTCGTTGCCGCCGATCGACACGACCACCTGCTTGACGTTGTGACTGGCGGCGAACTGCTGCAGCATCTTCGCCTGCCCGAGGTGACCGGCGCCGTCGTCGTAGAAATCGAGCCCGGGCTTGAAGTCGTCGCCGTTGCTCGTGGCGGTGCGAGCACCCGAACAGGCCAGGTTCAGCCCGCCGACCCCGCCGCCGATGTACGCCTCGGCCGAGCGGCTGCGGTGACACTTCGGGATCACCTCGGCGGTCCCGCTCGCGTTGTCGTGGTAGGCGTGCGCGCCGAGCGCGTCGGCCGGTGCCTCGGAGTCGTTCGAACTGCCGGCCCACCGACCGGCTTCACCCGAGATGTAGGAATCGCCGACCGTGACGACGTACGGCGTACCTGACCCCGGACCGTCGGCGTGGGCCGGGGAAGCGACCAGGCACAGCCCGGCCATGGAAAGCACAACGATTGCGGACACTCGACGACTTCTGGGAATGATCTTCACCGGAAGGCCTCTCTCGCCGGAGGTCGATGACCGCCAGGACCCCCGTTCCGATCACCGTGGCGCGAATGTACTCCCGAGTAACCGCAATGGATAGACCGAGAGTGCTGACACCTTTGCGCACTGTCACCATTGAGCCGCTGAGCTGGTGGTAATCGAAGGATGGCGAGCTGGGACCGAAGTTGCCCGTGGGGACGCAGGTGGTGATCCGTGTCGCCGCGCCGGTCCGGGCCTGTCTTACCCAGTGAGCGCGGAAAGGCCTCGGCCGAGATCGCCGGAAGCGGTGACCAGAACTCGATCGAGCTCCAACCAGCGGGCCATCAGGTTCAGCTCGGCCGCCAAGGGTTCGGCGAAGTCCGGTACGCCGGGTTCCGCTGTGGCAGTTGGGACGAGCAGGGCAGAGTTCCGGCGATCGGCCTTCAGATCGACTCGAGCAACAAGCCGGTCGCCGAGCAGGACGTAGTAGCCGTGCACCCGCTGCGCCGCGGGCATATAGATGCTGATCCGGTAGAAGAAGTCGAAGAGCCGCTGGGTCCGGTCACGGTTCCAGATGAGCGTGTCAAAGGGTGACAGCAGTGCACGCGCGTCGACCGGCCGGTCCTCGGCCTCAGCCCACAGGTAGCTCTGCTGCGGAACCCCTTCCACACGCACCGGCACCAGCTCACCCGCGTCCACCAGTTCACCGATCACGCGCCTGGCGGTTGCCGTGGGCAACGGGAAGTGGCCGATGCCGGCGCCGCACAACTCCCGCGCCGTGGCGACCCCGAGCGTGCGAGCCGAGATCCGCACCAGTTCCCGCCGGGCCTCGTCGGCCTCGAGCTCGGGCTCAGGCAGCGCGGGCAGCACCCGCTCCGTCAGGTCGTATAGCCGCTCGAAGTTTCGCCGTCCCGCGATGGTGACCAGGCCCGCCGAGAACAGGTACTCGATGGCGATCTTGGCGTCCTGCCAGTTCCACATCCGCCCGGTCGTCGGATCCGGGTCGGGGTCGGTCCGCCTGCGTCGTTCGCCGTCCGGGTTCGCCTCGCCGGCGGAAAGAGGCCCTCGCTCGGTGACCATCGCGAGTACGTCGTCGACGAGTCCTGGTCGTTCGGTGCTCAGGCGACGCATGCCGGCGATGACCGACCAGGGCGCGGTCAGATCCGGATCCAGCTCGCCGTCCCAGACCTGTCGCTCGGCCGCCCGCATCCGCCAGCGCAGCAGCGGGTAGGTGCTCACCGGAAGCAGGCTCGCCTTGTGACCCCAGAAGTACTCGAAGAGTTCTCCGCGACCCCAGCACATCCGGTCCAGCGTCGTACGCGAGTAAGGCCCCAGCCTGGCGAAGAGCGGCAGGTAGTGCGAACGGCACAGCACGTTAACTGAGTCGACCTGCAGTACACCGACGCGCTCGATCACCCGCCGGATATGCCGTACGTCGACCCGTCCCGACGGCCGCGGATCGGCGAACCCCTGCGCCGTGAGCGCGATCCGACGCGCGACCCCGAGCGGGATCGTCTCAACCGCGTCCATGGGCCGAACCTATCCGTGGATAGCGGTTGCCAAAGGCTGGGCAAGCCTTAGGCTACTTACTTAACCTCGTGAAGCATTGACATCCAGGCTGGCGAGGTAAATAGTTCCGTCCTGAAATCAATCAAGAAAGCAGTGTGAATCAACAGTGTCGAACATCGAGGTGGTGCAGCTCCGAGCTGCCGGGGTCAGTCTGGTGCTGGACTGCTCAGGTCCCGCGCTTCCGTCCGTCCTGCACTGGGGCGCGGATCTGGGCGAGCTGAGCGGGACTGCTCTGCTCGAACTCAGGCGTGGAGCCGGCGCGGTCCAGTCCGGCAACGGCCTCGACGACAACCTGCCGGTCGCGATCGTGCCGGAGTACTCGGCGGGATGGTTCGGGCTGCCGGGGCTCACCGGGCATCGCGACGGCCAGGCCTTCTCCGCGAGCTTCCGGCTGACGTCAGTCGCGCAGACCGGCAACACTGTGCAGGTCGACGCGGCGGACTCCGAAGCGGCGCTGAAGATCCGCCTCACCATCGAGTTGACCGACTCCGGCCTGGTCCGTGCCAAGGCGGAGCTCACCAACGCCGGCGAGACGCCGTACACGGTCGATGGTCTGGTACTCGCGCTGCCCGTGCCGACCGAGGCGACTGAGTTGCTCGATATGACCGGCCGGCACATCGGCGAGCGGCACCCACAGCGGCACGCGTTCACGCAAGGCGCTCACATCCGCGACAACCGCCGCGGCCGCACCGGTGCCGATGCCACACTGCTGCTGATCGCCGGCACCCCCGGCTTCGACTTCGGCACCGGCGAGATCTGGGCCGTGCACACCGCCTGGAGCGGCAACCACCGTTCGTACGCCGAGCGCGGCATGAGCGGGTACGGCGTGATCGGCGGCGGCGAACTGCTCCTCCCGGGCGAGGGGCGACTGCAGTCCCAGGGCACTTACAGCACGCCGTGGATCTACGGTTCGTACGGCGTCGGCCTCGACCAGCTGTCGGCCCGCTTCCACGAGTACCTGCGGGCCCGGCCGAACCACCCGCGGACCGAGCGTCCCGTCGTACTGAACACCTGGGAAGCCGTCTACTTCGACCTCGATCTGGAGAAGTTGAAGGCGTTGGCGAACGCGGCGGCCGAGGTCGGCGCCGAGCGGTTCGTGCTGGACGACGGGTGGTTCCGGGGTCGGCGCGACGACCGTGCCGGGCTGGGTGACTGGTACGTCGACGAGGAGATCTGGCCGAAGGGCCTGCACCCGCTGGTGGATCATGTCACCGGTCTCGGGCTGCAGTTCGGACTCTGGGTCGAACCCGAGATGGTGAACCCGGACTCCGACCTGGCCCGCGAGCACCCGGACTGGATCCTTGCCGCCGGCAACCGGATGCCGCCGACCGCGCGGCACCAGCAGGGACTCAACCTCGGCATTCCGGCCGCGTACGACTACCTGCTGGAGAGGCTCGACAGCCTGCTCAACGAGTACGACATCTCCTACTTGAAGTGGGACCACAACCGCGACTTCGTTGACGCAGGCAACCAGCACACCGGGACCGCCGGTATCCACGCGCAGACGCTGGCCGTCTACCGGCTCATCGACGAGCTCAAGCGCCGGCACCCGGGCCTGGAGATCGAGTCCTGCTCGTCCGGCGGTGCCCGCGTCGACCTCGGCATCCTGGAGCGCACCGACCGCATCTGGGGCAGCGACAGCAACGACGCGCTCGAGCGGCAGAAGATCCAGCGGTACACCCAGTTGCTGCTGCCGCCGGAGCTGATCGGAAGCCACGTCGGCCCGCCGCGCGCGCACACGACCGGCCGGACGCAGGCGCTGTCGTTCCGCGCGATCACCGCGCTGTTCGGCCACTTCGGCATCGAGTGGGACATCGCGTCGGCGTCGCCGGAGGAGCGCAAGGAACTCGCCGGCTGGGTCGCCCTGCACAAGGAACTGCGGCCGCTGCTGCACACCGGCCGCGTGGTCCGCGCCGATCGCGGGCCGGACGACTTCCTGCTGCACGGCGTGGTCGCGCAGGACGGCACGCGTGCCGTGTCCAATCGATCACGTCGGCCGTCGGCCGGGTCCGTCTACCCGGTCTCGACCCGAACCGCACCTACCGGGTGAACAAGACGGCGACACCCGGACCGGAGTCGCGAGCGGTGTCCTGGTGGACCGACGGTGGACAGGTGCAACTGAACGGTGCAGCCCTTGCCGCGGTCGGGATCCAGGTCCCGGTCCAGTGGCCCGAAAGCGCGCTCTTGCTGGACGTGACCGCGATCGAGTAGTCCGCTCGATCGCCGACAGAGAAGGAGATCCCCGTGACCGCCACCACCAACGCACCACCGATCAGCCGAAGAAGTCACGGGGATCGAAAGGCGCTGCCCAAGCGGCGGCGGAGTCTGGGGGACCTGAGGATCGCGATGATCTTCCTGGCCCCGGCCACCCTCGGCTTCGTCGTGTTCTACATCTGGCCGACGCTGCGCGGCGCCTATCTGAGCTTCACCGAGTACAGCCTGCTGTCCGCACCGCGGTTCAACGGCCTGGCCAACTACGAACGGATGGTCCAGGACAGCTTCTTCTGGAACGCCCTCGTCGTCACGGTCGAGTACGTCGTGATCAACATCGGCGTCCAGACCGTGCTGGCCGTCGGCATCGCGATGCTGATGTATCGGCTGACCAAGTCGATCACGGTCCGCGCGGTCGTGCTGCTGCCGTACCTGGTGGCGAACGTGGTGGTCGCGCTGGTCTGGTACTGGATGCTCGACTTCCTCCTGGTGTTCGCCGGCCTGCAGACGATTCCGTCGTACGTCTACGAAGCCGCCGAGGTGGACGGATCGACCGAGTGGAAGACGTTCTGGCGGATCACGCTGCCGCTGCTTCGGCCCGTACTGGTGATGGTCCTGGTGGTCACCATGATCGGTTCGTTCCAGATCTTCGACACCGTCGCGGTCACCACGCAGGGCGGGCCGATCAACGCGTCGAGGGTCATCTACTACTACATCTACGAGCGGGCGTTCACCCGGTTCGACTTCGGCTACGCCTCGGCGATGGCGATGGTGCTGTTCGCCATCCTCGCGTTCGTCTCGCTGCTGCAGTTGCGGCTGCTCCGGGCGAAGGAGAGTGACCTGGCATGAGACTGTCGTTGAATTCAAGGCGGGAATGGAATGTAGGCCGGGTCCTTGCCTGGGCCAGCCTGATCGTGCTGATGCTCGTCACCCTGTTCCCGTTCTACTGGATGTTGCGTACGGCGCTCTCCAACAACACCCAGCTCGCCGGGCACCCGAACTCGCTGCTGCCGGTGGAGACCACGCTCGGCGCGTTCAAGCGGGTGCTCGGCCTGTCGACGCTCCAAGAAGCCCAGGCACAGGGTGGGTCCGGTGCCTCGGTCAACTTCTGGCTGTACCTGCGCAACTCGTTGATCGTGGCAACGTTTACCACGATCTGCCAGGTGTTCTTCAGCGCGATGGCGGCGTACGCGTTCGCCCGGTTGCGCTGGCCCGGCCGGGACAAGGTGTTCGCGCTGTTCCTGGCCGCGCTGATGGTGCCGCCGATCTTCACCCTGCTGCCGAACTTCGTGCTGATCAAGAACCTCGGGCTGCTGAACAGCTTCGCCGGCATCATCCTGCCGACCGCGTTCATGACGCCGTTCGCGATCTTCTTCCTCCGTCAGTTCTTCCTCGGCATCAACCGGGAACTGGAGGAGGCGGCGATGATCGACGGCGCCGGGCACCGGAAGATCTTCTTCGGGCTGATCATCCCGATGAGCGCGGCACCGATCACCACGCTGGCGATCCTCACCTACATCAATTCCTGGAACGACTACTTCTGGCCGCTGCTCGTAGGCCAGCAGGAGAACGTCCGGGTGCTGACGGTTGCCCTCGGCGTGTTCCGGTCGCAGACCCCGCAAGGTGGTCCGGACTGGGCGGGTCTGATGGCCGCGACCCTGGTCGCGGCGCTGCCGATGATCCTGCTGTTCCTGGCCTTCGCCAAGCGGATCACCAACTCCATCGGCTTCTCCGGAATCAAGTGAGGTGCTTGAGATGACTCTGACAAGACGCACCCTGCTCAAGGCCGGGCTGGCCGGACTCGCGGCACCTGCGGTTGCCGGATGCAACAACGGTGCCGCCTCGCGTGGAACCGGTGAGGTCATCTACTGGTTGTGGGACTCGGCCCAGCTGCCGATGTACACCGAGTGCGCGAAGGTGTTCCACGAGCAGAATCCGCAGTACTCCGTGAAGATCGAGCAGTACGGCTGGAACGACTACTGGTCCAAGCTGGTGACCGGGTTCATCTCCGACACCGCGCCGGACGTGTTCACCTCGCACTCGTCCAAGTACCCGCTGTTCGCGGACAAGGGCCAGGTGCTGCCGATCGACGACTACGTTGCGAAGGACAACGTTGACCTGAGCATCTACCAGAAGGGTCTGCCGGAGCGGTGGATCGGTGCCGACGGCAAGCGGTACGGCCTGCCGAAGGACTGGGACACCGAGGTCTACTTCTACAACAGCGCGCTCTCCGAGGCGGCCGGTATCAGCACCGACCAGCTCAACTCGATGACGTGGAACCCGCAGGACGGCGGCACGTTCGAGCAGGTTGTCCGGCGGCTGACGGTTGACGCCAAGGGTCGACGCGGCGACCAGCCCGGGTTCGACAAGGACAACGTGAAGGTCTACGGACTCGGCTACAGCGATGCCGGTGGTGGTGACGGGCAGACCAGTTGGAGTTGGTACGCCGCGATCAACGGCTGGAAGTACTCCGAGGGCGAACCGTGGGGGACGAAGTTCTTCTACGGCGACCCGAAGTTCACCGACACCATCGGGTGGTGGCGAAGCCTCATCACCAAGGGGTACATGCCGACGTACGCGCAGGCGAAGTCCGGGGTGGACATCACCACGTCCTTCGGTGCGGGGAAGTACGGGATGACCCCGAACGGATCCTGGATGCTGGGGACGTACGCCGGGCTGAAGCAGGTGAAGACGAAGCTGGCCCGGCTGCCGATCGGACCGATCGGACCATTTGGATCGGTCGGGAAGCGGATGTCGATGATGAACGGTCTCGCGGACAACATCTGGGCGGGGACGACCCGACGGGAGGCGTCCTGGGCCTGGGTGAAGTTCCTCGGCTCGCAGACGGCACAGGACATCGTCGCGAAGGCAGCTGTGGTGTTCCCGGCGGTGGCGGCGAGCATGCCGGCCGCGAAGGCCGCGTACGCGTCCAACGGCTGGGACGTCACGCCGTTCCTCGAGCCGGTGGAGGCGGGTGACGTGTTTCCCTACCCGGCCAACCCGAACGCGGCCGACGTGACCGCGGTGATGACACCGGCGATGGACGCGGTGATGTCCTTCGAGGCCGAGCCGAGCTCACTGATCAAGGCGAACAACCAGGTGAACAAGATCCTTTCCGCCAACGCCTGACCCTGAGAGGTACCCCGGTAGGGCCTACGCCCGGGGGAGTACGTCGTACTGCGTCTGTCGGCGCAGTGTGCTCCCCTGGCGGTAGGTCAGGTGTCGCCGCTGAGGCGACGCGGTGACAGCGGTCTGAAAGAGAGCCTTGGTGCCATCGGAAGAACTTCGAGCACCGAGGAGTGTCATGAACGACGACAGGCCGGGCGGACCGCTCCGCATCGGCGACAAGGAACGCGAGGACGCGGTCACGCGTCTTGGCGAGCACTACGAAGCCGGCCGGCTCACCGCCGAGGAGCACACCGAGCGCATCGGCCGGGCACTGGAAGCGAAGACCGAGGCCGAGCTGGCCGCACTCTTCACTGACCTACCGGGCGGGCCCCAGGCTGACGCCGATCAGGCGTGGACCGGTCCGTGGGGCTGGAGCAGGCCGCCATGGACGGCTCCGGAGAACGCAGCCGGTACGGCGGGACGCGGTGGACCGGGTGCTGGTCCGGGTGGACCTTTCCGGCGCGGCCCGCTGGGGAGGATCCCGTTCCCGCTGCTGATCGCACTGGGCGCGATCGCGGTGATCGCGTCGATCGGGTGCGTGGTGGGCGGCGGTCACCCGCCGATCCTGCCGCTGCTGCTGATCGTCGCCGCGGTGTTCTTCGTGCGTAAGCGCCGGCAGGAGCGGCGAGCATGAGGAACGTCTACCGGGTGTTGGCAATCCTGATCGCGGTTGCCGTCGCACTTCAGGTCGCGTCGATCGCACTGGCCGGGTTCACAGAAGCCAAGGACGCCGAGAACGGGACGACGATCGGGGCGGACTACAGCAACTTCGGGCAGACCTACCACAGCATTGCCGGTACGGCGATCGGCGTGCTCGCCCTGATACTGCTGATCGTGTCCTTCCTGACCGACGTACCGCGCGGACGGTCGCTGGCCGGGATCGTGGTCGGCCTGGTCGCGCTGCAGTTCGTCCTGGCGGTGGTGTCGTTCGGCGTCCCGGCGATCGGCGTACTGCACGGCATCAACGGCCTGGCCATCGCCGGCGTGGCAGGCGCCGCGTCCCGCCGGGCGGCTGAGCCGGTCAAGCCCACAGCCAATGTCTGATCGAAGACGGCGGCTGCGAGGACGGCTGATTGCCCTGGGGTTGACCCTGGCGGTGTTGGCACCGCTGGGGTACCTCTGGGCGACGAGCTTGGTGCCGGGGGAGTACTCGGCGACAAAGATGGGGTACGCCGACTACGGTGGCGGAACGGCGTCGACCGGGCATGAGCATCACGGTGGGATGAGCGTCGCGGATCTCACCGGGCCGACGGCCGGTACGCCGGATGTCGCGGTGACGTTGACCGCGCGGAAGACGAAGTACCAACTCGCCAGCGGAGAGACGGTCGATGGCTACACGCTGAACGGGACATCGCCTGGTCCCTTGATCCGGGCCAA
>WNGE01009513.1_pt1 | contig 10220 bp, 12 predicted proteins | sample 5400651 | NCBI WGS metagenome assembly WNGE01 (sample SAMN13153370, study PRJNA577476) | soil metagenome | isolation source: 60 cm soil or saprolite under grassland replicate 2 | place: USA:California | collected 2016-06-15
CCTATGAGCGTGAGTCCCCGCGTGCGGGCGAGGCTGATCTCATCGTGGCCAAGCACAGAAACGGGCCGACGGCCACGGTGACCGTCGCCTTTCAGGGGCACTACAGCCGCTTCGTCGATATGGCTCCTGGCTGACGACGTGACTGTAGGTTCTCAATTTTCATGTCGGTTTCTCAAAGCCAATGTCGGTTGAATGTCGTTCGCGTCTCAACGATGTCGGCTAACGACGTGGCGCATGATGGGGGGGCGCATGGGAGACGTCGTCGTCTGCATGGCTTGTGGGTCCGAAGACGGGGCGCGGGAACGGCCTGTTCCGCTGCGTACCGTCGCCTGCGACGCGTGTTGGGATGACGCGGTTAACTTCCCCGACCGCGAGCCGGAGCGCATCGACATTGCGCTAGCCGTGGAGCAACTCCGTCCTGGTCCCGTTGCTGAGCCGAGAGAGGGGAATGCTGCTAGCTGCAAGGATTGCGGTGCTGAATGCGCATGGCATCGCACCGAGCGCGGGCGCTGGCTCCTCCTTGAGCCTGGCGGCTACCCGACCGACAAGGTTCCGCCTGGCAAGCGGTGGCGAGTCGCAGGCGACGGCACGGCGGTGAACCTTGGCTCAGCCAACCCGACCGATGAATGCCGGATCACGCACTTCGACGTGTGCCCCGCCAAGAGCGCACCAGACGATGGCTCGCTGCTGCTAGCGATCTGGCGGCAGCGTCGTCAGGCGGGGAAATGGGCGTAGGTATAGCGCGTCCCGTGGGCTGGCGAGCATGCCATGCCTGCTTGTGTGCATTTGCGGCTGCGAGCAGTCGTGTGGCGAGGCGCGGCGCCAGGACGTTACCCAGTCTGTTCCGTCGACGGTGACCCAGCGGGCAGCTGAATGGCGGGCCGCCGCACTTGACATCAACGTCGGAAAATCCGACACTGTGCGTCGTGAAGACTGACATTCCTTCGTCGGCGCCGCCGCCACCCGGTGATCTTCCGGCCACCGCAGTCGCCCGGGCCGCCCTCATCCTGCGGGGCGTGGCGGAGAAGGCTGTGGAGGACCTGCAGGAGGATCTGGCCCGTGTCATGCGGACGGTGCATCCCGGCCGGGATCTTGCGGAGCTGGCGGCCGATGGGTCACCGAAGATTCCCAGCATCATTGGAGTGTTCCTCCTCAGCCAGGTGGGTGCCGCGGTCGGCCGGCCCAAGCTGGTCGATCTGACCAAGGTGCGGCGCGAGGACATGCGGAGCCTTGGCGGGATAGCCCGGCTGGCGCACCGGGCCCTGCACGCCGTACCGGCCGGGTCGCTGGCGTCATGAGCGAGCTGCTGCCGGCCGTGCCATCGGTGAGCGAGGCGTGGCTGCTGTCGCTGGAGCGGGCCGCCAAGGCACCGGATGGGCGGGCGGTGCACGTGGTCTCGACCGTGACCGAGCCCGGCACAGAAATTGACGGCGTCCGTCGTGTCATCGACGCCGCTTTGCAGGCCGCAGGGGCGCAGGAGGTGCAGACCGTCGCCGAGACGATCTTCCCGGTGTCGCTGTACCCGGATCCTGGCGTCGGCTGGTCCCCGGAGCTGCCCGCCGCCGAACGCGACGTGCTGGATCTGGCGGCGCAGTCGCTGTACGACGCTTACATCGGCATGCTCCCGCTGCTGCGCACCATCAGCGCCAACAACAGGGGAACGTACTTCTCGCGCATGATCACCTGGCCGGGCAAGGAGCCTGGTGGTGTCAATCAGCTTGCGGCACGGATCCAGCGGCTGCGCGCCGAGCACAAGGCGGCCCGGCACACCCACAATGCTCTGGACATCGATGTTGCGGCCGACGCGCTGGCAGGCGGCGAGGATCTGCGGGGCCTGCAGGTCTACGCGGCCACGGACCGGCGCATCCGCAGCTTCCCGTGCCTGACCCACATCGACCTGACCCTGCACCAGGGCCGGCTGCACGCGGTAGCCGTGTACCGGCACCAGTACCTGATTGACAAGGCCTACGGCAACCTGCTGGGGCTGTCGTGGCTGCTGCAGTTCCTGTGCCAGCAAACTGGATACAGTCTGGGTGAGCTTGTGGTGCACGCGACGCTGGCAGACAGCCAGGGTCGGCCGCGGGCGCTGGCCCTGGTGCGCGAAGCGCGGGAAGCGGCGCGGTCGGCGGCGCTGACCCCGGCAGGAGGCCAGCCATGACCGCCGGTTCGCCGCTCGGCGCGCTGCGGTCGGCCTGGCAGGCCAGTGCCACAGGGTCGGCCGACCAGCCCGCGGGCGTCGGTATCGATCTGGTCGAGATCGAGCCGTTGTGCCAGCTCATGCAATCCGGCGGGGCGGCTTTCCTTAATGCCGCGTGGACACCGAGGGAGCAGCACGACGCCAACGGGCAGCCCGAAGGGCTGGCCGGGAAGTGGGCCGCCAAGGAAGCGGTCATGAAGACCCTGCAGCGGGGTATCGGGGAGCTGGATCCGCTGGACGTCGAGATCGTCACCACCCAGCTGGGTGCTCCCGGCGTGGAGCTGCACCGGGCCGCCCGGGCCGCTGCCCGGCATAAGAAGATCGGGCAGTGGCACCTGTCCGTCACCCACGAAGGTGGCTGGGCTGCGGCGATCGCCATCGCCTCGCCACGCCACATCCGCAGCGTCGGCACCCAGGGAGGCGGACAGCGTGGCTGATCAGAAATCGGATAGGTCCCCGAACCCTCGCGAGCCGAAGACCGCGGCCGGCGAGGCCGAAGAGCAGGCGAAGATCGGCGCGCGCCTGCGGGAGGCCCGGGAGTACGTCGGGCTGCTCCAGGAAGATGTCGCGTCAGCTCTCGGGATCCCCCGGGCCAGCGTGTCCGCGTTGGAATCTGGTAAGCGCCGGGTCACCGGGCTGGAATTGCGGCGGCTCGCCCGCATCTACCGCAAGCCCGTCGGCTGGCTGCTCGGGGAAAAAGACACCCAGCTCAGTGACGCCGAACCGCTCTACCGGGCCACTGAGGCGCTCTCACCCCGGGACCGGGAGCAGGTCCTGCGGTTCGCCCAGTTCCTGGCCGCCGCCGGGACTCCCGGCGGACTGGGACCGGCCGCCGCGCCCGCACCGCCCCCGGCAGACGCCGAGGACGACGGCCACAGCGCGGCGACCTGATGCCAGCGCACGGGAACGCCTGGCAGCGCTCCTTGCAGGCGGCAGAATCGGCGGGACGGCTACTGGATGAGCTGGGCGTGTCGGCCACGCGTCAAGTCGACGTGTTCTCGATCTGCGAAAGGCTGGGCCTGTGGCTGGCCTTCATGCCGATGGACAGCCTGCTGGGCGCCTTCGTACCCGAAGGGGCCGGCGGCGTGCTCATCACCGAACAACGCCCGATCACCGTCCAGCGTTACACCGCAGCACACGAGCTCGGGCACTGGCGGCTCGACCACGGCCACGGCCTCGCCTTGGATGGCGAAGAGCACGTCTTCGGCGCGACCCAGCCAGAACGGGAACGGTTGGCGCAGGTATTCGCCGCCAGCCTGCTCATGCCGCCGGCCCTGATCTTGTCGCTGCTGGACAGGATCGGCATTAGCGGCCGGCGTCCCGTGCAGCCCGCTGACGCCTACTTCATTGCCCGCGAAGCCGGCGTCAGCTACGAGGCCAGCGTGCGCCAGTTGGGCAACCTGCACCTGATCACCCCCGCCGAGGTCACCGCCTTGCTGCAGGTTCGGCCGCTCACCGTGAAGAGCCAGCTCGCGGGCGGCCGCCGTCCCGTGAACGGGTACGCCGATGTCTGGCCCGTCGATGAAGCCTGGAGCGATCAGCACATCACGGTGAAAGCCGATGATGAGGTGGTCGTCTCGCTGCCGGAAAACCGCAGCACCGGGTACCGGTGGCTGTTCGAAGATGACATCGGCGAGACCGGCGCCAGCCCCGAGCCGCGCCCGCTCACCCATCCCAGCACCGGCCTGGCCAGCCCCGATGATGCCCGCTCGTTCCTGCGCGCGGCGCAGGCCGTCGGCCCGGGGCACGTCCCGGCCGCGGCGCTGGACCGGGCACGCCACGCCGTTGGCCCGGCCCCCGGCGGCACCGAGCGTGCGCTGGCCGGCGGGATGGTGGTCGTGGGCGATGACTACATCCCGGGCCGCACGCCGATGCTGCCGCCGCCCGAGGCGCGGCGTACTCGACTGGCCGCCCTAGAGCAGCCACCGCAGGCGGCCCTGGGACAGGGAGACAGGCCTGCCGCCAGAGACGACACCGAGCCGATCATCGCCGTCACCGGGCGTCGGCTGCTGGGGGTGCGTTTCTCCCAGCCGGGACCGAAAATACTGCGGCTGGAACACCGCAGCCCCTACAGCCCGGAACCTCCGACCGAGGAATACGTCCTGCATGCCACCGTCGAGCCGCCACGGCATGGCTTCTCAGTGGACCAGTTGGCCGACGATCCCCAGGAGCCGTGGGTCAGCGAAGTCCGCGGACGTCAGCTCCGCGAGCCTGCCCTCGCCACCGGCGATCCCGGGCCGGGCTGAGGCAGCAAGGGAATCCCCGGGTTGACTTCCTACGCCCAGCGACGTGCCGCCAGCCTGGCGCGGCTACCCGCTGACCTCCGCCACTTGCTGTCCTCACCGGTCCGCCGGCAGGGGCCGCGGCCGCTATGCGTGCCGTTCTCCCTCACCGCAGCCCATGAAGCGACCCGGGCCCGCATGACCTCACCCGGCGCGGAGATGCTCGCGGTCGAGCCGCTGTGGCAGTACTGCCTCCGCAAACGGCCAGGCCAGCCACTGCGGGACCACGCTGCACGCGGGTCGGACCGCGGTGAGCACCAAGGGCCAGACCGCCGAAACGTACTGGCCGTACGACGACGCGCTCGGCGCCGGGACCGAAACCGAGCCAGCCTCCGCGACACAAGCCGCCTGGTACAAGGCGGACGTCTTCGAGGTCGCGCTGGCCCATGATGGAATCGAGCTGCTCCTGGAGGAAGCCCTCGCGGCCGGGCTTCCGTTCGTGCTGGTCGTCGAGCTCACCGCTCAATTCGAGCGGCCGACCACGCGGGGGGAGATCAGCACGCCGCCGCTTGATGCCCCGCTCGGTGACTATCACGCCGTCCTGGCGGTGGGAGCGGCCACGAACACCGCCGGCACGAGCAGGCGGCTCCTCATCCGCAACACGTGGGGCCCAGGCTGGGGAGTCGGCGGCTACGGCTGGCTCCCGCTCGACTACCTGATCGCGTTCGCAGAGCAGGCCGCCGTCATCGACCCCGCCTCATTCACAACATCCCACGACCCAGCGAGGTGACCCGGTAAATGGAACTCAGCGAGTATCAGCGGCACGCCGCCGGCACTGACATCCTGGCCAGTGACAACGAGCTGCTGCCCTTACTCGGGCTGGCCGGCGAGGTTGGCCAGCTGATCGCCGAGTACAAGAAACGCCAGCGGGACAAGACCGGCTACCGCGCGTTCCGCGACGAGGTACACGAAGAACTTGGCGACATTCTCTGGTATGCGGCCGCGCTCGCCCGCCACAACGGCTTCGATCTCGATGAGATCGCGAGGGTCAACCTGGACAAGACCCGGGGGCTGTTCGGCGCACCCGGGCAGCTTGCGCCCCACGACCTGTTCGATGCCGATGTCCCGGACAGCCAGCGCCTGCCCGCCCGGCTGACGGTCATGCTCACCGAGACTGACGAGACCACCAGCAGCGGCGAGACCCTGCAGCGAGTGCGGATGTACCGCGGCACGCAGCCCGTGGGTGACCCGCTCGATGACAACAGCGAGCACGATGACGCCTACCGCTACCATGACGTGTTCCACCTGGCTCACATGGCGGTGCTCGGCTGGTCGCCAGTGATGCGGTCGCTGCTGCGCCGTAAACGTTCGGGCAATCCCGCCGTCGACCGCATCCAAGACGGCGGCCGGGCGGTCGCGATCGAAGAGGGCCTCACTGCCTACGTCTTCACCATGGCCGCACAGCACAGCTTCTTCACCAGCTACGCCCATGTGCCGCCCAGCGTGCTGAAGACCTGCGCCAGGATGACCGCCCACCTCGAAGTCGCCGCCCGGTCCACCGCGGACTGGCATGCGGCCATCCTCGCCGGGTACTCCGTCTTCCAGCACGCCGTGCAGAACAAGGGCGGCGTGATCACCGCCGACCTGGCACAACGCCGCCTCAGCTACGACAGTCCGCTGCCAGGCTTGTAACGGGCTGCCACAAGACCCGTCGGCCACGCTGGATCGGGCTTGCCAGCACAGCGTCGGGCCGACCGCTTACGGTCTCGTTAGGACGAGACCGGGCAGCTCGGACGAGGAGGCCGGAATTGAACCGGCCCGCGGAGCCGTCACGGCAGGCCAGCACCGCGGCGACGGCTTCTGGGAGCTGCCGTTGATGCCCCATTTGGGCGGGAACCAGGCCGGAACCGGCTCCGGGACCGGCCGGAACGACTGCTTGATGCGGGTACGGCCGCTGATCCCCCGGATACTGGGGTGGGCTACCCGGGCATACTTGTCGACCTCGCAGAACAGGTTCTGGCAGTCGATCAGCTGCAGACGGCGCCCGCGAAGACCATGAAATTCCAGGCCGAGGCGGGCGAAGTGCTCCTCCTGGCAATCGGCCATATAGCGAATGATGTCAGCTTCGATACCGTCCGCGGCCCGGCCGAAGCACTTGCGGATCCCGTCCCGGGCGCCAGGACCTGGGACGACGAATTCCATCTCTTCAAAACCCAGTACGGGTGAGTAGTTGAGGTCGATCAGGTACTGGAAAGCCAGGAACCCGCCGATGGCCGGATACGAGCGCAGCACTTCAAAAGCTTCCGACAGTGAGCCAGCCGAGCTGACCAGCCCCGTCACGCCGGTGGACATCATCAGTTCCAACAGCCGCAGATGATTGGCGTGCTTGCGGTCTTCACCGAGCGCCGGCGGCGGGACCACATACGCCGCGGAGTACAGGCGCTCACCGGCGGCGAACGCGGTACTGAGCAGGCGCTCGTACCGGCCGAAGTCATAGTCCCGCCACGACACGTCGCCCAGAGCTGCCTGCAGCAGCTGCCAGGTGGAGATGCGGTTGAACATCTTGAACAGCAGAGTCCGGAACACCAATTCCTCCGGGTCCTGCGATCCCGCGTAGATCACCTGGCTGATCAGGAACTGGCTCACCCGGTCAGCGGCCCGGTAACAGTTCGTGAACCTGTGCTGTCGCAAAATCGGGTCGCTGGTCCATGGCGCAGCCTGGCCGCGCAGCCGTGCTTCGTACAGGCTCTGCCGCGCCGCAGCGAAACGCCAGTATGTGTCAAATACGGGCGTTGGCTCGAGCCGCCGTCCGCAGATCACAATCTGGTCGGCAGGGCCGCTGGTCGGTGGCAGTGGATCGGTGCCACCCACCGGGAGCTGATCGTCCAGGTCGGAGAACAGGCCTGCGGTGGCCGGCTGGAGCATGCGACCCCCCGTTATGCGTGACGTGAAACGCTATACGCGTCACACTACACATGTGCAGGCAGACGAGCATGAAGCCTCGCGGGATCGCTCGGCGGCTATCTTCGGCAACAGGTTCTTCGCCGATGTGGTCGCCGCCATAGAGCGGCTTTCCGGCCCGGAGGACGCGTTCGTCACCACCCGCAGGGTGGCGACGGAAACCGGGCTCAGCGACAGCCTGGTCCGACCGGTGATACTCAGGCTCCGTGCCGCGGGCCTCATCACTGATCTGCCGCGCGAAGGCGGTTCCAGAAGCACTCTGCTTTACGAGGTACAGCGCGGGCCCGTCTGGACGGCTGTGCTGGAGGCGTGCATCGCCACTGTCGATGAAACCGTGCCGTCGGCAGAACGCTGACCCTCCCCGGGGAATCGCGCGTTTCCTGCGGTGCGCTAGGGCCTCCCGCAGCACGGAAAGCAAAAAGCCGGTCAAGGCGTTCGCCGGGTCAGCGGCCGAATCGGCAGGTGAGCGTGTGCGGTGGCACCTGCTCAGCCGCAAAACAGGCTAATCCAGGCAATTATGAAAAGCTGGTACATTACGCAATCCATTCTTTACTTGCCCGATGGATCTGCCAGGGTGTTAAAAATGTGGCGAGGTGTCTTTGCCGAGACAATTCCTGCGTGCGAGCCGGTGCAGGTTTCCGTGCGCGCGGCGGACGGCAGCAGCGAGACCAGCCTCGACTGGCCCGCGATAAGCGCGGATCAGCTCAGCTCGGCTTCGCCGTGGCGGACGTTCCGCTGGCATCAGGGGCAGCGGCACTTCCCTGGGGCATACTGGTCAGCGACGATGTCGGACCATGTGATCTATGAGTCCCGCCTGGAGCTGGCCCGGCTGCTGTATGCCGACTTTGACCAGGCCGCGCACTCTATCTCAGCGCAGCCATTCCTGCTAACCGCGCAGGTCGCCGGAAGTCTGAGACGGCACGTCCCGGACTTCCTGCTGGTGACCGATTCCGGCCCGGTCGTGGTGGACGTCAAGCCGCAGCAGCATCTGGGCAGGGAGAAGGTCGCTTTCACATTGGCATGGTGCCGGGCCGCGGTCGAAGGCCGAGGCTGGGCATATGAAGTCTGGACAGAGCCGCCGGAGGCGGAGCTGGCGAACCTGCGGCTGCTGGCGGGCTACCGCCGCACGTGGTTGTTCGATCCCCGCTTGCTCGACGCGCTGATTGGGGCAGACCTTGATGGTGCCCGCCTACGGGACGTCCCGGCCGCGATGGCCGGCTGGCCCAGGCGCCTGGTCTGGGCGCATCTGCTGCACCTGACCTGGGTTCACGCTTACTCCGTGGACCTTGCCACCGTGCTGTCCGGTGATCATGTCCTGTCGAGGGCGGCATGAGCGGAGCCGGGACGCGATTCGGTGTCGGCACCCGGCTGGCTGTGGACGGGGAGACAGCCGAGATCGTCGAGCTTGTCGCCACGCAGGCCGGGAACGAAGTCATCCTGAAAGACACCCGCGGCCAGATCCGCCGGGTGTCGCAGCGTGAGCTGCTGTTCTCGGGCGGGGCACGTGTCATCGGCGAGGCCGGCGGACCTGCCGCTGATGATCCCTACGAGACGGCGGGGACGGTCCTTGCCCGGCTCACCGCTACTGAACGCGCGCGCGTGGCTGAGCGAGCCGCTCACGTGGAGGAAATCCTTACCGGATACCGGTTGGGCAGCCCGGAACTTGCCGCGCCCGGCGAGCCGCGCCCGGGGTATGACCCGGCGTTGCCGCTGGCCGAGCGGTATGCGGCAAAGGCGTCCGAGCTGGGAATCACCACCAGGACGCTGGAGCGCTGGGTACGCGAGTACCGGCGGGCCGGCCAGGCCGGTCTGGCCGGGAGAGAGGCCCAGGGCACCGGGCCGCTTGGCCGGGCCGATCCCCGCTGGGTCGAGATAGCCCTGGAGGTGATGGCGGACCACACGCAGGAATCGAAACCGACCAAGGCGATCATCGTTGAAAGGATCGCTGCCCGCCTGGAGGCCCGGTACGGGGCGGGCGTCGTGCGACTGCCCAGCCGGGCGAGCGCCTACCGGTTCCTCGGTGAGCTGGATAATCGGGTCCCGACCTTCCACGGCAGCTCCAAGCGCCGGCGTGAGGTCGCCGACCGGCCCCAGAGCGCCTACGGGCGGCTGCGGCCGACCCGCCCCGGCGAGTACCTGCTGCTAGATACAACCCGGTCGGACGTGTTCGCGCTGGACCCGGCGACGATGCGGTGGGTGCAGGCCGAAATCACGGCCGCGATGGACTGGTACTCCCGCTGCATCACGGGGGTCCGGGTGACCCCGGTCTCCACCAAGGCCGTCGACGTCAGTGGCAGCCTCTACCAGACTTTCCGGCCTCGCCCGGCGGGCAAGGACTGGCCCGCGCATGCCGTCTGGCCCGACCACGGCCTTCCCCGGCAGGTCCTGGTCGACCGCGACGCGTGGACCCAGGACCGGGGAGCCGCCGGTCCTGCCATCGTCCCGGAAACCATCGTCATCGACCACGGCAAGGTCTACGTCTCGGCGCATGTGACCAGCGTGTGCCGCCGGCTGGGAATTTCGATCCAGCCCGCACGGCTGCGGACGGGCCGGGACAAAGGCCCGCTGGAACGGTTCTTCCGGACGCTGCGGGAGGGCCTGCTGGAAGCACTGCCCGGGTACAAGGGGCCAGACGTGTACTCGCGCGGGCTCGACCCCGAAGGTGACGCGTTCTTTTTCCTCGACGAGCTGGAGGCGATCATCACTGTTGTGTCTGCTGTGGACGTGTTCGGTTGTCATGACGTTGCGATTGCGTAGCGGCGTTCGGTCCGGCGGCAGGTGTGGTTGTGGTGTCGTGATTCCGTTGCCTGTGAGGTGACGGGGATCACACCATGGTCCTG
>WNGE01014178.1_pt1 | contig 10219 bp, 8 predicted proteins | sample 5400651 | NCBI WGS metagenome assembly WNGE01 (sample SAMN13153370, study PRJNA577476) | soil metagenome | isolation source: 60 cm soil or saprolite under grassland replicate 2 | place: USA:California | collected 2016-06-15
GGCCGCGGCGTGTTCCTGATGCGCCGCCTGGTGGACCGGCTCGAGTTCCTGCCCCCCGGGAATCGGGTCCGCCTCGTCGTCTTCGCGCGCCGCTGAGTCGTTCCCTTAGTGCTACGCGCGGAAGCTCGCCGACCTCTACGTCGTCCGGGACGCGCGCTGAGCGCCCGGGCCCTGGCCCGGTTCGAGGCTAAGCTAGGGGGATGAGCCGAAGGGCTTCCCTCACCTTCATCGCATTCCTCGTCGTGGTCTTCGTCGCGTCCCCCGCGTGCCGCAAGGGCGGCGCGGCCGTCAAGCGGTACCCCGTCAAGGGCAAAGTCACGGAGGTCGACCTCGGCCAGAAGCTCCTGACCCTCGATCACCAGGACATCCCTGGTTACATGCCAGCCATGATCATGCCTTTCCCGGTGAAGGACGACCAGCTCCTGAAGGTCGCGGCCCCCGGGGACGAGGTCACGGCCTCGCTCGTGATCACGCGCGACAACCGCTACTGGCTCGAGGACCTCGTCGTGACCCGCAAGACGCCCGAGGGTGCCCGCCCCTCGGCCCGGCCTGCGCACCGCGAGCCGGAGCCCGGCGAGGCGGTCCCCGACGTCGCGCTCGTCAACCAGGACGGCAAGAGGATCCGCCTGGCCGACTACCGCGGCCACGCCCTCGCTCTGACCTTCATCTACACGCGGTGCCCGCTCCCCGAATTCTGCCCGCGCATGTCCCGGAACTTCGAGGCGGCCGCGAAGGCGCTGGCCGCCGAGCCCGCCCTCCAGGCCCAGACCCACCTGCTCTCGATCAGCTTCGATCCGGAGCACGACACCCCGGAGGTGCTGAAGCGCTACGGCCGTGCCTTCGCGGGGGAGGGACCGCGGCCCTTCGCGCACTGGGAGTTCGCCCCGGATCCGACGCGGAGATCCGGAGGCTGGGCGGCTTCCTGGGCCTCGACTACGACCCCGACCAGGGGATGTGGGTGCACAACCTGCGCACCGCGGTGGTCGGCCCCGACGGTACGCTCGTCCGGTCCATCCGCGGAAGCGACTGGAAGCCGGAGCAGCTCGTGGCGGACCTGCGCGCCGCGGCCGGCGCCACGAAGCGGTCGGAGGGTCTTCGACCCTAGCGGCCCGTCTTCTCGTACGTCCCGATCAGCTCCGCCTTCCCCAGCACGTGCCCCTCCATCGCCTTTTCCACCTCCGTCTTCGTGGCCGGGCCGAGGTCGGGGAGGACGACGTCCAGGGCGTAGAGCTTGTGGAAGTAGCGGTGGCGGCCGATGGGAGGGCAGGGCCCGCCGTAGCCGGTGCGCTTCCAGTCGTTCGTTCCCTCGCGTGTCCCCGCCGGCAGGTCGGAGGCTCGCACTCCCTGGGCGAGCCGGCTCCCCGGGGGAGGAAGGTTGTAGAGCACCCAGTGCACCCAGGTCATGCGCGGCGCACGCGGGTCGGGTGCGTCGGGGTCGTCGACGATCAGGACCAGGCTCTTCGTCCCGGCGGGCGGTCCCGTCCACTCGAGGGGTGGAGACACGTCGCTCCCCTCGCACGTGAAGAGGGCGGGGATCGCCCCCCCGGGGCCGAAGGCCGGGGAGGTCAGTGCAAATCCCATGGCGGTTCTCCTAGTGCGTTGCTCAAGCCGTAAGTCCTCTGCACCACTGCCACCAGTGGGGCCATCCGGGCCTTCCGGCGGCCGGCCGGCGGTCGATCACTCCCAGGATGCCACGGCCCAGGGGTGATGGGGTGGATTACGAGGCGGCTCCCCCGGGCCGCTGCTCGAACCCTCGGAGCGACCAGCCCATGACGTCCCGCCGCATCTCCTCGTGGCTGAGGTCGAAGTGGAGCGGGGTCACGGACACGAGCCCCTCCCGCAGCACCGCGTTGCAGTCGCTGCCCGGGATATCCTCGTGCTGGTACTCGTTCCCGCCGATCCAGTAGTACTTGCGGCCTCGGGGGTCCACCTTCTCGATCACGTCGAAGCCGTAGGAGTGCTTGCCCAGGCGGGTCACCGCGTAGCCGTGCAGCTCGGGGCCTGCGGGAATGTTCACGTTGAGCAGCGTGGCGGGGGGCAGGGGCTGGCCCAGGGCGGCCTCGACCAGGCTCGCCGCGAAGCGCGCCGCGGCCGTGAACTCGAAATCGTGCCGGGTCACCAGGGAGAAGGCGATGGCGGGGACGCCCAGCATCGACGCCTCCATGGCGGCGGCCACGGTGCCCGAGTAGGTCACGTCGTCGGCCAGGTTCGGGCCGTGGTTGATCCCCGAGACCAGCAGCCGCGGACGCCGGTCCTTGAGCACGTGGTTGATGCCCACGTAGGAGCAGTCCGTGGGCGTCCCGTCCACCGCGTACCAGCGCGGCCGCACCTCGCGGATGCGCAGGGGCCGGTGGATCGAGATCGCGTGGGAGGAGGCGCTCTGCTCCGCCTCCGGAGCGACCACCCACACCTCGCCGAGCTCGGTCATGGCCGCGGCCAGGGCCTGGATGCCCGCGGCCTGGTGGCCGTCGTCGTTCGAGACCAGGATCACGGGGCGCGCCGTCGGGTCGATCTCGGACAACGCCTAGCCTCCGGTCTGCCGCGGCCGGCGCCACTCGTCGATCAGGGACGCCACGAGCGCGGTCCAGCCCGCCTGGTGCGACGCCCCGAGGCCCTCGCCGGTGTCGGCGTGGAAGTACTCGTAGAACAGGATCAGGTCCCGCCAGTGCGGGTCCTCCTGGAACTTGCGGCGGTTCGCGTGGACGGGCCGCCGGCCCGAAGCGTCGCGGGTGAAGATGCGGATCAAGCGGTTCGCCATCTCCTCCGCCACCTCCCAGAGGCCGCGCCGGTCGTCGTCGTCGCCCCCCACCGGCACCTCCAGGTCGGGTCCGAGGGCGGTCCCCAGCTTGCGCAGGGACTCGATCATGAGGAACGAGGTCGGGAACCACACCGGCCCCCGCCAGTTCGAGTTGCCGCCCTTGATCTTCGACTCCGCCTCTCCCGGCTCGTAGCGCACCTCGGCCGTCCCCAGCCGGAAGGGATGCCGCTCGTGGCAGCGCGACAGGCTGCGCAGGCCGTAGGGAGAGAGGAACTCGTCGGGGTCCAGGATCCGGTCCACCAGCCGGCGCATCTGCGCCTCGTCCACGATGGCCAGGACGTGGACCCGCTGGCCGTCCCGCTCCACCGGGTAGCAGACGTTCTGCACGATGTGCTGCTTGTTGGTGAGGAACCAGTCCATGCTCTTGCGGAAGCTCTTGAAGGAGGCGATCCAGTGGTCCTCCAGGCGCTCGATCGCGTAGAGCGGGATGAGGCCCACCAGCGACCGGACCCGCACCTTCTCGTAGCGGCCGTCACGGTGGCGCAGGACGTCGTAGAAGAAGCCGTCCTCCTCGTCCCAGAGCTGGTAGTGGCGGCCCCCCATCTTCTTCATGGCCGCCCCCACGTAGATGTAGTGCTGGAAGAACTTGGTGGCGAGGCCTTCGTAGACGGGGTTTTCCTTCGCGAGCTCGAGGGCGATGCGCATGAGGTTCAGGCAGAACATGCCCATCCAGCCCGTGGCGTCGGACTGCTCGAGCACGGTCCCGTCGGGGAGGGGCTGGCTCCGGTCGAAGAGCGTGATGTTGTCGAGGCCGAGGAACCCTCCCTCGAAGACGTTGTTCCCCGCGCGGTCGACCTTGTTGATCCACCACGCGAAGTTGATGAGAAGCTTGTGGAAGCAGCCCTCGAGGAACATGCGGTCGGCCCGGCCGGTGCGGATGCGGTCCATGTTGTAGACGCGCCAGACCGCCCAGGCCTGCACGGGCGGGTTCAGGTCCGAGAACTCCCACTCGTAGGCCGGGATCTGCCCCGAGGGGTGCTGGAACTGCTCGAAGAGGAGGAGCCAGAGCTGCTCCTTGGCGAAGTCGGGGTCGACGACGGCGAAGGGCACGCAGTGGAAAGCCAGGTCCCAGGCGGCGAACCACGGATACTCCCACTTGTCCGGCATGGACAGGATCCGCATCGAGTTGAGGTGGCGCCAGTGGGAGTTGCGGATCTCCCGGCGCGAGGGCGGGGGCGGCCACTTCGGGTTGTCGCCCTCCAGCCAGAGGTTCACGTCGAAGATGTAGATCTGCTTGGTCCAGAGGAGGTTGGCGAAGGCCTGTCGCTGCACCAGCTTCTCGTCCTCGCTGGCATTCTCGGGCTGGATCGCCGCGTAGAACTCGTCGGCCTCCCCCTTCCGCTGGGCCAGGACCTTGTCCACGTCCGCGAGAGGCGCCTCCAGGCGGTCGGGGGTGAGCCTCATCCGCAGGCTCAAGGAGCCCCCGGGGGGGACCACGTACCGCAGGTGGCCGCAGGCCTTCGTCCCCACCTCGTCGGGATTCACGGCGTCCTCGCCGTGGATGACGTGGCGATGGAAGGCGTCCTTGACGTAGGGGCGCCGGCTCTTCGCCGGGGGCCCCCAGACCCGCGGCGCGTTCGTCTCGTTGTAGGTGAAGAGGAGGCGTCCGGCGCCCTCCAGGTAGAGATGACGGGCCCCGAGGCGATAGATGACGGGCAGGCCCTTCAGGGGATCCGCGGTGCGATCGTCGGCCACGATGGTCAGGAAGCCGGCGCCCGGGCTACCCGCCCGCACGATGGGCTCGGACGACGCCTCTCCGCTCCACGCCCACGTGTTGCGGAACCAGAGGTGGGGCAGCAGGTGCAGGGGCGCCGCCTCGGGCCCGCGGTTCCAGGCCGTCACCTTCACCACGATGTCGTCCAGGCTGGCCTTGCCGTATTCCACGAACACGTCGAAATAGCGGTCGTCGTCGAAGATCCCGGTGTCGAGCAGCTCGAACTCCGGCCCCTTCCCCGCCCGCCGGCGGTTCTCGTCGATGAGGGCCGCGTAGGGGAACTCCCGCTGCGGGTACTTGTAGAGCCACTTCATGTAGGAATGGCTGGGCGTGTTGTCGAGGTAGAAGTAGCACTCCTTGACGTCCTCGCCGTGGTTTCCCTGGCTGGGGACGAGGCCGAACAGCCGCTCCTTCAGGATGGGGTCGTGCTCGTTCCAGAGGGCCAGGGCGAAGACCAGCACCTGATAGCGGTCGCAGATCCCGGCCAGGCCGTCCTCGCCCCAACGGTAGGCCTTGCTCGCCGCCAGCTCGAACGGGAAGTAGCTCCAGGCGTCGCCGTTGGCGCTGTAGTCCTCGCGCACGGTGCCCCAGGCACGCTCGGCCACGTAGGGACCCCAGCGCCGCCAGCCCTCGGGATCCTGGCGCAGCTCCGCCATGCGCTCGTGCTCTCGGGTCTTCGGTGGCATGGCTCGAGGCGGCACTCTACGTCAGCGACCGGCCGGTGTCCACGAGGGCGCAGGTGTGTACACTCTCCTTCGGAGGTGAAGATGCGCCTCTTCCCTGTGCTGCCGGCGCTGGCGTTGTGCGTGGCCGTGGCCCGACCCGCCCGGGCCGACCAGCGCCTCGACGAAGCCGTGGCCAAGGCCGAGGCCCAGCTCGCCAAGGGGAAGGAGGACGAGGCGGTCAAGATCCTGCAAAGGGCGGCTTCGCAGGCCCCCCGCGACCCGGAAGTACCGCTCGCGCTGGCACGGATGCTGGCCAGGCTGGGCAAGCTGGACGAGGCCGGCAAAGCACTCGGCACGGCCGGCGAGCTGGCCTCGGCCGCTCCGCCGACTGTACGGGCGCGCGTCCTCTGCGCCCGGTCGGCCGTCGCGCTGCGCGCCGGCACCGCCCGCGAGGCGCTGACCTTCGCCCGGCAGGCCGCCCTTGCCGAGGCCGGGGCCGACAGCCTGGCCGCGCTGGCGCGCGCCCAGGCTCGCCTCGGCGATCCCGCCGCCCGCGAGACGGCCGAGCGGGCCGCGCGAGCGGCTCCGTCCTCCGCCCTCGCCCAGGTCGCGCGCGGCGACGCCCTGCTCGCGGCGCGCCTGGCCGGTGAGGCCGAGGCCGCCTTCCAGCGCGCCGTGCAGCTCGACCCCCGCTCGGCCGCCGGAACCGGGCTGGCCATCGCACTCGCCGCGCAGGGAAAGGCGGCCGCCGCCGTGGAGACGGCGCGCGCCGCCACCCAGGCGGACGCGCGCTCCGCCGAGGCGCAGGCCGCGCTGGCCCTGGCGGCGCTCGCGCAGGATCCGCTCGACAAGAACAGCGAGGCCATCGCCGCGGTCCAGCAGGGCTCTTTCCTCGAGCCGAAGAATCCGCTGGTCAAGGTCACGGTGGGACGCGTCTTCGAGAGCCGCGGACAGCTCGCGGAGGCTGCGGGAGCGTACGCCCAGGCCGCGGGCCTCGACCCTTCCTGGGCCACCCCGCGCGTCGCGGCCCTGGACCTTCTCCTCCGCCAGGGCGACGCGGCGTCCTCGCTGGCGGGGCTGCGCGCGCTGCCCGACGACCTCCAGGCTTCGGGAGAGGCGCAGTGGCTGCTCGGCCGGCTCCTCCTGCGCAAGGAGGATTGGGACGGCGCCAAGTCGGCGCTCGACGTTGCCAGCGCCGCCTTGCCGGGCCTGGCCGAGGCGCAAGCGGCGCACGGCACCGCCGCCTACAATGTCGGCGAGCTGAAGCTGGCCGCGGACGCCTACGGCCGCGCGGTCGCGATCGACCCCGAGAACCTCGCCTACCTGTCGAACTACGGGCTGTTCCTTGGCTACGACGATCGCCTCGAGGAGGGCCTGGCCGTCCTGCTCAAGCTCAGCGGCCGGCCGGAGGGCCAGGACGCGGGGGCGTTCATCAACCTCGGCTGGATCTACCGCCACTTCCGGCCACCCCGGGTGGCCGAAGCCGTGGCGGCCTATGAAAAGGCGCTGAAGCTCGATCCGAAGAACGCCAAGGCCGCCCTTGGGGTTGCCCTGAGCTACCGCGCGGGCGGGCAGTGGGCGCGCGCGGTGACCGCATACGAGCGCGTGTCCCAGGTGTACCCCAAGCTCTACGGCGAGGCCATGCTCGGCTCCGCCTGGTGCTATTTCCGGAGCGGCGACGACTACCGGGCCCGCTTCTTCGCGGGTCTGGCCGCGAAGGCCGGCGTGAGCGTGGGACCGCTGCGCGACGCGCTCCTGGGGCCGCCCAAGGCGGGGGCGGCGGCCCTGAAGACGGCGGACGAGCTCAACGAGCTCGCCCTCCAGCTCGACGAGAAGAGCGCCGGCGAGCAGGCGCTCGCCGTCCAGCGCTTTCTGGGGCTGGGGAGGCCCGCCGTCCCCTATCTGGCGGGAGCGCTCCGCGAGCCGGGAACCGCCATTGCCGTGCGCGAGGCCATCGTCGCCGGCCTCGCGCGGATGGGGCCGGCCGCCCGCGAGGCGCTGCCGCAGCTCGACCGATCGATCAAGGCCGGCCCGCGCGTGAGCGGCACGCAGGCTTCGCCCGCGGAGAGGGCGCGCGAGGCAAAGCTGATCGGGGCAATGCAGGAGGCGGCCGCGAAGATCCGCGGGAAGTGACCGCCGAAGAGCCAGGTGAGCTTCCGGAATCGCGGCTTCCTGGCCCTGCGCGCTTTTCCGCTAGATTCCCGGCCGTCGCCGGGGGCGAGGGCTACGGTAACAAACCCGGTGACGGCCGGGCGACCTGCGTGCTCACTGCCCCGCGGCCCAGAAGCGGATCTTCTCGCTCGGGAAGCAGTCCTGGTCCTGCTCGATCGGGCAACCCGAGGGTACGCCGGTCTGGAACAAACCAGTTTGACGCGTGTGCGCCTTGCCTGCAGTACCATCAGGGAAGCCCGAGGCAACCAGCAGCTCACCCTCGCACTGAATTGTCGTGGCGAGTTTTTCCAGGATGTAGGTGGCTCCGGGGTTGAACAACAGCGTGTTCCACGAGGGCAGCGGGGAGCCCGTGATCCGTAGAAACGTTGCGCTCGTGATGGCTTGCCCGAGGGCCGGCGGCGCGCCTCCCAGGACCTGACCTACCGTGTGGCCGAATGCCTGGCCGGCAGGCGTGAAGCCGTAGCAGAGTCCGTTCTGCGTGTGGACGACAACGGTCACGCGGTCTGTCCCGTCACCGATGGTCGTGGTCGTGACCCGGCCCGTGATGGCAGTCCCGAGGTCAGCAGCGTGAGTCCCGCAGACGCCCATGCCTTTTTCACGGATAGCCTCCTTGATCTGCGGTGGCTGGATGGCCAAAGCACGCGCATCCTACACGAAGGGGGCGGCCAAAAGGTAGACCTTTCGGACTGCGCCCGCGCGCGCTCAGTTCCAGCGAAACAGCCTCAAGCCGACCGCGAAGCTCAAGGCACCCCAGAGCACGAGCACGAGGAGCCGCCCCGACTGCGAGGCGAGGGTCGCCCCTTCGAGGATCACCGCCCGCAGGCCGTCGTTGAGGGCGGTCAGGGGCAGGGCCCGGATCAGGGGCTGGAGGGCGTCGGGGAAGCGGTCGGCGGAGAAGAAGATGCCCGAGCAGATGAACATCGGCATCATGACCACGTTCATGAGGCCGGTGACGGTCTCGATCCTCGTGGCCCGCGAGGCCACGAGCAGGCCCAGGCCGGAGAAGCAGAGCGCCCCCAGGGTGGCCACCAGGAGCACCGCGAGGAGGGAGCCGCGCAGCGGGAGCGCGAAGGCCCAGCGTCCGAAGGCGAGGAGGAAGCCGACCTCGATGGCCGTGAAGCCCACGCGCACCGCCATGTGGGAGCCCAGGAAATCGGCGCGCCGGAGCGGGGTGGCGAGCAGGCGCTTCAGCAGGCGCTTGATGCGCATGTCCACGAGGTTGAACCCCATGCCCCACATGCCCCCGCTCATCAGGTTCATCCCGATGATCCCCGGGATCAGGAAGTCGATGTAGCGGCCGCCCGGCTCGGAGACCGCGACCTCGCGGCTGGTCAGGGGGTCCTGCCGACCCGCCGCGCGCTGCAGCGCGTCGTCGACCCGGGACCGGGCCAGGATCGCTTCCGGGCGTGAGGGATCGAGCCGGTACTCGACGGTGGTGGCGGAAGGCGCGGCCCCCGGCACCACCACCACATCCACCCGGCCGAGGCGCAGGGCCTGGCCCGCCTCCGCCTCCGCGAGGGTGCGCACCTTCAGGAGGCTCGCGTGCTCGAGGGCCGCGACCACGGCGGGCGCGCCGGGGCCCTCGACCACCCCCACGGGCGAGCTGTCCGGCGGCCGGTTGCGGAAGGCGAGGCCGAGGCCCACCGAAAGCAGGATCGGGAAGACGAAGCTCCAGAAGACCACCTCCGGCTCACGGTAGACCTCGCGCAGGCGGGCCAGGCAGAGGGCGGCGAAGGCGCGGAGGCGCGCGCGGTCACTCATCGCGGAGATGCCGGCCGGTGAGGGCCACGAACACGTCCTCCAGGCTCGCGTGGCGCGTGGTCAGGCTCTTGAGGCTCCGCCCCTCGCGCTCCAGCCGTTCGAACAGCCCCCGGATGGCCAGGTGGGGCTCGGTCACCGTGAGGAGCAGGTGGCCGGCCTCGGCGTGGACGGAGCGCAGAGCGGGCAGGTCCTGGAGCACCTCCGGGCCGAGCGGGCCGCGTCCGTCCTCCCCCACCGCGATCTCGACCACGTGGTCCCCCCCCAGGGACCGCACCAGCTCCCGTGGCGTCCCCTCCGCGATGATGCGGCCGTGGTCGATGACCGCGATCCGATCGCAGAGCTTCTCCGCTTCGTCCATGTAATGGGTGGTGAGGAGCACGGTGCGGCCGCGGTCCTTGAAGCCGTTCACGATCTCCCAGACCTGCCGGCGGGATTGGGGATCCAGGCCGGTGGTGGGCTCGTCCAGGAAAAGCAGCTCGGGGTCGCCCACGAGCGCGCAGGCCACGGCCAGGCGCTGCTTCTGCCCCCCCGACAGCGTCCCCACGCGAGCCTGGCGCTTTTCCGTGAGCCCGACCTCCGCGATCACTTCGTCGGAGCGCCGCCCTTCACGGTACAGGCTCCGGAAGAGCGCGACCGTCTCCCCCACCTCCAGCTTCTCGGACAAGACGGTCTGCTGGAGGCAGACCCCGAGCCGCTCGCGGATCTCCCGGTCGTCCGTCCCCCACCGGCGCCCCAGCACCACGACTTCGCCCGCAGTGGGGGCGATCAGCCCCTCCAGGATCTCGATGGTGGTCGTCTTGCCCGCCCCGTTGGGCCCCAGGAGCCCGAAGCACTCGCCCGCCCGCATCTCGAACGCGATGCCCCGCACGGCTTCAACCGCGCCGTAGCTCTTGTGCAGATCGCGGACGGAGACCGTGGCCTCCCGGGAGATGGCCGTGGCCTCGCTCAAATGTAGGTCTCGATCCGGGCCCGGGCTCGCAGGTCGGTGAGGAGGCGCCCCAGGATGCCGGACCGTGCCTCCTCGCGCAACCGGGCCTTCACCTGTTCTTTCACCGAGGCGAAGCCGGCCGGCTGGCCCTCCGGCGGTGG
>WNGE01023470.1_pt1 | contig 10217 bp, 10 predicted proteins | sample 5400651 | NCBI WGS metagenome assembly WNGE01 (sample SAMN13153370, study PRJNA577476) | soil metagenome | isolation source: 60 cm soil or saprolite under grassland replicate 2 | place: USA:California | collected 2016-06-15
GCTCCGTAACACGTCGATCGGCTACCACCGCAGCAACGGTGAGACCAACATCGCCCGCGCCACCAGACGCGCCAACCACCGCCCACACGACCTCATCGACGCCGTGACCAGGAGCAACCCGACAACGCAATAGCCCTGGCGTCCTGGTGGCCACGACCACGCTCGCCATGGGCGTGAACACGCCCGCATCCGCTGTGGTGATCGTCGGACTCACCCACCCGCCCCCCGGCAACGTGCCGTACACCGTGGCCGAGTACAAGAACATGGTTGGTCGCGCTGGCCGTCTTGGCTACGCGGAACGCGGCGAGTCATACGTCATCTGCTCCCTGGGCCTGGACGAGCATCGGGTGTGGTCGAACTATGTCCTCGGCAAGCCAGAGGACATCAAGTCGGTCTTCCTGAGCCAGACCACCGACCGACGCACGCAGGTGCTGCGCACGTTGTCCGCGTTAGAGCCCGGCTTAGACGGCAGCGTCGACGCACACGTGCTGGTTTCCTTCCTGGAGAGCACCTTCGGCGCCTTCCAGCAGCGGCAGATCAATCCGGCGTGGGCCTGGGGACGCGACAACATCGTGACGATACTGCGCGAACTGGTTGGTCACCAGCTCATTGAGACGGTCGAGAATGACAAGTACCGGCTGACCGACCTCGGACGGTTCGCGGGAGAGGGCGGAGTGCTTGTCGACTCGATTATCCGTCTGGTCGAGGTCCTGCGACCACTCGCCGCGGCGCCCAACTCTTCGACACTGATCGCCGCGGCGCAGGTCACACGTGAGCTGGACGAGGTTTATCTTTCGTTCAACCGTAAGGCCAAGAACACCGAGCACCGACGCTGGCCGATGGAATTAGCGCACCAGCAGGTCGCCCCGAACGTTGGGAGCTTGATCGGCATCGGCGGCACGGATCATCTCACTCGCGTCGCCCGCGCGAAGAAGGCGATGGCTTGTCTGCTGTACGCGAGCAAGACGCCTCTCTCGATGATTGAGCAACACCTTACGCAGCATCAGCTCGGGGATGGCATCGCTGGCGCCGTACGGGCAACGGCTGATCGTACGCGAGACTTGATACCGGCCGTAGTTCGAGTCTTCGAGTTCCTTCATCCGGGCATCGCGGTCAGCGATGTCGCAGAGCGGACCATGGTTCGACTTGAGCTGGGGATTCCGACTGAGCTGGCTGAGCTGGGAGCGGTACTTGGCGCTGCGCTGACTCGCGCTCAATATCTGTCCTTGTTCGAACTAGGCATCATGACGCCCGATCAGTTCGAGAATGGCGAGCCCCTTGCTCTAGTCGACTGTCTACGGGCCACTGAGAACCGCGTTCTCGAACTTCAAGAGGCCGTTCAAGAAGGCAAGCGGCAGCAGGACGAGGTGCTTGTCCCACTCCTGCCGCCTCCCATCGAGTGAGTTGACAGCTCCGCACCTGACCGCCACCAAGACCTACCGGATTCCTATCGCCAGCTCGCCGCGCCCGATGGGGTAGGAATCTGGTAGGCCTGGTTGGGACGGCAGTAGGAATCCGGTAGATCAGTGGCCCTACCTCTTATTACCGAGGAGAAAGCTGAAAGCTGGACTCGCCGGAGGGCGTTTGCGCAGGTCAGGCACAGTTCGAATATTCAGCTACTTCCGTACTCTTTAGTAAGACCTGCCCGATTGGACGAATGTGCTCTCGTGGCGTGCGCTGGCCATCGCGAGGCAGGGCGTCGCGACGGTAGAGTCTCTACAGTCCCAACAAGCCTGAGCTGGGCAGGCCGCACAAGGAGCCCCGGCGCGATGTCAGGCAAGAGCAAGAACCCAGCGCGGCAGCGCCGCCAACGCCCAACACGCGCCCCTTCAAGATGGGCACGCTGGCGGGCGAAGCTCTCGGCCGCTCAGAAGAGGATCAACCGCACGGTTGAGGTCCTGGCTGCATTGGTGGTCGTACTCAGCGCGCTAGCCGGCGGCGCCACGTGGATAGTGCAGCATCGGGTCGGCGGCCGGCACGACGCAGAAGAGGCGACCCCAACGCCGGTCGTGCAGCGTGCCGCCATCCCTGTACCCAGCGGCGCAGGCCCGGTCCTTGCCGCCGCTGGGGCACTATGGGTTGCCAGCCCTGGAAGCCTCCAAAGCCAACCCGGGACGCTGACCCGCATCGACCCGACCGCTCAGCGACCAGTGAGCTACATCCAGGTAGGGGCGGGACCCGGCGTGTTGGCTTTCGGCGATGGCAGCGTCTGGGTCGCCAACATTGACGGGCATAGCGTCAGCAGGATCGACCCAACGGCCAACCGGGTAACAGCTTCGATTCCGCTGAACCTTGAACCCTCAGATCTAGCCATCACTCAGAACGCGATCTGGGTCGCTGGGCGTCAGTTTGCCGATCGGCACCCCGCCCGCGTCGCCCGGCTCGATCCCACCACCAATCGGGTCACCGAGGTCATCCCCGTCGGCGTGGGCAGCCCCGACGAATTCGAGGACGCCACCGCGATCACGAGTGGCTTCGGCTCAGTGTGGGTCAGCGTGAGCGACCGCGGGCTGGTCCGCATCGATCCACAGACCAATCACGTCACCGCTACGATCCCCGACGGGACCGGCGACGAGCTGCTCGCGGCGGCGGGAAGCTTGTGGAGCGCAGGCGGCGGCGATATCGCGCGGATCGACCCGACCACCAACGTCGTCACCGCCCGAGAGTCGATCGAGGGAACCATCAGCGATCTGGTCACCGACGGCACCTGGCTGTGGGCCGCCTTGACCTACGGGGCAGTAGCTCGCGTCGCCTTGCACACCGGGCGAGTCCTCAGGCTCTATGCCACTCCGGATCCATCCACGAGTAGGCGCATGATCGCGCAGCCAGACGGGCTATGGGTTACGGACGACGATACGTTGCGACTCCTCCAGCCTGGTCCCTGACCGCCAAGCCGCTACCTATGGTTGCCCTCGGTAGGACGGACATTCTGATCACGGAGAGCCCTCTCGCGAAGAGCCAGGGGTAGCTATTCAGCCTGAATTGGCGGGATGGGTTCTTACCAGATCCTTGCAGGCGGAGCCGTGCCGACGTGCGGGGCGGGGGCCTGGCCGGTGGGGATCTATCGTTGGACCCGACGCCGAAGGATCTCGGCGGACGCCTCGTCGGCAGGCAGGAACGCCTCCAAGTGCAGCTCGGCGAGCGTGACGTCGACCGCGGTGGCGAACGACGTCAGGGTGGTGATGAGCCGCAGCTCGCCCTCGTCGGAGCGCAGGCGCAGCGGCACCGCGAAGCCGATGTGGTCGGGCCCGACCGGCAGCGTGGGGACGTAGCCCTCCAGCTCGGCGATGAACGCGTCCAGCCGGTCGTCGGGGCTTCGCCGGGCGTGCGCGCGCAAGCTGTGGATGATGTGGCGGCCCCACTCGGGCAGGTTGGCGACCCGGGGTGCCATGCCATCGGGGTGTAGCGCGAGGCGCAGCACGTTGATCGGTGGGGTGAGCAGGTGATCGGCGGCGCCCTGGGTGAGCACGGCGAGGGCGGCGTTGGCGGCGACCAGCTCCCCGTAGGGCCGGACGGCGACCGCCGGGAAGGGGAGATGCCCCTCCAGGACGCGGTCCAGCGCCTCACGGACAGCTCGCAACGGTGGGCCGTCCAGGGTGGTCTCGGCGAACACCGGGGCGTAGCCCGCGGCCAGCAGCAGCGCGTTGCGTTCGCGCAGCGACAGCTCCAGCGATTCGGCCAGGCGCAGGACGATGCCGCGGCCGGGCCGGGACCGCCCTTGCTCGATGTAGCTGAGGTGCCGCTGGGTGGTTCCCGCGCGCAGCGCAAGCTCCAACTGGCTCCAGCGCCGCGCGGTGCGCCAACGGCGCAGCTCGTGGGCGAACTGGTTGGCCTGTGTCACGGTGACCATGCCCCCTGTCATAGCCGGTGGGCCGGCGCTAGTCGATACCCTCCACGGTATTGCTTGAGTGCCCGCCGCGTCCGAGCATGCCGGCATGAACCACAACAGCGATCCCACCAGCGGCCGCACCGACACCCCCGACACTCCGGAGGTGGCGGTGGTCGACCCCAAGGCGCTCGTCGAACGCTACATGGCGCTGTGGAACGAGCCGGACCCCGATGCTCGCCGTGCGATCATCCGCCAGCTGTGGGCACCCGCCGGAGAGCACGTCCTGGACCCGCCCCAGGAGCTTCGCCAGGGCGCCCGCGCGCTCGGGTTCGCCGCGCCACGGCTCGAACTGCGTGGCTACGCGGAGCTGGAGACGCGGGTAGCCCGCGCGTATGAGGAGTTCGTCGCGCCGGGGGAGTATGTGTTCCGGCCGCGCGACAACGCGGCCCGCCTGCGCAACCTCGTGAAGTTCAACTGGGAGCTGGTCTCCAGGGCGACCGGCGAGGTGGCCGCCGTCGGGCTGGACGTGCTCACCCTGGACGACCAGGGCCGCATCACGGTCGACTACGTGTTCGTCGAGGGCTAAGGATTCGCGGATGGGCGCTGAAGGAGATGATCCGATGACCACCGTCAACGCCAATGGGGTCGCCCTGGGCATCGAGTCCTTCGGTGACCACGACGCACCACTGGTCCTGCTCGCGGGCGCGACGACGATGCTGTCCTGGCCCGACGCGCTCTGCGAGCGCCTCGCCGCCGGCGGGCGCCGCGTGGTGCGCTACGACCTGCGCGACAGCGGCGAGTCCACGACGGCGGACCCGGAGGCGCCCGCCTACACCCTGCGCGACCTCGCCGCCGACGCGGCGGCCCTTGCCGCCGCGCTTTGCGGCGGGCCCGCGCATCTGGCGGGGATCGGCGTCGGCGGGATGGTTGCCCAGGTGGCCGCGCTCGACCATCCCGGCGCGTTCTCGGCGCTCACCCTGGCCGGCACCCGCGCGGTCGCGCCCGGAAAGCCCGACGCTGACCTCCCCGACCACGATAAGGCGACGATGAAGCGCCTGTTCACGCGTCCGATGCCCGACTGGACCGACCGCGAGGCGGTGGCGGAGTTCGCCGCCGCCGGCGCGGAGATCCTCGGCGACGACCCCGTCGCCGCGCGCGCGATCGCCGCGCGCATCTGGGACCGCACCCCCGGCACCGCACCCCCGGTCCAGATGGCCAACCAGCTGAGCATGGTGTTCTCCAAGCTCGACTGCAAACCCCGCTGGCGCAAGCGCCTGCCCGAGATCGAGGTCCCCACGCTCGTCGTCCACGGCCGCCGCGACCCGTTCTTCCCCGTCGGCAACGGCGAGGCGATCGCGCGCGAGATCCCCGGGGCGCGGCTGCTCGTCCTCGAGGAAGCCGCCAGCGCGATCCCCGATGCGGCGGCCGGCGAGGTCGCCGAGGCGATGCTCGCGCTCGGGTAGCAGACGGCGCGTGCCGCGCGGGTATGGCATCCGCGCAGCAGCGGGCGTCGGAGGCTCGACACGGCCGCGCGTCCGCGCCCGCGATCGGCGCCCGCGGAACTCTCCAAGGCGGTTGCGATGAACCGGCCGGTGCTCACCCGGGTGGGGCCAGGGCAGGCGGCAGCCACGGGCCGCTGGTAAACAGCCGCCGCAGCGCGTCCAGGCTGTGGATGCCCCACTTGGCGGCGGTAGACAGGTAGGAGTGCACCACGGCGAACTCGGCCAGTCCTTGCAGGGTCCGCCAGCAGCCACCGGAACTGCGCATCTGGACCTTGACGCCGCGGATGGCGGCCTCGGCGGTGTTGTTGGTGAACGCGACCACGCCAGGGTGGGTGACAAACCGCAGGATCATGGGGCCAGCCGAACCGCGTCGGCGGCGGTGCGGCCGGGCCGGTGCTGGTTGACCTCCAGACCCTGGGCGGCCAGGGCGCGGTAGCGGCCCACCAGGTCGGCCAGGACTGCCGGGGCAAGCGCGGTCTGCCCGGCGGCGCGGGCGGCCTCGGCGGCGTCGCGGGCCTCCACCAACAACTCGGCCATGGCGTGTGCCCACCGCTGCGCACCCGGCTCGAACTCATACACATCACGCAAGTCACGCAAAAGGTGCGCACCACACCAGGCGTGCAGCGCCTCGGTCAGATGCGCATAGCCGCCATAGCCATCCCGGACGATGATCCCGTCATAGCCGGGCAGCACCCCGCCCGCATCGATCGCCTCGGCGGAGCGGTCACCGACATGCAGCAAGGTCAGATACCGGGTGCAGGCCACATGGACGTAGGCCAGCCCGCCCGCGGTCCGCGCCGGGGTCTCATCCACGTGCAGCGCCGGCGCGTCGCGCAGCAGCGCGCGGACGTGCGCCACGAAGTCCTCCAGCAGCCCCGCGGCCTTGCCGCGCACGCCCGCCACCCAGCCCTCGGACACCGCCAGGCCGGTTATCTGCCCCAGCAGCCTGCCGGCACGGCCCACCGGGAGGAAGTTCGCGCAGGTCAGGTTGGCCGCCTGCGCGTGCGCCTCCGGCCCGTACTGCGCCCGACCACTGGCATGCGCTGGCGCCGCTCCCACACTGGTGGTCCCGCACGCCGGGCAGACCTTCGCGCCCACCACGTACTCCGTGGTCACCGGTGGCGGCGGCGGGCCGGGCTCGGTCACCTGCCGACGCTGCGCCGCGCCCACCGGCACCCCGGTCAGGTCCGCGCCGCAGCCGGCACACACCCCCGGCCAACACTCCACGCGGGCGGCCGGCTCCTCCACCAGCCGCATCGTCGCTCCCGGCGCGCCGGGCTGCTTGCCCGCTCGACGCTGCCCGCGCTCCCGCAGCGACCGGTCGGTGCGTTTGGGCTGCTTGGTGAAGATCGGATCGCTGCTTGGCGGCTTGGAGGAGGTGCGGGAGTCCTTGCGCCGACCGCGCTCCAGCTCCTCCACCCGCGCGGTCAGCGTGGCGACCTGGGCTTCGAGCTGGCGGATCTGGGCGTCCTTGGCCTGGATGACCGCAGACAACTCGACCACGAGCGTACGTAGCTGGGCGGGATCGGCTGGCAGCGGCGTCTCGGACACAAGCCCGAATGCTCCACACCAAGCAGTGCCAGGTCAACCCGGACATCCAAGCTCAGACCGGAGCAACACCCATCGACTCAGGCTGAACAGCTACAGCCAGGGGGGCGGGCTGGGTGCGCAGCACCCTGATCGGTCTGGCGGTCGCATTATCGGCAAGCAGCACCCCATGGGGGGATGCCATTAGCTGTTGGTCGAAGGTCGTCCGCCGCGTCGACGCCCGATGTACCCGTCCCGGCGGACCTTGGCGTGATGGCCGGGCAGCCGGATCGTTTGGCCTGTGACAAGGGGTGTTGCTGGTGGTGGGGTGTTCGGATTGTGGCAAGCTGAGTCCACACCCCTGAGGTGCGGAATCGCGGCTACAGGGGCTGCCAGGGTGTGACCACCTGGCGGAGGACGATCACGTCGAACCACTGGGCGAGCGAGCCGGTCATGTAGTAGGCGTCGGGCTGCTGCGGGTCGAAACCACCCACCGCGCGGATCTTGGTGGGTGTCTGCCGCCAGGTCCGGACCGCCGGCGGGGGGCCGGTGGTCAGGTCCAGCGCGAACTGGGTGAGGTTGGCGTCGCCCAGCGGGCGGTCGCCCCAGTCGGGCTCCGGGCGTGGCGCCGCGACATCCTCGTTGTGAGCTGTGGCTACTGCACGTCCTGGCGGTGCAGCGTGACCCCTGCCGCCACGGTCAGGACCACCACGTAGGCGCTGAGGACGAGCAGGGCCTGCGAGCCGCTCACCACCGCCGTCACGCCCGGCGTACCGCCCGGCTGGTCCAGGGTGGCCGCGCCGAGCGAGGCGACCAGCGATCCCGCGTTCACCCCGGGCAGACCCCGCTGGAACGCATCCAGGAACCCCAGCAGGCCGGCGAAGCCGCGGATCAGGTTCTCGACCGCCAGCGCCCAGACCAGCCCGAGCCCGACCGCCAGCGACGTGCTGCGGAACAGGATCCCCAGCAGCGCACCGACCAGGCTCCACATCCCCAGGATCAGCCACCCAGCCCCGATGCCGCGGCCCAGCTCCAGCAGCGATGGCCAGTCGGCGGGTCTTCCCTCGGTTGCCGCGATCAGCCAACTCCAGAGGCTGTCCATGGCGAACGCCGCAACGACGAGCGCGAGGATCGCGGTTGCGACCGACAGGAGCTTGCCGGCCAGCAGGGCGCGTCGTCGCGGCCGCTGCGTCAGGATCGTCTTCAGCGTGCCCCAGCCGTACTCGCTGGCGGCCACCAGCGCGCCGATGATCAGCGCGATCGCGCCGGCGAACAGCGGGAACCCGCCCAAGGTGTTGGGAACCAGCCTCCCCGGCAGGAGGTCGGCCAGCAGCTGGGCGGGCGTCTGGCCTGCGGCGAACCCGCTCCCGCCGCCGCTGCGGTAGCCCACGTAGGGGATCAGGTAGCCGAACACCTGCGACAGCACCAGCAGGACGGCCGCCAGGATCCACATGGCGGGCCAGCGCACGATTTTCAGCAGCTCCGCCCGGTAGCTACCGCTCATGGCTTGGCTCCTTCCTCTCCGGTCAGCTCGAGGAAGACGTCCTCGAGGGTTCGCTCCACCGGGCGGATCTCGCTGACCTCCACGCCCGCCAGGACGAGTTCCCGGGTGATCCGCGGCGCGTCCGCCGGGTCGGACTGAAGGCGAAGCGTGCCGTCCAGCACCTGCACGCGGCCGGTTCCCAACAGCCGCTCGGCACGTTCTTGTGCCGCGGCCAGCGGCGCGGCACGAACCAGGACCGACCCCCGGCCCCGGAGCTCGTCGACCGCGCCCTCGGCGACCAACGCGCCGCGGGAGATCACGCCCACCCGGTTGCAGACCTGCTGGACCTCGCCCAGCATGTGGCTGGACAGCAGCACCGTCCGATCGCCCGAGCCCAGCCTGCGGATCAGCGAGCGCATCTCGGCCACGCCCGCGGGGTCCAGCCCGTTGGTGGGCTCGTCCAGGATCAACAGCTCCGGGTCCTTCAGCAGCGCCGCGGCCACGCCCAGGCGCTGCCGCATGCCCTGCGAGTAGGTCTTGAACCGGCTGCCCGCCCGGCCAAGCAGGTCGCCCGCGTCGAGCGCGGCGTCGATCCCGTCCTCGGAACGGCCGGCGAGGCGGGCCATGACCCTGAGGTTGTCCCTGCCGGACAGGTAGGGGTAGAAGGCAGGCTCCTCCACCATCGCGCCCACCCGGGCCAGGCCGTCCGGGTCGCCCGGCGCCCTGCCCAACACCACCGCCCTGCCGGAGGTGGCATGGACCAGCCCAAGCAGCATCCGCAGGGTGGTGGTCTTGCCCGCCCCGTTGGGCCCGAGGAACCCGTACACCTCCCCGGTTCGAACCGACAGGTTCAGCCGGTCCACGGCCCTGGTGTGGCTGCCGTAGACCTTCGTGAGATCCGTCGTCTCGACGGCGAACTCAGGGGCGCTCATCGGCTCTCTTCCTTCCTTCCTTCCTTCCTTCCTTCCTTCCTCACCTGGATCTCGAGTTCCATCGTCCTTGGATGGGACCTGCCTGGCGTCGGCCGGGGGGAGGCTTTCCCTCTACCTCCCGGGAGGTAGGCGGGTGTCGGGTCCGCGCTTATCGCCGCTCATCGGCTCGTCGCTGGGCATGTGATGCGGAAGGGTCGGGTGCCGGCGAGCTTGCCGCCGTCGATGGGCAGGACCGCGCCGGTGATGAACCCCGCCTGCTCGGAGCACAGCCACCGGATCGCCGCACGCACCCTCCAGTGCCGCGGCGACTACCGCGCCGCCGCCGCAAGCACGGTCATCCTCGCCCGCGCGCTGCTGGCCGACCTCGCCAACAGTGCGGTCCGCCCCGGCGTCTATGATCCCGAAGAGCTGCTCGGCTTCGACCCTCTGGCCCCGGCACTGCGCGAGCAGGGCATCACCGCGGTCGACCAACCGGTGACCGCCAGCGCAGCAGGGCCCACCCCGACACCTGCGGGAGCCGGCCCATGAGACGGCCCCACCGGCTGCTGCTGATCGCCTGCGCAACCGTGCTCGTGCTGGCGGTCGGCGGCCTCTCCGCCTTCGCGCTCGCCGGACGATCCCCCAGGACCGTCGCCGTGCGCCTCAGCGGCACCGGCACCCACGTCGTGCCCGTCGCCCTGGTCCTCGACGTGGTGAACCAAGCCGACGAGCACCACGACCTAGCGGTCGATGGCGGCACAACTCGCACCCGGATGCTCGACCCCGGACAATCCCGGCGCCTCGACCTCGGCCGGGTGACCCGCGACGTTAGCGCCGATTTCCGCGCAGCTGTATCGGCCCTGTGGTCAGGTGAAGTCGAAGCGGAGTCGGCGGCCTGCCCACCAGGGGACGGTGGTGGCGGCAGGGAGGTCGGCGCTGCGAAGGACGGGTGAGTAGGCCCGCCG
>WNGE01009517.1_pt1 | contig 10216 bp, 8 predicted proteins | sample 5400651 | NCBI WGS metagenome assembly WNGE01 (sample SAMN13153370, study PRJNA577476) | soil metagenome | isolation source: 60 cm soil or saprolite under grassland replicate 2 | place: USA:California | collected 2016-06-15
TTCGTCGCAGCCCGTGCGCAGTCGCGTCAATCCCTAACTGGGTGAACCACCAACTGGAGAGCCGGATGCGGGAGACCCGCCAGTCCGGTTCGGAGGGAGGGGGAACGAAACCAATCGCTTCTCCCTACCCCTATCTATCATTCGTCCGCTACGCGGACTGACAGAACCGCTTTTTGTGCAAAGGTTCCGACAGCTTTAGCCCTGCCGTCGCTACCTAAGTGAAATGCGCGTTAGTTCTTAAGTTTATCGAACAGGCCACTCCTCACGCCCGGTAAGCAAATCATTTGCGTTTAGGTAATGTCAGAGTATGCTTGACGCCTCAACGTAGTTCTCACACGGCGGGCCGTAAACCCGAACGATGACTGGCTAACGGAATTGGAGTTTCAGTGAAACGGATTTCCCCCTTCTTCTCCTCAGTGTCTTCATCACACTTCTTTCCTTCGTTTTTGGCAATGTCCGCGGCGAATCCTGGAGGAGAACTCAGCCTCCGAGAACCGGAGATGAGCCCAGAAAAAACAAAAAGGCTGGACTCAACACTGAATCCAGCCTTTCTGCAGAAACCCTATACCTACTTAGAAACGGCCGAGGTACTCACCCGAGACGATGAAGGATCTAACCATCTGTGCAGCGTGAAAGTCGCCGCCGTGGTTATTTAGTTTCTGCAACCAGAAATCGTACCCAGTGTAGTCTGTGTCATTCCCCACATTCGGATCGCGCCGCAGGTAGCCAAGATACTGCATCAGCACGAACGCCTTATTTTTCTCCGCGCTAACTAAGTCCGAATCCTCCGCCACCGCGCGCACTATTTGCGCTCGCGTCATCCCGCTACTGACCAACTGATCGCGCTGTGATTGTGAAAGGGGATTTCCGGCGTTGGCATTCAAAGTATCTACAAACTGCGCCAGCGTCAGCGACACAGGATAGGCTGTAGTGAAACGCGCTCGCGCCACGAAATCATTCGCGAACGCCACCTTGTTGTTTTCCAACACAGTCTGCCAATTAGGCTGTCCGACCACGACTCCATTAGACATTTGAAGCGTGTCTGGCAGAAACTCGCTACGCCGAACGATTGGCACCGAGAGTATATGTGTCCCTCCAAAAGCTGAAGTGCCGTTGGTGTCGCCATAAGCCACCTTGTACATGCGTTCGACGAGGTAGCCTGTCTCCTGGAATTCGATGGAAAGGAAGAAGGCGCCCGAGGTATTGTCGCGCTGGCCGGCGATGCAGGTAGCGTCGCCGTTGCACGAAGTGATCTGGTTTGTCCAGAAATTAAAACCACTCGGATCAGGGAAGCGACTAAGGAAATCGACGTATTGCTGGTTGACGAAGAAGTCGGCGTCGTTGATTGTAATAGGTGTGTTCGTGCCAGGTCGCAGGCGTAATGGCTTAACTTTGGTCGTTCCGTAATAAAGATCGGACGGCAGATTGGGAATCTCGGTGACGATGTGCAATGTCGGCGCTTGCCCCCAGACACTCAAGGCGGCGAAGGCTGTTATCAATAAAGCGACGGCAAATTTCATCGTATTGCTCCTGGCGTAACCTAAATCTTCCGAAGGAAAAGGCCTCGAAATGAGGGGTCTGTCTAACACCAAGTTCTTAGACGTACCGACAAGGCGTAAAGTTTAACCCCTCGTGTCGAGCGGCGTCAATTAGGACCAAATCGCAGTACTGATGCAGTTTGACTAGCATCGCGCTGATCGAACGCTGGCCGTTGTTTTCCATGCTGTGACATGAAGTCAGTACCACCTCGCGGTAGCGGGTGGGTTCCGCTCGCATTTTGGGTGTGACTGCTAGATATCCGCTGCGTCGAGACTCCAAATCTACTACCCACCCGCTACCGCGAGGTGGTACTGACTTCATGCCACTACGAATGTGCAATGTCTAATCTAATTGTTCAACGGACCCAAACTGCATCAGTACCCAAATCGCGGGTCCGTTGACCGGTAAACCATTATCCTTGCGGCTGAGAAGTCGAAATCAGCTCGCCGGGTTGCACGAAAGTTGAGCCAAAGCGAAACAAATGCGCGTCGGACTTGATGGGCTCCCGCTCACGTCGCTCAAAACGGGAGTGGGGCATTACACATTCGAACTTGCGCGCAGCCTGGCCCGCGCAGAACCGTCAAGCTCGTTTGAGATCATCTACCCTTCGACCTACCCACCTATCGATCTTATTGAGAACGGGACCGGATCAACTCTCCCAGATAATATAGGGCTCGAACGCGTGCGCGTTGGGCTCGTCGGAAGGCATTGGTGGTCGGCGGGACTGCCGCGTTACGTCCGTTACCGCAAGGTCGAACTATTTCACGGCACAAACTATGACGTTCCTTTATGGCGGCCGTGCGCGACGGTGCTGACTATTCACGACCTCTCGCAACTGCTACATCCGGCGACGCACGACAAGCGAAGCGGATGGCGCGCCCGCCGCCGCCTTCCTCTGATGGCCCGAGCGGCTGATGCGATTATTACGCCTACAGAAAGTGTCCGTCGCGAAGTTTGCGAAAACCTCAGGACCCGCGCCGAAAAGGTCTTCGCCATACCGGAAGCAGCACGAGCCTGTTTTCGTCCGTTGGCTTTTGCCGAGACCGCCGGGGTGCGCCGACGTTTAAGGATTGGAGAGGACTTTTTGCTTGCGGTCGGCACGCTCGAGCCGCGCAAGAATCTTTCCGTACTTGTGAGCGCTTTTGAGCAGATAACGCGTGAGCGATCAAGGCCCAACACTCAGCTCGTGATCGCCGGCGCCCCCGGTTGGTTGAGCGGTCCCCTCTTCTCAGCGATAGAGAAATCGCCGGTGCGCGAGCGGATTCTCCTCACCAACTATCTTCGTGATGAGGACCTGCGCGCACTCTACGCCTCCTGCCGCGCCTTTGTTTACCCTTCAACGTACGAAGGCTTTGGTCTGCCGCCGCTGGAAGCAATGGCGTGTGGAGCGCCGGTCATCGCGAGCCGCATTCCAGCGCTAACGGAAACGACCGGGGAAGCGGCGCTGCTCTTTGATCCACAGAATGCTGACGAGCTGGCGCAAAAGATTCTCGAATTGTTAGCGGATGAAAATGCACGGCGCAAACTTTCAACTGCCGGGCAGCAAAGAGCAGCCGAGTTTTCGTGGGCGAATACCGCGCGATTGACCTGGAATGTTTATGAAGAGGCACTCCGGCGCTTTAGTACCTAAGAGCGGGGCAAGCCCACCTTCCCGACCCAGAGACTTCACAATTGACTTAGATATCTTCCCTGGAAGCCTTTCAATCCCGAGAGTTGCGCACAACTATAGTTAGCTCTGGGTTAGGAAGGCGGGTTTACCCCCGCTCTTTGCATTTAAGAGCTTTGGGCGTTGTCACTCATGCTCGCGGAATAGATAAATAGAATTGCCAAACACTGCTTCGGGTTTGCGGTCGCGGTAGCGCGCGAAGTAGTTGTGCCGCAGTGCGGGTGTCTCACGTCCGCTACCCTCGCTCCAACCCGGCACGGTCGATCCGTTGAGGAAGCTCGCGCCGAGCGCGACGTAACGTGTGTCCTCCAGATTGACTCCGGGCGGTGATACCAGGTCAAGATACTCTACTCCGTAGAGCGGCAAAACCACTGAGCCGCCCAGAAAAGCCGCGCGCACGCGCGTTTCACCCTTCGCTTTCAAGTAAGCTGCCAGCGCTCCAGCGTCATCGCCCCACTCGATATTCGAGTCTGAGAGGTACGCCCAGGCGGGCCGTCTTGATGCAATCTGGTTCATGTAAGAAATGTAGTCTGGGTAACCACGCACGGCTTCCAGGGCGCAGACGGCTATGATGATGGTCACCAGCGCGAGGGCGAGCGCCCGGGCCCGCCGAGCGCTTAGCAAACGGTCAAGCAGCGCGCCCGCCAGGATGAAAAGAAACGGGAAGACAGGAAGGAAATGCCTGATGCCGATGTTAAGGCCGGCGAGCATAGCAGGTACTGCATAGATCACTACGGGAGCGAGGAGTATCAAGTACTTCATCTCCCCCCGGATCGCCCTCCATACTGCCCAGGCTAGCGAAACTATCGTAAGAAGTAGAAAAGGAATGGTTGTCTTCAGCGCGAACGCAACGGGAAAGTAGTACCACCAACCGTGCTCGCCATATTCCCCTAACAGAAACGCTGGATGGCCGAGATCATTATGGATAAAGGTATCGTACGCCCCCAACACGAAGTAAGGAGGCGCGAAAACCGATAAGGGCGGCAACAGAGCAAGCATTGCGTTCGAATAGGCAGGAGCGTTTTGGGCGATCGAGTTAATGTCGGGAACAGATAATGGCTGATGATGAAAGAAATAAGCCGCATTCAGCGCCAGCAGCGCCACAAACGCAGCAGTAATCATTTGAAACACGATCCATCGCCTTTGCACACCAGGGGGTCGACGAAGCATGAAGACGCAACCGGAGATCAGGAGAATCGGGAAAAGAATTACCATTGAGTACTTGACGACGAGCGCCAGACCACACGCGAGCCCAAGGATGATCGCCCGCCACAGTGTGGGTGCCGAACCATAAACATAGAGCGCGAAGAAAAAAAACAGATAGGCGAAAGCTACATGAATGTCTTTGACAACCCGCCCGTGGGCCAGGATCGTTGGTTCGAGGCTGAACAGAGTCACCGCCAGCACGGCGGCGCGGACATTGAAAAGACGTCGCGTAAACATGAACACTAGCACGCCCAGCAAGAGCGTCAGGACAATCATCGGCACCCGCGACCAGAAAAAGATAGCTCTAAAATGATCGCGGTTAACGGTCCAAAATCGTGCTCCTGCCGTCACTGTTTGTTGCGAGGAAGGTTGGTTGTCAAGGTCATTGAGCGACGGCGCCTGCACCGAAAGAAACAAGAGCGGCAATCCAGCCAACATGCTCGGCAAAGGCGGCTGTTCGTGTGCAAGGTGGAAGGCTTTGGCGTTGAGGTAATAGTAGCCGGCGGGAATGATCAGCGTTTCGTCGACTGTAATGCTCTTTCGCGCTACAACGGTGAGGAGGTTAACAGTCATTACCAGCAACAATCCCCCAGAGATTAAGTGCGGAGCATAATCCGTCGCGATCCGGCTGAGAGTTCCGCCTGAGGTTGCAGAGAGTTGCGAACGCCGCCGGCTTTTGTGCAATGCCTCCGGCGTTTCTGCTTTGCTGTTGTTGCTGTTATTCGGTTTCACGTCGCTACCTTCATAGCTTTTCAACTGTCACGTCATTGCCACGGCTGGTAATTCTTTTTCGCGAAACAAAAGATTGGGCCGAGCGTGCTCATTTTACGCGATAGAGATAGATCGAATTTCCCAGGACGGCCTCGGGCTGACGCGTGCGGTATGCGGCGAGGTAATTTACGCGTTGTTCATCAGAGATGGTTTTCCCATTTTCATCTGCGACGATGTAGACGGTGGAGCCGTTAAGGAAACTCGCGCCGATCGCCACATAGTGCGTCTCCGGTATAACAACCCCCGGCCGCGGAAACATCTCGTGATATGCGATGCCGTATTGTTCCAACGAGCCCCACCCACCGGACAGCGCCCCAACCACTTCGCTCTCTCCACGCGCGTGAAGGTATTCCGCGAGGGCGCGCCCGTCATCACCCCACTCGACGTTGGAATCAGATAGATACCACCAGTGTGGGTGACCTGTCGCGAGTTGATTCATATAGGGAATGTAATCGGGATAAGTCCGCAAGGCTTCAGCGGACATCCAACCAAAGGCGACCACTACCAGCGCAATTGCCAGATGACGCGGATATCGCAGGTAGAGCAGCCGATCGAGAAGCGCGCCCGCGGCAATAAAGAGGAAAGGATAAACGGGAAGAAAGTGCCTGATGCCGATGTTAATGTGGCTGGTCATAGAGAGCGCCGCATAGATGCCTATCGGGATCAGCAGCCAAAGACCGCGTTTATTCCTTTTTCGCAACAGTCGCCACAGGGTCCAGCTGAGCGCGGCCAGGGTTATTGCGAGGAATGGCAGTGACGTTTTTAGGGCGAAAGCAACCGGAAAGTAGTACCACCAGCCCAGACTGCTGTATTGCCCCAATAGCGACGCGGCATGTCCGTCCCGGTTATGGAGCATGACGTTATATTGGCCAAAGAGGTAGTAAGTGGGCACGATCTTTGACCCCACTCGGAAGAACGTCATCCAGGACTCGAACGTGCCGGGCGATCTCGCTTTCACCCACTGCACATCACCTGGTACGACTGGTGGGCCCTGGAAACGGTAGGCGGCATTGATCATCAGCAAGACGAAACATGCCACGATTGCACTGTGCAGCAGTAGCCGCTTTCGACTCTCATGCAGGCTCGGCGCGAACGCAAATCCGGCGACCGCCAGGCAGGCGATGACCGGCAGAAGCACAATCATGGAAAACTTGGTGAGCAGTGCCAGGCCACTTGCCAGTCCGAGAAGCAGAGCATTCCGCGTCGTCTTCGCTTTCAAATAGATTTGTAGCACAAAAAAAAAGAGAAGAAATGTGAGCGCGGCGGGAAGGTCGTTATGGACTAAACGCCCGTGGCCAAGCACTGTCGGCTCGAGCGTATACAGAGCAACGGAGATTACGGCTGCACGGGAACCGAATAGTGAGCGTGCATATACGAAGATGAGGACCCCGAGACCGAGCGCAAGGACGATCATCATCACCCGTGTCGAGAAGAGTATCGTTTCGAATTGTTGCCGGTTGGCTTGCCAGAAGCGGTGCTCGTAACTCCATGTCAACGCATCGAAAGTACCCTGTCTCTCTTCCGCTGTCGGCGGCGACTCGTTAGGTTGAATGATAAGTAGAGGCAAAGCAGCCCACATCTTGATGAGCGGTGGATGTTCGTTATTGAGTTGAAAATCACCTGCGACCAGATGGTAGTACCCTGCTGGGATGTGAACAATTTCGTCGTTCGTGATGCCTTTGTGAGAGATGGCCGCAAGCATGTTCACAGCCATAAGGATCAGCAGACCGGCGCACATTAGCTCAGTCTGGTGTGATTGGAGGGACTGGATAAATGCTTCCGGCTGCCGCCCGAGCGACCCGACCGTCCCAATCTCAACGGCTTCAGACTCCCGATTTTTTGGGGACTCTTCCATACGACCTTGTCCGTGGATAAGACTGACACTCCGTCCCGAGTGTAGTTTGCTCGGCTTCACCCTCTTGTCATCTACGCCGCAAGCGCATGCGAATGACGCCCAGAATGGCTTCAGCAATAATGCCCCAGTCCATCTTTGATCGCCCCAGACGACGCTCGGTAAAGACGATCGGGACCTCCACAATCCTGAAATTATTCTGATAAGTCCGGTAGGACATCTCGACCTGAAACAGATAGCCAGTGGAAAAAACTTTTTCGAGATCAATTGCCTCCAGCGCTTCACGCCGCCAGCACTTGAACCCGCTCGTCGCATCCGTCAGCGGCATCCGCGTAACGAACCGGACATAGCCCGACGCCGCGCGACTGAGTATCAGCCGCTTCAAATCCCAGTTGACCACACTTATGCCCTGAAGATAGCGTGAGCCGAGAACCAGATCGTTCTCGCCGATTGTCTCGAAAAATATTGGCAGGTAGCTCGGATCATGAGAAAGGTCGGCGTCCATCTGCACCACCACGTCATAGTCACCTGCCAGTGCAAATTTGAAGCCGGCGACGTAGGCGCGCCCGAGTCCCTCTTTCCGCGGCCGGTGGAGGACAAAGATTTTCTGCGGTTGTTCTTTGCTCAGATCGTCTGCCAGCGCGCCCGTCCCATCTGGCGATTCGTCGTCTACCACCACGACGTGAGCTGCTGGAGCATGCTGCTGGATGCTTTCGATAATGGCCCGGAGGTTTTCGCGCTCGTTGTAGGTGGGCAAGACGATGAGGCAACGCATCTCAGGCCCGGCTCTCCTTCGCGGCGACGGAATACCTATTCACTGCGGGTTGTTTGAAGTGTCGCCGGCGGACGCGCCGGCTCATGCCCATGTTCAGCATTTTCTCTCGGAGAGCCCAATCGTGAGTGGACGGTTTATCATCGCATACGAAAGATATAAATGGAATTGCCGATAAATGCTTCAGGTGTGCGGTACCGGTAGTCGTCAAAGTAATTGACTCGTTGCTCGGTAGTCTCGCGACCGCTGCCCGGCGGACCAGGCGGAACGGTGGATCCATTCAGGAAGCTGGCGCCAATCGCGATGTATTTGGTCTCGGGCTGTGCCGCGCCGGGCGCCGCTAATGCATCTACGTACTCTATGCCGTAGCGGCCCAGCGGCCAGGCGCCCAACACCGCCGCACGAACTTTGGTCTCTCCCCGCGCGTGCAGGTACGACGCTAGTTCGGACATGCTGTCACCCCATTCGACGTTTGAGTCAGACAAATACCACCAATGCGGCCGCGAGAATGCCAGTTGATTCATGTAGGGAATGTAGTCGGGATAAGTCCTTAGCGTTTCAGCGGCACACCACACCAGCACGACAGAGACGACGCTGACTCCTAACTTGTGTGTGCGAATTCGGCTGAGCCGGTCCAACAGCGCACCAGAGATAATGAACAGGAATGAGTAAGCCGGAAGATAGAAGCGGACACCGATATTGATGGTGCTTTCCATTACCAGGGCGGTGAAGAGGAGGAACGGAATGAGCACGAAGAGTGGGATCCGGTCGTGTTGTTTCAGCACGCGCCACAAGCCCCATATGATCGCCGCGACCGAGGTAAGGAGGAAGGGAATGGTCGTCTTCAGCGCAAAGGCCGCGGGAAAGTAGTACCACCACCCGAATCTGCCTTGCTGGCCAAAGATCGAACCGTCATGCCCCACCGAGCTGTGCCAGATTTGCCAGAACGCTCCCAACAAAAAATCCGTCGGGACGATGTATCGCAAGAAGTGTGCTCCCTTCAAAGCCAGCGCGGTGCGCGCGGGGAACGATGTGACGATCCAATTGTTGTCAGCTTGGGTGAACGGCCGGTGGTCGAAGAAGTATCCCGCGTTGATGACTAATAACGAGGCGGATACGATCGCGGCGGCATGCGCGAACGCAACCTTTCGGTTTAGTTTCAGGCGCGACGGGAAAACCAACAGCACGACCACGCCCAGGATTGCCAGCGGCGCCACCGCGACCATCGAGAACTTCATCAGCGGAGCCAGTCCTGTCGCTCCTCCCAGCCATAATGCGCGTCGCAACGAAGGTCCAGAAACATACACGTAGAACGCATAAGCCAACAACAACAGGGCGAAAGCTGAGGTCATATCGGTGTGGACAAGTGGTCCGTGCGCGAGCACCGTCGGCTCGAGCGTGAACAAGGCGAGCGAGATCACCCCCGCGCGTTCACCGAACAGCCGCCGCGCGAATAGAAAGATAACTATGCCGAACAACATTGTGAAGGCGATCATCGGTATCCGCGTCCAGAATGAGACGGTCCGAAAGAGAGAGTCGTTGGGGGTCCAAAATCGCTCGCTAACCACGAAAACGAAGTTGTCATCGCGCGGGATCTTCTTCTGCTCGATCGCAGACACTTCGCCTGGTTGGATGAAGAGCAGCGGCAAAGCTCCGATCATCATCGGCACGGGCGGGTGCAAGTTGAGGAATTGGAAGTCGCCGCCAACGAGGTGGTAATATCCCGCGGGTATGTGAACAACCTCGTCAGTGCTGATGCTTTTGCGGGAAGCCGCTGCCAACATCTGTAGGCTCATGACGCCGAGCAATGCGGCACAAATCAGCTGGACGCATCGTGCGCGCGCCCAACGCCGCGCCTTTGCCAGCGCTTGACGCGGCTCAATGTCAACGAACATGGCCTCAGGGGTAGCCTCTTGACTAGATGATTCTTCCATTCAACCCTCGCTTGAGGATAAAGACTGATTTTCTCGCAGCACTCGGAGTTACCCTGCTGCCGCTCATTTATTTCTTCCCAGCCACGCGCGGAAATCTCATTATCTCTCCAGACGACGGCGTAATCTTTAATATCCCCATGCGCGTCGCTGTAGTCAATCTAATCCACGCCGGTTACGTGCCTCTTTGGAATCCGTACATTTTCAGCGGCATGCCGTTGTTCGGAGCGGCGCAGGCAGGAGTACTTTTTCCGCTGAACTGGTTTTATCTCCTTTTCACTATACCTGTCGCGACGAATCTAATGATGCTGTCGACTTATATGCTGGCTGCACTCGGCGCATATCTGTATGCGCGAAAAAGTGGGGCCAGCATCGCAGGGGCTGTGGCTACAAGCCTCGTATGGCAGTGGAGCGCTTTCATGGTGGCGAAAGTTGGCCAGACAAATGTCGTCCAAACGGCGGCGCTTCTTCCCTGGGTG
>WNGE01038433.1_pt1 | contig 10216 bp, 4 predicted proteins | sample 5400651 | NCBI WGS metagenome assembly WNGE01 (sample SAMN13153370, study PRJNA577476) | soil metagenome | isolation source: 60 cm soil or saprolite under grassland replicate 2 | place: USA:California | collected 2016-06-15
ACTGGTGCGGTTCCTCAGCCAACCGACAACCCCCACGGTGGCAGCCACCCCCTAGTTGAAGTGAGAAAGAAACAACTCGCCAGCAGCGATACTCGCAACCAAAAAGACATTCCGATCACGGAGTTTTTCAACACCCACACCTGTTCTCGCCAATCAAAGCGCTACCCGGCCTTGAAATGCAAGGTGATCGGAGTATCGAAAGGCTCTGTTTACCTTCTTCCGCTACCTTCTGGCACGAATGCAGCCGTCTTGGCATTGACTTGTTCTCAATCTACAATGATTCCCTCGAACCTGTGCCAGGGCTGCCTGTTCAAGAACGAGCAAGAAAGGGCTCTTTTGTGTCTACGTCAAGGTTGTTTCGCTCTCGGCATCGTGGACTTGTGCTTACTCTACTGTTTGGGTTATCGCCGGGTTCGCCCGGTTTGGTTCCCTCACGAAACACAGTGGCAGTCGCGCACGGGTTACCGCTAACATTTGAGGTAAACCGGCGAGAGACTGACGTGGAAGCAAATATTGTTGGCAAGACTTCGAGTTACACCGTACTTCTAACCCACGCCAACGCCGTTTTTCTGGCCAACGATTCTGTTCGGCTTGCAAGCAAGAACAATGCGTTGTTCTCGGGTCCACGCCCGAGTAAGAGCACATTGGCCACACCGAGCCGCCTTGAGCTGCGCTTTGCTGGTACCAATGTGCGAAGCCAACCGGAGGCCCGAAATCAACAATCGTTTTATCGAAACTATCTTATTGGCAACGACCCAAGCCGATGGCGTTCCCACATCTCGCAATTTGCCGAACTCCGATACGGAAATATTTATCCGGGCATAGATTTGACCTATTACGGTAATGGATCAGATCTTGAATACGACTTCGTAGTAAGCCCGAGAGCAGATCCAGCGCAAATACGATTTTCAGTGTTAGTTTCGGATCGATCGTCAAGAGTACAGGTGGGTAAAAACGGCGATCTCGTAATACCTAGCTCAAATGGGAGTGCTTTCCTTAGCAAACCGATTCTGTACCAAGGCCAGGCATGTTCTGTAAGTAAGACATATAAGACACAACCGGGATGCAATCAAATTACCGGTGCTGGTTTCCAAATCCAGCACCACCGGAATGCCTATGTCGTTTCCTTCCTTATTCCGCGCTACGATCACACGCTGCCCCTCATCATCGACCCTGCAGTTGTGTTTTCGACCTACTTCGGCGGCAGCATGGGCGAAGGGATTGACGGCATGACAGTCGACGCAGCAGGAAACATTTACGTCTTTGGTGACACCAACTCTCCCGACTTCCCCATCACAACTGGTTCCCTCCAACAAAGCCTAGCTGGTGACAGCGACGCTTTTGTGAGTAAGCTGAGTCCTGACGGCTCGCAGGTCCTCTGGTCAACCTACCTGGGAGGGAGCCTCGCCGAGTTTCCCAAAGCCATAGCGCTCGATAGTGCAGCGAATGTATACGTCGCTGGTGAAACGTACTCTACAGATTTCCCGCTCATGCACCCGTTCCAAACTCAGAACCTTAGCGGAGCGGGATTCGTAAGTAAGCTTAGTCCAGATGGAACGGGCCTTATCTATTCCACATATCTGACGGGAACACTCGAAACCGCAGCGAATGCTATTGCGATCGACAGCGCAGGAGAGGCGGTAGTCACGGGCTACACAGTGTCAACTGACTTTCCGGTTGCAAATGCTCTTCAACCAAACCATGCCGCCGATAACGGCTATTACTACGATGCATTCCTTACGAAATTCAGCGTCGATGGAATGTCTCTTGTTTTTTCCACGTACTTGGGCGGGGATCAAAGTGACCTTGGTCAAGCTACTGCACTGGATTCGTCGGGAAATATCTATGTAGCGGGAATAACTAGCTCTACGGATTTCCCAACCACTCCCGGCGCTTATCAGCCTGGATACATCGCTGATCCATGGAATAGCAGTTTTGTCTCGAAATTCAGTGCGTCGGGAAGCAAACTCGTGTATTCCACGTACTTGGTAGATTGCCAGATTTTTGGAATCGCAGTGAACCAGGCAGGAAATGCGTTCGTGACGGGCCGCGCCGGTTGGTTTGCGTTCCCGACAACGCCAGGAGCATTTCAAACTGTGCAAGGCGGCGGGAGTTCCACGGATGCATTTGTTACGGAATTAAACAGTTCCGGTTCTTCCTTACTGTATTCGACTTTCTTGGGCGGGAACAACTTAGATGTGGGCAATGCAGTTGTTCTGGATTCGTCGGACAATGCGTACATCACGGGTGAAACTTTTTCACCGAACTTTCCCCTGCGGTCCGCTCTTCAGAGCACGTTCTACTCCGGAGTGCCCAGTGTCTTCGCGTCAAAATTGAGCACAACAGGCTCGGCGTTGCTATTCTCGACGTACTGGGGTGGTGGAGGGGGTGGAGCAGGAGGCCAAACCGGCAATGCCATTGCGGTTGACGGCACAGGAAACATATTGATCGCTGGTGCAACCGACACGGCAGATTTCCCCACCTCGAATGCAATACAGCCCCAGATGTTCGGGCTTGGCGATGCATTCATAGCTAAATTCGCGCTCGTACCAGACTTTTCTATGCTCGGTGCGCCGCAGAGCGTCACTATTCATGCAGGCCAGGATGGAAAATTTTCGCTGAGTCTCGCACCTCTGAATGGCTTCGCTCAACAGCTATCGTTTACATGTTTGGGAGCACCTCCCCAAGCATCATGCTCCGTTGCTCCTGCCGTGCTGACCTTAGATGGAATCAATGTGGCAGCTGCCACGGTGACAGTGGCGACTACTGCACAAGCAGAATTGGTAGGCATTTACCCAAACGATGAACTTAGGGCGAACTTGAGCTCGTCAACTCGACTGGGCCTCGCGGCAGTGCTGAGTGCGCTTGCTGCATTAGCTGGATCAAAACGCTTCCGAACACGCAGACTGCTTTTACCGTTGGTTATCGCGTTGATGCTCAGTACATCGTGCGGAGGCGGATCAAACTCGGGATCTGGCGGAGGTGGTAGTCCCACGCCCGCTGGGAAGTACAAAATAACCGTCACAGCCAGTGGCGGGCAATTAAGTCACCAGCTTACGCTCCAGCTAATCGTTCAGTAGATCTTCGTTTTTCTACCGTTTCTTGGCGTCATGACGGGGCTCGCTACCCCCACCAGGTAGAAGACGCGGGGGACATCGCCAGCCGGGTATACCGGGCTTCGTCCTACGACACATCTTTTCTCCTGGATTCCCTCGAAATGGAGCAAGGAGGGGCGAACCTGACCTTAGTTGGCGATAAATCCGATTGCGCGTTTTGACCTCAAGGAAGGCGAATGGATGGCGCAAGCTTATGACATCGCCTGGTTACAACACTCTGATTTCAACGGTCTGACAAGTCTTAGAAAGCCGACGTTCCCACCCGTGGCACGTCACAGGTCACTGAAACGTATTTGGCATCAATTCCGCCCGTCCATTTGGCCATGACGTTAAAGCGGACTGCAGCGACTAATCCCGTCAGCCACCCCGTCAAGGCATAGGACAGAACCGCTGCGGCACAAAAGAGCGGCCGAGATCGAGCAGTTCGACGTCGACCTGCAAAATCAGTCTGGGCTTGTCCGGGTCTCGTGTTTCAATGCGTCAGCCCGGGACCGCTCGCCAATGGCTCCTGCCTCATTACCCACCTGATTGTAGGCATCGGCCAGGAACGAATGCGCCTCGGCATTGCGCGGCTCCGAAGCCACCGCCTGCCTGAGGTAAGGCACAGCGTCCTCAGGTCGTCCTTGGAGGGTATAAATCCGCCCCAGCAGCAGGTTGGCGCGAAAATGCTCCGGTTCTTGCTGCAAGACTCCTTGCAACAACTCGATCGCTTCTGGCACGCGCTGAATTCGCGCATACACATCCTGCCACGCGCCCGTTTCGTAGAGCGCAAGGGCGAGCTCGTACTGCGCCTGTGTGGAATCGGGAATCATCTGCACGGCGTTGCGCAAAGCAGGAATTGCCTCGGGAAACCGGCGTACCCTCGCCAGGGCCACCCCCAACTGTAACTGCGCAGCCGAGATCAGCGGGCTCTCACCGAGCACATGCTGGAGCATGGGAATTGCCTCGCCATATCGCCCATCTTCGACGGCGATCATCCCTTCATGAAGCAGGTTGGAAACCTGAATTTTGTCTTTGGGATCGTCACCCTTGAGTGGATCCGGCGAAGCGCCACTCGGTGTCGAACCCGCATATCCTAGGGCTGCCAGGTTCTCCGACTGCTGCGAGTTCAGCGCGGGCTTATCAGACGTGTCGTGGAAGCTCGCGGTCTTGTCGCGAAAAGCATCGAGCTGGGATTGCAGCGTATCCGTCACTGCCGGTGACGCCGTAGCCAGGTTATGTTCCGCACTTGGATCTCGGCGTTGGTCGTAGAGTTCGCGCTTCGGCGCACGCACAAACAAATACTTCCCGGTTCGCATTGACCGCAATGCACTCCAGCCAAATGCTCGATGAGGGTACTCCGTCTCAGCGTATGCTGGCAGGTCGACAGTGTTCTTCTGCGCCGACTTCATGCGCCCCACCAACGACTCTCCCTGAAATGTTGGAGGCAGTGGCAGGCTCAACATGCTGAGCAGAGTTGGCGCGACATCCACCAAGCGCACCTGCGACGTCACGCGCCGCCCCGCCAACAGCTCACCCGGCAGCTTGAACACCAATGGTACCCGTATGGTCTCGTCATAAAGAAAAATCCCATGCATGCTCTCACCATGCGCCCCCAGCGACTCCCCATGGTCTGACATCGTGATAATCAGTGCTCCGTCGTAAAGCCCGCGTTGCCGCAGATAATCGAACAGCTTGCCCAACGACGCATCTGCATACGCAATCTCACCGTCGTAAGCGTCCTTGAACTTTGTGTTAAAAGGCGGCGGCGGATCGTATGGCGCATGCGGATCATACAGATGGATCCAGATGAAGAACGGCAGTTTTGGGTTCTTCTTCATCCATGTAACGGCATGCGCGACCACGTCACCGGCTCGACGCTCAATGCTGTGATATCGGTCTTCTCCAGGGCCGTGTTTCTGGTGGAAGCCCGCAATGAAGTAGTCAAATCCCCGATCAAAGCCAGGCGCCATGTTCGCCTTGGGATCAAGGATCAGCGACCCGATGAATGCCGCAGTATGGTATCCGCTCTTCTGCAGGATCTCCGGGACCGACGGCAAGAGATTCGGCAGTGGATGGCCAAAATCAGTCACGGTGTGGAATTGCGGATATGTTCCCGTGAAGATGGTGGCGTGCGAAACCGGCGTCAATGGCGCCTGAGAGTAGGCATGCTCAAAGACCACGCCCTGTCGCGCGACTGCGTCCAGGTTGGGCGTCAGTCCGCGCGTGCAGCCGAGAAAGCCCATGCGGTCAGCGCGAGTGGTGTCAACAGTGATGAGAATGATGTTGGGAGCTTCAGCTTTGGCAATGGCAGTAAGAGCGCAAATTAAGGAGAAGACGAAGAAGCAAGAACGCTGCATAAGACAAAAATGGAGTTTACCAGAGGTAAACTCCCCGAAGCAGACGGATAGCTGTCGGTTCAGAAATCAACTTGCAGGCCAAACTGCATGTTGCGTTGGGCGCCAGTGCCCAGGACCGGGTTCAAGCCTATGCCCACGTCGGGCGTGGCGAAATACTTTCCAAAAGATCCGCTGTTCACATTGCCCGTCTCGTAGGCAAACATCGCATGGTTCAAGACGTTGAATACCTCCCATTTGAACTTCAGCGAATACCGCCCCTCGAATTTGAAGCTCTTGAAAATTCCCATGTCGAGCTGAGCGATTCCGGGCTGGCGTAGCCGGTTTCTGGTGGTATCGCCGATCGTGCCAGGGGCGGGCGCTGAGAATGCATCCGTGTTGAAGAACGAATCATCTGGGCTCTTGACGTGGTAATTGTAATTGATAGGGTCGCCGTTATAGTCAGCGTATCCTCGTAGAAGACCTTGATTCGAAGCATCTGAGGCATAAACCGAGAATGGGCGTCCGTCCTGTGCGCGGAAGAGCGCATTGACACTCCATCCTTCACCGGCGAATTTCGGCGCTCCATGGATCTTGGGCACATCGTAAACTGCGTTGAAATTGATGTTCCACGGCGTATCAAAGTCTGAAGGCGCGTAGCCTTTGGACACGTTGTAAGGGTTTTGGTAGTCGGACAGGAAAGTTCCTCCGCGATTTGCCGATCCCGTGTCAAATGATCTGGACCAGGTGTAGTTGATTTGTCCGGTTAGACCATGAATGTCGCGGATCTTGTAGGCGAGCTGCAGGCTGTTGTAGTTGGAATAGCCATCATTGTTAAGCTGCAGGATATGGTTGTACAACGCCGACCCTGTGTTGGGATCGATAAAGCGGGAATCAAATGGCCTTGTATTACCAGCACTGCCACACTTACTAAGACTGACTTGACAGGCATTGAGATCCCGCCAGTTGACCAGATCCCGTCCCGCCGTACCGACGTATGCGACGCTGAACGCACCCTTTCGCCCCACCTGCTGCTCAATCGTGATGTTGTACGCATGGTTCATTGGTGTTTGAAAGTTGGGGACAAGTTGCACCACGCTGAAGGGGCTGGGCGGTGACGTTGCCGCGCTGACCCCATAGATGTCCACCCCGGGAGCCATACAGATGAAGTAATTGCATAAATTCGACGGGTCATTGCTGGGATTGAAAATCGCCAAGTTTTCCGCGGGAGTGAAGTTTATAGAGACCGGAAAATTGCCGTCAGCAATCTGAGTGAAGAACCCAGCTCTGGCTCCGCTCCATTGGAAGAAATAAGTTTGCGGCGCCGCAATGGTGCCAAAGTTTGGCAAGTCGTAATTCAGTGAGTAACCCGCACGAAGTACAGTTCGGCCATTGCTGAATAGGTCCCACGCAAACCCCACCCGCGGCCCGAAGTTGTTTTTGTCGATATTGTAGAGAGGTTGCTGTGCAAGACTCACAAAGCCGCCCGCATCGGCTTTCGGATCGTCGGGCAAGAAGTTGGCCCCTAAGTGGTCCTTCTCACCCAGAGCACCGGATAGGTCCCAACGGACGCCCGCCTCCAGGGTAAAGTTCGGCTTTACCTTCCAGCTGTCCTGCACGTAAAGTCCGGTTGATTTTTGAGTGAGGTGACGATTAGTCACCCCGAAGGAGCGCCCACTCTCATCTCCAAGCCCAAGTAAGAGCTCGTTAAGTGCAGCCACATGGTTGCTCTGATCCACAATCTGGCGCTTCAGATTTGAGTCGTAACCGAACACCGGATCACATGCACTATAGTAGGCGCAGTAGTAAAAGCCGTTGTAGTACATTGAAATCTCTGCGTGTGCCCGATCGCGGCGCGACTTCGTATATGCACTTTGAAACTGGCCGCCTACCTTAATGGTGTGGTTTCCCTTGATCATCGTCAAATGTTCCTGCCAGTCGAAGGAAGAATTTGGACGAGTCACGATCGGATAGCCTTGAACTCCTCCAACCACACCGTAACCTGTATTACCGAAGTAGCCGAGGTAGTAGAAGGTCGGCACTCCCAAATTCTCCTTATCACTTGGGCCGGCTCCCAGTGGCCCCGTATTGAGGCCCAAAGCCTCAGGGTCAATGTTGTTGTTCAATCCGATACGCTGCGAAAACCGCTGGTATCCCAACCGGCTCTCCAAGACTTTAGTTGGACTGATCGTCCAGCTATAATTGATTCCCGCCAATTGCGCGCGAGACGGAGCGACCGAATTCCACATGTTTGGATTTGTCGCCAATGGTCCCACAGATTGCGGTACGCCAGGCGCAGGTGGCTGATTCTGAAGGCTGTCGCCAAACAGGTATTTCACCGATACGTGGTGCTTCGAATTAAAGATGTAATCGAATTTGATGTGAAAGTTGTTCAAATCCAGGCTATTTTGTGCCGCTACGTTCAACGTGCCTGTCGAAGAAGTCGGAATGAGTGAGAGGATGTTGGCCCCAATTGTGTGCCTTGGGTAACGCACTGTGTCGCGTCGAAGATTTCCGCGGGCGTTGGCACGTCCACTTGCGACGGGAAAACGTTCCTTAGGTGAAATCCCTGGTAGGAGAGGAATAGGAATGCCTTGTCCTTCTTGATCGGAAATCCTCCCGAAGCGCCGAATTGATTTAAGCGAAAGGGGGTCACTTCCGTTGCAAACCAATTCCTTGCGTCAAATGCATCGGTATGGCGGTCCCAAAATACGCTGCCGTGTACCTGATTCGTGCCGCTTTTTAGGCCGATATTAACAACAGAGCCGCCGCGGATTCCGAACTCGACTCCCGGATTTGACTGCACGTTGAATTCAGAAATGCCTTCCAACGGAATCAGCGCCGCCGCCGTCCCCGAAATCGCTGCTTGGCCGAGGGAAGATTCGCCGTAGTAACGGTCATTATTCGGGATCCCGTCCACGGCGAAGTTATTGGACGTGGCACGTTGGCCATTGATGTTGAGGCTCTGGAACCCGCCTCCTGGGCTGCGCTGCACTCCCGGCACACCGTCGAGAAGATTGTTGAAATCGCGCCCATTGTTGGGAAGGTCGGCGACCTGCCGGTCACCAAACAATGTGCTGAGCCGGTCCTCGGACGTTTCGACCAGCGGAACCACATCCTGAACCTCCACTGTCTGGCTGACTTGCCCCGGCTCGAGGCGGAAATCGGATTGCGTCACCAAGGCGATGCCAACTTCGGCTTCGCGGGTTGCGCTCTTAAAACCTTCTGTCATGGCCGTGACTTTGTACTTGCCGGGAGGCAGTTCCAGAATTCGAAATAAACCTGTGTCGGAGGTTTTTGCGGAGCGCGTCTCGTTTGTCGCGATATTCGTCGCAGTTATGGTGGCGCCTTGAACGGCCGCCCCCGTGCGGTCCAGAACGGTACCGCTGATGTCGCCGGTGATTTTTTGTGCCACCGCTGGAACGGTTAACACAAACCCGAGAAGAGCCAGACCAAAAGCAGACTGAAGAAGCCCTCTTTCTTGCATAGCTCCCCCTCAAATGGTTTTTCAGTTACTTACGGGGAGTCTATCCAGTTTCTTTCGAAACCTTCAAGGAAATTATGGCGCCTGGGCCAAATGGCCACTTCCACATGAGGCCCGCAAAAGGTAGGTAATGAACAAGCCCACATTCGTGTTGATACACTCACGAGCAAGCAAGTTTCCGACACGAACCCAGCGAAGTAATCGCGTTACAAAACAGAAATGCGCATGAAAACCGTTTTTGCGTTGCTCAAAATACTCGCGCTTCTGACTGCGACCAACTGTTTCGCGGAGACCAGCCAGTATCGGTACATCCGCCTGGGAAATGATAAAGATGTCACGCCCAAAGCGACTTTTGCTCTCGCGCTGATGGGCGGTGGTAGTGACTTGGACGAGGCATTTCGCTGGCTCTGCGATCACGGCAACGGCGGCGACTTCCTAATTCTTCGCGCAAGCGGCGACGATGTCTACAACCGCTATGTGAAGCGCCTATGTAATGCCAATTCCGTCGCAACGCTGATCATGCCGAGCCGCGAATCGGCCGAAGATGCGGCAGTTGGCGACATCATTCGAAAGGCGGAAGTAGTTTTCATCAGCGGCGGCGACCAGGCAAACTACACGCGCAACTGGAAGGGCACGCCGGTGGAAGATGCTCTTAACAAAAACATCGTGGAGGGGAAGCCGATTGGAGGGACCAGCGCTGGCCTTGCCGTGTTGGGGGAGTACGTCTATTCCGCCGAGGGCGATAAGCCTGACGATCCCGACCTCACATCTGCGCAGGTGCTTGACGACCCATACACTCCGCGGGTAGCTCTCCGGCGAAATTTTGTGGAGATAAGCCTGTTGAAAAATACGCTGACCGATACTCATTTTGCGAAGCGCGACCGGCTGGGGCGTTCGATCGGGTTCCTGGCGCGTATTGTGAGCGACGGTTGGTCGGCGAACCCGCGAGAAATCGCGGTCGATGAACAAAATGCCGTTTTGGTGGAGGCTGATGGTAGAGCTCGAGTTGTTGGATCAGGGAAAGGCGCGTATTTCATCTCGCCCCAGAAAGCGCCCGAGGTTTGCCGCGCGGGCGCAGCACTGAGCTTGCGCGAGATCACCATCTATCGCGCTCCGAGTGGTTCGCAGTTTGACCTGAAACAGTGGCGCGGAACGGGAGGGAGTGCGTATTCAGTGGCAGTCGCAGAAGGCAAGCTGCAGAGTACCCAACCAGACGGTCAACTCTATTGACGACCGTCAGCCCCGGAAGTGAAGTGAGGCTGGTAGTTGGCGAAAAATCGATTCACTTGTGCTGGGCAACT
>WNGE01009520.1_pt1 | contig 10214 bp, 3 predicted proteins | sample 5400651 | NCBI WGS metagenome assembly WNGE01 (sample SAMN13153370, study PRJNA577476) | soil metagenome | isolation source: 60 cm soil or saprolite under grassland replicate 2 | place: USA:California | collected 2016-06-15
AATCACCGGCAAAGCGACAGGAACCGTCGCGTGAATCTGAAGCAAAGAATTATCGAGCTGAGAAGGAGAGGCTTTCAAAGCGTGGAAGTCGCTGGGTGAAACCTCGGTTTGGCAACAACCATGTGGCCTGCTCATGCCAGACTTACCGCATTGTTGCGCCATGCGCTTACAGCAATCGCGCTCGGCTGCCGTCATCGTCGCGGCCGGTCTGGCGCACGCCATCACAGGCGCAGCCGCCAGCAGCAGCGCTAGAACCGAAACGCCGATTTTAACCGAAAGTCTCACGGCCACAAGTTTAGCCCTTACAGTCATTAGAGGCAACGCCTCGTGAAAAGTTTCGTATTACCGTCGTTTTAGATCTGCCAAGCCTGCGCCGATGGCACTCTCGGTGCCACGAAAAGCCCTCAAGGACGTCGGTGCCTCTAACCCTTCCACCAAACACGCTGCTGAACGGCAGCGATCGGTCGTACTTCGAAAATTTGCCATCAACGGCAACTCAGGGCGCTGTAGACGCATTTGTTTACACACTTCCCGATAAGGGCGAGCGTTGAAACCAATTCGTTCATCGAATCATGCGCGGGACCGCACCAGCTAAGAGCTTGGGAACACATGCATTTGGCTGCGCTAACTGATCCCTCCGTTAATTTCAGCAACTCTGGAACTAACATTGCAACATTCTCGGTGACCTTTGCGCTCCATCCGCCGTTTCCCCGACGGCAGACGCAACGGTATTCCGTCTTTCGGGGCAGACATTAAATGCGTTTGAATGCAGGTTAACCGCCGCATTGGCGGAAGACTCTATTTGCCCAACCGGTTACATCGTGGTTGGTCAGCAGGGTCTTGACCTCTCCCTCTGCACTTGCGCTTGCGCCTCATTGACGGTTCACAAATCGCGGCTGTGTTACGGGGGGTCAATGAAACGCGCGCCTAGACTTCTTTGGATTATTCCCGCTTTGCTGCTGAGTGCTGGTGTTTTGAAGGCGACATTGCCGCAAACCATGATCGGCACATGGACTTCAGCTGCGAGCCTGTCGCAACCACGTTCGAATGCGTCTGCTGTCATGCTCTCCGATGGCCGCATTTTGATCGCTGGCGGCGACGGTGGCAACGGCGCGATTCAGTCAGCTGAATTGTTTGATATCAACGGTTCCGTGTCATCAGCCGCGGCCATGAATGTGGCCCGCAGCGGGCACTTTGCCGTGGTGCTGAACGATGGCCGCGTTTTAGTAGGCGGCGGAAATTCGAGCGGCGGCGGCACTACCAATTCGGCTGAAATTTACGATCCGTCAAACGATTCCTGGACCCAGATCCATCCTTTGACGTCGGCGCGTGCCCATGCGACTGCAGCGCTCTTACAAGATGGCACGGTTCTGATTGCCGGTGGCGACAACTCTGGCGCTCCCAGCAACACGATTGAAATCTTTGATCCATCGAACGGCAACTTTAACTTCGCCGGAACGCTTTCGTCTCCGCGCACCAAGCACGCCATGGCCGTGCTGCAAGATGGCCGCGTGCTGATCGTCGGCGGTTCTGATGGGACCAATGCCCTCGCTTCTTCTGAGGTTTTCGATCCATCTACGGGAAACATCAGCGCGGGTCCAAGTCTGGCCACACCGCGCTATGGACATTCGGCAACCACCCTCCTCGATGGACGCGTTGCGGTTATCGGAGGCATAACCATCGGACAGAACGGTGCGGTCGAGCTGGCTTCGGCCGAAATTTACGACCCCTCAGCCGGATCATTCAGCACTGCGGGTGGAGCGTTGGCGACCGCTCGCCAGGGACATCAGGCTTTCCTGCTCCCCAACAACAATAATGTGTTGATTGTTGGCGGGGCGACAGGTGGAACTCCGAATCCCCAGCCGGTTGGAACTTCGGAATTCTATTCGGCGTGGCAGGACGCATTCATCGCCACTGGCGCGAACGTCACTCCGCGCAGTGCGGCCGTGGGTAGCACGATCAAGCAGGATGGTCTCTTGCTCGCTACCGGTGGAAGCGATGCCTCGGGCAATGCGCTGGCCAGCACCGAACTGTACGCATTCCCCACTGTAAAGACCGACGCTTCCGACTATGCCCCGGGCACCGTTGTCACGATTACCGGGTCTGGCTGGAAGCCGGGCGAAGCCGTCACCCTGACGCTTGTCGAATCGCCTCTCATTGATACTCACCCGCAGATGACTGCCGTAGCGGACGCGAACGGCAATATCTCCAACAACCAGTTCTCACCGGACGTGCACGATATCAATATTCGTTTTTATCTGACTGCCGTGGGAAGCCAATCGGGATTGCAGGCGCAGAACACATTCACAGACGCGACCGCCACTAATGCAACGCTGGTCTCGAGCCCGAATCCGTCCAACGTCAACCAGAGCGTTACGTTGACGGCGACAGTCAGGAACGGGAGTGTTCAGGGTTCGGGCACTCTAGTGACGGTAGGCTCTGTTGATTTTTACGACCAGACAGGAATAGCAAACCCGAACTGCGGCGGCAGCACCGGCATTCATCTTGGCACTACTCAGTCTGTAAACGGGTCTGGTACTGCGAGCATAAATTTCACATTTACTTCTGCTGGCGCTTTCAAGCTTGGCGCCTGCTATAACGGCACCGGCGGACAGGGAACGCAGAACAGCCAGACTCCTTCGATAACACAGACGGTCAGCGGCTCCACAGCCACAACAACCACTGTAACCTCATCCGCAAATCCCTCGACCTACGGCAGTTTGGTGACTTTTACAGCCACGGTTAGCCCGAACACAGGCAGTTCAACACCTACTGGCAGCGTACAGTTCGTGGTTGACGGATCGAATCTAGGTTCAGCTGTCACTCTGTCAGGAGGGACAGCCAGCACGAGCACCTCCACGCTAACGGTAAATGGTGGCGCCCCGCACACAGTAACCGCGAACTATACCCATACGGGTAACTTCTCTGACAGCTCAGGAACCCTCGCTGGTGGCGAAGTGGTGAACCCGGCCACACTGACTGCTTCGATTATTGGGAATCCGACTAAGCCATACGATGGTAATGCCACCGCCACGCTGACATCGTCGAACTTCTCGTTGTCTGGCCTGGTGGGCAGCGATAGTTTTACCGTGACGAAGACGTCCGGGACTTACAACAGCAAGGACGTTGCCACAGCAAACACGGTATCAGCAACGCTGGCAGCTGCGGATTTCACCGCGGGTTCTGGCACTTTGGCGAGCAACTATGGGCTGCCGACAACGGCGAGCGGCGCCGGTCAGATCACAGCGGTGACGCTGACGGCAGCGATCATCGGCAATCCGACGAAGCCATACGACGGCACTACTACGGCTACGTTGGCTGCCGCGAACTACGTGCTGACTGGACTAGTGGGAACAGAAACGATCGCCGTGTCACAAACGGCCGGCGCCTACAACAGCAAGGACGTGGTTACAGCCGCGACCGTGAATGCAACTCTGGCGAATGGAAACTTCACCGCAGGCACAGGCACGCTGTTGACGAACTACGTGCTGCCTACGACGGCGAGCGGTCCAGGACACATCACCGCGGTGACGCTGACAGCGGCGATTATTGGCAATCCGACCAAGCCCTACGATGGCAACACGAGTGCGGCGCTGACGTCTGCGAACTTCTCTTTGTCCGGTTTGGTCACCGGAGAGTCAATCACAGTTATGCAAACTTCCGGCACCTACAACAGCCAGGACGTGGTTTCCGCGAACACGGTAACGGCGAGTTTGGGATCGGGTAACTTCGCTGCCGGCGGCGCGACGCTGTTGAGCAACTATGTGCTGCCGAATACAGCCAGCGGCGCGGGGCAGATCACGCCAAAGACGTTGATCGGGGCGATCATCGGAAATCCAACAAAAACTTACGACGGCAACGCAAACGCCACTCTAACCTCAGCCAACTTTTCGCTCTCCAGCCTCGCGACCGGAGAATCATTCACGGTGACCAAGAATTCCGGCACATACAACTCTAAAGATGTGGCAACCGCGACGACGATCACGGCGAACCTGGCACCTGCAGATTTCACGGCAGGGTCGGGCACATTAGCGAGCAACTACGCTCTTCCCATTACGGCCAGCGGCCCAGGGCAGATCACTACCAAAGCGGTAACCGCTTCAATCATCGGTGATCCGACGAAGATCTACGACGGCAACACCGCGGCCACCCTGACCTCAGCGAATTTCTCTTTGTCTGGCCTTGTGGGCGGAGAATCATTCACGGTAACGAAGACTTCGGGTCTCTACAACAGCAAGGACGTGCCATTAGCAACGACCGTCTCCGCGAGTTTATCCGCGGGCGACTTCACGCCAGGTGCGGGTACCTTGGCAAGCAATTACAGTCTTCCCACGACTGCCGGCGGCCCGGGACAGATCACGCCGCGCCCACTGGTGGTCAGCGCGCACGGAATTGACAAACAGTACGATGGCACCGCGGTCGCAACAGTGACGCTCTCCGATGATCGCGTTTCTGGGGACGCACTTACCGACAGCCACACCGGGGCCACCTTCACCGACAAGAATGTCGGAATGGGCAAGTCTGTAAATGTGAGCGGTATCTCTATTTCTGGACCAGATGCCGGTGATTACACGTTGTCGAACATCACGGCGAGTACAGCCGCGAATATTACTCAACGGCCGTTGACTGTGAGTGCAACTGGAGTGAATAAAATCTACGACGGCACAACAACCGCGACTGTGGATCTGGCGGACGATCGCGTTGCCAGCGACGTTTTCAGCGATAGCTATGCCTCCGCTATGTTCAACAACAAGAACGTCGGCACCGGTAAGGCTGTAAGCGTGACCGGCATTTCCATCAGCGGCGCCGATGCAGGAAACTATACCGTTTCGAGTACAACCACAAGCACGATGGCCGATATCACAGCACGTCCGTTGACGATTACCGCAACCGGCATCAATAAGATTTATGACGGAACCACAGCGGCAACGGTCACTCTGGCGGACAATCGCATCGCGGGTGACATGTTCACCGGCAGCTACACCAGCGCAAGCTTCGCAGACAAAAACGTTGGGATCGGAAAGACCGTGAACGTGTCTGGGATTTCCATCAGCGGAGCAGACGCAGGGAACTACTCCTTTAACACCACAGCCTCGGCCACCGCCGACATGACTGCGCGCCCTCTGACAGTCAGCGCAATGGGCGTGAACAAGGTGTATGACGGCACAACAGCCGCAACGGTGATCCCTTCTGACGACCGCGTATCAGGCGACAGCCTCACCGACAATTACGCCAGCGCGAGCTTTGCCGACAAGAATGTAGCGAATAACAAACCTGTGAGCGTCAGCGGGATATCAATTTCAGGTGCGGACTCAGGGAATTACGCGCTTTCGAATACGACAGCAAACGCATCTGCGAACATCACTCCGCGCACTCTGACCGTCACTGCGACGGGCGTAAACAAGCTATACGATGGCACGGCGACTGCAACTGTAACGCTGTCTGACGACCGCGTCGCAGGCGACAGCCTCGCCGACAGCTATACCAGCGCCAGCTTTGCGGATAAGAGCGTGGGCAATGCAAAAATTGTGAGCGTCAGTGGCATTTCGATCTCCGGCACGGACGCAAACAACTACATGCTCGGCAACGTGATTGCAAACACGATTGCGAACATCACGCCCCGCCCGCTCACAGTCACCGCACATGGTGTGGACAAACAGTACGACGGCACCACGATGGCGACGGTAACACTGTCCGATGATCGTGTCGCGGGAGACGTTTTCACCGATAGCTATACCAGCGCGAGCTTTGTTGACAAGAACGCTGGTAGCGGCAAGTCTGTGAACGCTAGTGGCATCTCGATCTCCGGGACCGATGCCGGCAACTACAGCTTCAACTCTACCGCCTCGACTACTGCCAGCATCAGTCAGCGTCTCATCACGGTCACCGCGGTGACCGACACGAAGGTTTATGACGGAAACACAACTTCGGCGGGAGTGCCAACCGTTTCGGCTCCGGGAATCGCGTCGGGCGACACGGCAAACTTCACGCAGACATTCGATAGCAGGAATGCCGGAGCGAGGACGCTACTGGCGGCCGGATCGGTGAATGATGGCAATGGCGGCAACAACTACGCTGTGACGTTCATGAACGTAAACGGCACGATCTCTCCGCGTCCAATCGCAATAGCGGCAGATCCTAAAACAAAGGTGTACGGCGGCGTTGATCCGCAGTTGACGTATCAGACCACGAGCGGTTCGCTGGCAGCTATGGACAGCTTTACCGGATCGCTTACCCGCGTATCGGGCGAAAACGTGGGCGGGTACTCAATCCAGCAGGGCACGCTGACCCTGGGGACCAACTACACTTTGTCTTATGTTGGGGCGAGTCTCAGCATTACGCCGGCGACGCTGACGATCACTCCTGATGGCGGCAAGACTAAAACACTAGGAGCAGTTTTCACAGCTTTCACCGGCACGGTAAACGGTTTGAAGTTCCACGACGGAGTAACCGTCACGTATACTTCAACCGGCGCGCCAGCTGCTGCGGCCGTGGGAAGCTACGACATCACTGTCTCCGGCTATAGCTTCACTACTGGCATGGCGTCGAACTATGCGATCACCCTCAATAAGGCTGTGGGTGGATTGCAGGTGCTCTATTCGACAGCGGCCTGCCTTGGCGATTACGGTCATCAGATTCTGCAGCCGATCAACATCGACGGAACCAGCGTCTTCAAACAGAAGAGTACAGTCCCCGCGAAATTCCGCGTGTGCGACTCCGGTGGCAACTCGATCGGAACGCCGGGGGTAGTGTCGAGTTTCCGTCTGGTCCAAACAATGGCGGGGACGGTAGTGAATGTAGTCGATGAATCGGTCGACTCAACCACCCCGGATATCAATTTCCGGTGGGATCCGACCGCCCAGCAGTGGATCTTTAACATGAACACGAAGAGCCTGACGGCCAACGTGACCTACTATTACACGATCGCATTGAACGATGGCTCTACGATCACATTTTTGTTCGGCTTAAAATAGCGGACCTGCCATCCTGGCGTCCCGCGAATCAGCCAAAACACCAATAGGGGGACGTGCTTAACGCAACTCCTGCGAACGCTGTCCTTGAAGCTGCATCTGCGTCAACGGCGGCCAATGTCTGCACCGTCGGCTCCTCGGAAACTGTTCTCAGTTGGCGTTAAATCGTTCTCTGACAATGCCGGCGGTGTCAAGCAATTTCGAGCACACAACTGCGATGCACTCAGGTTAGGGGTAGATCCTCGGTCAGCGATCGCGAAGAAAGACGTCCCCGGCCTTCAGGCTCGCTCGTGAACGCCTTTCTTGAAATTGTCCAACATGTGATTACAGGTCCGCATGGCAAAGGCGACGATGGGCATCGTCGTAGTCTTGTCCGTAGAAGTAGGAAAGATGCTCGCATCGCAGATGTAGAGGTTCGCCACGTCGTGAGTTTGCGCCCACTTGTTTGTCACCGAAGTCTTAGGGTCGTTCCCGAACCTGCAGACCCCAACTTCATGCAGGCTGGTGCCGGGACGGTTGGGCTCATCGTCGGCACCCCACATTTCTCCACCCATCGCCTTGAAGAGATCAATCATCATTTGCTTAGAGTGTTCCCACATCAAGAGTTCATTCTGGCCCCATTGAAAATGAAACCTCAGCTGAGGAATTCCAAAAATGTCTTCCTTCTCGGAATCGATATCAACGTAGTTAGTAGGACTGGGAAGAGACGGTGCTTGAATGAGAGCACTAATCGGAGTTGGATAATATCGCTTGATGTCGCGTTTGTAAGCCGACCCAAAACCCTCGATCTGCCGGTAATACCACGGAAAGTCTCCGCAACCTCCGCCAATATAGACCGAATATCCTCGGATAAATTTTTCTTCGTGAGCATTTTTCAAGTTTTGCCACCGCGGCATCCAGCCAACCGTAGAGTCAGCTATGTTGTCGGGTGTGGCGGGCTGACCCAAAAGGTGCGGCAGGTATCCGTAACCAGAGGTGCCGTACAAGTGGTCGCACAGATTGCGCCCGATCTGCCCGCTGGAGTTTGCAATCCCGGTAGGCCAGTGCCGGGACTTTGAATTCAGCATGATATGAGAGGTCTCCACGCAGGATGCCGCGAGCACCACAACCTTGGCATAAACTTCCACTTCCCTCCGCGTGGTTCGATCAACGTACGCAACTCCTTTCGCCATGCCGGCTTCGTCAACCAGCACTTGTCGCACGAGAGCATTTGTGAGGAGGACGAGGTTGTTTGTGGCCTCGGCTTCTGGGATGGTGAACCACGTCGGCGAGAAGAAAGACCCAACATCGCAGCCGCGGCTGCAGTTTCCGCAGTAGTGACAGGCAAGGTGACTGTTGTGATCAACCGTCAATTGCGCGCAACGGTCAGGCAGATACGGCACGCCAATTTGTTCTGCGCCCTTCTGGATAATGTAGTCAAGACAGCGCCAGGGAATCGGCGGCAAGTACTCGCCGTCTGGATTGCTCGGCCGGTTCTGGATGGTGCTGGCTACACCCATGTATCTCTCGGCCTTGGAAAACCACGGGGCAATCTCGGCATAGTCAACCGGCCAGTTTTCGCCAAGCCCGTCGAGATCTGCGGCCTTGAAATCAATGTCGCCGAAGCGCGCCGAGGAGCGCCCCCAGAAATTTGCCTTGCCTCCGGTGGCCTTGCACCGCTTCCAGTACCAGTCAGTACCGGGCGCGTTGGAATACGCAACGTCATGCTCGAACAAATCTCTTCCTTCGCTGTATTCAGACTCCTCGACCGAGTAGGGCTCCTGGTGCGCTTTTCCTTTCAGTCGCAAGGGATCGCCATAGCCACGATATTTGAGGTCGTAAACTTGCCGGTGACGGCGATAATCTGTTGCTGGGTTGGTGCGGGGGCCCGAGTTGATCGCGCAGACCTGGAGACCTGCCTCGCACAGAATCTTCATGGCCGTGCCGCCACCGGCACCCGTTCCTACCACAATCGCGTCGTACACTTTCCGAGCCATGTACAGATCCTCTCTAACTCGTCCTTGTGCGGGCCAAAAGATGGGCGTGTTCAGGGTCGTCGGGATGACTGCAGCCAGGCATCTTCGGCCACACCGTCCGAAGGCCTGGATAGCCGAGACTCTCCAATCCAATCTTGGTCGTGTAGTAACCAACAACGGTGTAGTCGCGCATCAACTGGAAAAATGCGCGCCCGCTTTCCGTTGTCGGTTTGAATTTTGCCTTGTAGGCAAGTTCTTGCATCAGACTAGTCTGCTGTGGCGGAGTGCATTCCATAAAGGCGTGCCCGAACTCAGAGTGACAACGTGCGTTGATCCAGTCGAGCCCTGCAATGAAGCGGTTCTGCAGCTCATTTCCTGCTTCCATCGCGTCTTCCATTGAGCGAACGTCGCGGGACGTGCTTACCGGGACCCGATTCGCCACCATAAAGTCAATGAACTCGGCAACCCCTGCCTGCCTGGCTCCCGGGGTGCTATCTTCCGGAATAATCATCTCGGCGATGTGGTCCAACATCTGGTAATGTTCGGGAGAGAAAAATAGAGGCTTGTATACACCTGAGGGCGATTGAGAGGTGGTTACCTGTGGATGATCCCCAGGGCAAGCAAACACCCACTTACTAAAACCCGGGAAGGTCCCAGCCACGGCGGCAATGCCGATGTAGCGGAGAATCTCCCGCCGTTCCATTCCCTGTCCAGCCATACCGTTGTACCTCGGTGGAACACTGATTGATAGCGGCTGCTTTGGCGCTTGTAGCATCGCTCAGAGTGTGGTGTCAAGCCGCGAGTTCAAGCGGAGTTGCTTTCCCGTATTCGAACTACTTGCGACCAGAAGGAACGACAGTATACGCGATACAAGCAAACAACGATGCTCGTCTATACGCAAAAACACTAAAATGAATGCTTGATCATTTGCATAGGTCAATCAGGACGTTGCGCAAGTGCGCAATTTTTCGTGAAGGGGTGTCTGCCCTGCCAAACACTACTTATCGGTTGATGCACTTGAATTCCCGCCTCGGTCATAGGTGCGTCCTGATTCTTATTGTTGCGACATTGGCTCCCCTCAACATCCGGGCGGCCGAGAGAACAATGTTTTCCCTGGACGGGACTTGGGACATCGAAGATTCGAAAGAGCCGGACGGGATTCCTGCCGTCTGGAAACATAAGGCGCCGGTGCCAGGCCTCGCGCACTCCGCGCAGCCGGCCTTTTCCCACGTCGACGAGTTCGATAGCAGGATGCTAATCCAGAATCGTGTCCGTGCGGGAAAGCAAC
>WNGE01009522.1_pt1 | contig 10214 bp, 9 predicted proteins | sample 5400651 | NCBI WGS metagenome assembly WNGE01 (sample SAMN13153370, study PRJNA577476) | soil metagenome | isolation source: 60 cm soil or saprolite under grassland replicate 2 | place: USA:California | collected 2016-06-15
CGGCGGATGACCGGGATGCTGGCGAACGTCATCGAGATCGGGCACAGGTGACCCGACTCAACTTGCGACCAGATGAGAAAGCCGGCGGCGCGCGCCACGTGCGCACCAGGCCTGGCCTCGCGCCACGGCGACGCGTGCAGGCCGAAGCCGACCGCTGCCGTCATCAGCTCGTGCCATGCCGGGTGGAACTCGACCTCGTCGATGCGATTGCCGAAGCGGTCGTGCGTGCGCAGCACAGGCGGGTACCCATTGGCCACAGTGCCGCGGTACTGCCACTCCTCGCTGCCGGCCAGCTGGCCCATCTGTTTCAGGTGCTCGAGCGCCCACGCGGCCTCGCCGCGGCATACGCCGTCCACCAGCGCCTGGTCGGCCTCGAAGACGTTGTAGTCAGCAAGCGGCGGCGGCTGGTTCAGCACCTCATGGGTGGCCGGCATGCGTCCCCAGACTACGTCACTGAAGGATGTAGAAGCGTGTGCCGTGGCTGTCGGTGCAATCGGCGCTGATGCCATACGGCACGGCCTTCGGTTCGGTGCTCGTGCCACCCGCCGCGCGGACGCGCTCGACCGCCTCCCGCGCGTCAGGGACGCTGTATATCGGCACGTTGGTCGCCTGCTCGTGGCCGCCGCTCATGCCGGTCATGGGCAAGATGCCTTCGACACTCCAGCCGTCCTCGAACGGGCCGGGCGTGAACCGCCAGCCGAGGACTGCTTCGTAGAACGCGCGCGCCTTTGCCGAGTCTTGAACCTCTAGTGTCAGGTACACCAGGTCGCCCGGCTGGGAAGCGAGGGCGGCCCGCTGCGCGTCTGACACGTCCGCCTCGGCGGCGGCCTGCTCGGGCGTGGGCTGGAACAGATAGAAGCGTGAGCCCTGGTCATCGACACAATTGGCGTTGAAGCCGTACGGCGTCTGTTCGGGGTCGGTGGCGGTGCCACCCGCCGCGCGCACGCGCTCGACCGCGCCGGCGATGTCGTCGACTCGCCAGCTGATGACCGGCAGGCCGCGTGGCTGGCCACCCCACAGCCCCGTCATCGGTGCCACTTCCTCGACCTGGCGGCCCTGGTCGGCGCTGCCGGGCGAGAAGCGCCAGCCCAGCACGTCGACGAAGAAGTCCATCGCGTCTGACAGGTCCGGGACCTCGAACGAGATGTAGCCGACGTCGCCATGGCGGGTGCCGTTCGGGTAGCGAGCCGCCGCCGGCGTCGGCACTGTCGCGAGCAGCCAACGGTGACCGAACGGATCGACGATGGTCGCGCCACGACCGTACGGATTGTCGGTGGGTGGTCGCTCGATGGTGGCGCCCGCGCTGGCAGCTCGCTCCGTCATGGCGTCGAGATCGGCCACTTCGAGCCGCAGGCTGACCGATACGCCTTCGCCCGGGCGTGGGGCGGCCACACCGATCTCTGGGAACTCGTCGGCGAGCATGAGCACGGCGCCGGAGATCGCCAGCTCCGCGTGGCCGATGCGGTTGTCGGGCATCACGATCGGCTCCTCCTGCAGCCGCGCGCTAAAGACGTTGACGTACCAATCGATGGCCCGCCGCGCATCGCTGACTGCGAGGTACGGGGCCAGAGCAAAGAGTGTCGCTGTCGGTACGGGGGCGGGAGCGGTGGCAACAGTCATGATTGGTCCTTTCGGTTCGCTGAGCGCGCGCTCGACCCGAGCACGGAGCTGAGCCGCGAAGGTGGGATCGGGAGTCACAGGGGTCAGCGGTGCGCGGAGGACGTCGAATGGGTCAGGCATCGCCACCCTCCTGCGCCTCGTAGGCGCGGCGGAACGCCTGGCGCGCTCGCACCAGTAGTCCTTCGGTCGCGTGCAAGCCACGGCCGAGCAGCTCAGCCACGTCAGTGACCGGCAGGTCGTCGACGTAGCGCAGCGTCAGCGCGAGCCGATGATGCGGACCGAGCATGCTGAGCGTCGCCCGGGCGCGGAGTGAATCGAGCTCGGCCTCCCATGGATCGTCGATGTCACTCGACTCGTTCGCCACTGAACGCAGGCCGCGTTCTTCGCGCGCTTCGCGTCGCCAGTGGTCGACCAGTTTGTGGCGTGCGATCCCGAGCAGCCAGGCAGCCGAGATGGGCGGCGCCTGATCGCGGCGGATCGCAGCCACGGCGGCAAGCATGGTTTCAGCGGTGAGGTCCTCGGCCAGGGCTTGCTGGCCGCAGCGCGAGATCAGGTAGCCATACACGCGCGGGAGCATGGTGTCGTACGCGACCAGCAGCGCCGCGGCCGGGTCGTAGGCGGAGGCTGGCTGCCCGCTCACGTCAGGTATGTCGTCCGGCGCCGCCTTTTTCCAACGCCCAAATCGGCCGGTTGGAGCAAATTACCGTAGCGAACTTGCGGGTTTCGCCGTATTCGGCTTCGGCTGGCGGCTCTAGCTTGGGCGGCATGTACGACACGATCATCGTCGGCGCCCGGGTCGCGGGCTCGCCACTGGCTATGCTGCTCGCGCGCCAGGGTTTGCGCGTGCTCCTCGTCGACCGCGCCACCTTTCCGTGCGACACCATGAATGGTCACTACATCGAGGCAGTGGGGGTCAAGAGCCTCGAGCATCCTGGGGAGATCGCCCACCGCCGCGGCCGCATAGCTTTGGGCATGCTTCCTGCCTCTCAAGGCAGGTCGTGGCCGTCGCCACTCCTCAGCGTCCGTACACCCCGCCGCCCCCGCCGCGTGCGCCGCGCCGCGGCATCGGCTGGTGGCTGCGCTGGGTAGCCCTGGCCTTCGTCGCGCTCATCGTGCTGGCGGTTGCTGGCGCGGGCATCGTGCTCGTGTCGTTGTCCCGCAACCTGCCGCCAGTGTCGGTGCTGGATGACCCCAATCGCGTCGGCTTCCGCACCGCCCAGATCTTCGACCGCCAGGGCAAGCTGCTGTGGGAGATCAACGACCCGACCGGCGGTCGGCGTACCGAGGTCCACATCAGCGACATCTCGCCCGACCTGGTCAAGGCCACGCTCGCGGCCGAGGACGCCAACTTCTACCAGCATCAGGGCTTCGACCCCATCGCCACCGTCCGCTCGGCATGGATCGACCTGCGCGGCGATGGGCTGACCGGCGCCTCGACCATCACCCAGCAGCTGGTGCGCAATTCGGTCCTCGATCCCGAGGAGGCGCGCCAGCTCACCGTGAAGCGCAAGCTGCGCGAGATGATCCTGGCCTACCAGGTCGATCAGCGCTACTCCAAGGACCAGATCCTCGAGATGTACCTGAACCGCGTGTACTACGGGAACCAGGCGTACGGCGTCGAAGCGGCCGCGCAGGGCTACTTCGGCAAGAGCGCCCACGACCTGGACCTGGCCGAAGCGTCGCTGATCGCGGGGCTGGTGCAGTCGCCATCGCAGTTCGACCCGACTCGCCGCGACGTCCAGCGCACCGACGACGGGATCCCCGTGCAGACCAAAGAGCGCCACCGCTACGTGCTCGAGCAGATGGCCGGGCACAGCATGATCACGCAGGACCAGGCACGGACCGCATACGACGAGAAGCTGAAGATCCAGCCGCGCAAGGTCGATCTGAAGGCGCCGCACTGGGTGATGTGGATCCGCGATCGACTCGAGCAGCAGTTCGGCGATCGCACGGTGTACGAAGGCGGGCTGCGGGTCTACACCACGCTTGACCTCGAGCTGAACGACCGCCTGCAGCAGGTGCTGCAAGCAAATGTCGATGTCATTCACGAGCAGGGTGGCAACAACACCGCGTTGATCGCGGTCAGTCCACGCACGGGCGAGATCCTCGCCTTCCACGGCAGCCTCGACTACAACGACGACACCATCGACGGGCAGGTCAACGTGCTCACCAACGAGCGCCAGCCCGGGTCGTCGATCAAGCCGGTCATCTACGCCGCGTCGTTTCTGAAGGGGTGGGCGCCCGGAACCTCGATCGACGACAACCGCACCTGCTGGCAGGACAAGCCCGGCAATCAGTGGTGCCCCAACAACTTCGATAACCAGTTCCACGGCCAGACCACCGCCCGTTCCGCGTTGGGCAACTCGATCAACATCCCGGCCGTCAAGACGTTGGAATATGTCGGGCTGCCGGCGGCGATCGATCTGGCGTCTCGCCTCGGCATCACGTCGTGGGGCCCCGATTCGGGCAAGCAGGTCGGTTTGAGCCTGACGCTGGGCGGCGCGGAAGTGAAACCGATCGATATGGCGCTGGTATACGCCACGTTCGCCAACAACGGTCGCAAAGTTCCGCTGACCGGTGTGCGGCAGGTGGTCGATGCGCAGGGCAACGTGCTCTTCGATTACCAGGTGCCGCAAGGCGAGCAGGTGCTCGATCCGCGCGCAGCGTACATGATCACCAGCATCCTGTCGGACCCGGCGGCCAAGCTGTTTACGTACAGCCGCAACACGCCGCTGATCTTCAAGGATCGCCAGGGCGCCTCGAAGACAGGCACCACCGACAACTACCGCGATACGTGGACCGATGGCTACACGCCCGGGCTGGCCATGGTGGTGTGGGTCGGCAATACCGACGGTCACCCGATGAAGCAGGCGCTGAGCACGATGACCGCGGGCAAGATCTGGCCCGAGGCGATGCGGGTTGCGTTCGACTACTTGAACCTGCCACCCGAGGAGTTCCCGCGACCCGAGGGTCTGGTCGATCAGCAGGTGTGTGGCGATACCTTGCTGCGCCCGGGCGAACCGCCCTGCCGTAACGACCTGTTCTTCGCCGGCCAGGCGCCAGCGACTGTCGCTCCGACCGCCGCGCCCACCGCGCAGACGCAACCTACGGCGGCACCCGAGCCAACCGCGGAGCCCGAGGCCACGACGCCGCCGACCGAGCCCACTGCCCAGCCGACATCGCCAGCCGCGCCGACCGCGGCGCCCAAGCCGCAGCCCACCTCGGCGCCCGCGAAGCCCACGTCACCGCCAGCACCGACGCCCGCCCCCAAGCCGCAGGCCAAGCCCACGCCTGCCCGCTAGCCCCGGTTACTCGCCGCTAGCCCCCGTTAGTCAGCACTAGCCCCCGTTCGTTGGTCAGCTCTGGCGCGCGTCCAGAAAAGCGGCGTCGTCACAGCGTGCCATCGGCCTTGATGCGCTCCAGTCGTGCCTGGACTTCGACCATCGCGGCGCGGTGGAGGCGGCCGGCAAAGCTGATGCGCCGCACCCCGAGCTGCTTCAAGCGCGGCACTGGGGGCACATCGGGCAGGGCGAAGATGTTGACCGGCCCCGGGATCCCCTGCACCAGGGCTGTGATCGTCTCCTCCGCGTGGCACAGGATCGGAAACACACAGTCCGCGCCCGCCTCGAGGTACAGCCGCCCACGAGCGATCGCTTCCTCGATGTCCGCCGCGGTCTCGGTATGCCTGCGCACGAACACATCCACGCGGGCGTTCAGCACGATGTCCACGCCCTGTGCGCGCGCGGCCTGCTTGACCTCGGCCAGCCACCGAGCGTGGGGTTCGGGGTCACGCAGCACCTGGCCGGCGGCGTGGTCGGTGTCCTCCAGGTTGCAGCCCACGGCGCCTGCCTCGAGCAGCCGCTGCACAAGCGCGGCGGGGTCGAGGCCATAGCCCGCTTCGATGTCGGCAGTCAGCGGAACGTCGACCGCGCGTGCGATGCGCGCCACCGCCGCGAACATTTCCTGGACCGGCGTCTGCTGACCATCTGGCCAGCCCAGCGCCGCCGACACGCCGCTGCTGGTCGTGGCCACGGCCGGGAAACCGGCCGCCTGCACCGCGCGGGCACTGGCGGCATCCCACGCATTCGGCAGCACCAGCGGCTCAGGTGCGTGATGGAGCGCGCGCAGTTGCTCGGCGAGCGCGGCCAATCGAGTGGTCATGCGCACCAGACTAGACGAGTCGGGCCATTCGTCGCGTTGCATCGGATATTTCGTACAATCCTGAAGCAGATGACAGTGCTTTGTCTGGAGACCTTCGTCGCCGCGCCCATCGACCGCTGCTTCGACCTCGCCCGCGACGTCGAGCAGCACATCGCCTCCACCGCCGGCACCGATGAACGCGCCGTCGGCGGCGTCACCGCCGGGCTGCTCAATCTCGGCGATACCGTCACCTGGGACGCGCGCCACTTCGGCGTCCGCTGGCGCCTGACCTCCCGCATCACGCGCCTCGACCAACCGCGCGCCTTCGAAGACCAGCAGCTCCACGGACCATTCGCCACGCTGCACCACACACACGAGTTCGAGTCCGTCGAGGGCGGCACGCGCATCGTCGAAATCATGTCGTTCAGTTCACCGCTTGGTCCGCTTGGCCGGCTCGTCGACGTGCTGGTGCTGGGGCGTTACATGCGCCAGCTGCTCGAGCGCCGCAACGCCTACCTCAAGTCAGTCGCCGAAAGAGCCGAGGGGCCCGACTAGGACCATTGCACCCCGTTGGCGCGATGTGCGAGACTTCGCGCCCAGGCGTCCCGACGTAAGTCGTGGGCGCCTCTTTTTGTCTCATGAGCGGTCTGGAGAAGAGCCTCACCAATGGGCACACGCTCGCGCCGAAGGCGCTGGGCGATGTCGCGCTGTCCTTTTCGGATGAGTCGCGCGACTTCCTGCGCGAGCTCTTCCAGAACCTGGCCGAGTCGATCCAGCCCAGCTCCCGCCGCTGGGTCGAGGAGGAGACCGCATTCCTTGCCGCGCACCTGGGCGTCCCGGAGGCGGAGCAGACCCGCATCGCGCAGCGCTTTCCGGTGTGGGCAACGAATTACGTGCTCGTAGCGCTCGATGCGGTGCTCAGGAGCGCGCCGTACCAACTGCGCGAGGTGCTCGACTTCGGCTACGGCGGACGCTGCACGCCCACCTACCGCAGTGTGTCGGTCACGCCCGAGGAGAGCCGCGAGGTCATGCAGGAGGGCTGGTACGCGGTCGTGGTCGACAACATCCCGCTCGCGGTCAGCGTCGCGGAGAAGGACTGCACCGATGGCAGCACGCGGATCGCGATCTCCGTGGCCGTGGCCGTCGTGCACCAGGAGCTCGGTCGGACGCTGCTGAAGGCCGTCGAGGCTTATCCGAACTTCTACCGCGGCCAGGTGATCACGATCGATCCCAGCGGCATGCCCGAGTTCCAGGAGGTACCCGAGGTTGCGCTGGACGACGTCGTCCTCGAGCCGGAGCTTTGGTCGGCGATTCGCGAGCAGGTGCTCGACTTTGTCGATATGCAGCACGCGTTTCGCGCGGCCCGGCTGCCCTTCCGTCGCGGGATCATCCTGGCTGGTCCGCCGGGTGTGGGGAAGACGCTGGTCTTCCGCGCCCTCACGCACCGCCTGAGGGGTCGGTGCAGCGTGCTGTGGCTCACCGCGCGCTCGATTCCCGAGCCGCCCGCGGTGCGCCGCGTGTTCGAGCTGGCGCGAGCGTTGGCGCCGACCCTGATGCTGTGGGAGGACGTCGACCTGACCGTGCGCGATCGGCGCGCCGGCAACACCGCCGCGGTGCTGGGCGAGCTCCTGGCGCAGCTGGACGGTCCCGCTTCCTCGGACGGCGTCATCGCCTGCGCCAGCACCAACGATCCCTCGGTGCTGGACGAGGCGCTGAGCACCCGCCCGTCGCGCTTCGACCGCATCGTCTTCGTCGGCCTGCCGTCGGAACGAAGCCGCTTGCGCATGCTGCGGCGGTTCGTCGCCGATGTCCCGGCGGTCGATGCCGATCTCGCCTGGGTCGCGCGCGAAACCGCGGACCTCACCGGTGCCGACCTGCGCGAGGTGGTCATCACCGCCTTCGCCGAGGCGCAGCGCGAAGCCGGCGACAGCTCGGCGCCCGCGGCGCTCGAAACGCGCCACTTCCGCACCGCACTGCGCCAGCTGGCCGAAGCGAACAAGGCCGCGCGGCGCAGTGGTGTGCGGCGCGGCCCCACTGCGCGCCGCGGTCAGTTCGGCTTCAGCACCGCCGACTGACCGGCGTGCTTGGCGGAAGCCGGTCGACGAGCTGAAACGCGTGTGCCCGCGCACACTCGGTCAGCTGCCCCAGCTCCGCCAGCGTGAAGCCCAGGTGGTCGTGCAGCAGCTGCAGCTCGCGCGTGACCGAGGTCCGGAACGCCAGTGGGTCGTCTGAGCTGATCGTGACCGGCACGCCCGCGTCGAACAGCGCCCGAACCGCGTGCTGCTCCACGGACGGGGCGGCGCCCGTGCGCACGTTGCTGGTCGGGCACAGGTCGAGCGCGATCCGCTGCTCGGCCAGGTAGCGCACCAGCTCGGGATCCTCGATGGCGCGAGCGCCATGGCCGATGCGCCGCGGCTTGAGCTGCTGAAGGGCGGTCCAGACCGAGTCTGGTCCGAGTGCCTCGCCCGCGTGCACCCGCACCCCCAGCCCCGCCTCGGCCGCCAGCGCGAACGCGGGCACCAGCGCCGTGAGATCGAGCAGCGACTGCTCATCGCCGTGCAGATCCACGCCCACCACCGCCGCGCCACGCTCGCGCGCGACGAGAATTGAGCGCATGAGCTTGGTGGCAGCGTGGGGCCCGTCGGCGCCGAGGCCGACCACCGCGTGGCGGCTCATGCCCACAATCAGCCCGACCGGCAAGGGCGCCTGCCGCCGGGCGTCCTCGACCGCGGCCAGAATCTCCTCGATGGGCAGGTAGCCCGGCCGCCCGGGCAGCCGCGCCGCGACCGAAGCCTCGGCGTACACCACATTCTGCGCCGCCAGGTCGGCGAAGCATTCCGCCGCGGCGCGGTGCCAATCCTGGGCGGTGCGCAAGCACGCGCGCAGGACGGGGTCGATCTGTGTCAGGAAGCCGCGCAGATCAGTGAAGGTCCAGTAGCCGGTGGGCCAGTCGGCGCGGGCGAAGGGCGAGCTCGGGTCGTGGCGCCGCGCAAGGTCGGACACGGTGGACTCGAGCAGCGCACCCTCGAGGTGCAGGTGGAGCTCGATCTTGGGCAGCGCCGCGATTTCGGGGCTCGGTGGTGCTTGCAGAGCCTGGAGGCTATCGGGCCAGGGGCTCGTACAGCACCAGGTGATTGCCGCTCGGATCGCTCAGGTCGGCGCGTCGCTCGTGTGGGCCGGTGGTGACCTCGCCGACGTCGGCGCCGCGGCCGCGCAGCGCTTCGACCAGTCCGTCGAGGTCGCGCACGCGCAGGCTCACGGTCGCGCCGCCGTCGCCAGTCGGCAGGCCGGACTCGAGCGCCAGCGTGACGCCGTTCACGTCGAATGCCGCCCAGCGGTCGCCATCGCGGAACTTGAGCGCGAGGCCCAGGGTCTCGCCATAGAACGCGACCGCCGCGTCCATATTGCGGACGCGATAGAAGACGTTGCCGATGCGCTCGATCACAGCTGGTGCATCCGCGGCAGCACCTGGGTTCCGAACAGCTCGAGCGCGCGCCGCGTTTTGTCGCGCCCGACCGGTTGGAAGATGAGATCCAGAATGCCCGCGCCGAGCTGGCTGTGCAGGGTCGTGATCTGCCGCAGCACGGTCTCGGGGCTGCCGATCAGCAGCTGACCAAGGTCGATCCGTTCTTGCAGGTCGTGCGGCTCCAGCCGCTCGCGCTGCGCGACGGCGTCCCGACCGTAATACCCGGTCTGCGCGACCGTATCGTCCAGGACTCGGTTGCTCAGCGCAAAGCCGGTGCGTCGCTCGGCGCCGCCCGAGGCGACCACGTCCTCGATGGCCTCCGCGTCCGAGTCGGCGACGTGGACGGTCATGCGGTACAGGATGTGGTCGGGCGTGGGCTGCCAGCCGGCGGCGTTGGCGTGCTCGCAAAAGTGGCGCACGGCCTTGCTGGCCAGCGGCAGCGTGGTGAAGGCGAAACCCAGCGCGAGCCGATGCCGCGCCGCGAACTCACCCGACTCGGGACTGGAGCCCGACATGAAGATCGGCGGATGCGGCTGCTGCACCGGCCGCGGCCAGATCGAGATCGCGCGGTACTCGTAATAGCGGCCCTGCCAGCCAAACGGCTGCGGCTCGGTCCAGGCGCGCACGATTAGCTGTAGCGCCTCCTCGAAGCGCTCGCGCGACTCGGCCGGGTTGGTGTGGTAGGTGACGTACTCGTTGGAGGTCCCGCGCAGCATTCCGGCGACCACGCGACCGCCGGTGAGCGCATCCAGCATGGCGAACTCTTCGGCTACCCGGACGGGGTTGAGGATTGGAATGTTGGCGCCCAGCAGGGCGACCTTGGCGCGCTTCACGCGTTGCGTGAGCGCACCGGCCATCACCATCGGGTTGGGCGTGAGCGACATCGGCGCGAAGTGGTGCTCGGCCACGGTGACCCAGTCGAAGCCCAGCTCATCGGCGAGCTGGAACTGGTCCAGGCTGGCCTCGAGCGAGCGCTCGGCCACCTCGG
>WNGE01009523.1_pt1 | contig 10213 bp, 9 predicted proteins | sample 5400651 | NCBI WGS metagenome assembly WNGE01 (sample SAMN13153370, study PRJNA577476) | soil metagenome | isolation source: 60 cm soil or saprolite under grassland replicate 2 | place: USA:California | collected 2016-06-15
TCGAGGCGAACCTGCGCGTCTGCCCGCACTGCGGCCATCACTTCCCGGTGCATGCCCGCGAGCGGATCCGGCAGCTCACGGACGAGGACAGCTTCGCCGAGGAGGCCGCCGAGCTGCGGTCGGACGATCCGCTCGGCTTCTTCGACCTGCGCCCCTACACCGAGCGGCTCGCGGAGGCCGAGCTCTCGACCGGCCTCGGCGAGGCGATGGTGATCGGCCGCGCCGCGATCGAAGAGCTGCCCTGCGAGCTCGCCGTGATGGAGTTCGGCTTCATGGGCGGCTCGATGGGGCGGATCGTCGGCGAGAAGTTCGTGCGCGCGTGCGAAAGCGCGACCGAGCGCGGGGTGCCGCTCGTCTCGGTCACCGCCTCGGGCGGCGCCCGCATGCAGGAGGGGATTCTCTCGCTGATGCAGCTGCCGAAGACGGTCTGCGCCGTGGAGGACCTGCGCGATTCCGGGGGCACGCTGATCAGCGTCATGGCGCACCCGACGACCGCCGGCGTGCTCGCCAGCTTCGCGAGCCTGGGTGACGTGATCGTGGCCGAGCCCGGCGCGCTGCTGTCGTTCACCGGCCCCCGCGTCGTCCAGCAGACCACGCGCGAGAAGCTGCCCGAGGACTTCGGCCTCGCGGAGTCCAACCTCAGGCACGGGCACGTCGACGCGATCGTTCCCCGATCCGACTTGCGGCCGACCGTCGCGCGGCTGCTGAGGCTCTTCTCGAATGGCGCGTGAGGCCGAGCTCCGGCTGCGGGAGCAGTTGAGCAAGCTGAAGAGCCTGCCGCTGCTGCGCGGCGCGCGGCTCTCGGGCGACCTCGAGCGTCTCCAGCGCCAGCTCGACCGCATCGTCGCCGAGCCGAGCGACGAGGAGATCTGGCACGCCGTCCAGCTCGCACGGCACGAGGACCGGCCGTACACGCTGGACTACGTCGAGCGGCTGTTCGAGGACTGGTTCGAGCTGCACGGCGACCGCCACCACGGAGACGACGCCGCCGTTGTGGCGGGGCTTGGGCGCTTCCGGGGAGGGACGGTCGTGCTCGTCGGCAACCAGAAGGGCCGCGACGTCAAGGAGCGCACGCGGCGCAACTTCGGGATGGCCTACCCCGAGGGCTACGGGAAGGCGATGCGGGCGATGGAGCTCGCCGACCGGCACGGTTTCCCGCTGATCAGCCTCGTCGACATCCCCGGCGCCTACCCCGGCGTGACCGCCGAGCAGCACGGCCAGGGAGGCGCGATCGCGCGGGCGCAGGCGCTGATGGCCCGGCTCCGCACGCCGATCGTGACCTGCGTAATCGGCGAGGGCGGCTCGGGTGGGGCGATCGCGACCGCGCTGGCCGACCGGGTGCTGATGCAGGAGAACGCGATCTACACCGTGATCTCGCCGGAGGGCTGCGCCGCGATCCTCTGGCGCGACGCGGGTGAGGCGCGCAAGGCGGCGGCGGCCTTCAAGCCCGACGCGGCCCACTGCCTCGAGCTGGGGGTGATCGATGCCGTCGTGCCGGAGCCGGAACCGGGCGCGCACGCCGACTACGACGAGGCCGCGAGGCTGCTCGGAGAGGCGCTCGGGGAGTCTTTGGAGATATTCGAAGGGGTTTCGGGCGAAGACCTGCGGCGACAGCGGCGTGTGCGTTTCCGCACAATCGGCCAAGTCTCTGCGACCCGCTGAGGCGCCGACTTGGCGGCGCCTCCCTAGAGGCCGTGCTGCCTTTGCCAGTGCGGCCGTCCAACGCACGTGCAGGAAAATCGCCGAGTTGCCGAGGTGCCCAGATTCCGCCTGAAATCAGGGGCTGAGCGGCTCTTTTCCACAGCTTCCACAGGCTTTTCCCCCGCCCGTACACATGTCGAGGCCGGCTTGTAGCCGGCCTCGACGCTAACCCCCCGTTAGGTGGAGAAGCTTTTGGAACAGCATTCTTCCGCCTTTGAACCCGTACGTACCGCGCGGGCCCGAAACCCAAACACGCCCGGTTTTCACGCCCGCAAAACGGGGGTACGACGACGGCATGGCACGCCCGATCTGGAGCGGCACGATCTCGTTCGGCCTCGTCAGCGTGCCCGTGCGGATGTTCAGCGCCACCGAGTCGAAAGAGCTCCGGTTCCACTTCCTGGACAAGCACGATCTGCAGCCGATCGGTTACGAGAAGGTCCGGCGGGACACCGGCAAGCACGTCGACCCGGACGACATCGTCCGCGGCTTCGAGGTCGAGAAGGGCCGCTACGTCACCCTCGACGACGAGGACCTCGACCGGCTCGACATCGAGCTCACGAAGACGATCGACATCTGCGGCTTCGTCGACCTGGACGAGATCGACCCGATCTACTTCCGCAAGGCGTACTACCTCGCCCCGCAGGAGGGTGCCGAGAAGCCGTACCGGCTGCTCGTTCGGGCCCTCGAGGAGACGGGCAAGGTCGGGATCGCCAAGGTCGTGATCCGGAACAAGCAGCATCTCGCAGCGCTGCGGCCGTGGAACGGGGTGCTGGTGCTCGAGACGATGTACTACGCGGACGAGGTGCGACAGCCGGAACAGGCCGACGGAAAGGTGCGACTGCAGAAGCCCGAGGTCGAGATGGCCAAGTCGCTCGTCGAGAACTTGAGCGAGTCGTTCGACCCGGAGAAATACGACGACACGTATCGCAAGGAGCTCCTCGACCTGCTGCGGGCCAAGGCGAAGGGGAAGGCGCTGCCGGAGCCGGAGCCCGAGGAGGAGGGCGAGGTCGTCGACCTGATGTCCGCCCCTCCGCGAGTCGGTCGAGCGCACGCAGAAGAAGAGCCGCTCACGCTCACGCGCTAAAAAGGCGTCGTGAGCCTCAGCGAATACGAGCGAAAGCGCAACCGGAAGAAGACGCCAGAGCCTTTCAGCGGCAAGCGCAAGCGGAAAGAGCCGATCTTCGTCGTTCAGCGGCACGACGCGCGGCGGCTCCATTACGACTTCCGGCTCGAGCGCGGCGGCGCGCTCGCGAGCTGGGCGGTGCCGAAAGGTGTGCCGCTCGAGCCGGGCCAGCAGCACCTCGCCGTCCACGTCGAGGATCACCCGCTCGACTACGCGACCTTCGAAGGCGAGATCCCGAAGGGCCAGTACGGCGCGGGCACGGTCGAGATCTGGGACACCGGCACCTATGAGCTGGTCGAGGAGAAGCGGGACGGCGGGCTCACCGTCCGGCTGCACGGCGAGAAGCTCGACGGGACCTGGGCGCTTGTCCCCGCAAAGCTTTCGGGCGATCCCAAGAACTGGCTGATCCTTCGCAAGCGCGAGGACGGGACCGGGGCGGCGCGGCGCGACTACAAGCCGATGCTGGCGACGCTCGAGGAAGAGAAGAGCATGCCGCGCGGCGAAGGCTGGGAGTTCGAGATCAAGTGGGACGGCTACCGGATCATCGCCCGGGTCGCGAGCGGCGAGGCCGAGTTGCGCACGCGCAAGGACCAGGACTACACGCAGCGCTTCGCCAACGTCGCGAAAGAGCTCGAGAAGGCGCTCAAGACCCCCGACGCGGTCCTCGACGGGGAGGTCTGTGCGCTCGACGAGGAGGGCCGGCCGAGCTTCTCCGCGATGCAGCAAGGAAAGCCCGGGACGCCGATCGTCTACTACGTCTTCGACCTGCTCGAGGTCGAGGGCGAGCCGGTCATCGAGCTGCCGCTCAAGGAGCGGCGGGCGCGGCTCCAGAAGCTCCTCGACGGCCGCAACCGTACGGTCAAGTTCTCGGAGTCGTTCGACGACGGGCGCGCGCTGCTGAAAGCCGCGAAGGAGCGTCGCCTCGAGGGGATCATGGGCAAGCGTCTCGACTCCCGCTACCTGCCGGGCAAGCGCACGCGCGACTGGCTCAAGTTCAAGACGCACGGCGAGCAGGAGTTCGTGATCGCCGGCTACACGAAGGGCAAGGGCAGGCGCGAGTGGTCATTCGGCTCACTCGTCCTCGGCGCCTATGGGGCTGACGGCCTCGAGTACGTCGGCAACGTCGGCACCGGCTTCGACGATGCGGAGATCGAGGAGCTCCTGAAGAAGCTGCGGCCGCTCGAGCGCAAGGACGCGCCGTTCGCCGAGCCGCCGAAGATGCCTCGTGTTCGCAAGGGGGATGTCGTCTGGGTCGAGCCGAAGCTGGTCGCCGAAGTCGAGTTCGCCGAGTGGACGCACGACGGCCGGCTGCGCGCGCCCGCCTATCTCGCGTTGCGTGAGGACAAAGACGCGCGGGAGGTGCGCCGCGAGCTACCCGGCGTGGTGCCGACCTCGATCCCGGACGTGATCCGGAAGGGCAGCCGCGTGCTGCGCCTCTCGAACCTCGACAAGCCGTTCAGGCCGGAGGAGGGGATCACGAAGGGCGACCTCCTCGCCTACTACCACGATGTCGCCGCGGTGGTCGTGCCGCACATCCGCGACCGGCCGTTCACGATGAAGCGCTACCCCGACGGCTGGCAGGGAAAGTTCTTCTTCCAGAAGGACAAGCCGCAGGGGATGCCCGACTGGATCCAGACGGTGAACATCGAGGTCTCGACTCGCGAGACGCCGCGCCGCCGGCGGCGCATCGACGCGCCGCTCGCGAACGACGAGCTCTCGCTGCTCTGGATGGTGAACATGGCCTGCATCGACCTCAACACGTGGTACTCGCGAGTCGACAAGCTCGACCGGCCGGACTTCGTGCTCTTCGACCTCGATCCGTCACCGGACGTTGGCTTCCGCGAGACCGTCCAGGTCGCGCTTTTGGTGAAGGAGGCCCTCGACGCGCTCGGGCTCGTCTCGTTCTGCAAGACGAGCGGGGCCGACGGCATCCACGTGCTCGTGCCAGTGGAGCGGCGGCACACCTACGACGACACGCGCCAGTTCGCGGAGATCGTGGCGGGCGCGCTGGCGGCGACTCACCGCGGGCTCGTCACGACCGAGTGGACGAAGTCGAAGCGTCGTGGTGTGTTGATCGACGCGAACCAAAACGGCGAGGGCAAGACGATCGCCTCGGTCTACTCCGTGCGACCCAAGGAGGGCGCGCCCGTCTCGACGCCGTTGCGCTGGGAGGAGGTCGACGTGTCGCTCGACCCGGCCGCGTTCACGATGGATGTGGTCCGACAGCGAATCGCCGAGCACGGTGACCTCTTCGAGGGTGTTCTCAAGACGAAACAGTCGCTTGCGAAGGCGCTGAAGGCGCTTCAGTAGTTCTCTAGCACTGGGCCTTACGACTAGGGCAGCACGCCGCAGCCGACGTAGCTGGCGTCGTTCCTCCGAGGTCCCTTCGCGAAGAGCACGAACGGGCCGCCTCGCGCGACGCGCCAGGACACGGTCCGGCCGTCCACCTTCACTCGCATGTCGTCGACCGCCGCCTTGCTCGGCGCGTAGCTGAGGTGGGCGCGAACGGTCTCGCCCTCGTCGACCGAGAGCTTCGGCACGGTCCGCTGGCTGCACTTGGGCGCGGCTGCGTCTGCGCATGAAACGACGTCCTCACCCAGCCGGTTCCAGCAGAAGCTGGAGAACCCCAGCCAGCGGCTGCCGGCCTTCGTCTCGAGCCAGGCGGGCGGTGGTCCATCTGTGCCTGTCGACGGCGCCGGGGAGGTCGGAGGCGATGCCGCCGAAGACCCGCACGCCGCGACGATCAAGACGAGCGGAAACAACAGCGCAAGTCTCATCACCCGATCTACGCCGCTGCCACCGCGCCTCGTCACAGGTCGCGGCGCGTGAAACCGACGGCTGCGACGGCGATGACGAGGAGGAGGTAGGCGGCGGCGCAGAGTCGGACCGAGTTGCCGCCGGTATAGGCGCCGCCGAACGGGCCTAGTTCGAGCAGGAAGCCGGTCAGGCCGGTGGTGTCGGAGGTGAGCTGGCGCAGGCCGTCCTGGTAGAGCGCCTCGAAGGGCAGCAGCCAGGCCGCGATCTTGGCTGCCCGCTCGAGCTGGTGGGAGTTGAGCTCGTGACCGATCGTCCCGAGCAGTCCGGCCACGAGCCCGGCGCCGAAGATCATGAAGACCGCGATCCCGTTTGCGGTCGACGTCAGGAAGACCGAGCCGAGGAGCGACAGCGCCGCGACGACCGCCACCGCGGCGGCCAGCTCGACGCCCGGCACGACGACGTGGTCGGGCCACCAGTGCCCGGTCAGGCCGGTGATCAGCATCGTCGCGACGTAGACGGCGCCCACGTACGGCGCGCAGACCGCGACCGCGCCGAGCCAGCGGGCGACGAGCAGCGTCACGCGCCCGACCGGGCGGACGATCAGCGGCTGGAGCAGGCCGCGCTCCGCGTCGCCTCGCACCACGCCGAGCGTGAGGAAGATCGCGAGCACGACGCCGAGGAAGAGCGTCCCGAACATCGAGAGCCCGAAGATGGTCGCGCCGGCGAAGGCGCGCGCATCGATCCCACTTCCGACCGGTGGCGAGATGTCCGCGACGTTCTGGAAGAGGAAGTGGTTGGCAAGCCAGAAGAGGACGAGGAAGCCGACGGTCAGCAGCAGCACGACTGCGAAGACCTTGCGCCGCAGCGCCTCGCGCAGCCCGTAGCCGGCGATTGTCAGGACTGAGCTCACGAGGTCTCTCCTCCGACTGCTTCGAGGTACGTCTCCTCGAGCGTCGAGGTCAGCACGCGGACGCCGTAGACCTTGCGGCCGGCCGCGACGAGCTCGCCGACAAGCCGCGGCGTGTCTTCGCGGGAGGCGCCCTCGAAGAGCCTGGTGCCGTCGTCGGTCTCGATCTCCACCCCGCGGGAGCGCGCGAGCTCTGCAGGCGACCCCTCGGCGACGAGCCGCCCGCGCAGGAGGATCGCGACCCGGTCGCAGACGAGCTCGATCTCGCTCAGCAGGTGCGAGTTGAGGAGGACCGAGATTCCGCGGCCGCGGAGCTCCTCGAGCAGCTCGCGGACGGTGCGACGGCCGACCGGATCGAGCGCGCTCGTCGGCTCGTCCAGGAGCAGGAGCGGCGGCGAGCCGACCAGCGCCTGCGCGACGCCGAGCCGCTGTTGCATGCCCTTCGACATCTCCTCCACGCGGCGGTCCCGCGCGTCGGCCAGGCCGACCAGCCGCAGCAGTTCGTGCCGCTCGTTCGCGCTGCCGGTCGATCCGGTCAGCTGCTGGTGTAGCTGCAGTACCTCGTCGGCGGAGTACCAGCCGGGGAAGCGGAAGAGCTCCGCGAGGTAGCCCAGCGACCGGCGCGCCTCGCGCGAGCCGGCGGGCAGCCCGCAGATCTCGGCCGAGCCGCGGGACGCGCGGACGAGCCCGCACGCGATCTTGACGAGCGTCGACTTGCCGGCGCCGTTGGGGCCGAGCAGGCCGACCAGCTCGCCTTCGCGAACCTCGAGATCGACCCCGGCGAGCGCTTCGACGGCCCCGTAGCGCTTCGCGAGGCCGCGAACGGCCAGGGCCGCAGCCATTCCGGAAACTTACGTGTGCGGAGCGATGAACTTGACGTAGTAACCCAGCTCGTCGAAGCCGAGCCGCCGATAGAGCTCCTTCGGCCAGTCTTCGTAGTCGGCGACGAGGAAGACGAACTCCGCGCCGTGCTTCCGGGCCTCGGCGATTGCGGCCAGCACCACGGCGCTCGCGTAGCCGCGCCCGCGGTGCTCGTGCAGCGTGCCGACGTCCTCGACCTGCGCCTCGGTGCCGTCCTGGTAGAGGTCGGTGTAGCTGACGACCTCCCCGTCGACGACTATCGCGAAGAAGCGCGCCTGGACTCGGCGGCCGATCAGCTCCTTCCCCGCGAAGAGCTGCGCCATGATCTCCGGGCTTGCCCAGGGCTGGCCCGTGACGACCTGATGCCGCGCAGCACGCAGCGCCGGCTCCTCCACTTCCGTGACGAGGCTGAGGTCGCCCGTGCGCTCGGGCTCTCGCAGCTGCGCCATGACGACCACGCGATTGATCCGCCAGCCGCGTTCCTTGAAGTACGGGACCAGCCGCTCGCCGAGCTCCGGGTCCGGGACGAAGACCATCCGCCGTCCGAGTCGCTCGGCCTCTTCACGGACCGTCTCGGCATCGGTCTCGCGTTCGACCCGCAAGAAGTTGGAGTCCAGGCGCCGCGGCAGGTCGTCGTCGAAGACAGCTGTACCGACGGACGAGTGCTCCGTGCGCTCGCCTGCCATGTCGGCGCGATCGAGGAATGCGTAGGCCCTTTCGAGGTGGCTATCCATCGCCGAGTCTCTGCGGGTGGCCGAGCATGCTGAGCTCGGCGATGTCGCGGCGGAAGAAGAGCGAGACGGTCCAGTCGACGACCACGCGGAGCTTTCGGGAGAACAGGGGCAGCTGGTAGAGGTGGTAGCTCCGGGTGACGAACCAGCCGGGGAAGCCGGTCAGGAGCACGCCCATCACGTCTGCAATTCCCTTGTAGCGCCCGAGCGTGGCGACCTGCCCGAGCATCCGGTAGCGGTACGGCTGCGGGTCGCCGCGGAGGTTCTTCGCGAGCCGCCGGGCCTGGCGCAGTGCGTGCTGCGAGGTCGGTGGGTCCGGCTCGGCGCTCGCCTGGTTCGGGACCCGCGCGCAGTCGCCGAGCGCCCAGACGCGCTCGTGGCCTTCTACGCGCAGCGTGGCGTCGGTTCGAACGCGCCCGCGCTCGTCGAGCGGCAAGCCGAGCTGCGCCAGCTGCGGGCTCGCCTTGACGCCGGCCGTCCAGACCAGCGTGCTCGTCCGGATCCGCTCGCCGTTCGAGAGCGTCGCCGCGTGCTCCTCGACCGACTCGAGCGTCGTCTCGACGTGGATCTCGAAGCCGCGGCGTGTGAGCTGGCGGGCCGCGTACTCGCCGAGCCGGGTCGGAACCTCAGGAAGGATCTTGGGCGCCGCGTCCACGAGCACCCAGCGCTGCGGGGCTCCTTTCAGCTCGGGGTAGTGGCGGAGCGCGTCGCGAACCAGGTCGGAGAGCTCGGCGAACGCCTCGACGCCCGCGTAGCCCGCGCCGACGAAGACGAAGCCGAGCTCGCGGCGACGGTGCTCCTCGTCGTGTGTCGCCGCGGCTGCCTCCAGCCGCCGGAGGACGTGGTTGCGAAGGTGGATCGCGTCGGCGAGGGACTTGAACCCGAGGCCGTGTTCGGCGAGACCTGGGATCGGCAGCGTGCGAGAGATCGCGCCGAGCGCCAGCACGAGGTCTTCGTAATGGACGTCGATGCGCTCCTCGCCCGTCTCGACGTGGACGGTCTGGCTGTCGGGGTCGAGACTCGCCGCCCTTCCGAGCAGGAGCTCGGCGTGCGGGCACATGAGCCGCAGCGGGACGACGACGTGCCGAGGCTCGAGCGTTCCCGACGCGGCCTCGGGGAGCAACGGTGTGAAGAGCATGAAGTTCTCGGGGCTGACGATCGTCGCGCCGCGCTCGCCGAGCAGACGCGCAACGTAGGCGCCGGCGAAGCCTCCGCCCACGACCAGCGTCCCGCCTCGTGCCTCCCGCGCCGCCACGGCTCTACTATCGCGCGGTGGCGGCGGTTCAGGTCGCAGTGATCGGCAGCGGGCGCGAGCACGAGGCCCGCGCCGAGGAGGTCGGCCGCCTGCTCGCCGAGCGCGGCTGCACGGTGGTCACGGGCGGGGGCGGCGAGGTGATGGCTGCCGCGTCACGGGGGGCCAAGGCCGCGGGCGGAACGACGATCGGGATCCTGCCAAGCGAGCGCCGTGAGGACGCGAACGAGTGGATCGATCACGTGGTCGTGACCGGGATGGGCCACGCGCGCAACCTGGCGGTGGCCGCCTCCGGCGACGCCGTGATCGCGGTCGGCGGCAGCTGGGGCACGCTGGCGGAGATCGGCTTCGCAGCTCGTCTCGGGCGGCGGGTGGTCATCGTCGAGCCGGGTCTGGCGGTCGAGGGCATCGCTCGCGCATCGTCGCCGGAGGAAGCGGTCGAACTCGCGCTGAGCTCGCTCTAGGTCCGGTTGGTTTCCCGTTCCGCTTCGTACTTGCGAGCCCATTCTCGAAGCTCGCCGAGGCCCTCAGTCAGGTTGCAATCGAGCACCGCGTCTGTTCGGTCGCACCGGGTTGCCGGAATGCAAGACCTGACCCCGAACATCTGGGCCAGTGTTCGCGAATGTCGCCCGAGTCCTAAGCGCCGCCCGGGGCACCCAAGAAGCGCTCAGTAACGCCCGATACTGCTCGCCCACGCCTCCGTGAGTCATCGCCCACAGTGGCCTGGGCCAGGGTTCGCGATTGAAGCTCCTATGACCTGTCAAGCCAGGAGCGCCTCCTCGTGTTGCAGTAGCCGGTAGAGGTGGCGGGCGAGGTAGCGCTTGAGCAGGCGGGTGGCATCGCGACGGCTCTTACCCTCGGCGATCCGTTTGGCGATGTAG